>JAABUQ010002095.1_pt1 | contig 40465 bp, 27 predicted proteins | sample 5560001 | NCBI WGS metagenome assembly JAABUQ01 (sample SAMN10711888, study PRJNA513371) | rock metagenome | isolation source: Antarctica rocks | place: Antarctica: Victoria Land, Finger Mt nord | collected 2015-12-18
ATCGACTGTTGGGAGTTGGTGGACGTCGACGGTTTCAAGCGCATGGTGGAGGCGGGATGGATCGTCACGACGCTCCCCGAGGGCGCCCAGGTAGACATCGGGCCGTTAGCACATTTTACCGCCATGCATGTGCAAAGCTGGCTACCTGAGCGAGAATTCGTCAAGGAGGTGCTTGATGTGCTCGAACAGCTGAACGGGCGTCCGACATCGACAGATCGCTGCCGGGATGCGTACGCACGCTTCGAGGAAGAGCCAACGGCCGAGGCCCGCGATGCGTTGAAGGAGGCATATGAAGCCGTACCAGAGCATCTGCGGGGATCCGTGTTGGGGGACATGGACGTTAAGGACATCCCGATTCGGATGATCATTTACGGCGAGGACGAGATCAAGCGATGGCCCCATTGGGCACTCGCGCATGCTCTCGGCCATGATCCACTACCCTATATCGACGTGCCACGAGTCCCCGACAAAAGAGGCTCATCTTAACGGGTTGAGGGACGACATATCCTCCTCGGCCCCATCCGCATCATCGGCTGGTCTAGCAACAGATGGCAGGAAGAAATCGTTGGCCAGCCGGAAAGAGACACGCGCGTCCCGCGCTGCCCGTCGATCGTCGGGCTGGTCGCCGATGTACACGACACCTTCGTGGATGCCGACCGTCTCCATAAGCTCGCGCAGCATCGTCCCGCTTGGTTTACGGCGCGCCAACTCGGCCGGATTCCTGTAGCGATAGGCTTTGGCATGCGGGTGGGTGACGCACACGGCGACGGGCGTGTCCGCTGGCAGGTCAAGCGCGGCGAGAACGGCGTCGATCTTGCGCGCGACCTGGGACTCCGTCACGTGGCCAAAGGCCACGCCCGCCTGGTTGATCGCGATAGCAACGCGGTGTCCCTGCTCCCGCAAGGTCCGCAGCATCTCCGTCCGCCCCGGCAGCACCTGCCAGGCTGCATAGCGCCTGTTCGGCGTATCCATATAGGACGAAATCAGCGTGCCGTCCAGGTCGAAGATGAAGAGCCCCAGTCGCCTGTCCTCCTGCACAACACCAATACGCCAACCGGACCGTCCACTCAGCCGTCATGGGGCGACAACGGTCCGCGGCCCCATCTCCATGTCGCCGCGATGGCCGCGATATCGGGCAGCGGCAAGTTAAGCGCCAGGAGGGAGTCCCTCTCCCTATTCTGTTCGTTTTGATTGACAGGCAAGTGCTGGTGCACGGTAATCCAGCATCATTATAACACCGTTTTCGAGGTCTAATCCGGTGTTATTAGTGATACACTGGTGGATAGAGGCGCCGAATGGAGGCTGGCGTGATCACCCTCACGCCCGTGGCGCCCTTGAAGGAGAGGACCACATGGTAACCGATGTCATGCAGCGTCCCACTGAGCCTGATGTATTCACGCTCGAGCCGGGTCCGCGCTGGCCATCGCTCGAGCAATTACGGAAAGGAGGCGCAACCGAGCTAAAAAACAAGGTGGGGCCCAATCAGGTCGGCCGTCTGCGTGTTCGCGACGTCGAATTCGTCATCGTGCGCTCGGAAACCTGGAATAAGACGTACGGCATCGCCCGAGACGTCAGCCGGCTGCAGGGCGCGCTTATCCTTGTGCGGCAGGCGATCCAACTCGCCTTTCGCATCAGGGACAAGGACGACCAAGATGGCGTGCGGATCGCGCTCGATCACCTCTCCGCGTTGACAGACCGTCTTCCTGAATTGAAGACGGAAACGCCTACCCCTCGCGATCTCACCTTTGACGATACACACGACGAGGACGTCGACATGGGTGACGCGGAGCTCGACCCCACACGGGTTAGGCGCCCACGCTTCAAACGATCGAGGACATAGAAAATGGCCAAGAGTGTAGCCGGGCAGCCCGATGTCGCTGCCCTTGAACAGCAACTCGCCCCCTTGTCACACGGAGATATGGCGCTCCGTGTGCTTAAGGAGGCCATGGATGGCATGAGCGTGGGCGCGCGGCAGGGCTTCCTCTGTCTGTGTTCATCTACATCCTCCTCTCACCGCTCATGTCACGAGGCGCTGGCTCCGCCCGTCGTTGGTTGCATTAGTGGGGCAAAGAGCGCCCGTAGCCGCTGGCGGATCAGCGCCTCCCGGGCTGTCACAAAATCATCGAATCGATCAAAGTGCAGGAGCTGCGGATCGTCCGGTATCAAGTGCCGCCGCTTGAAATCGCTGTCGCGCCCCTCCAGCCAGGACTGCGCGTCTTGCCCCGACTTCTCCAGGTTCTCGTGGGCAGTAAGTAGCTCTAAGTTGCCCAAGCGATTCATGAGACTCTGGTAGCGTGCGATCCGCACCGCGTCCCCGTCCATCCGTCGGAACAGCTTCTGGGCTACGATGTGGTCCATGTGCAACACGCTGCCGCCCCAGTGATCCATGTCATAGAGCAGCGATAGGGCCAGGTACGCTTCACGTGTGCCGTATGTGAGGTCCAGAATATCGTCGATTGCAGGATCAGTTGCCTCGGCCGTCTTCCCCGAGCGCGCCAGACGCTGGTTAAGCGCCGCGACTGGGAAATCAAAGGGCGCATCGCCCTGTTCTTGTAGCACGGCGCGTACTTCCGTCAAGGTGCGATCCGATTGGCCGCCAAAGACGTTGTTGAGCAGCGCCATGGTGAGCCAGCAGCGGATGGCCATTGCGTTGCGCGCCTCGAACGGGGTCGAGCCTAACAGCGTCGTCTTCGGGTGCTTGTACAGATAGTAGATGATCGGGATAAGCGCGTTGGCGCTTGTGAGCGTGTCTCGGTCGATGCTGAACGTGTTGACGAGGTTCACCCCCCGCTCAATCGCGCCCCTGATGGCTTCCCAACGGTCCCGCATCAGGTCCAGGTTCTCTTTCTTGAAGTTTTCCACGCGGTACTGCACGGGAAGGTCACACAGCACCAGACACGCCTTCATAACGAGGTCTTTGTCCAGGTCGTTCTTGCGCGTCAAGTCTCTGTTAAGCCGGTCGATAAAGCCATAAATCTCGTCACGCGCGCTGCCATCACCCCAACGCGCCGTTACTGTTGAGAGCAGCAGGTCGCTCTTGGAAAGCCTCGTCCCGCCTTGGTTGGCTCGCACGAAGATGTCAAGGACCCGGTCATAGTCTTGGTCGGACTCTGTATAGTAGGAGATGTTCTCCCTGGTCCAGACAGCGTTATACAAACGATCGAGATTGTTTTCTACAATGCGCTTCTGCTCGCTCGCAATCTTCTCTTTGGGTAACTTGTTGACCTCTTCCGCCCGAAAACGCTCGTACTTATCCTCTCCATCACACACAAGGATACGGCCGACGCGAAACCAGTGATGGGATGCGTCAACGTCGGGAGCTTTGTCCATGAAGCGGAATCCGTAACGCAGATCCAAATCTGTATCGTCGTCCAGCTTCGGGTCTTGCAATAGATCAAGGAAGAGCGACTGTCGTATCCATGCTTCTGGATTACCGTACCTCTTATATTTCTTCTTGACTGTGTAAGCGCCCCTCAAGCCGATGAGCAGGGACGTGAGGCGTTGTTGTCCGTCAAGCACGAGCGTAAGCTGTTGCACCCCATTGGTTACGGCCAACTCGTTGTGTGTGCCGCCTTGATATACGCTCTCAAGAAAACGATAAACTTGCCATTTCTCATGGCTCTCTCCGGTGACAGGTCCCAGAAGAGGAACGAGCCGATAGGGTAGCGCCGCATCAGTGAGTCAAAGAACTTAATGACTTGGTCAGGCGACCAGACGAACTCACGCTGGATTGCCGGCAAGAAATAGCTTCGATTCAGGCGATTGAGCACCGCAGCTATCGTGCTCGACTGATAAGACATCCCAGCACCCCCTATTTTGCCCACTCCACCAATGGCCCGTTCTATCGGACGTGTCACGACATCATGCCGCACTATTGAATTATACCGTGATTGCTAGTTGGCGGTCATCGTGAGCACCCGTTTTACTGTGGTTGAGAGACAACAGGGAACGGGAGAGGGACGATGACCGCCGAGCACATTATAGGGATTTACGTGGTGATTGAGGAAACGATGAGCGCCCTGGAGCACACGAGCCACTCGTTAGCGGGGGTGAGCGATGCGGAGGTGCTGACAGTGGCGGTGGTGGCGGCAGCCTTCTTCGGGAACCACCATGAGCGCACCCTCGTCGTGGGTGTGTTGTTCATCCTCGCCATTAATGCGCTGTCAGGTCTCTGAACCGGCTCCGCGCTCATAGGAGCAAGGATCATAGATCAACACATCACCTCACATGTCAATAGCGTGCAACGTTAGGATTGGGCACTAATTGAAACACGCGCACGACGCCTGCTCCACGGTGGCGGCCACTACTGCCTAGCCCCCGACTTTTTGAGAAGATTACCGTAGATTTGGTCGTCGATGGCGAGAACCTGGGCATCAGCTAATGTGCGCAAGCTGCACGCCCTGCGATCACCAATACGTGTCTATGGTGTGCTCCAGAGATCGTTCAAGCCCCTCCTGCAGAGTTGCTCCCCGTTGCTGTATGTATCTGCGAATCGATCAATGATCCCGAATGTATCGCGGCATGCTGGGTTGATCCAGCCGATGAACTCCTGGAGTAGAGTGTGCTGCCACGGGAGCGCGGGCAGATTCCATATCGGCTCATGGTGGAACACGCGGTTGCGCAGGGGGCGGATATCATAGAGATAACGCACAAGGTTCCGGCGCGTGCGCTGCTGACGCGGCATCCTGGGAACAACGGCCACCAAGAGGCGGGGCCAAAGCCGAGGATCGCTTGCTCCTTTCTGCTCATAATGCGCGTTGAACAAGTTGGTCCAGAAACCAAGACTCAACTCTGCCACGACGCAGCTTGCCGTGATCGATTTGTGTGCGTCCGTAAGTTTGCTCTTAGCCTCGGTCACCATCGTTTGCTGTCGCGGATGGAGTATAGAGGGCGTGAGATCGAACCAATACTCGCTCCGATAAGCGTCGGCCAGAGCCATGTGCGTGCTATTGCGCAGCACGATCTCGAAACCTTGTAGGACAGGATAGAGTGACTCGCTCAGTGTCATGTTCCAGAGGTAGCGCGCTAGTACGCTGCGATTATCATCTCCCCGGCGGTAGGCGTCCAGCCGGTCGCTAGAAACGCCACGCCGGATCGCCTCATAGATTGGGTTTTGCACGAAAGACTTGCCTCTGCTAAACTGCCTGTGTAGTCCTCGGGTCATCCTCTCCCAATCTTAATTGATTGGTGAAGATCCCGAGGCTTCGCTTTTCCGCGGCCATTGCCGATAGAAACGTTACGTCCACTCGGCCCCATATTCACGCTATCTACACCCACCGGGATAGCTCTCTCATAAAGTATACGGGGTTAGACACATTTCGTCCGGGCTTCGGGCCTGCACTCCGGGTTGTTCCTACTAAGTTGTACACACAATAAGTCCCTGTTCGTGTACGAACCATATTGCGACGGTTAACAAATCAACCCTGTAGGCTCGTGCTCGACCGTCTTCATTGCCGAGTAATGGGTTCGATGCCTCGAAAATGAGCAGGTGTCGTCCGAGTGTGACCGTAGGCTGGCTAAACCGCGATGCTGGTAGAGTTATGCCGCGTTCCAGTCGGCCGCGAACGTTTGCTCCAGCGTGGCGATGGCGTCCGGGTCGTCGATGATCACGCCCAGCTCGCGGTTGTGGTCGAGCGAGGCTGGCGAGAAGTTCTGCGAGCCGACGAAGGCACGCTTCCCGTCGGCGACGATCGCCTTGGCGTGGATGTACAGTCCTCCAGCGCGATAGACCCGCGCGCCCGCCTTGGTGATGGCCGCGATCCCCGCCGCGTCGGCGTCGACGCCGCCTGCGCTTGGCGCGGGCAGGATCAGGCGCACGCGCACCCCGCGTCGCGCCGCCGCGGCCAGCGCCGCCTCTATCGCGGGGTCCTGCAGTTCCTCGGCGTAGATGTCGAGCGTGCGGCGCGCCGACCTGACCAGCGCGGTCAGCATGGGACGGGCGTCGAGCGGGCTGAGCGGCAGGTTGGGGTCGCGCGGCGTGTAGGCGCGGCCGGCCCAGTCCGCCGCGAAGACCGCCGCGACGGAGGCCACGTCACGCGGGTCGCGGTCGACGACGTCGAACTCGCGGTTGGCCTTGAACGCCGCGCGCGTGAAGTTGGTGGTCATCACGTAGGCGACGGCGTTGTCGACGACCATGCTCTTCTGATGCGTCAGCAGGTAGCGCGGGCTGGACCAGCGCACCGGGATGTCCGCCGCCATGAGGTTGTCGTAGGCGGCCTGATTGATGGTGGAGGAGGCCCCGTAGGGATGCGGCTCCAGGATCACGCGCACGTCCACGCCGCTAGCGTGGGCATATTCCAGCGCCCGCACCAGCGTCGGGTTGGTCAACTCGTACATCTCCAGGTGGACCGACGTGTTGGCGTCGCGGATGGCGCGCGCGAGGGGTGAGACGCGGTCGTCGGGCTCCACGATCAGGTCGACCGGATGCACGCCCGGCCCGAGGCGCGGCAGCCTGGCCGCTGCCACGGGCCGGGCCGCGGGAAGGGCGCTCGTCTTCTTGGCCATGGGCAGGCCGGCATCCGACTCCCCGCATCCCGTGAGTGGCGTGAGCAACCCAAACAAGATAGCAGTGGCGGCGGCGCGACATCCATAGCGGCAGAGACGTGTGTGCATGCGCCGATTATAGCACGGATGGGTATGGATGGGTAAGGAACGAAGGAGTGCGGGCGTTCGAGCTATTGCTTACGGAGTCGGCGTTGGCTGGGGAAACTGCGCGTAGGGATCGGGCGGGACGATCTGGTTCCTGGCCGGATCTGTCGCCTCGGTGACCCATAGCTGATATCCCTGTTCTCCCTGCTGCTGCAGGATGGCATCGCGTTCCCGCGTGCTCAGCAGGTGCGTCTGGTGCGCGACCACCTGGATGACATGGAAGCCGTAGATGCTTTGTACCACACGCACCTCACCCACCTTCATGGAGAGGACCGCGTCGAGCACTGGCTTGACGAAACCTGTCTGGGGCGTCAGCCAGGTCGGCCGATATGTCGCGGTCGACGGGATGGACGAGGGGATGCGCCGTTGCGCGGGATAGGCTGGCTGCAGGTCCCGCAACCAACCGCCGTTGTAGGCGCTACTTTGCTGTTCCGCTTGCAGGCGCGCTGTCCCCGTCAACGGCACACCTGGCTGGATACCATTGTCGATGGAGTACCTTCTGGCCAGCGTGGCGAAATTGCCGCCGTTCTCGATAGCCTTCCGGATCAGTATCGCACGAGGCCGCGCATCGACCAGGATGTGACGCGCGACGGCCCATGGCTGGGCGCGGGGCGCCCTACGCTGGAAGTGTTGAATCGCATTCCGTGCCACCACGACGGGCGTGACATAGTAAGCCTGTACGTCCGCCGGGGTGACTCCAAGCGCATGTAGCTCGTGTGCAAAGGAACCGGCGCCGCCATTTCGATCGTACGCCTGTTGCTCTCGCCTGTACTCGGCGGCAATTTGCGATTGTGTTGGCGTTGCACCGATCCTGACCGCCGCTTGCCGCAACTCCAGCACTTGCTCCATCTGCCGAAGCGTGTAGGCCGGCAGGTGCGCCAGGTCGTCTTGCACTACGCGCAACTCTTGCCTGGCAACCAGTGCGTCGTCGGGGCGTGAGAGCAGTTGTTGTAGCTGGGCAATCTGCGCGGTCAGCAGGAAGTTTTCAAACCCCTGAAAACGCCGGAAGGCGTCGGTGGGGATCGGGTCGCCGTTCACCGTGGCAATAGGCTGGGAGCCGCCGTTGGCAGGCGTCATGGCTGCGGATGTCATCGACGCGTCGCCACCAATTGCGCTCGTCGCGATGAGCAGCGGCACAGCAAGTAGCAGTAGGGGATGCCTGCAGTTCATACCAGCAAGTGTAACACACCCATCGCTCCCGAATCATCGCTTTTGCTCCCGCTTCCCAAAGTCAGCAGTCAGACGAGGGGACTAAACCGCGGACTGCCGGCCCTAACGCGAGGCCGGTGGTCCGCGGCAGTCATTAAGGTGCGGGAGACGGCTGCCCTGCTCCCCTCTCCCGCGCGCGGGAGAGGGGACGGGGGTGAGGGCCCCCTTACGGCGCGTCGATCACGCTGACGCTGTTGCCGGCGCGGTTGGCGACGAAGAGGCGGCCGGTGGACGGATCGAGCGCCAGGGCGACGGGTCCGCCCGGCGCGGTGTGCGTCCCGACGAGGGCCCCCGTCTGGGCATCGAGCGCGTCGACGGTGTTGACGTCATTGTCCACGACGTAGACGCGACCCCGGCGCTCGTCGATGGTCAGCGCCTTGGGGGAGCCGCTGAGGCGCGTCGTCCGCAAGACGGCGCCCGTGGAGGCGTCGAGCACACTGACGGTACCATCCGTCGTGTTGGCCACGAACACCCGCCCCGTGACCGTGTCCACGGCGAGCGCCTCCGGTACCTGGCCGACCGTCGCGGTGTGGATGATCGCTCCGGTCCGCGCGTTCAGCGTGCTGACGCTGCCGCCATAGGCCAGGTAGGCGCGATTGCGTCCCTCGTCCACGCCCACGGTCCAGGGCAGTTGGGAGACGTGGATGACGCGTAGCGGCGCGCCGGTGCGCACGTCGCGCACGCTCAGGCTATTGCTGCCCTGGTCGACCGCGAACACCTCGTTAGTGGTGGAATCGACGGCCAGGGCGGTCAGGACGGTCCCGACGGAGACGGAGGCGCGCAGCACGCCGCTCTCGGCGTCGAGCAGGTTGAGCGTGTTGTTGCCGCTGATGGCGATGACCCGGCGGGCCGCGTCGTCGACGGCCAGGGATTGGTAGGGCGCGCCATTGAGCGTGGTCGCGCGCAGCAGCGCGCCGCTACGGGCGTCGAGGACGGCCACGTCCGACCCGGAGGCGTTGGCGACGAAGACGCGTCCGGTCGAGGGGACCACGGTCAGCGCAACCGGATTGTGGCCAACCTGCACGTCGCCCAGCAACCGCCCGCTGGCGGCCGCGAGCACCCGGACAGTCCCGGCGCCGCTCTCGGCGACAAAGACGCGCCCCGTGGCCGTGGACACGGCCACGGCGCTCGGCGCGCTCCCGGTCCCCAGGGTGCAGACGCCATGGCAGGCCCCGGCCGGGGCCGGCGCCGGGGCCTGCACAGGGCTGGGGCTCACATGGGCCGGGAGCGGGAGGCGAATATGCCCGCCGGCCGTGGCCATCTGCCCCTGCAAGCGCACCGTGGTGGTGATAGTGGCCAGGACGACGGTTTCCTTGCTGGACCGCGAGGTGATGTGCAGGCGCGCGATGTAGCGGCCCCGCGGCCCCGCCACGCCCCTGGCGCGCAGGGTTGTCCCCACGGGAACACCGGGACCGGACAGGCGCGCGGTGACGCTGACCGCGGCGCGCGGCGCCGTGCGCACGACCACGGTGATCCTACCGCTCCCGACGGGCGCCAGCGGTATGATGGCGATCTTCAGCGGGATCGTGGCCGATCCGATCGGCCGCAGGTCCACGTTGTCCACCAGAGCGGTCTGGTCGCCGCCGGCGTCGTCGAGGCCGCCGAAGACCAGGGTGTGCGCCCCCGGCGTCAGGGTGAAGGGGACGGTGCGCAGCAGGCCGTAGGCGCCGCTGGGGGGGGTAAAGCTGTCGGGGCCGCGGTCGATCGATGGATTGAAGGTCGCGTTGCCGAGCCGCTGGCCGTCGAGCGACACCGCGATGTCCTGCAAGTCGGCCGTGGTCGTGCCCGCGTTGACGCGGCGGCGCTCCACAGCGCTGAAGGTGATCCCGTAGCGGACGCCAGCCTGCCCGCCGTAGAACGTCTCGCTCATGCGTCCCGTCCCCTGGAGAAAGGCGACCTGCCGGCCCTGCGGCGCGTTCCCGTTGATGGTGGTGAACAGGCTGCCGTTGCCGGCGATGCCGGAGCCGCTGGGCACGCCGGCGGCGTTCTGCGCGAGCACTTCGAAGGTCCAGCCGATGCTCGGCGGGTTATAGACGAAGTTGGCGCCCTCGGGCGGCGTCTCGAAGCCGCAATTAATGATCAGGTTGTCGACCGCGGCGGCGCAATCGGCGACCGGGGTCAACCCAACGCGCGGGCGCGCGGCCGGGGTGGCGGCCACGGTTGGCGCGAGGGCAAGAACGAGCAGCGCGACCGCGCCGGCGCGGCGCGCGGGAGACAGTGCGGACAAGAGTCTATGTGTGATCATCGTCAGGATAACTCCTCGGTTCCCGGTAGTCGCGCACGCGACGAGCGCCCGTCCTCCTCCGGGCTCGCACGGGACGGTCGCGGGCCTACCACGTCTCAAGTGTACCTTGTCGCACTGCTACGGGTATAGTCCGCGCCCGCGCTTTCAGATATATCGACCTAACGCCGCACGCGGAAGAGTACCTAACACCACTGCTATACTTTCGGATGAAAGGCGCCCTCCAGCGCCGCCGGATCGCGAGGACGTGGACGATTATGGCACAGCAACTTTACCAGATGCCGGCCCTGTCCCCCGAGGACGAGTTGTTCCTGCAAACCGTCGAGGACGACACCGACGATTATGAGGAGTCCCCCTGGATGACGATGGGCGACGCGCAACTCCGCTCGGCCACCGCCCTGTACTGGAGCCTGCGCATCCATGCCCGGCGCGCGGGCCTGCCCTGGTACGTCGGCAGCATGCTGCCCATCCTCTATCCCCGTCCCCGCCGCAGCCGCAAGGGGCAGGTCGCCCCGGATGTCCTCGTCTCCTTCGTGGAGGACCGCTACCGCGATTCCTACGATCTCGAAGAGGAGGGCGTCTGCCCGGCCTTTGTGCTGGAGGTGATCTCGTCGTCGAGCGTGCTGCAGGATACGGTCAAGAAGCGCCGCACCTACCGGCTGCTGGGCATGCAGGAGTACGCCATCTTCGCGCCCGACCCCGACGCGTTGCGCCAGCCGGCGCTGGCGGGGTATCGGCGCACGGCGAACGACCGTTTCGTGGCCTGGAAGCCGGATAGCCAGGGACGGCTGTGGAGCCGGGTGCTGGGGCTCTATCTGGTGGCGGAGGGCAGGGAGGTCCACGCGCAGAGGCCGGACGGCAGCCCATTGCTGACCCCCGAGCAAGAAGCCCTGGAGCGCGAGAGGGAAGCCCTGGAGCGCGAGAGGGAAGCCCTGGAGCGCGAGAGGGAAGCCCTGGAGCGCGAGAGGGAAGCCCTGGAGCGGCGGCGTCTGGAAGCCGAGGTGGCACGCCTGCGCGCCGCGCTCGAGCGAACCTCGCAAGGCAACGCGTAGGCCCTTAGCCTGCATTAGTCACGAGCCGGCGCTCCCAGGACGGATGGTTGCCGCCCACGCACCCGTCATGAATAATCCAGGTTAGCGGCTGTCCACGGCGACAGGTAGCGCGAACTCGTCGACGATACGGGGAGACGCCGCGGACGGGTCGAAGGGCAGCGGCACGGCGATAGTCCGCGCCACCAGTTGGTCCGCCCCGACGCTGAGGTGCAGCAGGCTGTGGTCGCAGGTGTGCCAGGCCACGGGGTACAGCGCGCCGGGGAAGGCCGGTGGCGCGAGGTCGTGCAACTCCCAGTAGCCGCCCCCGCCGTTGACGACATAGGTCATGCCGTCGTACACGAAGCGTTGGTAGTTGTGGGCGTGCCCGGCGATGACCAACTGGCAGCCCGCGCGCCTGGCCGCCCGGTGTACCACGTCGAACATGGCGCTGCTACCGCCGTGGACGCGGTCGACCGAGAAGACGGGTTGGTGCAAGGCCACGACCAGATGTTTACCGTGGCGCGGCCGCGCCAACTGCGCCTCGAACCAACCCCGCTGCTCGTCGTCGACGATGCCGCCTTCCGGCACGTTGGTGTAGAGCCCGATGATGCGCAGCCAGGGCGCGTCGAGCGTCCAGTAGACGTTGGGCTGGTCGAGCGGAGGGCGCGCCAGGCCGCCTCCAAGAGGCGAGGGGGCGCGGTAGGGCGCGCAGAAGTTGTCCACGAATCCGGCCAGCGAGCCGTCCCGCGCATCGCCGTCATGGTTGCCGGGGATGGCCATGATGGGGCGGTCGTAGTCCTGGTAGGGCGCGTAGAACTGGCCGCGATACTCCGACGCCTCGCCGTGGTAATAGACCACGTCGCCGGCAATGTAGGCGAAGAGCGTGCCCCCGTGCGGCGCGCCCGCGGCGTCGTAGCGCCCGCCGTCGGACGTCAGCGCGCGCATGGCGGCGGCCACGGCGCGCTGCGGCGCGGGATCGACGATGCCGCCGACGTCGCCCAGCAGGTAGCACGTATAGGAGCCCCGCGCCAGCGCCGCTTGCACGGCGTCGCGGCCGACGATGTGGGCAAGGTCAAGCTCGAAGGGATAGCGATGGGGGTGCGGCATGGGATAGGGCACAAAGTTGGCCAGCCGATCCAGGGCCGGCACCCGCAGCGCGCCGGGCAATCGCTCCGTCGTCAAGCGCAAGGCTCCATCAGACAGGGGGCCATCAGATTGAGCGGCGAGGTAGGTATCGCGACGGCAAGCGGATCGTACCCCATACCTCTAGTATAGAGCACCCGTGTTAAAAGCAGGTAAGCAGCATGTTAAGCCGGTGTAAAGCGCAGCTTGACAGCTCACTGTCACGGAATATCACGCACGACCTTGCACAGGACAGCATCGTCGGGGATCTCCTCGCTCTCCCACGGAGCGTCTACTCCGCTATCCACGTCAGCAGCCATGCGCTCAGGGGGCTATCAGTATCTAGCCGCCCCTTGATGACGATGGCGCGGTCACGGTCATAGCCGTAGAACTCGGCTTGTTCGGCGGCGTCAACCGGGATGGTGACGAGCAGTTCTCTATCGTCCAGCGACCATTCGATGTCGATGCGGCCACGAGAGCCGGGCATGATCTCCGGCGCGTGCATCCATCTGCCGAAGTCTTGCCATAGCGACAACGCATTGCTACGTACAAAAGTCGTGGCGCGATCCCACGTCGCACGCGCGTAACCAGGGCTTCTCTCACCGTCCCAATTATCCTGCCACTCCAGCAGTCTCCTGGATTCCTCGATCGCGTCCAGCACGGGTCGTAGCCCGTCCTCGACGCTCGGTCGGCCATGTCGTTCCTGAATCGATGCCACGTTATGCCCCTTAGTCTTCGCTTGTTGCCTCACGCATCGGTTGCTTGCGGCCTGAATGCCATCATTCGTCCCGATGAGAGTCATTATACGTCTATCACTCTTTGCAGGTGAGCAGGGGACGCAGGCGGGCCACGGGGCGGGCGAGACCGGCGGCGGCGACGCTGTCGATGACCGGGCCGATCGGCTTGTAGGCGTTGGGCGCCTCGCCTTTGGGACGCTCCAGCCCCGGGTAGACCAGCAGCGTCCCTTGCAGCGACGCGTCGAATTCCTGGTCCGATAGCCCGCCCATCCGCCCGCGCGTCTTGGCGCGGCCCGCCCCGTGGCAGGCGCTCATCAGGGCGTGCTCGTTGCCGTCGACGCCGGCCAGCAGCCAGCTCGCCGCGCCCATCGAGCCGGGCACGATCAACGGCTGGCCCGTGCTCGCCTGCATCGTCCCCGCCAGGGACATCGCCGTGGGCCCGAACGAGCGCGTGGCGCCCTTGCGATGCACCGTGATCGCGCGACCCCGCTGCCGCTCCACGGCCACAAAGTTGTGCGGCATGTCATAGAGCAGGCGCGTCGTGGCGCCCGGCCGCTGCAGGCGCAGGTTCTTGCGCACGATCAGGCCCAGGAAGAAGCGATTGGCGTAGGCAAAGTTGCCGGCCGCGCCCATCGCGCGCAGGTAGCGGTCGCCCAGGGTGGGCTCGTCGGGGTCGCCGCCCGTCGGCAGCAGGTACGTTTCCGTCGCGGGGTGACGCAGGCCCGCCGGGTGCGACTCCCGCGCCCGGTCGCGGTAGTGGGCGCCGACGGCGCGGCCCAGCCCGCGCGACCCGGTGTGGATGGTGGCCACGACCTGCCTCTCGCGCACATCCCAGGCGTAGGCCGTGGCGCGGTCGACAACCTCGACGACCTCCTGCAACTCCAGGAAGTGGTTGCCGCGCCCGATGGTCCCGGTGATCGGGTCGCGCGTGGCCGGCACGAAGTCGTCCATGAACAGACCGGGATCGCCGGGCAGCGAGCCCTGGTCGACGCAGTGGTCGAGCTCCCAGTCCGTCTCATCGCGGTCGAACCGCGCCCACAGGCTGCCCGGCGTCGCGGCGGCGCCCGAGCCCCGGCGCGTGTCCTCGGCGTCGAACAGGCCCATCAGTCCCTCGGTCAGCAGGGCCAGGCGCTGCGAGCGCGAGAGGGCGATGTCGCGACGGCCCAGGAACAGGTCGGCGCGCAGCCCCTCGGCCAGGGCGGGTAGGTCGAGGTCGGCCGGGGTCAAGTTGGTCGTGATGAGACGCATCCCGCAGCCGATGTCCGGGCCCGGTCCAAGTGGCATCACCGCCCCGTCCACGCCGAGCACCGTGCCGATGGCCACGCCCGCGTCGCCCCGGTGCAGGTCGGGCGTGCCCACCACGTCGACCACGCGCACCCTCTCGTAGCGCGCCGCCAGCTCGGACTGGCCCGCGCGCCGCAGCGCCTCGGCCTGCGCCTGCGCCAGCGCATCGAGCCGCGCCAGCCGCGCCAACTGCTGCACCGCGCCCAACTCGACGAGGACCTCGGGCGTGGCGAAGATGCGCGGGCTAATGGCCAGCGCTGTCGCCTCCGAGGGCGCCGGCCCGTCGTCAGGCCCGGCCGGTCCGGCGTCGACCGTCAGCTCGGCGGGGCCGCTGCGCCGCACCCCGCCCAGGCCCGCCAGCCGCAGGCCCTCGATGGCGGGCACGTTGATGTCGCGCCGCGGGTTATCGACGATCTTCATGGTCCTCCCATTGGCATTGTTTCCTTTAGCCTGCATTATTCACGAGACGGCGCTCCCAGGACGGACGGTCGCCGCCCACGCATCGGTCATGAATAATCCGGATTAGCCTTCTTGCAGGCGGCGGATGCGCATGGCGGCGGCGTGCTGCGGGAAGCCCTCGTAGTCGGCCAGGGCAATCGTCGTGCGGGCCATGCCGGCGAGAGCCTCGCGGTTGAGGTAGGCGATGGAACTGAGCTTGCGGAAGGTGCGGGCGCTGACGCCCGAGTTGACCGCGGCGAACCCGCCCGTGGGCAGCGTGGTGGGCACGCCAATGCTGAAGTTGGCCGCCGAGATGGGCGTGTGCTGGCCCAGCAACATCTCGCCGGCGTTGTGAAGCCGGCCCAGCACGAACAGCGGGTCGCGCGTGGCCACCTGCATGTGCTCGGGCGCGTACTCGTTGGTGAAGGCGATGGCCTCGTCGAGGTCGCGCGTGATAATGGCTCCGCCGTATTTTGTCGTCGCCGTTTGGGCGTAAGTGCGCTGCGGCTCGGGCAGCGCGGCGAGTTGCGCCTCTACCTCGCGCCCCACCGCCTCCACCAGCGCGCGCGACGGCGTGACCAGGATGCCGGCCGCGTCCGGGCCGTGTTCCGCCTCGTTGAGGAGGTCGGCCGCCACCAATTGGGGATCGGCGCTGTCGTCGGCCAGGATCAACCCCTCGGAGGGACCGTACACGCCGACGATGTTCACGCCCTCCAACTGCGCCAACAGCCGCGCCGCCTGCACGGCCGGCGAGCCCGGCCCCACCTGCAAGCGCACGCGCCGGATGGTCTCGGTGCCGATGGCCATGGCCGCGACGCCCGACGGCCCGTTGGCGCGATAGACCTCGCTGATGCCTAGCTGGCCGGCCACGACGAGCACGGCCGCGTCGACCGCCCGGTCCCCGGCCGCGACGGGAGGTGTGACCACGGCGATCTGGGGCACGCCGGCCACGACGGCGGGCGTGCCCAGGTAGACCATCACCGAGGGGAAGGTCCCCTTGCCGGCGGGGATGTAGAGCCCGACGCGGTCGATCGGCGTGCTCCGCTCGCCCAGCACTACGCCGGGCGCAAGCTCCTCCAGCCACGAGTCGCCCTGCAGCAGGCGCTCGTTGTAGCGGCGCACCGCGGCGATCGAGTCGGCGATGGCCTCCTGTACCTCGCGCGGGACGCTCCGTTTAGCCGCCTCGAACTCCTCGGGCGCGACCCGGATCTCGTCGGGTGTGATCGAGACGCCGTCGAACCGTTGCAGGGCTGCGACGAGGGCCGCGTCGCCGTCCTGCCGCACCGCGTCGTAAATGGAGCGCATGTCGTCGATGATGGCCCGATTGAAGATATCCTGGTTGGCGCGCTCCAGGACGGTTCGGCGCTCCTCGGCGGTCATCATGGCGTACTCGTAGATGCGCATGGTCAGGCTTCTCCTCGTGCGGATTGCAAGATTGGTCAGGATTCAGTCAGGTCAGGATGTGAGGGGCAGGGGACAATCGCCTCTATTGTACAGCCTCAAGCATTGCGACTCCGATGCTACAGCAAAACGGGCATACAACGTACAATATGATGGTATGCTCTACGGGGACGGCTGCCCGTCCTTCAGGGATTGTCGTTGCGGTCCTTCATCGTGAAAGGTATCATCGCGGGGATGGGTGACGTGTCGTGGGACCAACCGGAGTCTCGACCGGTGGCCCGGACCGTGGGGAAAGTGCGAGGAGCGGCCGTCTTGCGCTACCCGCGGTACCTGTGGGTCCTTGTCCCTGCCCTGGAGCCGGCCGCGGCCCTGCGTCTCAGTTGCTACCTGGGAGGGCTCGCCTGCGTCGGGGGCATCACCGGCCTGCACAACAATCTCTGGGCGGTCGGGTATTACGGGGCCGCCCTGGCTTTTGTGCTGTTGGCCCTGGCGTTCGTCCTCTTTTTCCTGGCTGCCCGCTCGACCGTTCCCCGCTCGCTGCACCCGTTACTGCCCAGCGCCCGCCCGTTGCTGGCCCTGGGATTGGCCGTCTCGCTCGGCATCTCATGCTATAGCCTGGTGTCCGTCTCCCGGCTGCCCCGCGGCCTCGCCGATCCGACGCGCTACTGGAACGATGCCGTCGCCATCACGGACTGCTCCGCGCAGTTGTTTGCGCGGGGCCGCAACCCCTACACGGCCTTCGATGAGGGGACGTGTCTGGCCGGCCTGCATATGGATGGGCGTTTCACCACCCCCTTGCAAGCAGGCGCGTTCGCCGCCAACGCGACCATACCCAGCCGGGCGGAGCGTGTCCGCCTGTTTGCACAGGACGTCCGGCAAGGCATGCGTCATCTGCCGGAGTTCGAGAGCTCTTTCAGCTATCCCGCCGGAGCCTTCATCTTCACCTGGCCCGTCGTCGCGCTCGGCGGCAACGGCCTGAGCCTCTTCTATATCGCCTGTTTCCTGCTGTGCTACGCGCTGCTGGCCTGGCGGGCGCCCCCACGGTTGCGGCCGTGGCTCGTGCTCATTGCCCTGGCGCACGTCGGCCTCTGGAGCTACGCCGCGCACGGCTACTCGGAGGGGCTGGACATCCTCTTGATCCTGGCCGCCTGGGTGTGCTGGCGGCAGCCCCTGCTCTCCTCGGTCCTGCTGGGTCTCGCGGTGGCCACGCGCCAGGACGCCTGGCTGGTCGTCCCCTACTACGCCATCTTGGTGGGCGCGACCTACGGCGTGCCGGCCCTGCTGCGCCGGTTGGCCGTGCTGGCCCTATTCTTTGCCGCCGCCAACGCCCCGTTCATCGCGCTGTCCCCGCGGGACTGGCTCGACGGCATCCTTGGCCCGCTGAAAGATCCCATGTTCCCGGGGGGCGACGGGCTGATCGGCCTGGGTACCAGCGAGTGGCTGCCGTTGTGGCCGCGTCCCGTCTACAGCGTCCTGGAGGCGGTCGCCTTCGTGGCCTGCTGCGCGGTGTACGCCCGCATCTGCCGCCGGCATCCGGGGACGGGGCTGGTCCTGGCGCTGGCGCCCCTGTTCTTCGCCTGGCGCAGCCTATCCATCTACTTCGTCCTGCCGCTGCCCATCTATGTCCTCTGGCCGGTTTTGGATGGCCTGGCGTCAAGCGTGTCCGCGGTGCGCCCGAAAGGCGCGCGGGATGGCGAGGCGGCGGGATTGGCGCGGAGCGATGAGACGGCAGAGCCCGCGGAGGGCGGTGAGGTAGAGGTAGGAGGGACAAGAGTGGCGCTGGCCCATCCGTCGTCCGCGGCGCGGCGTCCTGCGCCGTCCGCGGCCCCAGGAGCCTGACGCCGATGCGACCGCGGGACGGAGACCGGGACGGGGACCAGGACGCCGCGTCGCCCGAACTATTCGACCTCTACGACGCCGACGGGCGACCGCTCGGGGTAGCGAAGCCGCGCGACGAGGCGCACCGCGACGGCGATTGGCATCGCAGCGCCCACGTGTGGATCTATACCGCCGTCGGGGCGTTAGTCTTCCAGCGCCGCGCCTTTGATAAAGATACCTGGCCGGGGCGGCTGGACGCCTCGGTTGGCGGCCACTACCGGGCCGGCGAGGACCCGGAAGACGGCGTGCGGCGCGAGGTGTGGGAGGAACTGGGCTTTGAGCCCGACCCTGCCCACCTCGCGCTGGTGGCGCGGCGGCGCGTGGAGAGCCTGGAGCCTGGCATCGCCGACCGCGAGTTGCAGGATATCTACCTGCTGCGCCGCGACCTGCCGCTGACCGCCTACCGGCCCGATCCCGTCGAGCTTGCCGCGCTGGCCCTGCTCGACGCCCGCGACGCCGCGCGCCTGCACGCCGGCGAGATCGAACGGGCAGAGGCTCACCTGCTGCCCGTTGGCGCGGCGCGGCCTCACGCCTACAGCGTCACCGCGGCCGACCTCATTCCCGGTCGCGGCCCCTACCTCGCCGTCGTGGCCCATGCCGTGACGGAGGCGCTGGCCGGACGTACGGCGCCCGTCAGCCCGATAGAGTGAGGGCGCGGCGCCGCCGCTCCGCTACTCGTACCGTAAGGCTTCGGCGGGGTAGATCCGGGACGCCTGCCAGGCGGGCAGGTAGGTGGTGAGCAGCGAGGCCGCGTAGGCGATGACCACGATCAGCAGCACCTGCCCCCAGGGGATCGTCAGGTGCGCGTCCGGATTGCTGGCTGCCAGGCTGTCCACGTACTGCTTGCCCACCAGGCCGCCCAGCAGCAGGCCGAGCACGGTCCCCAGCACGGCTACGAACGAGGTCTCGATCAGGAAGCCGGTGCGCACCATGCTCCGCTTGAAGCCGATCGCGCGCATCATGCCGATCTGCTGCCGGCGCTCCACCACCGAGCGGAAGGCGATCACGCCCAGCGCGGCCACGCCCACCACCAGACCCAGCGCCATGAAGCCTTCCAGCAGGTTGAACAGCCCGTCGGTGGCCGCCTGGTCGCGGTCATACTGCACTTGCGTCTCCTTGACGTCGAGCCCATTGGCCAGGAAGGCGGTCCCCAGCGCCAGCGCGGTCCCGTGCACATCCTGCCCCGGCGCCACGCGGAAGTAGTAGGCGGTCGGCACGGCCGGGAGGTCGCCCGCCGCGGCCAGCGTCCGGTCGCCTACCCAGACGCCCTGCGCGCCGGCGCGCGCCGCCGCCTGGTTCAGCACGCCGATAACCCGCACGGTGAGCAGGCGTCCGGTGCGCGCGTCGCGCATCTCCACCGGGACGGGACGGAAGCCGTGGGCGTCGTAGCGCAGCCCGTGCAGGGTAAACCCGCCGCCGTTGTTGCCGGTTTGAGATTCGGGGATGCTGCCGTCCACCACGGCGTAGCCGGGCTGTTCACGTAAGGCCTGCCAGACCGCCGCGTCGCTGGTGTAGCCGGCCGCACGGCTGTGCAGGGTCCAGCGCTGCGCCGATAGATAGCCGTCGTCGGCCACGTTGGCCTGCCCGAGGGCGAAGCTCTGGTCCTTCGCGCCCGGCTGGCGCAGTCCCACGTCGAGCGGGGCCAGCCCCCCGGCGGCCTCCACGCGGCCCTTGAGGGAGGGGTCGACGGCGATGCGCGCGCCAAGGTTGTGGATCGGCGTGCCGGCGTTAGTCGAGCCATAGACGGCGAAGCCGCCCGCGTCGGCCGCCAGGTCCAGTGAGGTGCGCGTGCTGTCCAGCAGCACCGAGATCAGCATCAGCAGGAAGATGACCAGGCTGAACATGGCCACGGTCATGCCGGTGCGGAAGCGGTTCTGCATGGGGTAGCTCACGGCCATCTTGAGCACCGGGGCCAGGCTGCCGCGCCCGCCGAAGACGAGCAGCAGCAGGCCCAGGATCAGGTCGGCGTTGAACATCACCGCCCACACGCCGCCAAGCACGATGATCAGGCCGGCAATGAAGAACAGCTCGGGACCCGCGTCGAAGGCCGGCCGGCCCGCGGCGCGGAAGGTCTCGAGCGGCGTCAGGAAGAACACCACGAGGCCCAGGCCGGCCAGCGTGTAGCCGATGCGGTTGCGCGCGCGGTCGGGCACGCGCGCCGCGACCAGCGCCCAGCGCAGTAGCATGGCCGCCCCCACGATCAACAGGGCGCCGCCCAGCCGGAACACAGTCCCGTTGGGGTGCGCCTTGTTGGCCTGCGAGAGGCCCAGGAGCAGCAGGCCGAGCAGCAGGGGCAGCGGCCCGCGCGAGAGGAACACGAACGGCAAGGTAACCAGATGCCAGAGGGCCACGACAAGGGACCCGAGGGCGCGGAAGACGCGCCCCCGGCGCAGCAGGCGCCCGCAGGCGGCGACGTCTCGGAAAGGGCGCGCCAGCGCGCTGCCGATGCTGCCGTCCTTGAGCGTCTCGTCGGGCAGGTCGCGGATGGCCGCCACGACGTTGAGCCGGCTGATGCGCCAGGCCGAGAAGGCCACGGTCAGGAAAGTCAGCAGCGCGCCGAGGCAGAAGGCGATGACCAGGCTGCGGCCCTCGACGTGGCCCGTCAGCGTCAGGCCAAAGGAGCCGAAGATGCCGTTGATCACCGAGGCCATCAGCAGGCCCACGCCGATGCCGAGCGCCACCCCTACCAGCGCGGCGCCGAGGTTGTAGGCGTAGCCCTCGAACAGGAACTGCTGGATCAGGTGGCGGCGCTTGGTGCCGATGGCTCGCGCCATGCCCATCTCGGCGCGGCGCTCGGCGGCCAGCATCACGAAGATCAGAAAGACCAGCATCACGCCCGCGGCAATCGAGAACAGGCTGAAAATGATAAAGATGGAGGAGAATATGTTGCCGGTCAGGTCGGCCTGGTCGAGCGCCGCCTTCTTGACCCCCAGGACGACGTAGGGGCTGATCGAGGCCAGCGCCGCGTCCAGCGGGCGCGCCACCGCGCCGTCCGTGATGGTGGCCAGCGCGGCGGCGACCGTCCCGTCGCTGAGCAGGCTGGAGAGCCGCGCGCTCGGCGCGCCCGGCGCTCGCGCCAGCCGCCGCACCTCGTCGACCTTGCCCTTGAGCGCGGCGTCGGCGGCGACCCGGTTGTCCTTGAGCAAGGCGGCGAGGGCCCGCTGGCCTGCCACCCCGCCCAGGATGGTTTTAGCGGTCGCCACCTGCGCCGGGTCGGCCAGCAGGGCGCGCACCGGATCGACCACGGCGTCGGTCTGGTTGGCGCTGCTCGTGCCCGCGCCGCTGTTGGCGATCAGCGCCAGGTTGACGCGGCCGGGCTGCCCGACCAGCGCCTGCATCCGATCGAGCGGCAGCAGCAGCGCGGGGTCGGCCAGGCCGCCGGAGCCGTAGATTTCCGAGAGGCCGCCGCCGGCGAGGTTGTCGTTGCGCAGCACCTGCCGTACGGTCATCGGCACGGCGCGCCCGCCGACGTTGACCGCTAACCTGTCGCCGGCGCGCGCGTTCAGCGCGTCGGCCGCCAATCCATTGATGTAGACCTCGTCGCGCCCCAGGCCGCCGAGGCGCGCGGTCGCGCCGTCGCTCGCGGTCAGCGCGCCGAACGCGGCGGGGATGTCGAGGGGCAGGCCCAGCGCCTGCACGCGCGATTTGGCCTGGCGGCTGGTCTGGTCGGTCAGCGAGACCGTCTCCAGCGCCGCGCCGGCCACGCCGGCCGCCCCCGCGTTGCCGGTGAGGCGGCCGCGCACGCGGTCGACCAGCGCGGTGGGGACATAGGAAGCGGGTCCGCCGGCGATGTGCGAGCCGGCCTGATTGGTGATGACCTCGTCGATGCGGCCGAGGCTACTGGTCAGCCCAGTACGCAGCGAGTAGGCCATGGTGTCGCCGGTGCCCAGCGCGCTGGTGATGATGGTCGTGCTGAGCATCAGGCCGATGATGATCAGCAGGGTCTGCGCCCGCCGGCGCGGGATGTTGCGCAGCCCGAGCTTGAGCAGCAGGCGGTTGCGCAAGGCCAGGACGGCCACGACGCCGGTCACGATCAGGAAGGCGGCCAGCATCCAGGCCATGATAGTGTCCATCGAGATGCCAAAGAGCGTGTTCATGATAACCTCCGAGGCAGTGGGCAGTGGGCAGTGGGCAGTGGGCAGTGGGCAGTGGGCAGTGGGCAGTGGGCAGTGGGCAGTGGGCAGTGGGCAGTGGGCAGTAGTGGTTGTAGGTTAGGCGACCATCAAAGCGGTTCTTGTCCCTTAACCGCTCTGCGGCTGACGGTCGCGCCGTCGGCCTCGATGCAGCCGTCGCGCATGCGCACGATGCGGTTGGCCTGCTCGCCGATCTCCTGGGCGTGGGTCACCATGACCAGGGTCTGCCCGCTCTCCTGGTTGAGCTGGCGCAGCAGGTCCATGATGTCCTGGGCCGACTCCGAGTCGAGCGCGCCGGTCGGCTCGTCGGCCCAGACGATAGCTGGCTTGTTGACCAGCGCCCGCGCGATGGTGACGCGCTGGCGCTGCCCGCCCGACAGCTCGGCGGGGCGATGTTTGGCCCACTCGCCCAGGCGCACGCGCTCCAACGCGGCCAGGGCCCGCTTGCGCGCCTCGCCGGTATGCGTCCCGCCGACCAGTAGGGGCAGCTCCACGTTCTCCACGGCGGAGAGCACGGGCAGCAGGTTGTAGACCTGGAACACAAAGCCCATGCTCCGAGCGCGGTAGGTCGTCTTCTGGTTGTCGCTCATGTCGCGCAACGAGGTGCCCGCGATGCGGATGTCGCCGTCGTCGAAGTCGTCGAGCCCCGAGAGGCAGTTGAGCATCGTCGTCTTGCCGCAGCCGGAGGGGCCCATGATGGCCACCATCTCGCCCCTGGCTACGGCGAAATCGACGCCCTTGAGGGCCTGGACCGTCACCGCCCCCGTCTTATACGTTTTGCGCAGTCCCGTCGCTTCGATGATCATGTCCCGTGATATGGCCATCGCTCGTCCTCGCTCTCCTCACACCTTGCGATCCGCGGACGTCAGGCGACGTCCGTCGTTGGCTGCATCGCCGCGATGAGCGGGGCTAGCGTCCCACTCATCCTACTATTCGGTGTCTATGGCTGCTCCGATGACGCCACGGCGGTCAAGCGCCACCGGTGCGACGAGGCTATCACCACGCCGCCGCGAAGCGCCACGAATCCGCCTGGGCAGGGCCATCCGAAGCCGGCTGACGGGCGGCTCATCGCGACTAAGAGGAATGGTGAACCGCGCCCGACGATAGTATAGGCCATCGCAAGGAAGAGCGTGGCCTGCCGACGGCAGGGGATGTGAAGGCTGTATATGGGGGCGCGTTATACTTGAGAGAGTAGGTGCGCGGGCTTAACGTTTTTGCTGTCCGTTGCCGGAGGAGGGGAGAGTGCCCCTGCACGTTCGCTTCTTGTTTGTACAGGCCTCAGGGCCGACCGGCGCGGCAAAGAGACGCCCGCTCTTTCATGATGTCTATGGCTGCCGCTAGATTCTGTGGCCACTGTGGCGCGCCGACCAATCCCCAGGCGCGCTTCTGCACGCACTGTGGAGCGCGTCTCGGCCCATCCGGCCCGCCGTCAACCACAGCAGCGCCAATCGGCGCCGGATCGGGCGTCGCGACATCGGCCGCTCCGACGCCGCCAACGACGAACGGCCACACGCCCGAGTGGCTGCGCAGTATGGCGCCCGTGGCCCCGGCCGTGCCCCCTCCCCATGCCGGTGGTCCCAATGTCACCGGCGCGGTACCCGTGGCGCCGCACGGCACGGGCGTGGCCCCGGCGGGCGCATTGGTGGGGACGGCCGTGGGCAGAGGACGCTACAGCGTCGACCGCCTGCTCGGCCGCGGCGGCATGTCCGCCGTCTACCTTGCCCGTGACCGCAACCTCTCCGACCGCCTGGTCGCCGTCAAGGAAATGGTCGATGCCTTCGCCTCGCCGCAGGAGCGCGCCGAGGCCGAGCGCGACTTCGCCCGCGAGGCCGACTTGTTGGCCGCGCTGCATCACCCCGCCATCCCCGCCATCCTCGACCGCTTCAGCGAGCAGAGCCGCCACTTGCTGGTGATGGAGTACATCGCGGGCGAGACGCTGGACACCAAGCTGCTGGTCCACGGCCCCTTCGAGGAGGAGCAGGTGCGCGAGTGGGCCCTGGCGCTGTGCCCCGTGTTGTCCTACCTGCACGCGCAGACGCCGCCGGTGGTGTTCCGCGACCTCAAGCCGGCCAACATCATGGTGCAGCCGGACGGGCGGGTACGCCTGATCGACTTCGGCATCGCGCGCCTGTTCAAGCCGCAACAGAAGGCGGATACGGTGGCGCTGGGGACGAGCGGCTATGCCTCGCCGGAGCACTACACGGGGCAAACCGACGCGCGCAGCGACATCTACAGCCTGGGGGCCACGCTGCACCACCTGCTGACGGGACGTGACCCCTCCAAGCACCCGCCGTTCGCCTTCCCGCCGGTGCGCTCGCTGGCGCCGGGCATCTCCTCGGACCTGGCAAACGCCGTCGACCGCGCCGTGCGCTCCGACCGCGAGAAGCGCTTTGCCACTATCGACGACATGTGCAAGGCCCTGCAACCAAAGGGCCGGCGCGCCAAAAGTAGCGCGTCTTCCGCCGCGTCGCCCGCTCCCGTGCCGTCGCCCGCTCCCGTTGCATCATCAGATCAGGCCGCGGCGGCGCGGCAACCCGTTGTCCCCGCGCCTCCCGCGGCGGCGCCAACCGGTCCGCGGCCCGTACCGGCCACATCGACCGTCGCGCGGCCGGCCGCGGCTGTCGTCGCGTCGCCGGCCCCCGCCGGGGCGCCGGTCCTGGTGCTGGAGGCGCTCCACCCGCAGCGGCGCGTCGACGCGGCGGCCATCGCCGCGCAGGTAGCGGCGTGGGCCGGCGTCGACATGGCCACGCTGCGCAACGAGATCGCGCGCGGGCTGCCGCTGACCCTGGCCCTCCCGACCCACACGGGCGTGGGACCGGGCGTGGTAGCGGCTAACAGTGCGGCGTTGGGCGCGCTGGGCGCCAGGGCGCGCGTCGTGACGCCCCACACCATACCGGAACTAACCGACGGCCAGTTGCGTCAGCGGCTCAATACAACGCGCCAGTTGGTGGTGCGCGACGCCATCATCGGCGCCAACCGCATCTGCCGCTGTCGTCGCTGCGGCTACAAGTGGCAGACCACCAAGGGCGTGGGCGACCCGGTGCCGCTGCGCTGCCCCAACTGCCGCAGCACGGAGTGGGGCCGCTGGCGCATCCTCAAGTGCGCCTGGTGCGGGCATGAGTTCGAGACCTCGGACGTGCAGAGCCGCCCGGACCGTCTCTTCCCCACCTGCCCCTGCTGCGGCCTGCCCAACTGGGAGACCGGCCGCCCATCCGCCCGCACCGGTTGGCTCGACCGCATCCTGGCCGCCATCGCCGGTACCGCATAGGCTACTCTTGCCGTTGCGTCAGCCTCTCCACCAGACGCCGTAGCTCGGCCAGTTCACCGTCCTTACGCGACAGTTCATCGTCCTTACGTGACAGCTGATTTTCCAGCAGCCGGCGCTCGCGCTCGATCTCGCGCTCACGCAGCTGACGCCGCCCGTCGCGCGCATAGACGGCGGCCAGCACCCCTTCCACGCCAATCGCCGCGGCAACCTCCTCACTTTGCCAGCGGCCCAATGAGTCGGGCAACCAGGGACGATAGACCCCGTTCTCCAGGCGCCAGCCCCGCCCTTGCTCGGGCACGAACTCGCCGCTCGGATCGAGCGTCAGGTACTCGCGCACCCCCGCGCGCGCGTAGCTGTACCCCTTGCCCCGCTCCAGGTCGAGATCGACGTCGTAGGTCGCCTCACTGAGCACCTCGACGATGAGGGCCGGCGGCCCGTCGGTGAAGATGGCCACGGAGCCCCGGCGCTGGTCGATGGCGCGGCGATAGACGAAGACATCCGGCAGCGTCTTGTAGCGCGTGCCGTCAGGACGCGCGAAGCCGAGCACGACCGTCTGCGTCAGCGCCTGCCACGGCGCGGGTTGTCCAGGATCAGCAAGCGCATCGGCGATCTCGTTGAGGCCCAGGCGCACGTTGATGATGGTCATCTGATGCAGGTCCGTGCCCACCACGCTCTCCTCAGTGTCGTCTGGCGGCCACACTTCCACCGGCGCGGCCAGCCGCGTTGATCGATACACATCCGTCATCGCCGCTTACTCCCCTGTCTGCCGATCCATGGGGTTCATAGGGCCAGTGTAGCATAGGTCATCGGCTTAAGCGCCGCCTGAGCAATCGTTCCATGCGCGCCAGATCCTTGCTGCCCGTGCCTGTCCTCACTCTCACCACTGCTTGTCCCGGATATTGGCGCGGTGGGTTCGGACCGTGGCGTCGGTGATGCCCAGTTGCGCGGCAATCTGGGCCGTGCTGCGGCCCTTGCCCGCCAGCTCATCGACCTCCTGCTCACGGTCGGTGAGGCTGGGCGCCAGCGGCGGCGGGTCCATGACGCGGGCCACGCCGTCCTGCACCATGTCCAGCAGGACGGCCAGGGACACATCCGCGGGAATCCAGTCCAGGCGCCGATCGGCCCGCCGCGCCATGGCCTCCACGGCCTCTTTGCGGGGATGGATAATCCCGATGGGGAGGGGGAGCGGGATCGACAGGGCCAGGGCGTCGCAGCGGGGAATGTCCTCCGGCACGCCGGCCAGACAGTCGACCAGCAGCAGGAGGCCGCCACCCGGGTCGGCCGCCAGACGCACCATCTGTTCGCGCGTCGCGACCGTATGGAAGTCCAGGTTGAGCTCCGCACAAGCCGCGCATAGCGTCGCCTGCAGGATCCGATTGAGCGCGCCCTCCGCGGTCCACAGCACGATGCGTGGCCGGACAGGCATGGGGTGGTCGGGCTCACCGCCCGCCGCGCCGCGCTCTCGGGGGGTGAGGACGAGTCCGCCGACCCGCGGGTGACGACGTCGATCGTGCGGAGTTGCCGCGCTATGGGCGGACGATGGGGGGCCAGACGTGTGCTGCATGGGACACCTGGACACCTTGCTGTGCGGGGAGACATGGGGAGACATAGAGGGGCGGATGTGAGCGGCTAACGTGGGGCCCAATAGAGGCCAGTATCCTGGTCGTGCGCCCTCCCGAGGCGCCCTGCCCCTCGCCGCCTCTAACAGGACGATAGCATATTGTTGCGCCCACGATCAATGGGTTCGCTGATCAAGGGTACCTGAGCATGGCGGTTGCCGCCTGTACGCGTGGCGGACTAAGGGGGTGGGCGCCTCGCCGCCGTTGCGCTGCCCCAACGGTCGCGGCATGGAGTGGGGCCGCTGGCGCATCTTCAAGTGCGCCTGGTGCGAGCACGAGTTCGAGCCCCCGACGTGCGGAGCGTCCGATTGCCTCTTCTCCACCTGTCTTTGCGGCTGATTTACAGTGGCGCACGCAGACCCTACGGAGCACCGGCCCGATACGGCCAGGTACGCACGCTGTAGTCGCTGTCATCGCTGCGCCCCGTCACGCGTGCCATGACCTCTCGCATCTCCTCCATCGTGCGCGCGTACGCACGCACCTGGCCCGTCGTCCATCGCACTGCCCGCACCTGATCGTTGCCCCACCACACCCCATATTGGCTAGAAGCCTCATCGATGTGCGGTAAAGCCAAGTGCTCGTCCAACCATTCTATTCCCCGCACCACTTGTAGCGATGTCGTGCCCTGACACCACTCGCTTTGGACATCCATCAACTCGTCTATGACTGCTTCCCCTTCAATAAAGTGCTCTATTGAGGAGGCTTGGACCTTTTCATCGAGCCAGACCGTGCCCCATTGGTCCAACGCGAAGAAGCCCTGGATAAGTTGCTCCTCCAGGCACTCGACGTAGTAGTGCTCGTCGCCGTCCCCGGGAAGGGTGACGGTCAGCGTCCCGCTGCCCGACTCGCTCCAGGGCCACAGCAGCGACAGGTGGACGGGATGGCGCACACCACCTGCCGCCCGCGCACCCGGTACTCGACGCCCCCGTACCGCTCGGCGAACTGCACGATCGGCTCGAACACGGGCACGTTTGCGCGCTCGATGGCCGCCACAATCTCCGCACGATCGCGCGGGTGGGCGTAGCGCGTCCCGCGGCCCAGCATACGCCGCGCTCGCTCTGACAGCCACTCGTACTCGCCCATTGGTCTCTCTCTCGGCATACGCCCGTCATATCCACCACGACAACACTGCAACGACAACACTGCAACGCGGCGCGTCGGACACTGTCCGAAGGGGCCGATGTCTACGCTTGCCTCCGGCGCTATCTCCTTGCATTCTGGCTCACTCATAGCCGAATGTGCAGCGGCTTGTGGGCGTTGCGGAGCCAGGCCGCGCGTAGCGCATCGCGCGCGGCTACGGCCCACGGGTCCTCGTCCCACGTCCAGTAGCTCGACACGGCCAGGATGGCTAAAGGGCGGGGATGCCAACACCCACCCCATGGCGTCCACCTCTCGCTTCCATCGTCGTGCCTCACATAGCCCGACCCGCACACGTAGAGGCAGGCGTGGACCACGCTCGGGGATGTCTCCAACGCGGCCTCGGCCGATGGCACGCGCTGCGACTCGCCGCACGCGGGGCAGACAGAGGGAGGGGGCACGGGGGTCTCACCCAGGGTCAACCCGAAGGGAGGGCCAGACCACACGAAAGGGCGTGCTAACTCGACCCCAACAAGCCCATCGTCGTCGCGCCACAACGTCGTGAGCGAGGCGTGGTCCATCCCTGGCAGCGTCTCGATGTCGAGGAGACCAAGCCGGTCACGATAGTACGAGCCGAAGAGTGCGAGGAAGCGGCGCGGATGCAGGCTCTCGTAGTGGGCCGACAGGGACCACAACACGGGGTCGGCATTGAAATCGGTCCGGCCGGGCGCATACCCCGTGCCGCAGGTGTACGCAACCACATTCGTGATGTCGTTGGGGCTGAGATCGCCGGCGATATGCTCGATGCTCGTCTTGCTCACGGGATCATAACACAACGGGCAGCGCGGTGGAGGAGGAGCCCCTGCCAGGTCAGGGAGTCGCGTAAACGGGATGGCCTCTTCCAGATACGCCATCGCATCGCCGGTGATCGTCATGCGTCACTCTTTCTCAGGCTGGGCCTGTGGCCATACCGTCGCACAATGCGCGACGTGCGCTGAATGGCACGGATCAGGTTCCTGGCGCCAATGGCAGTGCGGGAGGCGAGACAGCGCAGGGGCGCATCGGCATCAGGCCATCAATAGATGATGAGCTTGCCATCCGGGAAATCGCCCTGCCATCCGCAGGGGAAGTGCCCTTTCACGTACCAGTATGCTTGACTGGCATAGAAGCCCGGAGGGTAGACATCGGCATATTCAGCTTCCATCGCCACGCCTAGTATGTCCCACTGGACGGTATCCTCGAAAACCTTGGGTAGTCCATTGTCTGTGACGACCCGCTCGATCTTGCGCACTACCAGAGGCACGGTCAGCACTTTGAGCTCCTCAGCGATAACGTTCCACTGCTGGAAACGATCCATGGAGCGGCTAGCGAGTTTCTCGCGATAACGGTTGGTGGCTTCAAGGAGCAAGTTCTCCCACTCGATAGAAGCGCAGCTTGCAATCGCCTCTTCCCAAGACGATAAAACGACCGCGACATCCGTATCCTTCTGGCCTATGGTACTAAACCATTCCGCTTGTTCCATCTGTGCAAGGGTTGACCGTGTCCGCTCGTGCATGATAAGACCTCCATCTGTCTATGGCCTCCTTTGTGGCAGTCTACCAGGAACCCTAGGTACAGACATGTTATCCGTTAGGCCGTACGCTAGACGATTTGCACGGGCTTGTGCCTGGAGGAAGGATGCTTCACGTGGTGAGTATCCAGCGTCTCGCAACGCATCGTAGAGTGCTTGGCTGTACTCAGCATTCGTTGGCACTTGCTGGAATCTAGCTCCGCCGCGACGGAATTGGCTCCAAAACCGTTCTAGCGACGCATGGAATTCAAAATGGGGTGTGGCAGGCTCCCTAAAGGCGTCGCCCCTCATCCCGACGGCCGCCCCGTCTTCGCTCGGAATGACGGAACCTGTGTAGCCAGGATTACCGTGGCTGAACGCGGCGTCCTGGTTGAGATGGTTGGCTTGGATGCCGTCATCGAGTGTTCCGCTCATGTCGCCATATCGTGAGACGGTTGGCAATGCCTGTACTCCGCGTACGGTACGCGCAAGCCCGAGGCTGGCACCCGCCCGGCCCGCCAGTCCCGCCAACTTGCTCGGCCCGAGTAACAGCAGGACGTTGCCCAGGGTGTCGCCGAGGGCCGTCCCAATGGTGGAGGGGCTGGGACAGGCGAGCGCGTCCTTGAATGGCGCCGCGAAGGTATTGCCGATCAGGGATGCGGCGGTGTAGAGGTGGTTGGCGGTGTAGGCCGCGTCGGTTAAGTCGCCCGAGAGGTGGAACAGGTAGTTGCGCGGCCCGCCCTCCAGCAACACGCCGCTGCCGGGGAGGATACGCGCCATCTCGACGCCCGTGTTGTACAGCCCGACCACGCCGTTCTTGACGGTGTTGGCCGTCGCACCGATGGTCGATGTCCCCAGTTGGTAGCCGCCAGACACGACGCCGCCGACCGCGCTGCCAGCGGCGCCGAGCGCCTGCCCGGCTTTGTCCGTGCAGAGGACGTGGTTGTCCACCGTGCCGATCAGATGTTGACGCCCGACGAACGGGAGCGCCACGTCACACAGCCCGGCGGGGTCGGTGGCGTTGAGCGGGTTGTTGCCGGTGTAGGCGTAGGGCTGGCCCGTCGCCGAGACCAGCGGGTCGCGCGTGAGGAACTGCGCCGTCTGCGGGTCGTAGTAGCGGGCCTGGAGATATTGCAGGCCCGTCTCGCCGTCGGTGTACGCCCCCGCGTAGCCGAAGGGCGTGCTGGCCGTGCCCGTCTTCGCGAGGGGGGCGCCGTAGGCGTCGTAGCGGGAGGCGGCCACGATGCGCCCGCTGGCGTCGCCCAACTCACGCGTGCTGCCCAGTTGGTCGCGGTAGGAATAGAGGGTGTTGCCGCTGGCGTCGACCTGCTCCAGGGGCAGCCCGTCGGGGCCGGCGATGTAGCGCGTCGTGGCCGCGCCGGTCTGCTCTTGCAGCAGGGTGGGCAGGCCCTGCGTCGTGTCCCAGGTATAGCTGGTGGCGGCGCCGTTGACCGTCTTGCCCTGGCGCAGGCCGTCGCCGTCGTAGGCATAGCTGCTGGTAGTCACGCCGCGGGTGACGCCGATCAGGCGGTCGGCCTGATCGTAGCGATAGCCGATGGTCGCGCCGCTCACGGTGTTGGTGACGGCCACGCGGTCGCCGTCGCCGTTGTAGGCCAGCGCGAGGGCCTGCGTGGGCGTGGTCCCCGAGAGGGTCTGCAGGCTGGTCAGTTCGTGCGCGGGGTCGTAGCCGAGGACGCTGCTCGTGGTTGCGCCGGCGGCCGTGGTGGTGATGCCTTGCAGGTCGTAGGCGCTGCTGGCGGTGTAGGTGATCCCGCCCGTGTCGCCCTGGAGTTGGTTGAGCGCGCTGTAGCGATAGCCGTGCGTGCCGGAGGTGGGGTCGGCGCTGTCGGTCGCGCTCGTCACCTGCCCCAGGCCGTCGCGGCCGTAGGCGTAGACGCGCGGGGCGGTGGTCGGCGTGGTGCGGGTGATGGCGGTCAGCGCGTCGGCGGCGTTGTAGGCCCAGGCCACGCCGGTGGTGTTGGGCAGGGTCTCCGTGATGGGGTTGCCCGCCGGGTCGTAGCCGAAGGTGCTGGTGTGGCCCAGCCAGTCGCGGAGGGCGGTGACGCGATCCAGCGGGTCGAAGGAGCGGGCCACGGCCACGCCGCCGGGGTAGGTGATGGCCGTGGTATCGCCCACCGCGTTGTAGGCGTAGGCGACCGCCTGGCCCGCCCCGTTGGTCACGGCGACGGTGCGCTCCAGCGCGTCGTACTGATAGGTGGTGGTCCCGGTGCCGTCGGTCATGCTCTGGCGCAGGCCGGTCGGCGTGTAGGTGTAGGCCACGTGGGGCGTGCTGCCATCAGAGTAGGTGATGGCACTGGTGCGGCCTAGCGGGTCGTAGCCGTACGTCGTGACCCGGCCCAGGGCGTCGACCAGGGCGGTACGGTTGCCCGCGAGGTCGTAGCGATAGGCGGTGGGCCGGCCCAGCGGGTCGGTCATGGCCGTGGTGCGGCCCAGCGCGTCGTAGGCGTAGGCCGTCACGCGGCCGGCAGCGTCGGTCTGGGTGATGACGTTGCCGCCGGGGTCGTAGCCCGTCGAGAGGAGGCTGCCGTCGGCCTGCAGCGTGCCGGTCCGCTGGTTGGCCACATCGTAGGTGTAGACCGTGGTGTGCGTCAGCGGGTCGGTCAGGGCGATGAGGTTGCCGGCGAGGTCGTAGGTGTCGGCCGTCGTGGCGCCCACGGGGTCGGTGACGGCCACGGTGCGGTTCAGGCCGTCGTAGCCGTACGACGTGACGTGGCCGTTGGGATCGGACGTGCGGGCCGCGTTGCCCGCCAGATCGTAGGTGGTGGTGAGCGCGGTCCCGTCGGGCTGGAGGGCGGTGGTTTGCTGACCGGCGGCGTCGTAGGTGTAGACCGTGGTGCGTCCCAGCGGGTCGCTCAGGGCCGTCTCGCGCCCGGCGAGGTCGTAGGTCATGACCGTGGTCTGCCCGAGGGCGTCGGTCACGACGCGGGTGCGGTCCAGCGGGTCGTAACTGTAGGCAGTGGTATAGCCGCGCTGGTCCGTGACGCTGGTGCGATTGCCCACGGCGTCGTAGGCGTAGCGCACGGTCTGGCCCAGCGCGTCGGTGACGACCGTGGTGCGGTCCAGGGTGTCGTAGCCGTAGCGCGTCGGAGTGCCGCGCGGGTCGACCGTCAGGGTGAGGTTGCCGTCGGCGTCGTAGGAGAGGCGGGTCTGCCCGCTATCCGGATAGCTGATGAGCGTGGGCTGGTCGGCCGGATCGTAGCCGTAGGCCGTGGCATAGCCGCGGGGGTCGGTCACGCCGGTCTGGTTGCCGCCGAGGTCGTAGGTGTAGGCGGTGGTGCGGCCCAGCGGGTCGGTGGCCGTGGTGAGGCGGTTGAGGCTGTCGTAGCCGTAGCGGGTCGTGGCGCCGAGCCCGTTGGTGCGGCTGATGACCTGGCTGTTGCCGTCGAAGCCGGCCTGGACGACGCTGCCGTCCGGCCGCTGGACCGCCGTCTGCTCGTTGGCCGCGTCGTAGGTGTAGGCGGTGGTGCGGCCCAGCGCATCGGCGCGGGTGGTCAGGTTGCCCGCGAGGTCGTAGCCAGCGGTTGTGACGCGCCCGAGCGGGTCGGTCACAGCCACGGTGCGGCCCAGCGGGTCGTAGCCATAGGCGGTGGCGTGGCCGAGGCCGTCGGTCCCGGTGATGACGTTGCCGGCGGGGTCGTAGCTGGCGGTGAGGATGCTGCCGTCCGGCCGCTGCGTCCCGGTGAGTTGGTTGGCCTGATCGTAGGTGTAGACCGTGGTGCGGCCCAGCGCGTCGGTAGAGACGACGACGTTGCGGTCGGGGTCGTACTGGGCGCTGCCGCGATGCCCCTGGGGGTCGGTGAGCCGGGTCAGGTCGCCGGCGGCGTCGTAGGTCATGGCCGTGGTGTAGCTGAGGGGGGTGCTGCCCGCGACGTTACCGTTGGGATTGACCGAGGAAGTCATGCGCCCGATAGGATCGTAGGCGTAGGTGGTGACGCGCGAGAGGGGGTCGGTCGAGGTGATGAGGTACCCGGTCGCGGGATCGTAGCCGAAGGTCGAGGTGTGGCCGTTGGGATCGGTGCGCGCCGTCACGTCGCCGGGGTGCGCGGGGTCGCCGTAGGCCAGGCAGGTCGTGGCGGTGAGCGGGCCCGCCTGGGGGCACGGGCTCGCGGGGGGCGGCGTGCTGGTGGCCGTTGGGATGGGCGTGCTGGTGCTCGACGGAGCCGCCGTGCTCGTGCTGGCGGCCGTCGGGGTTCTCGTCGGCGGTATGGCGGTGGGTGTGCTCGTGGCCGTCGGGGTGGGCGTGCTCGTGCTCGATGGAGTTGGAGTCGGAGTGAGCGGAGCGCCACCGGATAGCGTCGCGTAGAGCGAGTACAGGTCACTGATGGTCGTCGCCGCCCCGAACGTGGCCGGCCACGTTCCGTACGGGACGGTCGAGGTCGTCGCGTTGGTCCAATAGACTCCGCTGCCCGCCGGCGCTGGGTCGTAGGCCAGGTCGTCGTACCCTCCCGCCGAGCCGTTGGCATTGTAGATCAGCCAGTAGGTCGCGTTGGGCGCCAGCGTGGCCGTGATCGCCACCGTATTCCAGCTATTCGCCGCCAGCGTCCCGCTCGCGCTCGAGGCCACCAGCGTGCCGGGGCTGCCGTTGCTGTCGCTGTAGATGGCCGTCTGGAACAGGTCATTCGCCGGGTTGGGATCGATCGCGCCCACGTACGCCGTCATCGAGGAGACCTGCGCCCCCCGCGGCCCGGCCGTCACTTTGGAGCCGTCCATGTTGTTCGAGTCGTAGCTGTCCAGGCCGCCGCTGATCTGGGTGTAGCCCAGGGTCGCGCCCGTCTGCGTGATCGACGTGACCGCGTCGAACCGTGCCGAGCTGATAGCCCCGCCGTTGTGCGCGGTGACGGCCAGGCCGCCCAGCAGCGTCCCGGTCATGGTTATGACCACGCTCGACCCCGTCAGCGGGCTCCAACTCGCGCCGTTGCTGGACGTGTAGGCGGTGTACGTGTTGCCCACGCGCGCCACCTTGACGTAGGCCGGCGGCGTGGCGGCGGTCCCGGCGAGGCTGGCCGCGGCGGCGCCGGGCGCGGCGCGGTACTCCACGTCCACGAAGCCCGAGGGCGCAATGACGGCGTCGTAGAAAGCGGAGCCGGCGGAGGTATCCTGCCGCAGCATCACCCCCGCTTTGGCGTATTGGTTCGTGACCGTCTGCGTGACCACGCGCGCGCTGACGGAGCCGTCGAAGGGGATGGGCTGCCACACGAAATGGAACGTGTCGGAGGCGCCCCAGATGTCGTATCCCCCGCCCTGCACGGTCCAGGCGCTGCCGTCGAAGGACTGGCCGCCGGGCAACGCGGGGCCGCCCACGTCGGCGCAGGTCCAGCCGGTGGGGCAGGCGCTGACCAGCACGGAGTCGATGGTTGCCGTCTCCAGGGCGTTGGCGTTGCTGGAGGCCACGGCCAAGCCGCCCAACGTCGCCCCGGTCATGGCGATGCTGACCGTGGAGTTGGGGACCGCCGTCCAGGAGAGCCCGTCGGAGGAGGTGTAAGCCGTGTAGCTGCTACCGACGCGCGCCACCTTGAGGTAGACCGGCGCGCTGGCGCCGAACCCGCCCACGTCGACCGCGTTGGCGCCGGCCGTGGGGCGATACACCACGTCGACGAAGCCCGAGGGGGCGACGAAGGCATCGTAGAAGGGAGCGCCGGCGGAGGTGTCCTGGCGCAGCATCACCCCCGCTTTGGCGTAGGGCGAGGCGGTGGTGGTCTGGGTGACCACGCGGGCGGTGACGCCGCCGTCGCCCGCGACGGATTGCCACACGAAGTGGAAGTTGTCGGCCGATCCGTAGAGGTCGCCGGAGCCCTGCACGGTCCAGGCGCCGTTGGCGAGGGTCTGGCTGCCGGCGAGGCCCGGGCTGCCGATATCGGCGCAGGTCCAGCCGCTCGGGCACGACGCATCCATCAGAGTTCGCCTGATCGCCCCGGAGGTCGAGGCCCGCCTGATCGCCCCGGAGCCGGTATTCTTGCCGCTCCGCGGGTCGCGTTCCTCCGCGCCGCGCGGCGCCGCGGGTCCCAACGGCCCGGCCGCGCGGCCCTGGCGCGCGACGACACGAGCCTCGACGCCCAGCGACGCGAACGCATCGGCGACGCACGTCGCCAACCTCTTGATGTCGGATGGGCTTGTCACCGGTCGGCCTGCCCGCTGGCAGGTGAGCGCGGGCGCCGGGGGACGGCGCCTCAAGCCGGACGAGGCCGGACGGTGTAGCGCCCCGGCGCGACGGGACGGCGAGGGAGTGGGCCTCGCCGTCGCGCGTTGGGCCAGACGGTGGGACAAGAAGGGCTGAGGGGCCGCGACGCGCGCGACGGCGCCGCGCAGCCTGAGGTGCGGCTGCACCATCGTCCGGCCCGTCGCCCGCACGGGACGCGAGGTGCTGACCAGGTTTCCGCGTCCGTCATAGGTGTAGACGGTCGTCACCCCGTTGGGGTCGGTCATCGACGAGACGTCGTTGAACCCGTTGTAGGTATAGCCCGTCGTCCGACCCAACGCATCGACGTGGGTCAGCGGGTTGCCCAGCGCGTCATAGCTGTTGAACGAGGTGTGCCCGTTGGGGTCGGTCACCGCGGTGACGCCCAGCGTGGCGGGGTCATAGCTATAGAGCCACGTGGCCTGCTGGGGCGTGCCGTAGCCTTTGGTCTCCGACGCCAGTTGGTTGCCCTGGTACTGGTCGACCGTGACAGAGCCCCGGGGGTCGGTGACGGTCGTCGTTTGCCCTGGTTGATTGGGCGGGAAGGCGTAACTGAAGGTGGTGGTTCGGTTGAGCCCGTCGGTCTGGCTGGTGACGCGGCCGTAGCCGTCGTAGGCGTTGGTGATCGTCTCGTTGCGGGGGTCGGTCATCGTCTGCATGAGGTGCGGCAGGCCGTTAACGGTCGTGTAGGTGAAGTGCGTCACATAGCCGCGCACGTCCCGGGCGTCGGTCATCTCGCCGGCGGCATTATAGGTGAAGACGACCGTCCGCCCGATGGGGTCGACGACGGTGCGGATGTGATTGTTCGCGTCGTAGCCGAAAGTGAGCGACCGCCCGGCGGAATCCGTGACGCGCGCGAGCAGGCCGTTGGAGAGGGGCGTCGTATAGGTGAAACTCGTCGTATAGCCGTTGCGATCGGCCTCGGCGATCAGCAGGCCCGCCGTCGCGGTGGTGGGCGCGGTGAAGGTCAGCCGCTCCTGGTTCTTGCGCGCCAGCGTAAAGGCGCCGTTGCTGTTCCGTGCCAGCGTCGCCAGGACGCGGCTCGGCGCCTGGTAGACGCCGGCGGCCGTCAGGCTGAACGGCAGAGTTGAGCCGTCCTCCTGGGTCACGGTCACGGCGCCCGTGGCGTCGGTCGCCAGCGAGGCCACGCTATTACCGGACCACCCGTAGCCGAGGGGACCGCCATTGCCCAGCGGACCGGCGTTGCCCGCGCTCAGCGAGTTGTAGGTGCGCGTGAACTGCAGCGGGACGCCGCGGCCAGGAACACTGAGGTCGCTGAAGGTGTGGAAGAAGTCCCCGGTGGCCGAGTTGACCGGGTTGTGCGTGTACTGCCGCACGCCGGTGAGCACGTTCTCGCTCTGATTGCAGCCGCACAACACCTCCGCCGTGGTCGGCCCGAGCCCGGTGACCACCACGTTGCGGATTTCGTGGACATCATTGGCGGCTCCCGTGGCCGCCCCGAAACCGAGCTTGAGTGTTGGAGGGAGGGAAACCATACCCGCAATGGGCTGGCCCGAGGGGGTCAGCAAGCTGAAGCGGTCGATCCTGACTGCTGGACCATTTGCCGTGACGACCTGCACGGTGACGTGCAGATCTGGCGTGATCGCGATCACAATGTGGTTGTATCCTAGCCCCGAGGGACGGTTTCCGGCCTGATAGTTGCACAGTTGTGGAGACGGCGTGGGATCTTTGATCAAGAGGGAATTGCTCGGACTCGCCGCCGTGGAGCCGTGAATCGCGACATGGTTCTCCTGAATGGGAGCACTGGACCAGTTGCCGAACTCGTCGAGCCCGACGCCAACGTAGCCCCCAGACATTCCGCCGTAGCCTAATCCCCCACCTGTTCCACCAGGGGTAAAATTCGTCGTGCTGCCGTCGAAGAGGTAGAAACTCAGTCCATCGGCGCCATTGTTGGGGAACGAGCCGCTGTTGTAGTATCCGCCGCCCCAGCAAGCGTAATCGAAACTGACCACCAGGCCTTGTGTCAGCGTAAACGGGACATTGTCGTAGGCGAATCCCATCGACGCAGCGCCCGGCGGGGTCGACCGGTCTGCGGCCGTCGTGAGGCGCAGCCAACCTGTGCCCGACACGTCAGCGGAGCCCGCGCGCGAGGGCGTGGTCGGGTCATTGAAATCTCCCGTCAGGTGGGCGTTGTAGTTGTTGCCGCCGAAAACCCAGTTGGGATTGTCCGGGGTCGTGTTGGCGAACGACTCCGCCACGAACGCGTTCGCGACGTTCGCCGTTGCGCCTTGTACCCGTGCGCTCGGTGCTCGCTGGGTTATAGATGCGCTAGGATGCCCGGTGGCAGGGTGAGCAAGCGTCACGACGGGCCGCCCCTCTAGCATGATTGTGGGAGCTGCAAAGGATTGCGGGACCAAGCCGAGGAGCAGCGTACACAGCAGGACCTGATGCGCGTAAGAGCCTGTCTGCAATCGACAAAAAGTGCGCTGGAAGCCTCTCAATTGGCGCGTTATGTGATTCGGGAGATAGCTGAACGGTGATGCCCCACCCTGTTTGCCCGGCTCACGGGGCCAAAACAGCGATTGCAGACAGGCTCTAACGCGGACGGACTCTCATCGTGACCAACCTTTCATGTATCAACGCCTTGATGCGACAAGCCGGCGTGGGCGCCCACAAAAGGAGAGTGGGATAGGATGTATCTCCGCCAGAGAGCGTCGCGCGGTCATCGCGGCCCGGCAATCCTCGCCGGTCTCGCGCGACTCGCGACGATAGTCTCCTGGCCGTCGGCCAGCGCGTCCTCACGCGCGTCCCCGCCATCTCCTCCCGGAACAGCTCCATCATGGAGCAAAGCGCGTGGAGATAGCTATCATCGCGGCGTGGATTTTCTCTCCACGAGGGAACACGCGGGTGTGCGCGTCACGGCGAGCCGGGGCATGTGGGGTGGGAAGGTGAGCGCTGGATGTCCGGCAAACAAACGGCTCCGTGGGCGCGGCGAAGAATGACGGGGGACTGCTCGGGTCCGCGCGAGGGGCAGCGGGGTCTATGGAACGTGGAGATCACGCCTCCACATGTTGTCAACGCCCGCGCGTGCCTATCCTCACCCTCGCCACTTCTTGTCCCGGATATGGGCACGGTTGTCGATGCGGCCCAGGTAGCATCATCGTTGCACGTGGTAGGTTCGCTGCTCGGCGTCAATCAGGATGAACGGCAAAGCCGGACGACACATCTTCCATATCTGCCCCTGCTGCGGCCTGCCCAACTGGGAGACCGGCCGCCCATCCGCCCGTACCGGCTGGCTCGACCGCATCCTGGCCGCCATCGCCGGCGCCTCGTAGGCTACTCCTGCCGTTGCGTCAGCCTCTCCACCAGGCGCCGCAGCTCGGCCAGTTCATCGTCCTTGCGCGACACCTGGTCCTCCAGCAGCCGTCGCTCGCGCCCGATCTCGCGCTCGCGCAGTTGACGCCGCCCGTCATGCGTGTACACCGCGGCCAGCACACCTTCGATGCCAATCGCCGCGGCGATCTCTTCGCTCTGCCAGCGGCCCGCCCCGTCGGGCAGCCAGGGACGATAGACCCCGTTCTCCAGGCGCCAGCCCCGCCCTTGCTCGGGCACGAACTCGCCGCCCGGATCGAGCGTCAGGTACTCGCGCACCCCCGCGCGCGCATAGCTGTACCCTTTGCCCCGCTCCAGGTCGAGATCGACGTCATAGGTCGCCTCGCTGAGCACCTCGATGATGAGGGCCGGCGGCCCGTCGGTGAAGATGGCCACGGAGCCCCGGCGCTGGTCGATGGCGCGGCGATAGACGAAGACATCCGGCAGCGTCTTGTAGCGCGTGCCGTCGGGACGCGCGAAGCCCAGCACGACCGTCTGCGTCAGCGCCTGCCACGGCGCGGGTTGTCCGGGATCAGCAAGCGCATCGGCGATCTCGTTGAGGCCCAGGCGCACGTTGATGATGGTCATCTGATGCAGATCCGTGCCCACCACGCTCTCCTCAGTGTCGTCCGGCGGCCAGCTATCTGCTAGCGCGGCCGGCCGCGTCGATCGATACACATCCGTCATCGCCAGTTACTCCCCTGCCTGCCGATCCATGGGGCTCATAGGGCCAGTGTAGCATAGGCCATCGGGTGGGATGGGATGACGCCCGTTCATCACCGGTTACTCTCTTCGCTACCCTTCCTGCGTCCCCTCGTCGTATCCCCATGTCCACCTATGCCTGCCTACCATGCCGGGCATCATGCGATCGACCCGTGTCCATGCGTGTGGCGCGACGCCGGGGTTGGGGCGTGGATGCCCAAGCCCGCTCAGGCTCCGGGCGCGATCGGCCAGGCTCCGCCGTCGCGGAGCGATCAGAAGCTGCCGTAGGCGCGCGCCCAGGGCACGCAGATCGTAGACATCGCTCACGATGAGGACGTCGTCGTCGAGTGCGATGTCGAGCTCAGCAGCCAGGAGCCCGACGCGCCACGCTTCCCTGCTCCAGGCATCAGCCCTGCCAGTACGCCGTCCGTCCGCCGCGCGAAGGTCGTCCATGCGCCATCTCTCCACCGTCCCCACTGCCCACTGCCCACTGCCCACTGCCCACTGCCCACTGCCCACTGCCCACTGCCCACTGCCCACTGCCCACTGCCCACTGCCCACTGCCCACTGCCCACTGCCCACTGCCCACTGCCCACTG
>JAABUQ010002096.1_pt1 | contig 40456 bp, 38 predicted proteins | sample 5560001 | NCBI WGS metagenome assembly JAABUQ01 (sample SAMN10711888, study PRJNA513371) | rock metagenome | isolation source: Antarctica rocks | place: Antarctica: Victoria Land, Finger Mt nord | collected 2015-12-18
AGTGCTATCGAACAGGGGGGGAGGGTTGTCGGCGCTACGCAAAATGGTGTGCCACATGTTGATCATTGGGAGGAGGAATGATCTTTGCCAGTAGATAAACCATCAAAAAAGCGCACGAAGAAGCGCATAACGCAACCTGAGAGGAGTCAGTCACGAAAGAAACGCAGCGATGCTGGGACAACCCTGTTCAAGGAGCGCGACGAGTTGGCCTTGCCGTGGATTGGCCACCAGTATGGTATTCGCCTGGATCATCTCCAATGGTTGCTCGGACGCTATCCTGGTCGTGGTGCTGCTAATACGAACTGGATTAGCGAAAGCGCTGCCCGCGATGTGATTACTCGCTGGAAGCGTGCCGGGTGGGTACGCTTCCAGCGTATTCGCGTACATGAGCCTGGTTGGGTGTGGTTGACGCGTCTGGGAATGCGAAAAATAGGGCAGCCCTATACCTATCGTGATTTGGAGCAAACAAGTTTGGCTGACCTCAAGCACCTGTATGCTATCAATGAAATTCGCTTACACCTGGTCGATGATGACGAAGGGACCGTGTGGGTCAGTGAGCGGCAACTCCTGCAAGGGGTTATCCATAACAAAGGCAAAGAACTGTTGCATCGGCCCGATGGCGAAATATACTGGCCCAATGGCGAAATCACAGCGGTAGAGGCAGAGCTTTCTCTCAAAAAGCCTTTTGAGCTGGCGGAGAACCTAATGGAGTTGATCCGTGGTGAGGAATATCTGCGCTGGAAAGCTGAGTATGGCTGGCAGACGGCACGGGGAACGAGTAAAGGAGATCAGAGCCAGTATAGCGATATCTGGTACTTTGCGCCGAAAAAAGTGCGCAAACAAGTGCGGCGAGAGCGTGCTCGCTTGGTCAAGCGGGGCGATCTCTCCGAAGAGGAAGCCAAGCGGCTCTTCGTGCGTTGGTATCCGCTGGCGACCGATGAGGAGTCGGAACAAGAAGAGACTGAGGATGATGAGGCCATTGACCTCGATCAGGAGGATGGAGACCTGGCGGACATCGACGATGATGAGGATCGTCCTTTGGCCGAGGGAGAAGAAATGAACCACTAGGGAATACTGAGTGATACCTGTACTTTGAAAACGAAGAGGCTGCTGAGCTATTGGCAGCCTCTTTCTCTAGCTGAGAGTCCCTCGATGACAAAGATACTGGTTCTCTCACGATCTTCCTGGAAATATATTGACCTACGTCGATGTTTTGCGTAGATCCCAGATACACCATAGAGTGCCTGCTCTTCCTTTGATCTCAATTGAAAAAAGAGGATCAGGCATGGAGTGTGAAGAGAGGCTGGAGCAGAGCGAAATTGCTGCTTGCATTTCATCGTCTCCCCATAGAGCAGAAGAAGATACAACCTGTCGTCACAATTGCACGTATAGCTAGAAATGAGTATACCTACTATGACTATTCCATTAGAACCACATCCTGCCGATCTGGATGGCCTGATCGAGCAGGTTCTTGAAGCTGTTCGTCAGGCGATTGAAGAAGCGAAGAAAGACAACCCGATCCATACGGCGATCAATGGTCGCCCGCAGACCAATGGGAGCAGTGCGTTTTATACCTTTACCCTAGAGGATGAGTGGGAACCGGAAGCCAGTAGCAGTATTCACGTCCTCCTTGATCCAGAGGACCCTGAACGAACGATTGCTGGTACCGTGCAGTCCGTCTTGAATGGCGTCATCACGTTCGTCACAGAGACCCCGTTGCCACAGACAGCTCTGGCCAAGCTTTTCCTTCAGTGAACAGCCTTTCAATCACGGACCCAAAGTGCGGTTGCGCCCAGGGACGATACTTCTTGATACAGCGGTGTTGTGCAAGCAAGCTCTCAAAGTAGACACTGTGGAATTCCTTCCCCCCGTCAACGATGATCGACTGGGGAAAGCGCTCAAAACGCTGCACGCAAATACGCAGCACCATCATGACCGAGCGATAAGAGGGAGGATCGAAGGTCAGATACGCTGCCAGCACCCGCCGGGAGTAGGCATCCATCATGAATGTGACCCAGGGCTTGCCCAGAAGCTGGCCGGTAGAGGAACAGCGCACCTGGATATCGAGTTCGGTATGATCGATATGGACAATCTCGAATGGGCGACTCCCATGCCGTGGCGTATCGTGCTGGAGTTCCCAATACCAGGGCTGCTCACGGTACGCAGCCCGCGCTCCTTCTCTAGCTTCTGTCTGGTGAGGGCCGGACCTCTGCGCGATGCGCTCGTAGAAGGCACGAGCGGAAAGCGCGGTGAGGTTGCGCTTTGCGCACTCCTGCTCATAGGCGCGATACATGGAGGCCGCGGGAGCCTTCCGTGGCGTCTCAAAGAGTTGGGTAATGAAGGTCTCCATCAGGTCACGAGGCGCTTGTGGAGCTTTGGGAACGCGATTGCCCTGGGCCGCCTTGCGCGAGAGCAAGCCGACGTACCCACAACCCAGCGTTTCCTCCGCTTCTCGGAAGCGTGCCACCCAACGGTGCAGAGTACGAGGCGGAGTCTTTGCATAGGCGTCCTTCTCCCCTTGCAGGTAGGCGACGACCTGGGCGTATCGTTCGTTCGCTTGGCGCAGATCGGTAGGGCTGGCCTCCGACAAGCGACGATCTACTTCGGGTGAAGAGGTGGGCAGTTCTTCAGAACGCCCCAGTAGCCTGATCTCTCCTGCCTCAAGCGCATGGAAAAAGAGGGATGAAGGAATCTGGGCCGGTTGTCCTTTTTCCGACAACAGGGTAGTGGTGGTCTCGCCTGGATTGATGAGCGTCCAACAGAGCCCATCCCACAAGAGCGGGGTATTGGGGGTCAAGGGAGCTGTCACTTCTGGCAACGGACTGCCCACACGGGATGTCAGGCGCGTGGGTAAGCGATGCGCGTAGGCGCGGGCGGCATCCTCAGAGAGATAGAGACGCACGCGCCCATGCTGAATCAAGGGGGCCGCGTACAAATCAGCATACAGCATGTTCTGAGCCAGCATGGCATAGACATCATTGGGACGGACCCCTGACCCATCGCCAACTAATGCAGCGAGCGGGAGTCCTGGGATTTCCTGGATGCGTTGCAAGACGTACGTGTGTACCTGTGCGGGGACAGAGAGGGGAACACCAAAGTAGTCCTCTAAAAAGATGAGATTGTCGATGTAGGTCGGGTCCAGTTCCGCTGAGGACCGCACACGAAAAGGGAGTCCCAGTGGGGCGACGGCCTCTTCTGCTGGAGGGCAGCGCCAACCTCCCCCTTCCATTGGTTGATAGCGCGCAGGGGAGCGCTGAGCTAAACGGTGTAAATCGGACTCGCTTTTCCACTCCTCAAAACAGACGGACCCATTGCGCAAGACCAGAAAATCGGGCGTGTAGTAATGCCCTTGCATCTTCCCGGCTTGTGTGCCTGGATAGCGCAGTTTGAAGCTGTCCGGCTGGTCAAAAAATTCGAGGACCTCCGGGTCGTGATCCATGACGAGGATCGCCCACAACTCCACTTTGTGGCTTTCAAATTGAATGGTGACGCCCATTTTCCGAGACGGGTAGGTGCCGCTCACGTTGCCTGCGCGCGACGTGACACGACGAACGGGAGGTCTGCCACGAATGGTGGCGAGATAGTCGCGGGTGGATGGCGAAAGCGCGAGCGCGCGACACCACTGCTCAAAGGCCGCGGGCATCATCCTCGTAGTCTGCTGATTGTGGGCCAAATATGCCTCTCGCTTTCCCTATCAAATACCATTTCGCGCTACGTCTGGAGGCCAAGTACAGGGTTCGACATCCACAAGGCTTATCTAGGAAAGTAAATACACCACAAGCATAGCGTATTTTGGAGAGAAAAACAATCCTATGAAGGATATTGTGGCAATGTGAGGCATATATTGGCAAGAAAACGAGCTGTAGCATGACGGTTTGTGGAGAAACTACACCACAACAACTCGCTGCCACAATATGCCGCGCAAATCAGAATCACTGCCACCTTATCCTGCAAACTGCTTCCAGATCATGTACAGACTGCTTGCTTTCAATTGGCTTCTGATCTAAACCTGCTGCCACAATATGCCTCGCAAGCATTGCCTAGATATGAATGAAATCGCACATACCTCAGTAAGGCTACGGAACGCCTCTCTTAGTGACGCGCCACGGCCTTGTTTGACTAGTTTGTAGCAGAGCTCAAATAAAAAAGCCGCAATCGTCTGTATACAAAAAGCACCCACGGTCAAAAATGCTACTTGATCTTCCATTGGACAATTCATCAACGATGTGTATAATACGAAAAGATTGCATTCCAATTTTGGGTATCTGCCCCCAGTCGAAGCAGGACCTCCTATGCGTAGCCTGAGAGCTTCAAAGTTTAGAAAGAATTGGAAGGAGAACACATCCATGAGTATTCTTACTGCAGATATGAAGCGTGTGGTGCGCGAACAACGACTTGGGTATGTTGCTAGCGTGTGTACAGATGGAACACCCAATCTATCTCCGAAAGGAACACTAACTACCTGGGATGATGATCATCTAGTTTTTGCTGATCTTGCTTCACCAGGGACAGTCGCAAATTTGCAACACAATTCGATTGTTGAAATTAACGTTGTTGATCCTCTTGTACGCAAAGGATATCGCTTTAAAGGAACGGCGATAGTTCTTGCGGAAGGGCCACTATTTGAGCAACTTCTTGCTTTCTATCAACAACGAGGAACTGTTAATCCTATTCATTCTATTATTTTAGTAAAGGTCGAGCGTGCATTGCCTCTGATTTCACCTGCTTATGACTTGGGTGCGACAGAGGACAATATCCGAAATCGCTGGCTGCAATACTGGACTATGCTTTGGCAGAATACAGCTGGAGAGTGAACAATGAAAGACCCCAACCGAAAAGTAGATGAAATTTGAGATAAAGGAGAATGGACGTATGCGAATTGAAGCTAAGTTGGAGGAACTTGGCCTTAGACTACCGGAGCACCCCTTGGCGTTGCAGTTACCTTTCGCCTGGGTACGCATACAGGGCAAGCGTGCATTTATCTCGGGCCATGGTCCACAAGGACTGGATGGCTCACTCGCAAAACCACTTGGCAAAGTTGGAGCTGAGGTCTCCTTCGAGCAGGCATATGAGGCAGCACGTTTAACAGGCCTGGCAATTTTGGGGAGCTTGAAGCGGGAACTTGACGACCTGGATCGTGTAACAGCATGGCTGAGAGTGTTCGGCATGGTCAATTCCGCCCCCAATTTTACCAGGCAACCAGATGTTATCAACGGCTTCTCCCATCTTATTCTCTCAGTATGGGGAGAGGAGGCGGGAACTCATGCACGCTCAGCGGTAGGGATAACAGCTCTGCCATTTAATATGCCAGTGGAGATCGAAGCCGAAGTCGAGATCGGCAGTTGACCAGGCAATTACGGGTACGAGCGATCAATGATATATCAAGCGTTATCGTGCTCGCTCCAACCCAACCAGGTCGTTTTCTTCTCGAAGCTGATGGAGGAGCGTTCAACGCGAGGAATGGCCGGGTAGCCGAGATAGAGGAAAGATACGATATGATCGTCTGGGGCTAATCCGAGCCACTCTTTGACACAAGGATCATAGGCTGCATCACCGGTGCGCCATATGCAGGCAAGCCCCATGTCTTCAATGATCAGCAGCATGTTCTGGGCCGCCGCAGCGACTGCCTCTACATTCTCGATCTCCAGTACGTTAGACCGGCGCGGTTGTTCTGCCGCGACGACGATAACTACAGGGGAGCGCAAGGGCTTGTTGCGCTCCTTGTCTAGTTTGGCCTGGACCTTTTCATCGCTGGTATCTCCAAGTCGCGCTGCCAGCGATCGGGCCATGACCATGCCTAATTCTTCGCGTGCCTTGCCTGCTAGCACGATGAATTTCCATGGCTCCACCTTGTGGTGGTTGGGGGCATGAGTCGCTGCCTCTAAAATCCGCTCTACCTGTGTATGTGTGGGCCGTTCCTGGGTCATCTTGCCGATACTGCGGCGCCTCTTCATGATCTCAAAAACACTCATAGAAACCTACTCTTTGCAAGCGATGCACCCTTGTGATACGATCTTCTGCACAAAAAATCGCTACACTCCCACGTATGTCATGATATCGCATCCTGAAAAGTGTACGGCAAGCAAATGAATCGTCCTGTAGGGCGGAGAAAGTAATTCATTGCGAACGTCTAACGGGATATCTCTTATCAGAGACCTTGGTTCCATCTCTAGCTTCCCTCTGCTCCTCAAACCATGAGAGGAGATCATTATTATTCCGTTTTTAGCTTACCGTACACTTTTCAGGATGCGATATCATGACCCCTTCCTTCTAAGGAGCTTCAGCATTTTGCACTACAAACTAATACTATAGCCGTACTTATCACATTAGTTGGCTGCAGGACTAGTTCACCCGTTCCTCCTGCACGTGTATTTGAACACGAGCAGCCAAGCATTCTGCATTGCGTATTGCCTCCTGAGTCGTTGCTCCACGGGCAACAATGAAGCCGATCCGATCCGATGAGGAGTACAAGGGGCCTATATAATCTCCGACCTTGAGTTTCAGTTCAACTAGCAGACAACTCGGGTCAGATATGACTGCTTCCCACCCGCAAATGTCCGTGACGTACCTGGGAGGGGGAGTCAGGAAACGAATAGAGGCTCCGTGGTACGGCTGATAACACATAATATCAATCGTTCGCCCCAATAATTGATCAAAGAGAATCCCGTAGAGTTCGATGCCAGTTGTATGCTGCATCATGAAGTGAATCTGGTCTCCATCGGCACGCACGTGAACCTCGCCAAGGATCACCTCACCCTCGTCCAGCCAACATTCTATAAGAAACTGTCCCCCTGAGGCCCAGAGTCGTCAACGCCGATTCTACTGTCTCCTTGACCGTCCGCAATGCATCGGGGTAATTCGGCCGACATGGCATGGCCTACTTCCACAAAATGCGGTGGGCCGAGCGTGACCTTGGAAGTAATGACCAGCACATGTGGCTGACCATACACAAACACCCCCTCAGCACTGTACTCTTCTCCGGACTGAAAACATTCTACCAGGAAAGGAATATTCACGGCCTGCGCCAAGCTTTCCTCGGCAATGCCTAGCTGCCTGAGCTTCTGATCTAAAGCTTTACAGGACTGGGCAAGGTAGGCGAAAGCCTGTTCTAATTCACCAGCACTACGAACAAGGCTGACACCCGCGCTTCCCGTGGCCGCAGGTGGTTTCATGATCCAAGGACCAGCAGGATGTTCTGAGATAAATGCATAGGCCTCATCCAAATTTGAGCACAATGCTACTTCCGACTGCCGGAATCCACTTTTTCGCAGTGCGTCGCGACAGGCTTGTTTATTGCGAACGAGTTCGACCGTCTGTAGTGGATTGCCGGGTAAACCCAGTGCTTCTGCTACGGAGACGGCTTCTACTGAGAACTTGCGGGAACCGAACACGCCGATAAAGGACGTCGTCTTCGCCTGCTCTAGACTCTAGGCAACGCAGGCACCCCGGTCTCTATAGGAGAGCACACTCACCTGATCCACCTCCGCCACTATGTCTGGTGCATGCTCAAGGTTCTCTTCAGTATCCGTTAGCCAGATTTTCAGATCGCGCGTGCGCGCCTGGCGAATGCACGCCAACGCGACATTGGGATTCGCACCCCCTAGCATGAGCAGTGTGGGCATATGAATCTTCCCTCCTTTCATAGATCTTATGTTGAGCCATGCTGGTTTATATGCCCATGGCCGATAGCACGCGTTCAATCACGACTGGAGTATAATCTATTCCTGTGACCTCGTGAATATAGGAGACCCCACCAGGGTTAGCAATATTAAATTCCAGGATGTATGGGTAAGCTATATCAATGCCAACATAGCCCACGCCATAATCAAAGAAACGCTGCGCAAGTCTGGCGCAGAGGTCTGCTTCTGCTGGAATTAGCTCCGCAGCTTCGAGTGTTCCGCCCTGGCGCAGATTAGAGCGATGATCATATGGTCCGATTTGACGACCATGTTGCGCGACGATAGTTCCACCAGCTAACAGAACCCGTTTTTCTCCTTGTGTCACCTCTTTGCAATACGCCTGAAGTACACAATAGTGATTCTGGAGGCCAAGCTGCCTTTCATCACTGACTGTCTTATTGTTAAATGGATTGGTAACTATGTTCCCTGTCATCGATTGGAGGATCACACGCGCGTTGCTGTCATTGGGTCGCAAGAGGTACACATCGGAGCCGCAACTTGCATTCGTTGGTTTGGCGACCCAGAGTTCGTTGTCTCTGCATGTGTAAATATCGATCAAATCGTCGGCTTGATTTGACACATATGTTTCCAGGAGATGTTCTGGTGGAACAATCAACTCCAAGTTGTTCTTATTATTAAGGAAAACCAGCGCCTCTACGGAATTGACAAATGATACACGCTTGGAGAGCATCCAGAGTATCTGCCAGAGGTCTTTAGCCAGAAGCGGATGCGGCTGACTCATCATCCAAATCAGGTTGTAGTGCTCGACATCCTGATGAGACACTTGAGTGTGGAGACTTTCATAGATTTGGACTTTTTCCGTAACTGAAGCGACATCGCAATACACAAGATAGTTATGGGTAGATAGTGTATTGATGTGTCCAAAGAACACATCCCAGCCTTTTTCGAGGAAACTATTCGCAAAGTACGCGTGATTTTCATCTGGACTTGCGATCGTGTCGATCAGAATAAGGACCTTCATGAATACTCCCTCCTTGTTCATCCTAGTGTCATCATTTACCCTGGGTGATAGCCACACCTCCAATTGTATGTGGTATCTTCTCTGTTCTTTACTTTCTTCATGATTACATGCTACTCGATGCTCTTACTTTGTTTGCATGCTGTAAGGTTCTCTTTTAACACGTCCACTCGTTCAAGAACATCCTGTAACGCAGATTGGAGGGCAGGTAAAACCTGTTGAGCACGCGGAGTGTCGGCATGTGCCCATGTAACGCGTCGTATCAGCTGCCGTCTACGTTCACTCTCATTGCCAAGCAGCCTCTGCGTTTCTTTACATAGTCTGGCTGCGTAATGTATGGGTATATAGAGTGCTGCATCCTTGTGTCCAGGCACGCGCCACGCAATGGTATCAGCTAGTGGATCGCCAATTTGAAACTGTAAGAGGCTACCATACTTCACCCAACGTTCGTCCAGTTGATGAATCATTGTATGTGGAAGTACGATGGATATAGTCGTATGCGTATTGATACCGATTGCTCCTCGTAACCGTTCCAATTCTCTAATTGCAGCCAGCAGCGTAGCGGTCGCGGTCGATTGCGAGGGTTCAATCTCGAAATCTCCCGGCTGACTACCTATCAGAAACCTCAACCGACTGGAGATTGTTGACATGACAGGTGTAAAGAGCCTGACAAGGTGCTCAAGCAAAGGCGTGTAGAGTCCTTGCCAGCATTCGGCCTCATGCGTATACTCCCGTTCCCGAATAGATACAAAGCGAGCAAGCGATCCTAGTGCTAATGTCTCCAGTACCTCAATAGCAGTGGAGAAGTGGTAGGAGTTGATGGCGTTTGTGAAACATGCCTCTGCCTCTGAGGTATTCGCAAGCAACTGATGGTCGAGAGTATCGGAATTAGTGGTAAGACCGTTTGAAGCGAGTGCTTCCAAACGCTCCAGAACCCCTAAAACTTTCTGCTGAGTGATCACTAGATCGCTACGAAACTTAATATCATAGGAACCACGGCAGGCCGAGAGAAGCGTCGCTCGCAGAACGTCAGCACCATATCGCTCAACGCCTTCGCTGAGGGTAATGGTGTTACCCTTTGACTTGCTCATCTTAGCCCCGTGCGCATCCAGCACCAAGCCATGCAAGTATGAGACCGGAGCCGGAAATTCTCCGGTCAAGTACTTGTTGAGTAGCTGTACGCGGATCAGGTAGAAGAACAAGATATCTTTGCCCGTTGTAAGAGTTGACATAGGATAGCGTCCTTGCATCTCGTTTTTGTCCGGCCAGCCTGCAGTAGCCAGTGGCCAGTGGCCGGAACTGAACCAGGTGTCGAAAACATCCTGTTCATCTTGTAGTGCTCTTCCACATTCGGGACACTCTGGTTGTTGATCTAGCGTCCAATAAGCGCATTGTGGGCAAATACGAGCTGGTATGCACTGGCCCCATGGAATCTGTCGTGAGATGCACCAGTCTTCAACATGGTTAAGCCAATTAAGGGCCTGGCGCTTCTGCGAGTCAGGAATGATGCGTACTCTGCCAGCTTGGATGGCTTCTTCAAGTGGTTGGGCCAGCGAATGCATGCGCAGGAACCACTGCCAGCTCAGTCGCGCAATTAGCTCAGTTTCACACCGGCTGCAGCGTAATATCTCGATTGGTTTGACCACCGTCTTCAGCCCTAACCGTGAGATGGTCCACTCGCGCAGTTCCTGACGAAATATACCAAGTGCAGCGGGAATAAGTGAGCGGCCCTGTCCGTCAAGTGCCTCCTTGATGGGTAACCCAAGCTGCTTAGCCAGAGTGAGGTGATCAGCATTGTGTGCCGGTGTCAGGAAGGTTGCTTTACTACCCGGTCGTCCCCACTGTACAATTGGTAAGAGGGCGTCGTCCCCAAACGGGCTTGGAATAGTCGCTATATCTGGAGATTGAGAAACTGCAAGTGCGACTGCGGACCAGAGTAACTCGGGCTGACTCGACTCCACTAGCTCAGTTCGCTTCCCAACGCGCACACCCATTACTGCAACCTTCGTGTCACGCGTAACATGATCGCATTCCATATCTGAAAGGCTTGTCTGACAGTTAGGGCACCACTGCACTACTTTGTAGCCTCGGTAGAGCAGGCCACCTTCAGCAAGGCGATGGAAGGCATAATAGACAAGCTTGATATAGCGCGGATCCATTGTGTAGACTTCGTGTTCCCAATCACAGGCGAGATTAAGTAAGCGAAATTGTTGTGGAATAATCTGTCTGTAATGGTTTGCCCATTCTACTAGGCGCGTTTCTAAGGGGAAGTCTGGCAGGAAATAGGTATTCGCTCTCACGAGCGCGTACATGCCAATACCAGCATGATCTACTCCGGGAACGTAGACAGTTTTTTCGCCCTGGACCTGGTGAAAGCGTACAAGACAGTCCTGAACACAGGCCATGAGGGCATGCCCAAGATGGAGATCGCCTGTGAGGTTGGGAGGCACCATAGGTAGCACAAACGGGTTACTGGTTGTAGTCATCTGGCTGCGAGTTGTCATACTATGCTGGACCTTTCCGGACAAAAATCGACAAAGGACTGACTGACATATTTAGCTCACTTACAGAGGCTCCAGGTAAATTTCAATGGTAGCTGCCCACCCTCGTCTTCAGTGAGCAAAGAAGAAGCCTGCATTTTCTTATTTACCACAGTATTTCTCCCTCAAATTGATCTCGAATTTCTGCAATTATCTGGTCAGAGCCTGTTGCTTCATGCTTGCGTAACTAAAATACGTATGCCTCCCTTTGCCTCAGAGCAACATCAGCACTGAGCTTCTTCTACGTTCTCATTGCTGATGGCCTGAGGCCAATCAGCAATGATGCTGCAAACACCAGAGCTGCGATGATGGCAAAGAGCACATACAATTGCCGAAGCTGGTTGAGAGGGCTCAGGTACCCAACAACCCAGACACCGAGTAGAGATCCTATTCCTTCGGCGAACGCGACTGCCACCGCGCTTAATGAGAAACAGGTCATTCTAAGTTCAACTGGGATTTCCCCTGCCATTAGAGTGTCCAGTGATGGGAAGAGAAGCATCTCACCTGCCGTCCACAGCACCACAGCTGGGTACGCTATCTGCCAATACGGTAACAACCAGACCAAAAAGAACCCCATGGTGTACAGGAGAAAGCTCATGGGGAGAAGTAGGCGGGGTGTGAGTCCAATCGAGATTATCAGGCGAGTGGCTGGAATTTGCCCCAGCACGATAATCAACGCATTAACTGCAAAGAAGGACGAAAGTAAATCCGGTGTATGGAAGAGTGACCGTGTGACAAGTGGAAGCGTGGAGAAGAGCTGTGAGTAGAGGAGGAAACCCGCAAAGACAAACAGCAGGTTTTGACGCACGATAGGAAACTGCAGAGCATCCCGCAGCATTTCTACCCAGTGAACCTGTTTGTATGCTTGTACCTCCATCACTGGGAGCATCCCGGAGATCAGGCCTGCTAATACAAACATACCAGCCGGGAACAGGAAGAGCAAACGTGGGTTCCAGTGCAAGAAAAGCGTATTTCCCACAATGGGTCCAATGGCGGCCCCTATATTGAGACTTGTGTTAATAGATGCATAGCGTAATAGTCTCGACGCTCCACGTCCGTGGGCCGCAAGCGCTTTGACAAGGAGGGCGTTACTGCCATACCCAATACCAATGATTAAGAAGGGCACGATGAGAAACAACGGCTGAGTAACGACCATCATACTCAGATAGCCCAGGCAACCCAGCGTAGCAGAGATCAGTAGTGCTGAGCGCGGGGGCAGGTGATCGATGAAAGGAGCTGTGAAGAAGCGCGCCAGGCGGAATGCTAGTGAAGCAAACAAGAGAAGCAGTGCTGCTGTGGACGCAGCAAAGTGCAAGGTCACTAGCAGATACAACGAGAGCGTTGCCAATACGGCATAGTGACCAATGTTACAGAAGGTCCACTCTGAGAGCAGGGTGCCAAAGGGGGGAAGTTTGAACTTCCTCGAGTGAGGCATATCTGTCGACTCGATTGGTGGTGAACACGCCGATTTGGTCTGTCTCTCGTTGTTTGATGGAGACATATAGTACCAACTCCAGTCTTGCTAGCTTTTCACGATGAAGTAGTTCTTGGTGATCTCTAGAAAGGACTCATATTGGCAAAATGATAGTGCCGGGTGGGGGACTTGAACCCCCAAGGGTAGATACCCACCCGCAAAAGCGAGCGCGTCTGCCTTTCCGCCACCCCGGCATTTATTATTTTGCACAAAATACTTGGTAATTGCAAATTCATGGTCTATATATATTATAAGATTAAAAAACATAAGAAAAGAGCAGTATATACGTGCATACCTAGAGTTTAATGATCACACAAGGCAATCTTGTGCACAGGCCAACAAGATATGATGGATGTGAAGGACAGCAGTATCACAAATCGTTGGCGCGGTATAGCCGTCTAACGATAAATCCATCAGATAACTCTAGGTTTTTCCGGATGACGATCAACGACATGCTGAAAATAGGCACGTTGGCCAGTATCAAACAGTTGCATAAACTGCGCTAAGCCAGTATTACCTGTTGTCAGCGGACGGATGTAAGCGAGAAGGAGACGGAGTTGGCAACCTCGTCCCAGTTTGGCATCATACGACTCCATAGAGTAGTGGATCGATTGGATGCCAGCATTGATTGCCTCCTCAATCGGCTTGTAAAAAAGCACATTGAAGTAGCAGAAATTATCCTGCAAACTCTCATAATCGAAACCAATTGCCCTTGAATAGTACACGCCATTGTACTCATAAAAAAGAGCAAAGCCGACAACTTTTTGTCCTTCACGGGCAATGAAAAGACGCACAGCAGGTCCTAGATTCTGTCTGATGACAGCATATTGTGCTTTTAGAGAGTCCTCTGAGACGGTGCTACCATATTTTCGCCGCCATGTTGCATGCAAGGGCACAAGTTCGTCGTTAAGGCTTTCTACTCCGCATACATCAATATGGAAACCACGAGTTTTAAAGCGAGATATCTCTGCTTTGATGCTGGTTCGCCTCGTTTTGACTCTACTTTGTAAATATTCATCAAAGTTTTGCCACTTGATCGGTAGGTAACACTCAGCACTGACTACAGTTCTAAAATAACCACACTTGAGCGCTGCGTTGTGCAGTACAGAGTCAGTAGTTTCCGGGACATATAAGAAAGAGACAGCCAGAGCACCTGAAGCCTGAGCCGCACTTTCCATTGCTTGTATCATCTCACATGCCGATGAGATTGCCTCCGCTTGCTTCATAGTAGGTGCATAACATAGTCCTGTTGTAAAACCTGGAGCAATAGAAGTAAAGACCGGATAGAGTTTTTCTCTGCTCTGATTGATTTCAGCTGCCAGGCTTTTGCAGCATTCTGCATCAACTTCTGTCAGTTCAGTACAGACTCTACTTATTGACTGACCGTTTAACAAGACCCGGATCGGATCGTACAAGGCCGCAGAATCTGGCGTAATAGTGTGCACAGGAAAACCTGCTCTCAACTGCTCACCGGGCATCAACTGGAGAGTCAGAAATTGAGGGAGCGGACTGACGGTTGTGCTCATGGTCAGTAACCAGTCATAAGAGAGGTAAAACGAGGGGATGAGAAGCGTATCCCATTGTTTCCGATCTATGTCCGTTAGACTATCGTGAAGTGCTATTTGTTGCCCTGTATGTTCACGAGTCCAATGAGATGAAGTCATATGTGTATTCATCAAAACGCTCCCAGCACACGTTTTCTACGGTCTTCATCAGGCACTACCAATATATTGCATTGGAAAACTGCTACGTTAAGCTCACTCACCCAGAAACCTCGCGCAAATTCCATATGAGCAGGCGTGTGTGCACCGATATCAATGGTGAACGGAACGTCCACCTCTGCACCAGGCTCAAGCACAAGTTCTTGCACAGGCGGGTCAACGACTACACCATGCCGTTGAGCCTGGTAGATACGAAAACCCAGCCAGCCACGAACTCGCCTTCCCACAGTGTTTCTTATCGTTACTGCATATGGCTGCTGTGTAGCACGTAGCAGTACAGATTTGCCCTTAAAGACTGGCTGGATGCCACCTAAAGGCACATCCCATACATTTCCACAGGTCTGACAGAGAGCGAATTCCCGTGCGATGTCTGGTTCAAAGTGATGCCGAATGACTCGTCGAACGACAGGGCTGCCACAATAAGGACACGATATATCAGTTGGAAGATGTTCGGCTACAGAGAAGCAACCATCTACTTCCATATATTGATCTAGCCATACAAACGCGTTTGCCGCAATGCGGTCCAGCAGATACGAACAAATGGCGTGATCCATACGACTCAAAAGCATTTCTGCTTCAACCGCTTTTATCTCAACCTCATGATAGGCTATCGGTTGATGATTTGCCTCGTTGAGGTGCCGTGCAATGTATATACCAAGTGAGTGGAGTTCCTTCTGCCAGTTCTCAAATTTGGGGAGATAGCTACGGAACAATCTATCATAGACGTAGTTACGGTAGGCCACGCTTAACGCCATCTGTACATCCAATCCTGCCGTTTGAGGGTCGATTCTTAAAGATAGCTGATTAGCCTGCATACGATGCCAGCTAAATAAGAAAACTCGACATGTGCCGTCAGCTTCAGGAACAACAGAGTAAAAGATATCTTTGACTTCTGGAGTGACCTCAACAGGACGCACATATAATTCCGCCGCAAAGGAGGGTAGTCGTATCTCTATGTATTGAGCATCAACCTCGCGACATTCTACATGCCAGCCGTTTCCGTCAGCTGTTATTGCCATCCGGACATGATTCTCTAGAGGCGCAAATGGAGACCAGTCGCCTTCGCCCAATACCAGATAATCTGGGCTCTCTGGTCCTGAAAAAGGTAGCGAGTTATTTACCAGGCGTATAGCCTCTCCAATGCTCATACCAGCCCGTATGAGTTGATACATGAAAATTTGCTCAAATGCATAACCAAAGCGTGTGCGTCGGCTTGCCACAACAAGATTACAAGCACCTTCCAGACTACTAAAAGCAATGGTGTACTCAGGAGCAAAGCTACTACGTCCTCCCAGGCGCATGAGATTGCATCCACCCATTAAAAGTGCTTTGGTTGACAGTTGGTTTACTGGCAGAACTGCGCCAGCTTTCACACATTGGCCGTCGTATACACAGGCTGGAAAAGGTCCATTACTTACACCGAGAGGAGCGTCAGCAGACATACCGCATAGGGCATCGGGTCCCAGATGTACCAGGTCTTCCCTGCTATGCGCCCAGATCATGAGAACTTCGGGTTGGTCTACGAGTTCCAGATGTCCAACACTTGCTTCCTCTCGGCTCAAGTATGTTACCTCTGGATCTATCACCTTCCCCGGCATTTCTCCTGTGAATACCCATGCCGCTCGTTCAACCGGAACTTGTTTGTAGAAATGATGTTTTACAGGAAGCCTACTGAGAATTTCAAGAGTCCGTGCTGTAAAAAAACTCAGCGGCCTAGAGAAGAAGTGTACATTTTTCACACGAGGGATATCTAAGCGGAAACTACATGCATCAGTAAGTTTGTTGAGTAGATCAAGGTGTAATTGATGTACGGGCACACATATTGTAATACTGCTTATGTCACTGCATACGATCTCAACTAATTCTTCCTCGTTCTCACACCAGATAAAAGGTTTTGCGCTCAGGTGCGCATGCAACATTGCAGGTAAAGCCCACTGCCACTCTCCCCAGCCAACGACAATACCGATTGTTTGCGGGAGGTGAAGCACTGTACGTATATGCTGAGAACGTAATTGTGGTGGGAGGGCGGCCAGTTCCTGCAAACATGTATCAACACTTGCCGTTAACGAGGTGGGTGTCTCTGTTGAGGGCCATGCTGCGGTTAGATACCAGCGCATGGGAGCCACAAAGTCGAGTGGAGCCTGCCAGCGCAACCAGAGTCTCTGGAAAGGTGTCCATTCCGCTTTAGGAATATACTCGTCAACACCGACATAGTCATGCAGGCTGCTCAGCTCTATCTGGAGATCGGGCAGTCTGGACCCACGAGGAAGTAGCATTGGCAGCCAGGATACACCTGCCCGCTGTCGTAATGTGAGAGCAACAGCAGTCGCATAATCTTCCATAGTATCCGCTGTAAGGACCTTTGGTAGCAGCTTTTCCTCGTCTTTTGTATGGAAAGAAGAATCCAGAGCTATCTCTTTTACCACAGCTTTTCTCCCTCAGGTAGGCTTCACTATATGACTAATTGCAGAACAAAACCTTACACTATAGACCGGATAGCTGATGATGACATATTCGTCAACCTGGTTTGCTCCATAGTATATGGTGCCCGCTTTACTTTCGTTACGGTTGTGCTTCTACAAAGTAATCCTGATTGATTTGCAAAAAGTGTTCTAAATCTTCAGGAAGATCTGTCTCCTCGTAGATTGCGTTGACAGGACAGACTGATGTACAGGCTGCGCAGTCAATACAGATATCAGGGTCAATGTACAACTGTACATCTTCCGGCTTGCCGTGAATACAATCCACTGGGCATACCTCAACGCATGTGCCGTCTTTCACACCAATACAGCGTTGAGTAATTACATGAGTCATTCACACCTCCTTATTACTTGAAGGGGAAAGCCAGATGAGCTCTTCTTTGATAACCACAGGATAGACTTTTAAATCCGCGCATATAGGAGCACAGGCGCGTGAGCCTGTTCGCACATCAAATTTGATACCATGCCAGGGACAACGCAATAGTGCGCCCTCCATACGACCTTCATTGAGGGGAGCTCCACGGTGAGGGCAGAGAGCACTAACTGCGAAAACCCTGTTTTGAATTTTGCATAGGAGTATCGAGCGTTTCTCAACTGTGACTTTGAGCACTCCCCCATTAGGAATATCATCTACTTTCGCAACGGCAATTTCATTTGCTTGTTCATGCTTAATGATCAACTTTGCTCTCCTGAAGCTGTCCACCGTCTTTATCGGTGTAATAGTCCAGCTTTGCGCAATACTTCTCGTCTAGCAATACACCAAGGCTAATAGACGTTTCTACGACTACCTTCATCCACAAGCTCATTGTAATGACGTGCACAAGGTCTTCGGAAGTAAACTGATCTTCATCTCGATAAGAAGCTCGATTGACTCTTAGATCTGCCAGACCTCTCAGGCTTTGCATCTGTCCATCTATTGGGACTTCAAGTAAGAAGGGGGATCTGGCTACGAATCGTACGCCATTGGCCCGATGACCATTGTGATGCGCATCCTCCATGACGCAGATATCAGGGTTTTGGAAGGACTGAGCCTGCATACGCTCTTCTCGTAGCGGACTGAAGTTGCGGGTGCGGCAGATGACGTTGAAGCGCATCCGTTGAGAAATTGCGTTGCGAATCTGTGCCCAATCCAAGCGAACGCGGTGTTCAGCAGGGTCGTAGCCTTCCTTGATGGCGGTATATGACATGATATTCGACAACTGCATCTTCCAGAGTTCGGAGAGTTTTATTCCCCGGGCACAGGTTACAATGGCATAATCAACTCGTATTTTAGGGTCTGTTACCATGTAATCTGCCAGCACCACAAGGGCCTCAGCCGGATTGACTCCTCGCGAGATCAACCCCTTTGTCAATGCCTCAAAGCGTTCCTGGTACCCATCTCCATCTGGGAGTGGCATGCCCCGCTTTTGCAGGAAGTTCAAGAACGCCACCGGAATATCTGAGGGTGTGAGAGCGGATCTGTGAAGAAACCATTCTCTGCGTTCCCAGGTGGCTCCGTTGATTCTCATACAGCGAACATGTGTCTTCTCTACCTGTTCTCGCAATGCAGGGAGCACTCGTGCCAGCGCAAAGAGTGAGTCTGGAGGTATCTCGGCTTGCAGACCACTGATCTGCGTGTAGGTATGCCACTTGTAAAGAAAGAAATCCCACAGCAGGCTGAAACTGAGATCAGACTGGTTCAACTCTGTTAGAGCAATCTTACTTATTTCCCACAACCATAATGTTGTAAGAAATACAAGATGATCATAGGTCCACTGAGCTGGTTCATGCTCAAGACACTCCTTGATCGCTTCCACACCGGTCTCATTGGTAAAACTTGCATCTCCAACATACAATTGGATTGGACGCGGGACTACAAATCGCTCTTCTATCAACAGAAGCAAATCTATGCGTTGTTGTGTAGATAACTTTTCCCACTCAAACAGAGTTTCTCTACCTAGCAGCATTGACTCTTTCATGCTCATGATTACCATCATGTATTCCCCTTGCTGATGTAGCTTGCTTGGACTGGGTACAAACAGGCATCGCGATCTTACTCTTTATCTGGTATTATTATTGAGCTTATCCTGAGAGTCGTGTAAAAGCGAAACATCCCGGCTCTCTAGCAACCTGCGCCGTGAGAGGCAGAAACCCCTCACCCGCAGTTTTTTTCCTACACTGGATGAAAGACCCATTGCTAAAGGCAAACCTCGCCAACGGTGTGTAGATGCCCGTGAGCAGTGACGTGGCACAAAAATCAGTGCTGTCAGTGCTTCGGCTCATCTGTTTAAGCTTAGAAAGCGACGGAAAGAAGTAAGCAAGCGATGCTATTTTCATTGCTCACAGGCGTCTACTCTTTCGGGTCTTCCGCAAAGTGATACTGTTGGCGAACCCATAAAAGTGGGGAGAAGTAGTTCAAATTGTCTTCTTTTTCCCTCTCCAATGGGGAAATCCTGTTCCTTTTGAACTTGAAATTGCCAGGGAAATCCCTACCTCAATGGGTTCGCCAACAGTATCAAAGTTGATGAAACAGAGAAAACACTAGTTGCTTGTTGACAATCAGAGGTCCATTGAGTATGCTGGAGAAGCGGTTTCAGCAAAAACAAAGACGTTTGCAAAAACTGCTAAAAATCCTCTCTTAGCTCCTCATCCTCGATTCATCAAAAGTGCGAAAGACCCACTCTTTCCTGGCAGGGTTTGCTAAAGGTCAGCGGAAAGCTCATCCCAAAACTTGACATGTAACGTAATTTCATCGTGAGCAGCCTGAGTTAACTGTGTGGGATCACCTGTATAATCTTTTGTTACTGCGTCCCACAGTCCCTTAAAGTGCTCAACCTCAAGTTCCTCATGAAGACTAAAGAACTCCAGTCCATCCTTAATTCCGTATTTCTCCGAGAGCGCATCAATGCTTATTCGATTTCGAGCAGGAGCAACCAGTTCCCGACCTGCCAACGCTGCCAGTGCTTCCTCCCCAGTCTTACTCGGGTGCATATATCGGTCAATAAACGAGCGACTGTACTCGGTTGTAATAGGTAGTGCTGTGATACTTTCGGTATCGGTGACGCCGAGATGGTGTAAAAATGTTTTACACATCCCATGATGATCACCCTTGACTTCTTCCTCAATGTGCTCAACCAACTCTGAGAGTATATATTCTGTGGGGGCTTTCGTACCAAAAGCTGGAGACTTGGCGATACATACACCAAACCACCAGTGAAAGCGGTTACGCCACAAATAGTACTGAGAGAACACAGCTCTGACATGATCTATACTGTGGGTTCCTTGTCTGAGACCACTGAAGAACTTGCTTTCAGCGAGTGAATTGTTGACATGATTGGTGATGTCAGCTACGACAGTAGGGGTTTCGAGTACCATGATTAACTTTCTCCTTTGTACCACTATGTACAACGACACTCCACCTTGAACAGCAGAAAGAAACTGTTGCTCAGAGGTTTCCAAAATATCTAAAGAGATAAATCTTTTATGGCAGACTTATCTACTTGAGATACCAGGAATACTAGCTAAACCAAGCTATTTTGTGGTTCATTTGACTCCACACGGTCGATCTCTAAAATTGTCCCAGGAATGGATGAGATCGATCTGACCTGTACAAGCGAATGACATACCAAACTGTTATAAGCAAGTCTGTTCGGCATCAGTATTGAACGGGCTTAAACGGAAGCAAGGTGAATAATCTTTGATCCGATACGCTCCTACTCAATGTTTAAGCTCCAGCATAAGTTATGATAAGATCAGTCATATATCCCAGCAAGAAGCCAAGTAACAGACCCCACATAACAATATCCCGTGCTTTAAAGCGCATAGCCACTCCGAGCAATTCCGCAGTTACATATATGATTGCGCCTGCGGCAAATGTCAGGCAAAAGACAAAGACTTCGGGTGATTGGAAGGCAATACCAATCAGCGTTCCTAGAAAAGTCGGACCACCACCAATCAGACCTACCAGTACGATAAACTTCCATGAGACGGTCTGGCCCGCAAGTGGTCCAGCTATACCAAATCCCTCAGTTATGTTATGCAATCCAAAGCCAATAATGAGAACTGCTGCCAGTTGTAGGGCACCAACTGTCGCTGATTGACCGATAGCAAGTCCTTCCGAGAAATTGTGAAAACCAATACCAATAGCGATGACGAGTGCCAGCTCCTGCGGTGACATGTCTTTAGAGCGAACCGGTGCATCTCCTGTTGGAGCCGGGGCGGCAACTGCAATTGATCCTGCTAATACTTTTGTTTGCTTCTGTTCAGCTTGTCCTACAGACGCGAGAGCCATTTGAGATACAGCAACGACGGGGCCTGTAGTATCGGGTACAATAGAACGCCTACTCAACTTGAAACGCGTAACAACATACTTGTTAAAGTGCACGAGCCCAATAAGACCAAACAGCAAACCTGTAACGAAGAGAAAAATATCTATCGATAAGCGTGCTCCCTGAGCATGCTGGGTATGTAGCAGATCTATCATCGCTTTAAGTGGTTCTGTAGCCTGAGCAATGACGTCGTAGAGCAGGAACAGTAAAACTCCAGTTGCCAGCATACTCAGAAAAGTTTTCAGCGTCTGAGAGGCTTTTCTTAAGAAGGCAAGGAGAAGGCCAAGATATATGGTGAGTCCCGCAAACACCCCCAGCAGAATAATCATTCCTGTAGGCATGAGCCACTCCTTAATTGTGGCAGACTCTCACTTATCTCCAATGGCTGCACGCTCATGCGTCCTTTAATATTTCCTAATGGCAATTTTTCACAATTATATTGTATAAAATCGTCTGCCTCACGCCAACTGTCAAGTATGGTAGTTCCAACCCGCCAGGTTTGGTAGACTCATCTGCCAACTTTGGCAGGTCAGGCCTATGCCTTTTCCATTATTCGTGTTCAACAGGCAATGCAGGAATGGGATACCTCCTGGAAGGTTTATCCCAGACCTTCGCGAATGACCCACCCCATAAGTTCGTTCCGTGTGTTTACACACAGCTTATCGTAGAGATTTCGTAAGTGAAACCGTACTGTTCGTTCGCTAATAGCAAGAGCCTCTGCAATACGACTGTTTGGGCAACCCTGTGCCACCAGATGTAATACCTCCAGCTCGCGACCTGTCAACCTCATGGTGGAGGTTTGCTTTGGCTTGTCGCTCTGCAATTGACTCAGTTCAGCGACGATGGGGTGGCTAAACCAAGTATCACCTTCTGCCACAGCACGAATCGCCCGGATTACAGCCTCCGGTGTTTCATCTTTGAGCGCACAGCCCACCGCCCCAGCAGCTATTAGTCTGTGGATATGCGTATTATTGTTGTTAGTAATGAGTACCAGCACCTTCACGGATGGAAGATTCTGTCGTAAGAAGGCTGTAATATCAAATGGTGATGGTCCAGACATAGACGGATTCAACAGTAATACATCGGGCTGAAGTTCCTGGCTTAGCCGCTGGATTTCGTAGCCATTTACTGCTTCGCCGACTAAGATCAAGTTCTTTTCAGTCGCTAATATGGCTCGAACACCAGCTCGCAGCAACGGAGAATCATCAGCCAATAGCACGCGAATTGTCTCGGTCATCATCTTCAGCTCCATCTAAAGTTGAAACAATACGTTCCTTTCATTACTTGACTTACAAATGCACCAGTGATGTACTCCCTGCTCATGCGGCGTGTTCGCTCTATGAAAGGGCTATGTCTCTACAGTGATCATCAAAAGGAAGTGTCTGGCCTGATATTAGCCTCTTTCTTGCATGAAATGCCAGGAGTAACAATACTTGACCGGTCTTCTAAAGTTTGAGAGAACAACTACCCAAACCGGTCAATTTATGTAGTAGAAGGCACGATTACCTCTTCCTCAGTGATATTTACCCGTGATAGTTCTTTCATGGTGAACACTGAAACGAACAAGATAACAGATAGAATAACAATATAGATGGCAACTGATATATAGGAACCTTGATAGTACTTGAGCAGCCCCTCCGCAATAATTGGTGCCAGTCTACCAGCAAATGGAGCAACCAGTTGATAACCAACAGAGGCACCACTGTAACGTAGTCTGGTCTTAAAATGCTCTGTGAGTAGTGCAGCCTGAGGTCCATATACAAACGCATAGCACAGAACCAGAGGGGCGTGCGATAAACCTGACTAGGAAAGCATGTTCCAGTTCGCTCGACCTCAGTCTGAATATCGGTGAACTGCGCCAAAAAAATAGATGGGATTCCAAATTCTCTGTGGAGGAGGGATAGGAACTCACCAGCCTCTTCCAGAAGTTCTTGGTGATAATCCCCTGTATGTATTGCGGTGTACATGTTTCTCACTTTCTCTATGGGAAACGTTGTTACTGAGTCATGTCTCTTCCTCTATCGTTTCTATACGCTCAATACGAACAGCACATACCTTGAACTCCGGCATCCGGCTTATTGGATACAGCGCAGGATTGGTTAAGAGATTCACAGATTGACGCCCACCCCAGTGGAAGGGAGCAACGACGGTATCCTCTCTGATGCCTTGCCCTTACCCAAGCGCGCTGCCAGGTCGCAGATCAAATCCACATCAGTGCGCACTCCTGAAGGTGGTTCAAAGGCCCTCTTGCGTAGAACGACCCGCCCCTCCAAGTTAGTCATTGTGCCCTCCTCCTCAGCCCACTGAGTTGTGGGCAATACTACGTCGGCAAGCTGTGCTATCTCCGAGAGAAAGTAATCTGCAACAACGAGGAAATAGAGCGCTTGGATGCGGTTCTGTACATGAAGAGCATGGGGAGCTGATACCACGATATTTGATTCCATCACGAGGAGGGCTCGTACGCCATCTTCTTGTCCGAGAGTATCAAGTATCTCATAAGCTGATCTACCAGAACCAGGAAGCTCGCATTCCGCAATACCCCAGATCTCGGCAATGTAGCGACGGGCATCAGGATCATCAATATTATGATAGCCAGGGAGCTCGTCTGCTTTTTGACCATGCTCACGCCCCCCTTGCCCGTTGCCTTGGCCAGTGATACAGCCGTAACTGCTAGCAGATCTGCCTACTAGTCCTAATGCAAGGGCAATGTTAATATATGCGAGTGTATTGTTGACTCCCTGCCTTTGCTGTTCTGCTCCGCGTGCCGTGAGGACCATCGCGGATTGCGCTGTCCCCAGCATGTGTACTGCCAGCTCCAAGTGCTTTTCTGAAACACTGGTAATGCGCTCCACGCGCTCTGGCCAGTGTTCTGCTGCTACAGCTTTCACTCGCTCAAACCCCTCTGTCCGCCCACGAATATAGTCTTGATCGATGAAACGATCAAGGATGAGAATATGAAGTAAGCCGTTTGCCAGTGCGGCATCAGAACCAGGAGTGAGACAAAGGTGAAGTTGCGCTTTTTTTTCGGTAGCAGAGACACGAGGGTCCACAACAATAAGGCGTCCGCCGTTATTACGTTGGAACGCGAAGTACTGCATCATCGGAGGCATGGTCTCTGCTATATTGTTTCCTGCTAATAGAATGACTTCGCTCCGAGAGATGTCTTCCAAAGGGAATGGTAATCCCCGATCAATACCGAAAGCCCTATGAACTGCTGCTGCTCCTGAAGACATGCAAAAGCGCCCGTTATAGTCGATCTGTGAGGTGCCTAGAGCGACCCGAGCGAATTTGCCTAAGAGATATGCCTTCTCATTCGTTAAGGACTCCCCACCAAAGACGCCGAGAGCATTCTTACCATACTGATTCTGTATATCACAAAGTGCTCGTGCGATGCGATTGAGCGCCTCATCCCACATTACTGGTACGAGTGTGCCATTGGCATCACGTGCGAGAGGAGTGAGGAGACGATTAGGGTGGGCCAGGAGGGCAGGAGCAGTCCATCCCTTGATACAGAGGCTACCCTTATTCACTGGAAAAGCACTGTTTCCTACAACCGTTGCCTGCGTACGGGAGCATGCCAAATACATCCCACATTGAAGAGCGCAATAAGGGCAGTGCGTAGCTGTATGCGGACTTGAGAGAACATGATTTGCTGGTAACGCAGTGGTTCTATGCATGTTTTTCCTCCTGCATTTTCGATAGCCCGCTCATTTAAAAAAGCCTATTACACTCGAAAGATATATTTTCTTGTTCTTAGTTGTAATATCTCTCTTTTCATCTTTGCCTATAGGCCTATCGTGTCGAATGGAGAAGGACTGTACGTAGTATCTCGCTTGCCATCTCTCCCACGCATTTCCCCTACTAGAGAGGGGTCCCGACATTTTTCCTTACAGTTATCACTCCTCCGCAAACTTTCCCTGGAAGCATTTAGCGAGATACTCTAGTACATTATATTGACCGTTTTATCCTTTAAACAAATGTCTCCGCATCGCACACTGGCTCGAGGAAAGCACTCCCTAAATCGGCATTACAGTCATCAGCACGCTGGGAAACAGTTTCATCCCATTCATAGCTCTCATTAGATATCGGCTCATCTACCGTGTCCCAGTAATCAGGACGCAACTCAGGCTGGAGTTTAAGGCTCTCTACCATCTTGATACCTCACAAATTTGGCGGCAAGGCCCTGGCATCACCAGTAGTCGCCTGCTATCAAGTTACTACAATATTTGTATCGCGCTCTTCACATAAGTTATGCTACCTGTAAATAGGTGTAATTGTCAAGTACTTGAGAAACTTACAGAAAAAGACGTCTATAGAGCAAGCTCTCAAATAACCGATATTTTAGTAACTATTCAGAAGGACTATGCAGTTGCGGAAAGACGATCTCTCCGCTAGAATAGCTGCATGACGAAGGATGAAGAACTGGAACGGCTCCGGGCTGAAAATACAACCTTGTGGGAACTGGCCTATTAGGGGGTAATGGAGCAACGGACCCGGAACGTACGCTAAGCGTTACAACCACTTTAGAAGCCATTCTCTGCAAGAAGTAAAAAGAGCTTTCGATCCAATACACTGATTCTCGAAGGCTCTTTTTCCCTGTACTAATCCTTTAAGCCGTTCTTTCTGAATGCCCTTGCCGCTTAGCGTACGTTCCGGGTCCGTTGCTCCATTACCCCCATTCTATGGCTACCTATATGTGTTCCTCCACAGTATCTCCGTCTCTCTATTCCAGTTCCAAGGTGGTGTCCATAAGAACTGTGCGACGGATCGGTATTCTTTTGCGTTGAGTAATGCTTGCAGGTCTGACTGTTTCCAGATACGTACATCCTGGCGATAATTGAATTCGTCAGCAGTTGGCTCACCAAGGTTTACCAGCGCACCAAAAACAAGCCAGTCCGACAAGAGTGCATGTAGCTTATTTGATACGTCAGATAACAAAGCAATATCTGTGCGATTGGGTTGCCTATCAGTACTCTTACAGCTAATGAGAACTGCTGTAGGTCTTTGCAGTACATGTACACTAAAGTTTACTGCTACCAGATCGAACACAGGTGTTGCAGGACCGCTCTGCTTCCTTTCACCGCTTTTTGGTTCTATGCGTCGTATATCTCCACCAAACAATGTAGGAATGCCTAATCGTGCAAGAGCATTGAGCAAAGCAACCTCAAGTTTGACTCCTGTCTCTTCGTTTGGCTCAGTGAGGTTTTTCACCCAAGCTGCCATGCCAGCCTCGGCATCATCTGAACCCGGCTTGCGATACACATATCCGAGGAACGACTTCAATTGATGTGTTGCTTGCTGGCGTGCTGTGATTCTTTCCTTACTCCGCCGTTCGAGATAGTCTTCAATTGACGTTACTCCATCAAAGCGTCGTATCTCTCTATCAAGCCCATACTGCCATGTTCCAGAACCGTCTTGAGACATACTAGAAAAGCGGGATAGTATGCTTTCACCTACAAGTAAGTTGCCAACACGTGCAATCACGTCATCTGTCATATGAAGCTGATTTTTTAGATCTGCATTCGTCACCGGAGGATTATCCTCTTCGGATCGTTTATATATCTCAACCATGAAGCGTACCACAGTAAGAAAGTCGTGCAGGTCTCCTTCTGAGCCATCACACAGCTGTATGGCCTCAAGCGAAAGTCTCGCTTGCTCGCTGAGGTCAATATCAAATCGAAACGTATTCGCAAAGCCGTTAGGAAGACTTGCCGATACTTCTTTTGCATCTATGCCCAGCTCATTGAAGAGTTTTTTATCTACGTAGCGATATGTGGGCCACGTAGCATTTTCATGAAAGTACTCGTAGATCATGTTCAAGTAGAACTGTTGCTGGTCTTGTATATTCATAGCATTTCCATTTCACAGATCCTCATAGCACGTCAGCTACTTCTTTGCGTCCTACATGCTGTTAGAGTCTATCTTACTATTCCTTCGATATGTTTACCACATACTTATAGAACGTGCCGCGACTCTTGAAGCCTGTTTGCTCCATGATCTCGGCGATACTCTTTTCCCTAGCGGCATACAGTTCTTTGGCAAGTGTGATGTTGCGCGGTTTCATCGTCTCCGTCACCTTTGGCCTACCGCCTTTTCTGCCTCGCGCACGAGCCGCTTCCAGTCCGGCGAGGGTACGCTCCTGGATGATATCGCGCTCGAACTCTGCCATTGCCCCGACAATGTGGAACATGAGTTTGCCGGTGGGTGTTGTGGTGTCAATATTCTCTTTGATACATTTGAGTTCAATGCCCCGCTCGCTGAAGTGGTTCACCGTCTCGATGAGTTGGCGGAGCGATCTGCCGAGGCGATCTAATCGCCACACGACAATCACATCTCCCCGGCGGGCCATTTCCAGCATCGCCAGGAATTGTGGTCGATCATCGCGGGCCCCACTCATTTTGTCGGTGAAGACGCGCTCACAGTGTGCCTGCTGGATGGCATCTTCTTGCAGGGCGGTGGTTTGCTTGTCTCTGGAAACCCGAATATACCCGATGTTCATAGTGAATACTCCTTGCCTTCTCTGTTGATGGGACTAGTGTACAGGAACTCACCGAAACGCGCAAGTAGTTGTAACTTGATTTTTGCATGAGTAAAAGTACAAAAAAACGGCCTTTTTGAAGCCTGTATGGAAGAGTTCACATAACCCTCGTTATGTCACACTCCTCTTAGTATCTTGAATACACTTGTTTCATATATCTCTTCCTAACTATATAGAATGTTCCTTTATCTCTACAAGGGGCTTCTCTCAAAAAGGACGCGAGTAGTTATAACTCCTACGAGTATTGGATGTATAAGCTTTGATTTTATATTTTTCATTTCCTTACGTTATTCATTGTAGAAGTTGGTCATTTGTTCTCCTGTGTGACACATGAGAGACGACTGGACGCTCGTTACGCGCTCTAAGGACATTGTTTATGAATCTCTTCAGTGCTGAATTTTGGGCTTCTGGCTTTTGGCAAGGTATTGGGGTCCCACCATTTTTCCCCATCAAAATCCCCTCTAAGCAAGAGAAGAATTGAGATAATTGAGACGTATTTACTAGAGAAAGATGCATTCATGAGGTACCCTTTGGTTCTTTAGAGACGAGGAGCAGCCGTTTTCTACGGACCAAATCGATCTTGGTGGCATGTCTTGTTGGTTTGAGAGCCAATGCATCTCTTGAAATTCATTTCTATCATCTTCTACCTGTACTGCCGTTTCCTTAGAGGGGATTTTGATGGGGAAAAATGGTGGGACCCCGTATTGGGGCACTTGCAAGTATTGTTGGCCTCTTCGTAAGTCCCCTTATTTCTATGTTTTTTGATCGTCTTCTTGGAAAAAAGGACCAACAGGACTATATCAGTGCCTACAAAGCAGTGACACTTCCTGATAGCATGCTTGGACCAGGAGAAGCACTTTTTTTTCTTCCTATTCAAGCAGGAGCATCGTACTGCTTTTTCATTCTCCTCCAACGAGTCTTGCTGGTACGGCAAGATACTCCAATCACGCTCCTCGTGGAGAGCTTTGTTGTTGTGTTTGTCATCACCTGGTTGTTCTGCTTTATCAGACGAAAATCGCTGGCAAAACTGCTTACATGGCATCTCTGCTTTTCTACCATCTTGTTTTGTCTCTTTCTTATTGGAATTGCTTGGCACAAAGATGGGAATGCGTATATCACCAGCGATTTTACCTTTCTACAACGATGGCTTGCGCAATTGCTGCCTCCTGACATCAAGCAATTTCCTCCTATCACAAATCTCCTTCACCTATCGCTTCGAGCTATTCCTATCGATTTGAAGGTTGCCTCACCACCTACTGCGAAAATTTTATTGATTCAAGTGTATTTCTCGACACTCGCCATTCTTTTGTTCTTTTACACGCTTCATAAACGCCATCGTGCGAATCGTATTACCGCCTTTGTCCACTTAAGTGAGAAGCAGCGGAGGGATGAACTCGAAAAGCTCGATTACCAAGATAAACTCGCATCTTTGGATCTCAAAGCCTTGCTTAAACAAGAGAAAGAGGGCGAACTTGCTCTTAAAAATGAGCAAAGAAGTCTTGTTCTCGAAAAAGAGCACCTCATGCTAGAGAAAGAACGTCTTTCTGTTGAGTCTACACGGCTCGATGTAGAAAAGAAGCGAGCTGAATACACCCTTGATCTTGCGGTTCATTTAATTGATACCATTTATGGAAAGGGAGGAAATCCCGATGAGCGGATAGAAACTATTCGTAATACTCTCCCTGCATTTAAAGACTTTGGACAACCAGAAACCAATAGTACAACGGTTGTTCTTCAGGTCTTACGTGATACACAGCCGCAACCACAAGCAATTCCTGTGAGCATCATTCAGTAAGTACTTACCTAGGAGAAAGGACATGATATGCATTTGTATATGAGTGGCACATGGAGCACAACCTCTAGTGTGCTCGATAAGACGGCAACCGACCAAGACCTGTATCAGAAACTTGGATCGCTTGGTTTTCAACAATCACAAGAGTTGCTCTATTGTGGAGGAAAAGCACGACTCTACACCCGTGTTCCTCAACCAGGAAAAACCATGTTGCCTGTCGGGTTTGACTTTTGCTGCGTACTGTACCTCGGGAGCTTTCTCTATACAATAGGACTCAAAAGCTTGCAGGATGTGTTGCGTTTTTATCAAGAGATTGATGCCCATCCAAAAGAGACTGAGCCAATTACTGCAACACATCTCCAGTCTCTTCAACAAGGGCTTACCGAAAGTTTCTCAGACTTGGCTGATCGTTTGGAAGATTCCAACATTACCATTAAGAATCTCTCGAGTCTCGAATTTGCGCTTGAGCAGTTGAACTCGACACTTTCAACAGTGATTACCCGGATACAACAGCACGTAGTTTCGTCCTCGCCGTCTCGAAGGACAAACGCCCAAACATCTCTTCATACGAAAAAAGGTGTGACTACTCATTTCTAGCGGCACGAGAGCATGCTCAGGAGAGATATGAATGGCTCACAATCAACAGGAACATCACTATATCATTGCACATGAAGCAACGCGAACAACACCCACTGATGGCGTCGAGGCACTCGTCAAACAGTTCCGTTCCCTTGAGGACATTCTCTTACTATGGAGTATTCCGGCGCTGATCGGATCACTTCTCCTTTTAGCAATGAGTATCGCCCTCAAGACACAAATTCCTTTTATTCCTTTTGTTTTAAGTCTGCTTGTGACAGCGACAACATTGGTGACAGCATGTATTCTCTTTCTCAAATGGATTGATACACTCCAATATTGGGGACGAGCCTTTGCACAAGCAACCGATGAGAAGACGATACGAAGGTTCTTCGGGGTCAGTGCTGTCTGTCTCCTTCTCCTGATTCTTATCATTGCAACAGCAACAGCAGAGAATAGTGGACAGGAGGAAGCACTGCAAATGCTCATTTTCATCTTGCTTGGCTGGCATTATCGTTCGTTGTTACAACGCTTTTCAAAGGAATGAAAGGAGAATGCACAAGGGTAGCCATTTTTTAAATGCTTGTACCATATGTCATTGGCTTCCTTGCTTACGCTTCATGAAGTGCAATGTGTCTACGGCATTATGATCTAAGTTCAATTTGCGCTTCTGGTACCGGAGCGTTGTCCGTGGATCCGCATGATTGACGGCGTGTTGGACTTGATGGAGTGTGGCTCCAGCTTCCAGCGTCAGCGTAATAAAAGACGCCCGAAGTCCATGGGGGCGGAGTCGGTCCACGTCAATCTTTTCTGCATACTGTTTTACGATATCCGCAATGGCACGATCTGTAATAGCCGTTCGCATCGGATGATCACCACGTCGGACACGCACAAAGAGACCGTCATCCTCGCTCATGGTATGCAGCTCGACCAATTGCTTTCGTTTCGCCTGATACGTTTCTTCGTCGAGTCCCTGCTCCCGTTTGCGCTCTAGCGCTGCCGCTTGGTGCTGAAAATCTTCTTCATGAGTGCGTTTCCGTTCCTTTATATAGGAGTCAATTTCACGTTGCACTTCGACGGGCACTTTCACGGTGTGCTGCTTATTCCCTTTGCCTTGACGCACTGTAGCGATATGGTGGCCTTGCTCCATGTGAAGGTCGCTCAGTAGAAGGGCTGCAGCCTCCATACGACGAATGCCCGTGCGGAGTAAAAAGAGAATGAGGACATAATCACGGAGTCCAGCAAGGGTACGAGTGTCGATAGCATCGAGGAGAGCCTGTGCCTCGGTACCTGTGAGGGCAATGTGTGGTGTTTCGTCTAACCCCTTAAAGCCTTTGACATGGGCTGCCGGATTGCTCTCGATCTGCTTACGGTCCACCTGCTCCTCTAAAATACGTCGCGCGACAGAGAGCATGTTTGAGGCGGTAGTTTCTTTGTAATGTTCTGAGAGGTACACGCGGTAGGCGATGATATCGGACTTGGTGAGCTGTATAGGTGTCAGGCCACGCTCGATAATCCAGGTCGCAAAGACGGCGGCACCATGTTCATAGATGCGACGCGATTTGGGAGCAATTTGTCCCGTGACATCTTGCATCACTGGATCGTCCACCATATTCATCGTTGTCGCAAGTGCTTGCGTTCTGGTCATTGTATGCTCCTATTCATTCGCATGCGTCCCTCCATCATGTTGTGAAACGCGTTCTCTTTTGAGAGTTGTTGTACATGCTTTTTGATTGCTTTTGCCATTGAAATAGCTTCCGTAAATGCCGCTTTACGGAAGCTATTTTATCATAATTTGGCTCATACGCAACCTCGATGATTCTGGAAATTGATGGGTTAATCCTGAAAGAGTGACGTGACTGATGGAGCAGATTGAGAACTTCTCATGTGTAGAGATTATTCTTACTATCATCGAAGTTGCGTATGAGCCACTTAATAAAATGATTTACAACTAGATACAAATTTCTAATACGACTTTCCTCTGTTATAAAAACATAAGAGTATCGTCTGTTTCGATCCAGTTTGCACTCGATTACAGCTTTGCTCTTTTTGCCCCTACATATAAAACTTATAAGTGGGCTGTACCTGTTCATCTTCTGGAATATGCTTCATGATGTCACCGATTTTTTGCGAAAAGGATAAGGTGATTGGAACGCCGTCGGCAAATGTGCAGTTATTCACGTTCATTTTTGTTAGGTTGAGCACCTCCCGTAATAACTCTTTAGGAGAACTATCCCCGTAATGATCGGTAATTTGCCAAGGTTCGGGAATATATGCACCTGGATAGGTATTCAGGAAAGGAACGAAGCCCATTGTATGTAGAAAATGTTGACCTTCTAAGGAACAATAAGTTCCTCTTAAAGGTGGATATTTGCCTTCTCGGAAGAGATACAAGCCTGTTTGCCGTAGTGAGACCAAATCGATTTCGCTATCAGGATAGACGGCATCTATTCCCTCACGCATACCATCAAGTTCATTATACTCCTTGTGCTTAGGCCCCCAAAACTCCGATGTCTTATGGATGATGACCCGACGAGGTGGTAGTCTGTTTGCTTTCACATACGCTTTCAAAGTGTCTTGAATGAGACGAGATGCAGCATCCCTTGTCAGATGAGGGCTGGAGCCATTCGTGTGCGTATTCCAGGGGAATGTGTTCCCACGGAGTACAAGCCCTTGACCGAGGTAGTCGAAGGCTTGTGCAACGCTAGAACGCATAGTCATTTTTTCATTAATATCTTGCGCCACGAAAAAACTGATCCCAATGAAACATGTATCGCGTGCCAAGCTGACAGTTCTCCAGGGGATACCATCTGCCTTATAATACTGAGCTGTACAGAAATTCCATGCGCGGATCGTCTTTTCTTGCAGCGTGCGGTCCGTTCCTAGAACTGTTCTACGTTGGAGGAGCTGTAGTGGAATGCCCCATCGCATTGCCCTTGCCTTTATAGCACGTCGAAAGTTTAGGTAGTAGTTGCCAGAAATCTGAATGGACTCGGCGTGTTCCAAGACCTCTGGGGTTAAAGCCAGAATGATAATCGTTGGGGCAGGGGAAGTAGTTGCTAAGCTTTCGATGTGACTACTGAAGAGTTCCACGAGTTCCCAAATGCGCCTTTGCTTGTCTTCTATCTGCAACACGGTTTCAAACTCTCGGTTCGTAATAACACGATCCCAGCGGTCGTTGACTTGGAAACAACAGTTGAATGGCGACTCACGGTTAAAGCCGATGAAGTCGCGGTTGAGGATTTTGTTGATGTGTGTGCGTTGCTTAGGCTGTTCAAAGAGCGTCATACCCGCGTATTTGGAGGAAGGCCCGACAGGTTTGACGTTGCTGCTCTCAATGGGAGAGCCACATTCTGCGACCCACTCCTTTGCCCCTTCCACCGTTTCGCGAGTTCCAATAAATCCTAGCTTGATCTCGAGAGGATGTAGCCCTGCGATATTCTGCCCGAATGGGCCAAATTCTGCCAGCCCTGTTTTGCAATCCTGATGCTCGAAATAAGAACCAAATTGTAGCAGGGGTTCCTCAAGATGTTCAAATGTAAAAGTCATCGCTTCCCTCGTTCGTTTCTTCCAACATGTCAAAGAGTGTTGGAGGCTGATCCAGATCAGTTTCATCGAAATCGGCGGGATCATTGACAATAGCGAATGGTGCAATACCAGAGAGTGGTTCCTTTTCAATAACCATAAGTGTTCTGCCATCAAGCCGTAATTCAATTGTGGGACTTCGTTCAGAGAGGAAGTCCGCCCAGAATAATATACGGTTGAGCACATTGATGTTGCGCTCCATCGACTTGATCTTGGTAGTAGCTGCTCCGACCTTTGTGTTGTCGTATAGGGTCTGTCCATCGGTAGTGTATAAGTAACGCGGCAAAATATGCAGGCACAACAAACTGCCGAAACGCTTGAACGAAAACTGCGCGGCGACGTGACGCCAGTAACTCTCCCTGCCGTACTGGTAGTGCCTAACGACTCCAAGGGAGCCAGTGTGGCCGCTGCGAACGCTCAACCACTCACGCTTGAACTCCTCTCGGGTCTCGTCTAGGCGAGGAAAGTAGTGCCGATGGAGGTCGTGCTGATAGTGAAGACCGTTCCTTCGCAGGTGGGCACTGAGCAACTGGTTCAGTAGGAAAATGTAGTTGTTCATGCCCACTTCCTCTTCTATCCATTGGGTAGTCGTGAGGTCGCGAATAGTGGTATTATCGCAGAAGGGCCTCAACAAGCATTGTGGATTGCGCAGATCGGAGAGTGTAAAAAGCTGTCCGCCAGTGATACAAAACGGTGGAACAAAGCCTGTCAACTGTTCACGAACCTCCCGCATATGCCCATAAACAGTACTCGCCTGAGTCACAATGCGTGGAGCATTTTTCACGAGCAGGAGATTCGAGTAAAGACGCTCTTTCTGAAATGTGGAGATTGGGGGTGGACTAACCGCAGCTAAAGCGCACAACATAGGATAGCAATGCTCATCGAAAATGTCTTGCACCTTATCGAAGATAATGCGCAGAGGTGATTGAAATGCTTGTGATGTTGTTTTCACATAATGTTTGACATCTTTCCAGTAGAGCGTGTCATCGCCAGGGTGATAAACGATGAAGATTACAGGTACATTCGCGCTAAGCCAAGATTCTAGATCGTTACGTTCAACTGGAGTTGAAAAAGACTGCTCATTGTTTTGCTTAATGTAACTTGCCCCTGATTTTGACTGCACTTTGATAATTCCACCAGTTGCCTCAAAGCTCTCGCCGTTGGCCTTCGGTACGAGAATCTCGATTTCACCATCTATGCCGACATCATCTTTGCTAATCTCTCGAAAGATACTGGGCATATGATGAACAATAGGACCGATTCGGTCGAGACCTTTCCACTCTGAAAACTTAGAGACTGATACTGTTTTTCCCATGCCGCATTGTTTCCTTTAACCACTGGCTACGTTTTCGACAGTATCTCACGTTAGAACATAATGTCAAGAGCTATAGAACTTGGGGGTCGAGTACTAGACACACGAAAAACAATGTTAAGTATTCTAAAGTAAACTAAAGGATATAAAAGATGCTAATAAAGCAAAAGTTGCATGTTTTGAGAGGAGATTATATCTAAACACTTCTTATTGCTGTTCTTAAAAGCCTAGAAGACTTGGTTTCTGTCTACTCATCCTCTCAAAGCCCTGAAAAACCATGTTGGCTACTCCTTTTCGGCCTTAGCGTTGTTTTCCGCATGGCTAATACTCGATCCCCTTGAATGAGCATTACGATTTAGCCTAGAGTTTTTGAGAATATATATCAGCCTTGGGTGATTCGAATGTGCTTGATTTCTGCGTGAGCTGGAAGCCTTGGGGTATCTAACTTGCCGGCTAGTTCTTCCGACCTTGAGTGCCATAGATTCACGTTAAATTCCATGGGCAGGTTGGGGATGGGGGTCGGGTCCCACAGCACTCTTTCGTGAACGACGTATCCGTCGACATACCAACGGAGCGCGTGGGCATGCCACTCGATCTTATAGAGATGAAACTCTTCAGCAGCATTAAAGCCAAATTCAATGAGGGTTGGTGTTCCTCTGTATCCGTACCCGAGCTTTGTACCCTCAACTCCGGGGTTATAGAACACATTCACAAGCATCTTCGTTGTGTCTTTGCCAAGGAACTCAATGTCAATTTCTTGATGGGGTCCATTTCTATGTAGGAACATTCCCATGATTAACCCGGAGACATTTGACGGTCGGAGTTCGGCTTCGAACGTTCCGTACAGAAGCGCCTGCCGAGTGGCAATTGCGCCGGAAGTGAAAGATCGGACCAGGGTAGCCTGCTCGCGGAGCATGAGCTTTGTGACCCCAGGAGAATTTACCTCAATGTTGTCAGGCGTAAAGATTGCTAAGTTACTCGGAAACGTATCATCGCGGAGCTTCCAATGACTGTTATCAAGATCATTACCGCAATACCACTCCCGAATCGCCCTAGCATTCAAGTCGTTTTCTTGGTATGTCTCAGCGACAGCAATACCTTGCCATTTTTTTGAAGATGTTATCCATGGAGACGAATCGAACTTGAGCTGCCTGAATGGCAAGGGCTTTCTGACATTTGACTTGATTGCTGACGCGGTTGTCAGATAAAATGCCGCGATTTTGCTCACTTCATAGCAACCAACCAGTGCCATAAAACCTGACGAGACCCTTTCCTTCACCAGATGCGTGCTTGAGAGATACAACGTTTCTTTCATTCCCCACATCTTGACATTTTATCTGACAATCACGCCAAGTAATGCGGCAGAAACTCGCATCTTTTCCAGAAGTTGGGTATACTTGCTTGAGAGAGGACGAGGCACGTCGCGTTGCGAGCTGCCTTCATTGATGCCATCGAGGAGCAATGATATCATGAATGAGAAACAGAAACGTCTCCTTTTTCTGTGTGCCCATCGCTCTGTTCGTGAACTGATGGCCGCGAGCCTACTAGCCGCCCAAGAACAGAACGTCTGGGATATTTGGATCGCCCCTGGATCTTTTCCTTCCAATGTAGTCGCTTTGGTCCGTCAGGTGCTTGATGAAGTTCATGTTCCACTGCTTCTCTCTCCTCAAACAGCAGAGCCATCTTTTGATCGCTCTTGGGATGAGGGTATTGTGCTTTGTAGCGGTGCAACAGATCAGTGACCGCTCATCCCCAACGCCGGTCGGCGTCAGCTCTGGTCTGTTGAAGATGTTCCAGGAGAAGACCTCTCAAACGATGAGCAGCTTCCCGTGTATCGTCGCATTCGTACGGCCCTTTTCCAATCGATCCGACTCACCCTGTTCGTGCCGAAACGATTGGCACTGATTCCACAGCGAAAGTAACGCACGGGAGAAACCGATCCATGTCATTATCCCAAAACAATCAACCAGCGCTCATTTCAATTGCTCCTCGTTTTCCTGTCGGAGAGATGGAGCAAGCGCTGGCCTTTTATGCGCAACTTGGCTTTGCGACCACCTATCGTGACGGGGAGTTTGCCATTGTCGAACGAGATGGGATGAGTCTGCACTTCACTGTTTCCGAAGGTCACTCGGTCTGTTGGATTGGCGTGACCAATATTGAGGCGTTGTATCAGCAGTATGTGCCGACTGGTGCTATTCAGTCTCCACTCACGTCTCAGCCCTGGGGAATGAAAGAATTTTTCCTCTGCGATCCTTTTCGGAACCTTCTCCTCTTTGGGGAAAGCATACCCGAAGAGGAGAGCAGCACACAACAAGGAGCATGAGGACACGAGCGATGGAAACAGAGCCACTGAGAGAACCACTGGCAGAGATTCCCTTGTTGGGAGGACGACTGACACCCGGTATCGTGCGTGTAGGAAACACCGTGCGCAGGCCCCCAAAGGGCAATGCAGCGTTTGTCCATGACTTGCTGCAATTTTTGGAGAACCAGTGTTTCCCTTTCGCGCCGCGCTTTTTGGGCAGAGATGAGCAGGGCCGGGAAATCCTCAGTTACCTGGAAGGGGATATCTGGCCGGACAGTGGTTCCGGGTTATCTGATGATCTGCTGGAGCAAGCGGGCAAGGCCATCCGGTGCTATCATGATGCCACGGCTGGATCGAGGCTTTCACAGGGCTCTGAGATTGTTGCTCATCACGAACTGGGACCACACAACACCATTTTTCAGGGTGGATGCCTGCTTGGCTTCATCGATTGGGACGATGCAGCTCCAGGCACGCGATTGCGTGATCTGGCCAACGCCGTCTACAACTACGTGGATGTGGGCCATTGGGCCAACCAGACTGCGGGCGTCCAAGCGCGACGTATTCACCTGATGTGTGCAGCCTATGGATGGGATGATCCCATTGCCATCGTCAATGACTTCGAGGCCGATTTACAGCAAGCGTTACGCAACCACGAACAGGCTGGCCGTACAGGCGCAATCAAGGTCTTTGAGGAAGAGGTGAACTGGATGCGTCAGCGAGCGCAGGAGTTACGGTTGGCATTACGATAGTCTCTCGTTCCACAACGCACAAAAAGAAGAAGGTTCCTCATGTTGACAACTGAAGAGTTCCACGCCTGGTGCCAGCACCTTCATCTCGCACCAGAAACAGAAGCTCTCATTACCTCCATCCGGCAATCTCCCCCGGTGAGGAAGGTACGAGGGCGCGCCAACAATGTGACTGGACGCTATCCCTCTCCAAAAATGGGCTGCTCGATCCAATTTGAAAGCCAGCATGTGGAACTGTGGGCGATCTATGCGATGGAGAGAGACGATGAGGTGCTGGAATATTACGATCAGTCGGTACGTATCCCACTGCGCTATCGCGCTAAATCTGGTCGAAACACCACCCAGTGGCATACCCCTGACTTTTTTGTGATACGCACAGATCGTGCGGGGTGGGAAGAATGGAAACCGGCATCTGCCCTTGATACCCTCACCGATGAGATGCCAGCCCGCTATCAACAAGATATGACGGGGCGCTGGCAGTGCCCTCCAGGCGAGAGCTATGCAGAGCAGGTTGGACTGACCTACCAGGTGCGTTCATCGGCTGAGTATCATCCACTCTACATCCAAAATCTCAAATATTTGCAAGATTACTGGGCTCACCCAACGCCCATTGATGCATCGAAGGAAGCGCAGGTGCTACGCGTGCTCGAACAGCATCCGGGATTATGGCTCACCGACCTCCTTGAGGTGTGTCCAGGAGTCCCTGTTGATGTGATCTGGGAGTTGCTGAGCACGCGTCGGCTCTTTACCGATTTCGCTGCGATCTCTCTGATGGACCATGAGCGGGTTTCCCTCTTTCTTTCTGAACAAGACAGGAATGCTCATGATCAGGTACCAGAAGTTTCGACGAAGCTTTCGGCCCCTTCCCCACCGCTGGCCTGGGATGGGCGGATCTGGTTCGTGGAAGAAACCGGCACGCTCGTGCATCTGCGTCCAGAGGTGGGTGAAAGGCTGATCCTTCCTGCAGCCAGGTTTGAGCAGTTGCTCCAAACAGGAGCCATGCAGCAATTGTCCGAGAGCACTCCCTCACCCATGACGCCTGAAATCCGAGCAGTGCTCACGGCGGCCTCTCCAAAGGCACAACAACGAGCGAACGCTCGCCTGCAACACATCCTCCTCTACGTTCAAGGTGGTGAAGTGACAGCCCCCATGCGGAGCATTCAGCGCTGGCTCCGTGCTTACAAATCAGCCGAAGCTGTGCATGGATGTGGCTACGTCGGACTCCTAGACCAGGTGGCTCTGCGAGGCAACCGAACCCGTCGTGCTCCTGATGCCTCAATGCAGTTGCTCCATACCTTTCTGAAAGAGCATTACGCAACCCCTCAGGCAAAACGGGCTGCGGCGGTCTATCAGCTCTACGTCTCGGAGTGCGAACGCGTCCATCTTCCTGCTGTCAGTGAGCGAACCTTCTATCGAGAACGAGCACATTTTGCCACCCCCGATGTGACGGCAGCCCGTTTGGGGCGTAGAGCAGCCTACCGGGAGCACCCCTACTTTTACTCTCTGGACCAGACAACCCCACGCCACGGACAACGTCCGTTTGAACTGGCTCATCTTGATCATACCGAGTTGGATATTTTGCTCGTCTCCTCAGTGACGGGCAAACCACTTGAGAAGCCCTGGCTGACGTTGCTCACCGACGCCTACAGTCGGCGTATTCTGGCCTGTTACTTGAGCTATGATCCTCCCAGTTATCGCTCGGCAATGATGATCTTACGCATCTGTGTGCAACGCCATTTGCGCCTTCCCCAGGAACTCATGGTGGATCGAGGAGCAGACTTTGGCAGTGTCTACTTCGAGACCCTCCTCTCGCGCTATGAAGTGACGAAGAAAGAACGCCCACCAGCACAACCACGGTTTGGGTCGATTCTTGAGCGCCTTTTTGGGACAACCAACACCATGCTGCTCAATCAGTTACGAGGCAATACTCAGGCAACGAAGGTGCCTCGCCAAATGGATCGTTCGGTCAACCCCAAACATCAGGCAGTTTGGACGCTCCAGCGGTTCTCAGAGCGGTTTGAAGAGTGGGCCTACGAGATCTACGACCAGATGGAGCATCCGGCCCTGTTTCAGAGTCCTCGTGATGCTTTCACCCAAGGGATGACCCGCGCCGGAATGCGTCTGCATCGTCGCATTGCCTACTCCGAAGAGTTTCTCATGCATACCCGACCGACGACCCATACGGGGCAGGCAAAGATTCACGCGTCACGAGGCATCACGGTGAATGGACTTCACTACTGGAACGCCGTTTTCCAGAATCGAGACGTTGCCGGGACATCGGTTCCTGTTCGTTACGAGCCACAAGTTAATATTAGTAATCGATGGCAGCCATAGAACCTCTTTCCTGTTTCGTTTACAACATCCTTTTTCGGGTGTATTCTCCACTGAAGAATCGTGTGGTGAATATGTAGTAAGCGGAAGGAAA
>JAABUQ010002097.1_pt1 | contig 40452 bp, 47 predicted proteins | sample 5560001 | NCBI WGS metagenome assembly JAABUQ01 (sample SAMN10711888, study PRJNA513371) | rock metagenome | isolation source: Antarctica rocks | place: Antarctica: Victoria Land, Finger Mt nord | collected 2015-12-18
CAAAATCGCTTGACAAATGCAACCACTAGCACGATAACTATTTTAGTTCTACCGCACGTAGCAGCAACCTTGAGCTAAACCACTTCACTCAGCTCGGTACTTCTACACACGTCCCGGGACGCTACCGAAGCTCACGTTCCCCTTCACGTGATGTCCACACGCCGATTACTCCAATGAAGTATGTTGCTCTGCGACTTGAAATCTATCGCGCGGTCATGTCGCGGATGCTGCCTCGAACGTAAGGTGAAGCCATAGCAGACGCAAGTTCCAGCGATGATAGTGTTCCGCGTATCATGCATCATCTTGTCGTGCCTCCTGATCTTATGGGTCCTGCAGGATTACCCCAAAGGAGCATCAGCGCGAAGCCATTCGTGTGAGCCGTACGAATGATACGCGTTAGCATCGCGATCCGGCCACCGCCGGCACGGGTGAGAGAGCAGCCGCCGAGTCCTGCGGATCCGGTCCCGCAATTGAGCTAAGTATAGCCGCGGCGTCGGTGGTGTTCCGTGCGAGCGGCCCGACATGATCGAGCGACTCTGCGAGCGGAAAACACCGTGCCGGCTTACACGACCCCACGTTGGCTTTACACCGACAAGCCCGCAGCAAAGCCGGATGGCCTAGCTACTCGACAACGATCCAACCCCCTTGCGTCACGGCTGGCAACGGCTTAATGACGACCGCACATTGAGGATTGCTCACGTCACTTACAGGCTGACAATCGTACTCGTACACCTGAGCGGTCCCACTTTGCGTTGGCGCGGGCGTGGCCGTTCGATCATACGCGAATACCGATGCGCGGTAGGATGGGAATGCCGGCGCGGTGCCGGCCAAATACGTTGTTAATGCGAGCTCATAGTGACCAGCCGCAGGACCGTGAAGTGTCAACCGCTTTACGGGCTTCCGGTAAGCTCATCGAGCCGCTCGCATCTTCGATCGCGACAATCGATCAGGAAGGCATCTACCGATGGATCGCTTCCGGTCAAATCGACGAGCGTTGCCGTTGTATTTTGCGGCACATCGAATGGAACGAGGATCGGCGTCTCGGAGGCGAAGTGACCGGCGCGAGCAACGAGTTCTGTGGCGGAACCAATGTTGCGAATCGGGCCTACGGCACTCTGCGACGTTGTATCTTCGTCTCGCGGTATACGGATAGCGTTCACGGTTATCGTACCCAGTGTTGGGACCAGCGGCAATAGTTCGCTATGCAACGGCTCTCCAGACAAAATGCCGAGCGTATCGATCAGGTTCGCAATGCGGTGCCGCTCTTGTGCCATCGCGGGCGGTAGCGTGCGGCGACGATCGCCCGGCTTAGTCTTAGAGTCTGACTCATAATTCATTTTTGGCTGCCGCCGAACCACTTTTGGCACGCGGATGGCCGCCGGAAAAGCGATCGCGAGTGGTGGGAGACGACGCCGATCGGCGCGATATCGTTTATCGATCGGTATGATTTGCCGATCGAGACGCACGTTGCCCGAGCTCGTGCGATCATCGCGGCCGGCTCGACGTTCGCAATCATCGGCGACCTTACGCGGCACGAACATCGCATTTACCGGCTGGATGGGGTTACGATCGAGCCTGACGCATTCGTGATGCCAGAGATGCCTTGGTTTTCGTTTCCGCGACTCACGAGATCGTGACGATCAGTCCCTGGTCATCATCATCGTGGCTAGTATCTCGGGGTTGGCAGACGAGAGCACGGCCGCGGCCGCCGCGAGGGGACGGGAACCAGGCCTTCGGTTCACCGGGCGCTGGCGTATACTCACCGCTAGCGATCGCGATTGTCCGGGCATTAATCTGCTCGTAGTTCGCGATGCCGATTCGCAAGACCATCATCGCAATTCCCTCCTCTTCCTCGAGGTGTCTTCCGCGCGCGCCGGCCACCGAAGGTGAGCGCGGCGCACGGGTGCTGGCCGGCGGCCGCGGCATCGGACCGGAAAGCCGCTCGAAGCTCAGCGGCGGTTCCGGGATCACCGACGTCCAGGGATCCGGTCGTGGATTCGGCGCGCGGCTCATTTGCCTACTCTGTCGGCCGGTCGGTGCTTGCTGGCGCCGGAACTAAGCCGGATGGTGATGTCGGCGGATCGGGGATGACACTTGGTCCGTTCGTAATGACTCGCGTGCCTTTTTCAATGTAGATGAGCTCGCGATCGGATCGTTCGGTCTCACTCATAGTCTACTCCAGTTCGATGATTTCGATGGTTTCTATTTCGGTGCCGTTGATCAGTAAGCCCGTCCTCGCGATCGGGGTTTCGATCGCGCCGCTTTTTTGGTTTATCTTGTATTCCCGGGCGATAAAGATCTGCTCGTCTCGTGGATATGTCGAGATGGAGGATCCTGGTCCGAGGTAGCCTCCGACGATTGGCCCGCTTTTCAGCTTCACGCGAACCCAGCGCGCCGCATTCGTAAACACCGTATCCCATGGGGTTGGTTCCGGCTTAAGAAGCGTATCGAGTACGCGCCACGGCCACGTCAGAATGCGGGGCCGCCATTTACGCCAGTCGCGGATCAGAAGAATGAGGGGAGGCCACAAAATCGGCAACACGAGTACCACGAGATATGTGACCCAGTTGCGATCTGCTATCGGGCTTCGAAGAATGATCCACCCAGTCAAAGCGTAGTGTATCGCGCTGTACGCCACGATCGAGGGCAGTTGCTTTGCGATGTCGGAATCGTCGGTCGCTACAAAAAGTCCGTAAACCTGTCGAGCGATAAAACCGGGAATGAAGAACGCCAAAAACAGTAAGAGCTTGTCGGTCTCCCAGATGTCGTCGGGCACTTATGGCTTCTTGGCGATATGACGAGACGATCGTCGAACTGGTGTCACGTTGATCACTCTTGATCTCGGCGCGGACTGCTCGACCTCAGCGACAAGCACGACGTGGTTAGACAACCCATCAGCAAGGGCAAAGCCGTCAACCTTTGACGTCTTTGAGGGTGCTCAGATACTCTTGAAGCAAAGCCGTGGCTCGGATCGTTCGCGTGACGACCTCGACGCGTGCGCTCTATGCGCTCGGCCATAGTCGGCTGCCTCACCGCTTGTCGCGAGATCTCATCGAGCATCAGTGCTCTCTCCAATAAGCGCGTTGGCACGTATTCGATCCTATGATACCTACTCGAAAGATCGCGAACGCGCTGTAGCTTCGTCTCGCTCTCCTGAAGAGCAACATTTAATCGCTCAAACTCACGCCCGACCCAAGCCCGATAGTCGATGTCGGTTGAACACGTATTACTCTTGCTAAGCCTTGTCTCATTGGGGTCATTTCGTCGTCGTTCGTCCACGTCACAGAACTCCTGCTTCGCTGCTCTCGCCGCTCGTGCTCTTCGCGATTCCATCGCCAAGCGCCACCGGATTCCCCGTTGCTGCCAAGATAGAATGTCGCGCCACCATCGGGGCACGTAATAACATTGTCGTAAGTCATGAAATCGGTCTCCGCGACCCGTGCAAATAGAGTACCGCGTATGACAAAGGGTTGTCAGGCTACTCCGACAAAATCGGCTTCATGCCCACCCGCAGACAACTCCGTTTAATAGTCGTAAACCTAACACCAGCCCAGCGCCGCGTACTAAATAAACTTCTGCTCGGCAAGGACGCCGCCGGAGTAGCGCAAGAACTAGGGCTCGCTACGGTCACGGTCCATAATCATACGCGGGCTATCTACGCGGCATTCAGCGTCACGTCGCGCGTCGATCTCATGGCGCTGTTCGTCGTTCGGCCGTAGGTCACACGTCGCACGATCTCGCTCCCCATCTGGTCCTCCTTGCCGGTACTACCCGGCGCAGCTGATTTACGGATGGTAGGGGAACGCGGCGAGCGGCGCAACGACCGGCTTCCGGTCCTCGCGCTTCACGCTCCGGTCCACGCCTCGGCGCTAGCGCGCCGTCATTGCACCGCTCGCCACGTTCCCCTAAGCCAACCCCATCAGCAGCCGCCGGGCACCACCGGCAAGGAGGACCAGATGGGGATATCAATTTCGGTCGATGACATCGATTCGCTCGCAAAGGCAATCGCGCGCGAGGTTGTCCGCGAACTTACGGCGCTCGCGAACCCACCCGCAATCATCGAGGCGCGTGACAAGCGCACGGTGTTTCACGTCGGACCAATCGCAGTCGATCTAGAACGACATGAAGCTACCGTGGATGGAGAGCCGATCGACCTAGCGCCGCGGGAGTTTGCGGTCCTTACGGAACTCGCGCGCAACGCCGGGCATGTTCTCTCACGCGAGAAGTTGATCGATGTGGCATGGCCATCCGACGCAGGACTGCGTATCGACAACAATCGCACCGTGGACGTTCACGTTCGCCATCTTCGTCAGGCGTTAGGGTCGAGGCGCGACCGATTGGAAACGATCACCGGCGTCGGCTACAAGCTGCGCGATCGTTAGCGCCGGAGGCGGGATGCGCCGACAAGCGTATCTCGCCTCTTCTCTTTTCGTCGCGATGAAAGGCGCGCGGCGAGAGCTTCGTTCGGTGCGTAGCTCGGGCTGCAAATTGCCGCGCTGATACTATAACCGGGCCGGCCGTCGGCGTCCACAGCTCGCTCAACGAGACCAAGCTCGATGAGCGCCAGCACGTCGGCGTCTTCAGCTGGGCTGGGGTTCCGTTCGAAACTACTCATGCGCTTGAGCTTGGACGGGCGATATGTCTACAGTGCGGCCAGCGTGTGAACGATTTGTTTCCCGCGCTTCGGGAGCGTAGCCGCGTCTCGGCACTACGGGAAGATTTTTCGATATACCGGACCACTTTTGCGCACGCCCAGAACCATCGTCAGTACGAGTAATATGGCCGTCGCTACGACGAACGGCAACACCGGCCACGTCGCGATCGTCGCTTGCGCCCACAACACCCAGGGAACGTGAATCATAGCTCGGGACGGCTGGAGTCGTTGCGTGACATCGAGCGTGCGCTGAGCAACCGCGCCGGAGAATGAGCCGCCCGCAAGCAGCAGCAAGCCGCCGGCAACCACGGCGACGGTAAGCGGCCAGCGCCAACGCTCGGGCTTGTAATCAGCCCGGGGCACAGCTTGCAGCGCCGATGCAACCTCGGTCCGCACCGTCTTCGCGATCGTTTGTTCAACGCTGCCCGCAACTGCCGCGATTTTCGCTAACGCCTCATTCGTCGCACGAGTCATCTCGACGTTCGCGTTCTGACGGTTTTCGGTGATCTGCGCCTCGAATTCCAGTATCGGCGTAACGAGGATGAGATACATGCCCCATTCCGGGGAGTCGGCAGGCACATTCAGCCGCAGCCGAATCTCGCGCAAACGCGTCTTTTCACTTGCGGAGGCCGCCTCGACGGCCAGGTCAAATGGCGACGGGTGCATGCCGTTAGAAGCCAAGGTACGCCTGCGCGGGCTTAAGCGACGCTTCTGCAGCTGCATACCAAATGGCGAGACGCGAACGGTCGATTACGCTGAGCCGGCCATCGCCCTTGCCCGCCGCGAACGTTAGTTTCGGCGACATCTGCAGCTTCGCGAGGATGCCGGGCTTCAGCCGCGGGAATTCGATTTCCGTGCCGCCGGCCAGCACGAACCGTTTCTTGATCTCGCCGTGGTCCCAGATGGCGAAGTCGCTGCGGTCCTCCGCATTTGCGCCGAGATTCACCACGGCGACGTAGTCAGCGCGTTTCCCGAAGAGCTCCATCACATCATCCAAATCAAACACGGATTCCTCGAACGGCGTGATGCATGAAATGATCGTTGGTCGCCAGCCGTGCTGTGCAAGTAAGCTCGTCCAGGCGTATTCTTGATCGATCTTCTTGATTACGGTCAGTGACGTGGCTGGTAGATCGACAAGCACCTTCGCTTCGTCGAGCTCGAGCAGGTTCGCAAAGGCATCCCGATCGCGCTCTGTTCCATGCAGCGAGAACGCGTGTACCGGATTTTCCGGATTGGCTAAGCTCGGGTCCGCATTCTCACGTGGTAGACCGAAATGCTTGCTGAGCGACGCGGTAGTTCCATCGCCGTCGACGAGATAAGCTCCGGTCTTACGCTGCTCATGCAGTTCCGCCAGGAACCGAGCGACGACCGATGCTCCAGTCCCGCCCTTGTCTTTGAGCAACATGCCGATCCATTTTAAGCCTCTTTTCGGCTTCGCCGTCGCTACCGTCTCCGTTATCACGTCGACCCCCTATGGCTTTCGACCAGCGTTCCGGGAAGCAGCATGTTCCATGACCGCCGGTGGTGCTGCTGGACCGGCAGTGCGCTCTTCAACAGGCTTCACTCCGTTTGGCATCTCGATTTCTTTCGCTGACTTCCGTTGACTCGACGATGCGATCTTCGTGCGCTTTCGGGGCTTTGCCGCCGAAGCCAGCGCAACACGGATCGTCGTCTTGGTTGCACCGACGGTTGGTGCGAGTATCTCAGCGATCTCGCCCCATGTCGCGCCCTTCGCCTTCAGCGCTTCGATCCGCGGCCGTAACGCTACGATCAGGGCAGACTTCGATGCGACAGATTGCTTTCGTGTGTACGTTCTTTCTGCCGCCGAAGCAAGCGCTGCATCCGCCGCCTTGAGTTTACGTTCGAACCCACCATCGTTGACTTTTCCGCTGTCACGTTCAGTCATCGTCACTCTGCTCACGACCATACATCGTCATCATCTTTTTTCCTTCCCCACACCACCGCTGTTACTTATCGTTTCGCATTCTACTCGCCTACCGCATGTGACACTTCTTACGACGTTTACGCCAATCTTGCTTGCATCTTGCTTTTGCGGTTCTCCTCGCCTACCGCCTGTGACACTTCTTACGACGTTTACGCCAATCTTGCTTGCATCTTGCTTTTGCGGTTCTCCTCGCCTACCGCCTGTGACACTTCTTATGACGTTTGCGCCAGTCTTGCTTGCATCTTGATTTTGCGTTCTCCTCGCCTACCGCATGTGACACTTTTTACGACGTTTGCGCCAATCTTGCTCGCATCTTGATTTTGCGTTCTCCTCACCTACCGCATGTGACACTTTTTACAACGTTTGCGCCAGTTTTGGTCGCAGCTTTATCTCGGTCGTCATGCATCGCCTCTCCCCGGGTTAAGGAGAAAGGACAAGGGAGGCCTGGCTAGCCAGACGACGGAACGCGCGGCGTAAGATGAGCCGCAAGAACGAGCAATTCAATCTTCGCGTAGCACCCTCGGTCGTGGCGCGAGCGAAACGCGACGCGGACACCGCCGGCCTCGACTATAGCGAGTATATCGCCTATCTCATCCTCCATCAGCCGGTAACGACGGTTTGGCAGTCTGCGGCAACAGATCAGCGCGTCGGTGGAGCGATCGCAGACGCAGATGCCGCGCTCGAGCGAGGCGACGTCGAGGCGGCGAAGGGAAGGCTACAGTTCGCGCGACGAGTCATCGCTGACGCATTCGAGCAGCAGGCCCGCATCATCGAAATCGACACCGAGCGGCGCTTGGATCTCGACGGAACCGAGGACCGTAACTGGAACTCGGTCGACCGTCGTTATACGCCGTAATCGTACGTGGCCGTCGGTAAGTACGCACGCGCACCCCTGAGAGGTCGCTCGAGCGCCAGGGCCGCGATCAACTACATCCTGGGTGAGGAACTCACCCTAAAGACGACTCATGCATTTGCGCGCGACAACCCGCTGACGGTGGAGCAGCGCGGGGAGTTGCGGTCGGTTAAAGACGAGGCTCGGATGCGACCGGATCTGGGCGCGAAGGAGCCGTGGCGGCCGGTGAACGGGGAGCTCACGGGGCGTCCGAGCATGGTATGGTCGCGTGGCATCGTCTCAATTGCCACAGCTGCCGAGGAGATGGAGGCGCTGTATCGGACGAACCCGCGCGTCCGAGATCCGGTGCGCCACTGCATCATTGGCATCAGCCCCGAAGAAAGTGGGCGGCTGAGCGACGAGCAGCTCATCGCCTTCGCGAACCGCGTCGTCGACGACGCCGGCTGGACCGGCCATGCTGCGGTGTTCGCGGTCCATCGGGACGAGCCGCACGCTCACGTGCACGTGATCCTCGCAAGCGTCAGCAGCGAGACACTGCGGCCCTACAACCGCCTCCATGACGATTGGCGGCTGTCGAAGGCCATGCGGGAGACGGAGCTTGCGTTCGGTATGGAGGCCGGGAAGGGGCTGTATATCATCCGCGACCATGGGCTTCCGACGCAGCGCGTCGCGAAGGCCAGCGCGTCGGATTGGGCGCTGCATCGGTCCAAGAGAGCCTACGACCGCTTGCATGCTCAGATGCATAACCCGCTTGAGGACTCCGAAGGTTTGGAGAGCCCTGAGGACCGGCGCGATCGCCTCGTGCACGCGATCCGGACCTATCTGGACGGGTGCGACAGGCGTGGCGAGACGCCACTGCGCGCCGACGTTCATTGTTTGGCTGCGAATCTCGCCACCATCATCGAACGGGCGCCCGATGGGCAGCTCGCTATGCGCGTGCTGAAGCGCGCTGAGAAGGGCACCACCATCGTCGCGGAAGGGCGCAATGAGTTCGGCGAGCCGATCACGCAATACGCGCGCTGGTTGTCGACCTCAACCGTGGTGCCGATGCGCTCGGAATGGATTGCACCGAGCGCAGTCGACGCTGCCGGCAATGGCACTCAGGTTGAGCAGCTTGACCACGTCGTCGCGCTGCGTCGGCGTGCGTGGCTGGACGACCTCGGCGATCTCGACCGCGCGACCGATGAGGCGCGACAGGTAATCGAGGAAGACCCGGGCCGCATCTCGCGGGACCTTATTGCCAGCGGCCACGCAACATTCTTCGACGAAGACATTGATCGATGGGTCCTCGATCGCGTGGAGGACGCTGCATGGTTGCAATTGAGCGACGCGGCGATCCGCGGCAACAAAACACTTAAGGGGCTGTCCTACGACGGCGAGCAGGCACTTTACACGACGCACGAGCAGCTCGAGCTCGAGCGGGACGTGGTTGCCAGCGCGATGCGTCTGGCGCAGCAGCCAGATCCGCAATTCAACCGCGCCGCGCTCGAGCAGGCAATCGCTGAGGAGCAGACGGCACTTGGGCTGACGTTCTCCCGCGAACAGGTCGCCGCATTCGAGCTCCTCGAGCACCGATTCGGCTTGCTTCACGGCAACGCGGGAAGTGCGAAGTCGACGCTCATGGCGGTCGTTCGAAGATACGCGGACCTTACGAACCGCGACGTTTCCGGGTACGCGACATCTCAATTGGCCGCGGAATCCCTAGGCAACAGTTCCGGAATTAAGAGTTTGAATACCGCTCGCGCACGTGTCATCGAGGCTGCCGGCGGCGACGCGGTGGTCCATCCCGGCTCGATCGTCGTCGTTGACGAGGTCTCGATGATCTCGCTTGACGCGCTGCAGGCGCTCCAACAACGATGCGAGGAGCGTGGCGCCACGCTGCTTGCAATCGGCGATGAGGCTCAGCTTCCGACGATTGAGGCCGGGAACACGATGCGCGTCCTGCGGGCACCGGCAGAAGAGGCGGGAGCGTATCACCAAGTCAAGTTAAGCTATCGACAGAGCGAGGGCAGCGAGGTCGAGTGGATGCGATCCGCCGTTCCACGCGGCGCCGCAGCGATCCGTAGACAAGACCCGGCCGCGTTCGGCGTTTATGTCCAGGAATTTATCACGCGCGGACACGTGCTGTTTCACGACACTCGGAAGGCCGAGGTTGAAGCGAAGGCAGCCGACATTATCGACGCATCGAAACGTGGCGTCCGGGTCCTCGCGCCCGGCTTCTCGCACCAAGACGCGCTCTACACGAACCGTGCAATACGTAGCGCACTGGGCCTCGAGGGCAACGGTGTACGATTTCGGCTCGAGCGAGGCGCGCGCGAGCTAGCCATCGGCGACCGCGTGCAATTCACGAAGAACGCGGACAAGACGCTCGGCGTACTGAACGGGTACCTCGGCACGGTTCACAGCGTCGAGCCTAAAAATGTACGCGTCGAGCTCGACGGCGGAACTGTGGTGAACGTTGACCCGGCCCGCTATCCGTGGCTCGAGTATGGTTGGGCGGTTACGACGCACAAGGCGCAGGGCCGCGGCGATCCTATGGTCATCGCCACGCTTGGCAAGAGCGATGACGCTCGAAGCGCACACGTCGCGCTGACACGTTGTCAGAACGCATTGCATATTCACACACGGCTAGACAAGACGCAGCTGCTCGAGCGGCTGTGCTCGCCGGCATCACTTGAGCCGAAGACGTCGGCATTGCTCTACGACGAGATGGTGCGCCGAACGGGCGGCCCTGACACGCCCTTCGCGAAGGCTGTACGGCGAGCTCTCGACGATGCGACAGACCCGCTTCGGCAGATGTGGGTCACCGAAATGAGGGCGTTGCAGGCCGAGCAGAATCGAGCAGTCAGGGACATCCTGGCGCGCTCTGCGGAGGCCACGGCACGCACCTTGTCGTTGCCCGAACGGCAGCGCGACAAAGAAGCCGCGCGTATCCGCCGCGGGCAACACGCCGACGTCGATGCCGCAGTCACAGAGTATCGGCAGCAGCCGTTCCTCGCGTGGACTGCGGAACATCGGCGCGAGGTCGAACGCGAGGCCGAGCGGCGGGAGTTGCGCGAGTGTTACGATCGTGAGGCAGCTAACCGGCGTGAAGAAGCACAGCGCCGAGATGTTGCGCGAGGCGCGCCGACACCCGTGCAGCTCGAGCGGCTCGCGACGGCGCTTCGCGGCTGCGTTTCGATCGAGAGCAGCGCAGGCGAGGCATATCTGCGCGGTCGAGGGCTCGAGGCACCGTTCGGCGACGTGCTGTTCGCGGAATCCTGGTACAAAGGCGTCTTGCGAGACGACGGACGCCCGTCGCGAGGCCTTGGACCCGCGGTCGTCTTTCCCGTACGAGACGCCACGGGTAACGTCGTCGCTGCCCAAGGGCGACTGCTTGAGGCACTGCCGGCACGCAGCGAGGACGAGAAGGCCCTTCGCATGTTAACGGTCGGTGCGGTCGCCGGCGGCGTCTTCGCGACGGCAGGTGCGTTTGCAGCCGATACCTGCGCGATCGTCGAGGCACCGATCGACGCAATAACGCTTCAGCAATGCGGGCTCGAAGCGATCGCGCTTTGCGGTGCGCAGAACCGCCCCGAGTGGCTGCGCGAAGCGCTTATCGCTAAAGAGGTCATCATCGCGACGGACGCCGACCTCGCCGGCGAACGGGCCGCGCGCGAGATCTTGAAGTGGTTAAGCGACGATTCAACGCTTGCGCGGCTGCGGTTGCCAGACGGAATTAAGGATGCCAATGAGCTGCTGCAACGCGATCGCGATGCGTTGCGCGCGTCCGTCGAGATCGCGCGCAACGAGGCAATCTTCACGCTCCAGCGTGCCTGGCGTCGAGCTTGGCGCGAGTCGTTTGACATCGAACCACCATGCGGCCTCTTCGCGGTGCGGGAGATGGACGCGATCGGCCAGAGCATGTTAGACCGCGCCCTTGAGCTCGAACAATCGCCCATCGAGGCTGAAGTCGCACGAAGAGTCGAGCAGGACCCCGACATCCAGTCGCCGCGCAAGGGCGTCGGAATGCGGTACTGATCTACCGTTCGTCGGTATTCTCCAAGCTCGGAGCTCGTTGCACCGTATCTCCTTCGAGAGAGACTAGAACGATGAAATGCCGATCTTGAAGTTATCGTGCTCCATGAAGGCGCGCTTTTTCGTTTTCGGTCGCTTCCCGCCGACCCATGTCCGTGAACCGAGCAGAATACCGCATTATCGCCACGGCTTCTCGTCGATTTGGACTTGCCCCGGCTTGATGGACACAAAGACAAGCCCGAGGGTGGGCCAAGGAGTGTCCAATGGCTATCAATACGCCGAAGCTTTCGCGAGAACGTAAGAAGTTCACGGCTGAGTACAAGACGGAGGCGGTCCGTTTGAGCAACGACGGGACGCGATCGGTCGCAGAGGTTGCCGCTGCGTTGGGGATCCATGCGGGTCAGCTCTACCGCTGGCGTCGGTCGATGAAGGACCATCAAGGGGATGCGTTCCCTGGAAGCGGCAAACTCCAATCGCGTGATGAGGAAGTGCATCGCTTGCGGCGCGACCTCAAGCGCGTAAGTGAAGAGCGCGACTTCCTAAAAAAGCGACGGCCTTCTTCGCCAGAGATTCACACTAAGATACGCGTGCATCAAGGAGAACGCGAAGCTGTTTCGCGTGATCATGATGTGTCGACTTCTCGAAGTGTCGAAGGCCGGTTACTACGCATGGCGCGATCGCGCGCCCTCCGCACGCGCGCGAGCCGATGCTCGAATTACGACGCGCATGAAACTTATCCACCGCGTCAGTCGTGAGACTTACGGGAGCAAGATCAGATTCTGATCGCACGATCGAAGTAATATGGGATGAATGCTATGATGAATGCTATAAAGATTTTCGCTTATGGGAAAAGTAAGCCTGGTCACGAGACAGAACTGCGAGCGGTGCTTCAGGAATTGGTATCCGCAACACGCAAGGAACAAGCAATGTTCGAAGGTTTGAATGTATATGAGGCCTACGAAACGGGAAGCCCTGGGGAGTTCATCTTCCATGAGGAGTACACCACTCAAGAAGCCTTTGACCGGCACATGAATACGCCTCATGTCCAGACGGCACTGCCGCATTTAATGGAACATCTTGAAGGAGAGTATACGGTGTGGAAAGTCGCATCCATAAACGCTGTATGACGGAGCGTACCTTAGCGCGCCGTAAGCTGCCAAGATTCCCGAAATATGTTTGTCGCTGACGATAAACGCATTCATGCTGCTAATGCCTCCTCTTTCGCCTTTTATCTAGCGCCCGGAAACGCCGGCGGGTCGGTGCTCGTCGTTGCATCCCACGCCCACCAAAGCGGACCGTAGAGCTCGTCGTACAGCGCGTGCTTCTGCGCCGCTCGATCGCGGTAGGCGACATCATCGCGTCCGAACACCTCAAGTGGCACCGGCCGTTCACCGACGTCACGTAACTCGAAGTCCGGCAATGCAACATCCCGTCCGGCATCGAATCGCAGTGGCTTACGAAAGCTACGTTGCTCGTCATAGAGCTTGCGCGCAATGGTCAATTCGTACGTCGAATCCACCGGCGTCCACGTCATGCGTTCGACGCCCATGCAGACACTATCGACGACGGCAAGGACGTGGTTTCCTTGACGGGTGTGATTGCCCGTGACTTCGGCGACGACCAGGGCGACGGCGCGGCCTTCGTTCGCGACGATGGGCGCGACACGCGGGAAACGTTCACGCATGCGCTTGGCGTCGAGCTTGAGGGAGACGCCATACGCCTGGGTGCCGCCTACAAGATACGGCTCTCCCGCGTCACTAAACACCAACTCGCCGACCAAGATGACGCGGCGCCGCGCCGCCTGAGCGCCACCCAGAACCATGTGGAGAGCATCGCGGGCTCCAGACGGCTGCGGAATAAAGAGCGAACCGAACATCGCTGCGAGTTCGGTGCGGTTGAGGATGATGCGGTCAACGGCACCCGCAAGCCGGCCGCGAAGGATACCCGAAAAGCGACCCTTGCCGAATTGCGGCTCCCAAACGTTCAAGCGCGCGCGTTCCCACAAGAGATGCAGGAGCCCTAGCGGCGACGCGGAGCGCAGGTCTTCACGCGCCGCATCGTCGCTGCCTCTTCCCGACGAACTTGGTTCCGGTGCAACCGCAGACTTCCGCGTCGAGAGCGGCAAGCGAAAGCGTAACGCAACCATGCCGTCATCATCGCGCTCGCTGATGACGCCCGGTTCGTATTCGCGCGCGCCGGTCCGCAGCGGATGCAGCGCGCCATGCCGACAACCGTCTGTATGTTCTTCGCCCGTGCCGGAGTAACGCGCGACCCAATACCTGACGTCGTCCGCACGCTCACCGCGGCAGATCTTCAGTTTGCGCTGATTGGGCAATGACTTGCAAAGACACACGGCGGGTCCTTGGCCGTACGCCTCCTTCAGCGCGCGTGCGTACTCGCGGTCATCGTCTTCGCGGACTGTGCGTCCCGTCGGCAAACGCACCGCGAAGCAACCGTCGCCGCTTCCTCTGCCCGGCCCACGCGCGGATTCCCCGCTTTCTACCGCCATCAACCTACGGACAGCGTCTCTGCACGCTGTTTCGGTGCAACGGCGTCGATGCAAACCGCGTCGCGCGCTTGGGATTCACTGAACCCTACACACTGGTCGCTATGCTCGCCGAGTCCCGACGCGCACGTGAGCACCGCAACGTCGTATCGTTCGCCGCTTACCAACCGACGGCTGCGTAAAGCGCTCACTTAGACCGATTCGCCGGGTTGTCGCGCACGGTGCCGCCGTAGATCTCGATGACGCGCATGATGGCCGTGGTTTCGTCTTCGATATGCACACGTACTACGTCATGCACACGTACTACGTCCGCGCGAATAACCACGCGGGCGCGACCGACATACTCAGTGAGCGGTTCTCCCATTTAGATCAACTTCCGGCGCACGGCGCTCTCACCGATATGTTTCCGAATTACGGCAGTCGGAATAAGTTGTGGATTCGGCCCACGGCGGACGCGTGTTGTTCCTGCGCGCAAGTGTCTTTTATGTAGAGGCATGCGCGAGAGGCTCCTTACTGGCGACGCGACGCGGGACGAGGTGATTGACGAACGCGCCCCATCCAATAGTTTAGTTCCGTTTTTATCAGCGTAGCGCACTGACACCAGCATCCGTAATTCGGTAAACACAGTCCGTGGGTGATCGGTCAGGAGTCGTGTTTACAAGTAACCCGAGCCAGGGAAGTCTACTGCACGTCACGCGTAATACGGACGACAGCGACTCATGTTCTGCGCCACGTTTATGGTCCTCGGCGTATAGGATATCGCACACCTCTTCCAGCGAGGCTTGACCGCCACGCGTTTCAATAATGCGCAATACCCGGTGTCCCAGCGGACCCGGGTCGCGCCTCTTCCACATTTGGTATTGTCGGGCTTCGAATAGAACCGCGCCGATTCCAAAGAAGGCCAAGGTGACGCAAAACGTTATCAACCACCTGACGTTGGCTTCGAAGCCTGTGCCCGCAGTGGCTTGAAAATGACGCACTGCTGGTGCGTCTTCCACAAGCACGACAAGTGAGGCCAGCCCAAAGACGAGACAGAAGACTCCTGCGCCTCCCAGCAGGGGAACGCCATAACGCTCGGTTCGTATCACGCGCACGGTTTATAACCGCATACAATCATCTTTGCGGAACTCCGGCCTCGCTAGATAGCCAGTATACTTGGCCGGACGTGACACCGTCTTTCGCGGCGCAGCGTATCACCAGCCTGGGCCCAACGATGTGGGTGTCGTCTAGTCGCGGCATATGATCCACGAAGACGTCTGTCGCCTCAGACCCACGCCGCCGGCATACGTCATCCCCGTATGCCTGTTGTGCGCCAGTTGGTGGTAAAATAGCAGTGCCCGAAGCCGCTCTTAACGCTTCCGCGATCGTACCGAGCAAGAACATGACCGCGGCAAGCGTCATCAAAGACAACGAGATGATCCGGAGCCTCGGATCGTCAGTACACGTGCAAGCAGCGATGAGCCCGACAATTAATAATGCGAGTAATGTTAGTCCAAGGGTACGCATCAATTCCTCACCGTTGTCCAATCCCTTTCGAACTCGCGTTGGATTTCGCGCATCGTTGCATCCGGGTTACGTGACGAACAGATGCGATCGTGCGCGGCGTTTTCGCGTTCGTCTTTGACATACGATTCGCTCACCGGCTGCGGCCATAGATTCCGGATATCGAATGGGTCGCCGCCTACCTCGATCGGCACGAGATGATCGACGCGATAGCCTGGCCCGCGCACACCGTACTCACGGCGAACGGCTCGCGACATCACACGCGCTGCATCATCGTAGGGATGACGTGCGCGCCGCGCGTAGCCAGGCTCACACACCTGCGCGGCAGTTACCGACACCACCGCCCCCGGAGTCATCTGGGCGTTAGGGAGCTCGTAGCCGAGCGCCGGAGAAGCGACTAGAAGCACGGTTATCATAAGAACGGCGGCTCTCTGGATCTTCATGCCGACGTCGCGATGATGTTCCGGCGCGTGCGTCGGTTCGAAAAGGTTGACTTGTCGCTCCGGTTCGAGAGTAGCGTCGCCATTATTTACAGTCGTGAGCTGCGCGAAGATGGAGCGCTGTTCGATCGCGAGCTAGTTTCTGGCCAGCCTCAGAACGTTCAACGAGCAGCTCGAAGTGTGAGCACAGAGCGCACGTGATCGCCACGACCGGCCCACGGTACTCGATCAAGTAGAACCGCTCAGCTTCAGCAATCACAGCCGTATCCACGACACGGGTTGGCACCGCGCGCTCATAACAGTTGCTCCTCGATCGCGAGTTGGGTATCCGTTTCCGCTTGAATGGCGTTGATAAACGCCGCAGCGTTGGCGGGACTCTTCCACTCGAGCTCGCGCCTCCGTAATCCGCGATCCCATCGAGTGATCCATCAGGCGTCACGCAACGCAAAACCGACCGCGGTTGCGGCCATTAACGCCGGGACGACAAGACTCCCGAGCGCGTCGATCACGGGGTGGTGCTCGTAGTAGACGGGCGATTGCGCGAGCGCCGCTTCTTCGTGGAGGAGATTGCCGTGAAAGATGGACCCGAACGTTAGCGCGACGATTATCCACAGAAACAGATAGGGCAGGCGCATTAGCGATCTTCTCCTTCATACGTTGGCCTTATCGCGGCTTTCGCGTCGGTTGTCATCATCGTTGCTTCATTTTACATTGGTTCGCTAAGTAATGCAAGGATCCGACGAAGGAACGCCCATTATTCTTTAGCGAAACATGCCCGACAATGAAGCCAAAGCTGGGACGCCCGCCCACGAGAGAAGGCTTGCGGAAGCGGCCGGTGTCGATCTCCCTCGACGAAGAAGACCTTCGGCAGCTCCGGTGGCTCGCGGAGGCAAAGAACACGTCGCAAGCAGAGCTTGTCACGACGTGGATCCGTCGCACATACGCGGCCGCGTGTAAGAAACGCGACGGCAGTTGACCTCTGCTACGCGCGCGTATCGGCGTTCTCGCAGACGTTTGACCGTGGGCGCGGCACGCGTTGCACGTCGTCGCCGGCATTCGCGAGGGCCGGAGAGTATCGCTCGACGGGCGTGCGAAGATGACAGCCACACACTGAGCACTACACAGCGACGACCGTGGCCTCACCGCACTGCCGGATCAGCCGCTGAGAAACCGAAGCTCGGCAGTTTCACCGCCAACGTCCTAGAACGCTTACGGGCGATGTTTAGATGAACGACAAGACGCTTACGCTGCATTACGGTTCGAGTCTCAGACCGCGGTGGAAGTTTGGGGGCGCTCATACGCAACTGCGTACTACGGAACACGGCTTCAGCGTAGCGATTGCCGCGGTCCGATGGCGCGCTCGAACCCGTGTTATACGCGCGTAGTGCAGCGACGTCGCGCCGGTATATATCGCACCCGACCGCCGTGTTTAACGCTGGATCGAGGAGCTGCGAGCCAGTGACACCGTAGGTAGGCCAGTTCGAATTTTCAATCTGCATGAGCCCTACGCTGTACTCATGGCGTGCTGCATCGAGCCGAACGATAAGCGCTGATGCCGCCGTTGTATCCCGCGGCCAGTACGATCGCGAATCGGTGTCGTCGCGGACAGCGAGCGGATTACCGGCGCTTTCTTGCTGAACGATTCCGGCGAGGATACGCGGCGAGATTCCCGCACAGTACGGCGACGCAAAAAGACTGCTAAGCAGCGCCGCGGTCGCGATCACGTTAGCCGCATCCGCACACGCGGCTCGGGCGCAGGGAGCTCCGGCTGCTGCGTGATCTCGGGTCCCTCGAGCGCAGAGGGCCTTGCTTCGGCTTGGGCGGGCTCGCTTTTCACAATGACCAGCTCGCGAGTCACTTCACGAACGCGTTCGTCCACGCTTACTGCGATCCGTATGGTGCGATCGGCAGATACGAAGTGATTTCGAGTCCGACTTGGGCGCCTTCGATGACGTGCAGGCTCGGCGGCGTCTGAGCTCCGCGGTTATACTGTGTCGTCGCGAGCGTCTGAATCTGCGTTCCCAAGCCTTGGGCGATCGACTGGCCCACGGACGGCGAGCAGCCGAAGTTTCCACCGCAATTAGTCGCATTCTGCGGTTGCGCGAGCTGCGCGCCGGCAGCGAGGATCGAGAAGGCAACGACGCGCGCCAATTGGCCGCGCTCGTGGTTATCGAGCTTGCCTGAGAACCCCACGGTGCCCGTGAGATCGACGCCGGGCGCATCGTTTAGCGCGATCATGTGCCCGTTTGGTAGCAAAATCGAGGACCATATCGCGCCCATGCGATCCTCTCCCGGCTGAAGTGACGATCCGGCAAGATGCCCGAGCGCTCGTGAATACCGCGGGATGAGGACGGAGCGCTGGTAATAGTCCAGCACGTCGCGGCCGAAATATCCGATTAGCAGCGCCGGTCCGCCGTTCACCGTCGAGTCCACCGATGTGTAAAGAGTGATCGGCGCAATGTGTCCCGGTTCCAGAAAGGTTCCACTCGGCGGAGCCGCATTATAGGCGCTTGCATCTTTAGCGCGATCGCCGTTCGTCGCGATCGGCGCGGGAGCTGGTAACGGCGCCTCGACTGCGCTGCGATCGGCAGCTTCCCGCCTCTCTGCGGCGAGTCGTATGGGTGATTCCGTCGCAGGCGCGGCGGGCGCAGCTGCCCCATATTGCGGCACAGAGGCCGTCTGAGGCGCCTGCGCGGGCTCGGGAGCGGTTTGCTGTACCGCGGAGCCGGGCGCGAGCGTTGCGGCCGCGGTGACGCCGGTTCCCGTGAGATCGGTCCGCGCGACTTGTGAGGCGGGTCTTAACGTAGCCCGGGCTAACGGCTTCAACGTCGCGCCGGCGTGCGGTTGCGCGACGATATCGCCCGCAGCGACGCCCGACACTTTGCCCGGCATCGTTCCGGCCTGCGCAGCCCCGTGAAGCGTAAGCGGGTGCGTGAAGTACCACAGACCGCCGCCGAGAAGAATCACGGCGATAGCCGGTTTATAGACCATCACGAAGGGCCGTATGCCGGAGAACCCCTCGGGCTGCTGCGGACCGCGGAGCGCATCCTCGATCGTTTCGGGTTTCTCAGACGTCGGCGTTTTGGCGGCCATTACTTTACGCCGCCTCCACGCTCAAGATTCACGCGGATTTGTCCCGTGGAACTGTCGCTTAAGAGCGCGAGCTTGTCGTAAACGCCGGCGATCACCCATTCCGAAAGCTCCGGGCTCCACACCGTGTTTACGAGCTGATCTTGTTTTCCGCCGCTGTCGATCGAATACGGAATCACCGCCGGCCCACGTCCCGGATTCATGATCACGAACGTATGCGTCCCGTCGTCGCATACAGACTTAACCGAGATGCGCGGGTCGCCGCTCATCTTATATGCAGTCGTAAGCATCGTCCCCGGCGCCGGCTCGGCGCATGACTTGATCGTTACGAGCTTCGGCGGAGCCGGCGGTAACGCCGCAACCGCGCGCGAGCCGACCGATTCATAAAACCGCAACGTGTACGCAGACGACTCCGCGGAACCGGATTCCAAGAGTACATGATACGTGAAGCGCGCGCCCGGAATCGTGAGGAGCTGCTTCCTCGGCAACACCCCGCTTGGCTTAAGAATGACGTGCGGCACGTTCAGCGGGCCGGAGCTAAACGTCGTCATGTTCCAACGCGGGTCGGCGACGATCGCTTGCGACGTGAGCGTATCGCCGTCGACGAGTTGCACGTCGACGCTGCTACCCGTGTGCACGTAGAGAGTCGGGAACCAGTGATCCGACACCGGCGCCGCACGTTGGAATTGCGTGTCTGCAACCGTCGCGAGCGGCACCATGCCGACCGTCAGAGCGAGCGCCACGCTCGACAGGGTCTTCTTCACTTCCGTCCGCCAATCTGCGCCACCCGCATTGATTGGATGTAAAGGCCGAACGGGTTCATAAGCGGATCGTGGAGGTTCGCGCGCTGATCATCGAAGGCGATCGTGACGTATGTTACGAGCGACCGTGTAAAATGCGTCGCGTCCGTCGTTACCGTTTCGTTCTCGTCGATTTCGTACTCGAACGGCGTACCCTGGACATTGTGAACGCTCAGCACGTCGGGCGAAACGGTCGCTCGCGCGTCGGCGATCTGTTGGTTATAGTCGGTCACCTGCTGTTTGACATCGCCGGTTCCTGGGATCAGCGCAGCGACTTGGCGCGCACACATACCGCGCGGATCGTTGCAGCCCACTCGGAAGGCACCAAACCAATGCGATAGCAGCATAATGTTGCCGGCGTCGTTCGGCGTCGCGTTCGGAGTGAAGGCGGTATATGCACCATTGTCGTGCTGTACGATGACTTGCGGCGTCTGCTTCGGCAGCGAACCGAGGTACGCCGCGACCGCGAGCAACCCGAAATTCACCGCGAGGGATAGCATGAGCGCTCGCCCGAGGAGCCGAGCGTTCGCGCGATCCTGCGCGCCGCGATTCAGGTAGGCTTGATTTCGGCCCTCGCCGAGCAGGGTGGCGTTCATGGAAGTGCCCTTTGAGCCTTAGCTCGTCTTGCCGGCCGCTTCGATTGCGGCAATGGAGGATGGGCCGGTTTGACGCCCACCGGCGTCCTTACTACCGCTCGAGCTGCGGCCCGCCGCTATCGCTAAGCGCGAGGCGAGATAGGTTCCGACGGCACTGCCACCAGGTAGTGGGGACGTCGCCCCTAAGAAGCCGATTAAGGCAGGAATGAACAGCGATAGCACGCCGTACCCGACGCTCACTGCGCTTACCGTGAGGAAATCGTTCATTAGGTTTCCGCCGATAGCGCCGGTCGCGGCCGTCTGTATGAGACCATCATCGTACTGAGCGACGTGGTAGCCCATTCCAGCCATCGCCAATACCGCGACGGTAACAATTAGCGTGCTAAAAATCACGCGGGGTAGCGTCGACGCAAACGGGATCGTCCAACGGGTCGCCATTAGGCCGACGCTAATCCCGGCTAGCGCGATCGCGAATTGACAACCAACGTTTACCGCGAGCGCCTCTAAGGCGATCCCGAAAAAAGAAAACGTCGTTACGAGCCCCGCAATTTGCTGGGAGACAAAAACGCCGAGGTCCGCGAGCGGATTCCCGGTGCTAATGTTGCAAATGTCGAGTGAGAGCTGCCATCCGAGCGAAGCCAAGTAGCCGGGGGTAACGTTCGCACCGCGGTCCGTCACGAAGGACGAGCCGATTCGCCCGATAAGCTGCGTCGCGCCATCCGCGAGCGCAAGTTGATTTTGCACGATAAGCGCGCCCAGGCCGAACTTACATATACGATCAACCCACCCGTTAAGAAGCTCGCCCCAATCGGACATAAACATGCCACGATAAAGTAAGTATAGGAACTCGAGCCCTACTAATCCGAAAAAGAGAGTGCTGCTCCATTGCGCCGCGTTCTGCCGAATTGGCGTAGTCGCCGACGTCAATCCATTCTGGACAATATCGAGCACGTTTGTGCCCGCACTCGCCGCCGACGTAAGCAGTGCTATGCTTACCGCGACAACTACAGTCGCGACTAACGCGCGGGGTGCGTTACGGGCCATACGGATTTGTAATCGACGGCTTGCCGTGCAGTGCACTCTCAAGCGCCTTCTCGTCGATTTGCTTTTGCAACGCTGCAGCGGTCTCCGCTTGGCGCGATTCCTGAAGTTGCGTCGCGATCTCGACAAGCCCCTTCGCTTGAAGCTGGTTTGCCGCGAGGCCGCCTGAAACGCCATTCGCCGCCGACTGGAGCGCTTGAATTTGCGACATCTCCCTGCCAAGTTGCGCGGCTTGCGCGTTGGCCGTGTTCGCCTGCACTTGACACGCGGAGGGAAGGGTTCGACCATGCAGCACGCCTTGGCACGCCGACCGCGCCTGTTGAAGGATAGCGGTCACGCTCGAGATGCGGCCGGCGATGTTCGACATCCCGATATCGCTCGGAAGCGCGTTCAGCTCGGTCTTCGCGGACTGGACGAGCGACATCGTCTGTGCAACTTGGTTCATGATTTGCGCGATCGCGGTCGGGTCGATCACCGGCCAAAACGAGCTCGCCGGCGTGACCGCCGCCGCCATAGATATTGCCGCAGCGAATGCAGCCACGTATCTGCGCTTCATTTCGCGTACGGATTCTTTATCGACGGTGTGCCGTGCATCGTAGCCATTGCCAAGCCGTTCTGCGCGTTGACGCAGTCTGCGTCGCGATCTTGCAACGAGAGCGTCTCGCACTGCTCCACGCGAGCGTGAGCGTCCTTTGGATGGTGGAAGTAGTACTCCGACGAGTGTTGGGCAGTATTGGGATTGCAGCCGGTCGCAACGGTGAAGCCGAGCGCGATCGGACCAAGGGCGAATCTCATACAGATACAGCCTCCAAGATAGCTTCCGAGTTTAAAGCGTGGGAACGGCGCAGCGAACGGAGACGTGCCGCTTCCTTACGACAGCCGTACGCCTCCAAGTGACGCTCCCTCCAGTCCTCGGGATGGTTCTCCATGAGCGCAACGGCGGCGCTCACTTCGTCCTTGCCGGTGCACCCGTACACGGCGAGCTCTGCAGCGGAACGCGGAAGTTGGAAGCCGGCGAACCGCCCGCTTCCGGACAGAAAGATATCGCGCTTCTTCGCGCCCTTCCTTATGGCGTCGATCATCGCGTCGTTTAGCTCAAGCTTCTCGAAGAACTCGCGCGAAGCGCCGCTGCCGGCGTCAGGGTCCGGATAAATCAGGCGCGTTTTACACGCAGTCATAATAATGTCACCAATCGACGACTTTGACAGTTCGGCGAAACTGTGCGTGAAGAACCCGATCCCAGCGTGACGGTAGCGCAGAGTGCGCAGCTCCTCGTCGAGCAGCGCGGCCACGGACTCTGTGCGTACAGCGGCCCACGCCTCGTCGATCGGGATAATCGTGCGGTGGCCCGGCAGCCGATCCTCGAATGAATTCAGGATCCATACCAGAACGGGCGCGGCGACCTTGTCTTCGCGGTCGGCCTGGCCGCCAAGGAGGTGCCCCAACTCATGCACTTCATACGAGTTCGTTCCTTGAGCTGAACCGACGCCGTCAAGAATACCGTGGTACGCTCCGCCCTCGGCATACTGCGCGAGCGCCTCCGAAAGCTTTCCCTCGCGATCCATCGCGCTAAGGCTATTAAGAAACGTCGACAGCGAACGATGCCGCGCCGGAAACTGTAGCATCATTTCGAGGGTACTGGCGACGATGGTACGCTGTTCCGGCGCGATCACGATCTTGTTGACGATGCCGAGATTCACGAGATACTTCGCTAAGAAGCGCCGCTTGTCGATGTTTTCGATCCCGTCGAACAGCGAATAGCGCTCATTCTCGCGATAATCGCCTCCCAGAAACTTGCATGTAACGAGTTGTCCGCGGTTCTTATCGATGCCGAACACTTGATCGAGCGGCGTACGGCGGTATTTCGCGCCGAAGTAGTTCAGATCGGTCGTCTTACCGCTACCTGGTGACCCAATGCCGAGAAAGCTCTGCGAATCTTCGTCGTGTGGATCGAAGTAAAAGTCCGAGCCGGCATTGGTAACGCCGCGTAGCGCGGGCCTCGTTTCCGGCCCACAATTTTTGCAGTTCCACGTCTCACGGCCGGCCCACCGTGTACTGCTCGGCCACATCCGGGCCGCGTTCTGCGAGTGGGCCTGCCCCTCGCGAACATCATGAAACCCGTCGAAGGGGCGGCTTCCAAGGTACGCGTCGAAGGTGTTCGCCGTCTCGGCCTTCACGGTGAAGCCAATACCCCGAAGCGCTTCCTCTGCTTTTGTTAACGCCTCATTTAACGCGTCAAGGTCGGCATCTTGAAAGACAATTTTCGAAGACCAGTGCACATATGAAACGACGCCCGTCTGGGCGGCCACGATCGCGTTCTCGGTCTTCTCCTCGTTGATTGCTGCCACGCGATTCTCGCGGCCTCCACTGCTCGACATTGCTTTCGAGACAAGGCTCGTCCGCAAGCCGGCCCATGTGCGCCGATCTTTTTCGAGCCGCTTGCGCGTCTCTTCTGGCGACTGGAAGATCGCGCGAACAGAGAGGTATTGCCCCACGCCAGGCGCCTTTAGGAAGTCTTCCATCATGCCCGGCTTCGTCGTCGTCGGCACACCGTACACCGAAAGCGCACGGAGATGCTTCTTGCCGATTCGCGGCGTTGTGCCGACCGGCGAGACGTCGTGCGCGGCCAACATGCCGCCGACCTCGAAGGGTTCGAACGGATCCGGCTGCCGGACCGGTTGCACGTCGTCGTAAAGCAGATACAAGAGGACCTCAAGGAAATCGCTGCGCGCGGCATCGCTCGGATGCGTGCCGAGCCGGCGCATGCGCGATACCGGACGGAGCGAACCTTCTACCGATGCGAGGCCTCGCGCAAACGTCGAAAGCACCTTCTCGTACGTATATTCAACCGGCGGCTCGCCCTCGAAAATAAGCTTCTGTGCGCGCGTATTTGCCTTCGGCGGCGGCATGTACGCAAGCGCAAGAAAGTGCCTAACGCTACGGCGGTCGCCGGCGCCCTCCGCGATGTGTGATTCCTCGAGAACCCGTTGCGCGTCGTTCGCGATAAACGCCGGCATCTGAAGCGACGGCGCCGCGGACTTCTTTGCGTACGTTTGCCCCATCCAACCACGGCCGAGACGCCGCAGCGCGTCGCTCTTCCACGCCTCATGCCGGAACGCATCGTCCTCGCCGATCACGGAGAGATCTTCGAACTCGACTTCGTATAGCGCCCCCACGCCCCCGTACGAAAGCAGCATGACGTCCGGTTCGATCATCTCCTCGTATGGAAGGTAATCGACGAGGCCGAGCTGCGTTTGCCGCATGCGTCCGAACGCAACGTCCGTGGGTCCACGGCGGAACTGCTCGGCGATCGACGGGAGCGCGAGTGCGGTCGGCACCGCGGCCGCGAATAACAGCTCGGGCAATGTGTATGACATCAGCAAAGGAAGCCTTTCGAACGCAACGCATGGCGTTTGCGCACGGACGCTGCGGTCGTCGAGTGTGAAGGCATGTATTTCGGATACGCCAGAAACCGCGGCAGCGTCTTGCTCAGCCACGGATCGACGTGCCACAGGAACGCGAGAAGTGCTGTCCAGACCAGCCAGAATGCAATCCCCGACAGGAAGACGATGAGCTGCAGGGGGCCCGCCACCCGCGGCGCGAGGAACATGCAGACGAATCCGGTGACGGCAAAACCGGCGATCCCGAGGTGTCGCTCGCCAGTAAAGAGCTTCGGCGGCGCAATCGACGTCGTCGTGAGCTCCCACCCCTCGCGCTTTACCGAAGCCATGCGCCCGCTGCGCCGTTAATTCCGAGCGACGCAAGGAACGTTCCGCCGGTCACCGCAAGCGCGCACGCGACGACCACACGTGTCATAGATCCTAAGAATGTCGACATATGATCGTGGGCAAAGACGAGCGTCAAACAGACGGCGATAAATGCGATCACCGAGATCGTCCCGGCCCAACTGAGGACGTTCGTCTCGAGGTTATTTAGCGGCACCAAACCGGCCGCAGACGCGGCGGTATGCACGAGGAGCACGAGCGCGGGAACGAGGGTAACGAGGGTCTTCTTCATGAGGCGGTCCTTTCCCGAAGTGGTGAGTTTAGGTGACAGGGGTCAGTTGGAAACGCTTGTTCTCGAAACCGCACGTTTTTTCGAGCGACGCGATGACACGCGAGCCATCGGCGAGGCGGCGCATTAGTGCGACGTATTGGAATGCATCGGCGATCATCTCCGGGCCGATCGTGTCCTCGCCGCCGAGCCGGCACAGCTGCCAAACTCGGGTTAAGCCGCCCACGCAAGAGGGACCATGCACGGTCGAGCCGCCAGGGTGCCCCGTGTTCAAGGACATCACCAAATCGATCGCCTCGGGTCCACGAACCTCGCCAACAAAGAGCGCGTCGGGCCTTGCCCTCATGCCCGTCCGAAGAAGCGCGCGCTGGTCCATAATTCCATTCGTGTGCAGCGGCAAATATGAGCGCGCATCGCACGAGAGTTCTTGCGTGTCTTCGATCGTCACGATGCGCGCATCCGGTCGCAACGCCGTAAGCCTGCGCAAATACGCTCCAAAGAAGCCGCTCTTACCCGCCGAGGTCGCACCGACGATCAGCAGGTTTAACCGCTCGTAAATCATCTCGTCGAACGCGTCTCGCACTGCTTGCCCCATCATGTAATCGGCGAGCGTGAGCGCCGGCCAACCATCCTCGCCTTGCTTACGACGCTTGCGAATCGAGATCGCCGGTCCACCGATCGAGCTGGGCTCGAGCCAAGCCTGTATACGCGAGCCATCCAGCGGAAATTCCCCTGACAGAGTCCCATCGTTAACAGTCTTCCCAAGCAGCCCCGCGATCGCAAGGATGATACTCGTCAGTCGATCCGCATGTACGGAGACCGGTGTACGGAGACCGGCTGTTCTTCGAGGGTTCCAAAGAGCACATCGTAAAACACTCGGCCGCTCGGATCGACGAGAACCTCCGTGACGTCCCGGCGCGCGAGACCGTCTGCGATCGGGCCTTCCGTCGCATACGCCAACGCTTCGCGCGCGCGCTGCACGCCCGTCGCGTAATTCATCTCCGGCGGCGCGATCATGCGTACACCTGCGCCATCTTTAGTACGTCGTCCGCGGACTCGTTATCGATACTGAGCAGCGCGAGCGCATGGCTCGCCTTTAAGCCGCGAAAGAGCGCGGGGTTTGCGACCGCTTGGAGCTGCGGCGCATGAGTCTCGCCCTTGCTTTTGAACCAAGAGCCGGGCTGTCTGGTTTCGCTTGTGCTCTTGCGGTCGAATTCGATTTGGCCGAGCAGGTACAACACCTCTTCAATCGTGCGTTTATTCTCAGACCGGAATACGATCCGGTTGCGAAGGTTCGCGACGAGGGCGGCGGCCATCTCGTCGCCGAGCTTCGCAGTCAGCGCGCTCATCGATTGTGTCGCCCACACCGAGAACATGCCCGTGTCACGGCTCTTTGCAAGCGCCGTGTGGTCACTCATTCCCTCACGCGAGCACGTCGTGATCTCTTGACACTCGTCGATGAAGAGGCCGACGGGACGCGTGCGATTGACACCTTTACGAATGCGACGCTTCTCCATCGCTGTGTAAAACTGAAGCTTCGCAAACGCCATGATCGCAGCCGCTGCTAACTCGTACTCTTGCAACGGGCAGTTAATGACGAACACGTCGCCATCTTCGTACAGTGACTCGAACCGAAACGGCTTGCCGTCGCCCTCATCCGGCACGAAGAACGCGTTTTCGACTTCGGGTACTACGGTTTTGGATAGAATCATGGAAAGGTGCGTGCGTGCGCCGCTCTGGATATCGTGCGTTTGTTCGTGAAAGTTTGCAACTTCCAGAATGCAGCCCTCGATATACGTAATCTGTTCGACGATCGCAGCGCGTCGCTCGCCAGTAGCCGCTTTGGCATCTTGCCGCCACTTTGCAAGCAGCTCCGTGATCCGCGCGTCAACTTCTGCGCGCTCGGCTTTTACGAACAGATAGCGGTACAGACCGGGGAACGAATAGCGATACGGAAAGCAGTGCAACAAGCCGAGTACGCCGCGCGTCAGATTAGCGGCCGTTTGGTTCCAGAACATCGCCCCTTTATCTTGACCGCCGGCTAGCAGCAACAACGCCGACATATAAGCCGCACCCATCTCCGGGCTGATCCCGTTATTAAGGTTGATCTTCTCGGAGCCGTCGCCGAAGCCGATTACGCGCACTTTGCGTCCCGCCCGCCTCGCGAGCTCGAGGACGGTCCCATCGTAATCGCCTTTCACGTTAAAAATCAACGCGCCGCAGTCTTGTTGTAACGTTTGCAATAACACGCTGTTGATCCAGAGCGTTTTGCCGGCACCCTTACCACCGAGTGCGAGCGTGTCCTGACTGACGTCGGGGCCAACAAGCCGCACGCGTTGCCCCTTGCGGATTCCCGCTTCGTGACCGAGTTTATTAAGCTCACCGGTAGCGCGGCCGATCTCGATAACAAGCGGTGGTGGTGCTCCTTCCACCGCGCGCACCGGCGCGAAGACGCGCCCTTTGGTGCCCTGCTGCTTAACCACAGCTTCAGCGACGCGGAGTCCCGCAAACGGAATCAGTCCAGCTGCGAAGATGGCCGCGCACTTTATGTTGATCGCCGCTATCAGACGCGGCGATGTCGTGCATGCATGTGTGATCGCGCGGTGTAGTAACCAATGCTGCTGCCACGGCGTTATGACGCAGTGTCCGTTCAGCGCCGACAGCCACCGGATCCCATCGAGCGGTGAGTACACGTTGCCCAGGAGCAGAACGTGGTGCGCCGGACCGATAGCGATGGCTTGCGCGGCCGATTCGGTGGCCGCGAGTACGCCCGCCGCGAGAAACAGCGCGCCCGGCAACCGCATCTTAAAATAGGTGCGGGGCGCAGTTGCCATCCTAGACGCGCATTCCCACGGACTGCTTCTGGTCTTCCTTCTTCTCGCGTGTCACTTGCACGCGCTCGAGCAGCACAACGTCCTGGCTCTTCCCGACGTCCACTGCTTGACGTTTGCGTTCCTCGGCGACGAGCTCCGCAAGTCTCGGATCGCGCGACGTGTCGATATTGACGTTGGCGGCGACGGCATGCTTCACGATTTTCGGCGCATGCTCATCGCCGACGCGAATGGTGATCGGATCGCCATTCCAACGGATCTTCGCGTACTCCATCGCGGCGCGAATCTGCCGATCGCTGCTTCCGGTGACCTGGATCTGCTGTGCGTAGCCCTTTCCGACTTCGCGGAACGCCTCGCGACTATCAGCCGAAAGTCTGAATGGATCGCGCACGACGTCCAATGGCAACGAAAAGACCGTATCACCATTCTTCTCGAGCCGCACTTTGAGCTTGCCGTAGATCTCCTCGGCCGAGACCTCGGATGCGATCTCTTCGGGCGCCTTCGTCGAGGGTCGCGTTGGGGCGCCGATCGTCGCGACCGTTTCGATCAGCTTGTCGAGCTTCTGACCCTGCGCCGCGACTTGTACCGCGAGTCGCGCCTGCTCTTCGCGAGCAGCATCATCGCCCAGCGGGCGCGCGTTCTTGCTTCGGAATGGGGCCGGTTTCTCGAGCCCCGTCGGAGCACCCGAAACGTCTGGGGCGCCGGGCATCTTGACGTTGGCGTCGAGCGAGTCCGGTTGCTGAACCTGTCCGTTTGTTTCGGCCATGGTAAACCTCTTTCATAAGAGCGGCCGCGGCGTCGTGCGCCTTTCGGCACTATGCTGAGCTCGTTGGCAATGCGAAACCGTCACGTCGCTAAGCGCGTGAATGTGAAACGTTTTCTGAGCCAGGCGGCCTTACTTGCCCGGTAGTTTAATGCGAAGCCGCTTCGCCTCGCGCTTAATCAAGGTTTCGAGCATACTGCTCTGCGAGACATAACCGCCTTCGGCACAAATCAGCGGGATCAGGTCTCTCGTCGCCGGCGCAAACGTATAGGCAACCTTGACGCGTCGATCCTCGGGACGTTTTAGGGGTCTCGCCACAGACAGGAATATCAAGTCCCGTATTTCCTCTTCCTCTGCTTAGATCGATCCTACTCGCCGCCCGACACCGACGTCAAGGGTTTTCGCCAAGATTTTAACTAGTCGAAAACCCGGAGCTTCTTGAAACGCCGAGGAGCGATCCCATTACTTGCACCGCCCTTACCTGCAGCGCCCTTGTTTGGAGTCTACGGGAAACGACGCGCCGCCGCTACACACATGTGTAGTCAATATGGGCCAACGGCGACGCCGAGCTGGCCCACGTTGACTACACGTGTAGATGCGAAAGTGCTAGTACGCTGACAATCCCGGCTCACATGCTTAGCCCAACTACAAGTGTAGACGCTCTGCTGCATTAGCATACTTGGTCAAAGCGTCAACTCAAGCGACGCAAGTGTGAGGTGAATACGGTCAGTAGTGGTCCAAGCGGCGCGCGCGCAAGGGTGCCGCACTAGCTTACGAGACTCGCTTTTAACACCGGGTCATTAAGGATCTTTGACGCGAGTTTCGCTCGCGTCGGGTTTCCCAAATCAAATATCTGATAGATCTTCTGAAACTGCTTCCGGATAGATTGATGCTGATAGCCCAGCTGGATAGCGATCTCTCGTGCATCGAAACCCTCGACCGACAACTTCACGATAGCGCGTTGCGTATCGGATAGCCGAAGATGAACCGGATACCCCTCCGCCGCCGACGGCGCGCAGAGCACCAGGCTGCCAGGAAACGACTCGCCGGAGACGACGCAGTCTTGCGAGCGAAGTTCGGCACGGCGACGCGCGATCGACTCCGCTAACGCGTCATCTCGGCGCAAATGAATCATGTCGACGCGAGCATCAATCGCGCGCCAGTGATAGTGAATCCGACTCCAGGCTTCGTCAACTTCGCGCAGCTCGCGCAGTGCGTACTCTTCGCAACCGTTCGCACCCGAAACCAGCGCACGCGCGTGCCGCTCGAAGGTTGACGCGCGCGAGTCGTGCGACAGTCCTTCGACGGAACTGAAGCCGCGTCGCTCATCGAAGAGATCCATGAGGCCCTGAGCCTGCTTGCCGTCACCGAACCGCGCCGCTAGCATGGCTATCTCGACTAAGGCTAGCCGCGCCTCCCCCGACACCCAACGCCAGTCCACCAACTGTACGATTCGCATACAAAGGCACTGGAAGACCGCTGCACTCGTGGCTTCGTTCCCGAGCAGCGCGTTCCACGACAGGTCAGCAAAGCTGATTGCCGCGAGGGTACTCTCCGGTGAAACCAGCGCGGCCGTCGCAAAACACTGCGCAGCCTGTGCAAGATCGCCATACCGCTGAAAACCAAGACCAACATGCCGCAACGCCTGAACGTGTTCGTCGACCACACACGATGTCCACGGCACGCGGTTCACGAGATTAAGTACGCGCGCGGAGTCGCCGGTGCTACCCTCAGCCTGACTAACTGCTATCATATGCACGATGCGCGCTACTAGTCCTAAATCCCAGGCGCGACAACGATCGAGCGCTTCAAGCGCCTGTTCAAAATAATCTCCAGCATCACTAAAGCGTTCTTCAGCGGCCAATAACAACCCCGACAGATGAAGCGCGCGAACGTAAACGATGTCTTCACTCGGATCCAGCGCTTCTGCAAGGATCGCCCGAGCAGCGCGCCCGTCACCGAGTTGATACAGCGCCACCGCGTTGTAGTACGCTGTCTCGGCAAGGATCGTCTTATGAGGCCGATAGCCGCGCGCGCGGTTAAACTCCGCCACCGCGTGCGCGAACTCATGCTCCCGTGCGTAACCTGCACCAAGCAACATAGCAGCCGTCGCGCACTCATCTTTGTCTGAAAAGCGATCCCAATGCGTCGTTACTAATTTGATCAGTTCGGCGGCGCGTTCAAGGCGCAAGAGAGAACGCGCGCGTAAAATAACGCCTTCAGTGCTGTCCTCTTCGGTTTGCGCATCGAGCGCAATTAGGCAGCCATCGAAATCGCCGGCAAACCAGCAGGACAGCGCCTTTGCCAGGGGGCTAGGTTCGGATTGCAGCATGAGAGTCCATCCTGGAGGCTGCACTGGGTACGCAAGGCCGAAGGGAACGCTAAGGTGGAACGCTCCCGGCTGGATGGTGCGCTTCACTTTGGCCTTGCGAAACCCTACTAGTTAGCTAAAGTCTTATAGCCCGTGTTACTACACGGTTGCCATTAGCCATTACGTCACGTGGAGCACCGTTATCGCGGCGTGATAGGCCACGCTGCCCCCGGACACGGAGGGCGAGATGTGAGATAAAAACCCTACGGCGTGATGAAGCAGCGACGACAAGAACCCAACCATGCAGTAGCCTCCTTGAGGGGGATCCAAATAGACCCGATCTCACTCTACAAGCTTGCTGCAGGTCGGGCTAGCTCGCTCCGCCCGAGTGTGGCCTTATCTCGAAGCTGGCGGCCTAGCGCGACAATCGTTCATGATAACCGATGACCACCGCGAGGGCAGAAAGCACAAGGAGCGCAGGCTCCGGAAACCGTGCGCAACCTACGAGGCTGAGCCTGAGAAGAACCCAACCGCTTACAATCAGTTCCAGCCCAGCGCTCAGCAGCAAATACGCAAAAAACCGAAGAACTGAGAATAACTAGAGCCTTGACCGGGCGATCACGAAACCTTACTCTGGCTCGTCGGCGTAAAGAACGCCCGCCGTCGTCGCGCTCCACCCTCGCTCTTAGAAAAGCCAACCCGACCACGAGAATCATCATCCCGAGAGGGGGGGCGAAGATCCATGCCGGCTTAATTATCACGGCCCTCCCGAGCACGTGGTTCGTCGATCCGAAGTACCGGCCGTCGAACGATGCGTCCCGATTGTCGCCGAGCAAAAGAACGGCGCCTGGGCGCAGCGTCCACGTCTCAAATACATGCGGAATTGCGCGCCCCTGGATTGACGACAGTGGGCGTGTACCCGGCTGATAGCGCCCGTTGACATAGACCCCACTCGCCGAAAGTGTAACCCGATCGCCGGCGGCCGCGGCAACCCGCTTTACCACGGGCTCGAAGCCCCCGCAGAACGAGCCTGCTCCTAAGACGCCGACCGAGCGCGCCCACGATGCAAAGCGCCAGGGCACGCACGCAATAGCGACCTCACCGGGCTTGGGTTGCTGGCCGGGGGACAGCCAATACAGTCCGGTACGCATCGATGGCGTTACGCTTAGAAATGCGTGGCGGTGTACGACGGGATAGACCGCGTATGCAAGCGACGCAACGAACACCGCTGCAAGTCCGACGCCGCGCAAAGCTCGAAAGCGGCCCTCCTTCACGGAACAACAATTCGACCGTGTCGGGTTCGTCGGCGACGCTGCGGTAATCTACAAAACGTGGACCCCCGCTGGGCTTCCTCCGTAATAGGCAGTGGTGCTAGATTGCCAGCACGGAAGCGGACGACAGCCTGCGAGCTTACTTCGACCGCCATCTTCAACTTATCGGCGCCACGCCGCCGCCGTTTCTTCGACGCCGTAGCTGGATGTACGCGCGCGGACACGCTCGTGCGCGACGAGCACAATTTGACCCTGTCGCTTAGCCCAGGCGACGGGAGCGTAGGCCGCCCCGAAGTAAGAACTCGGAACCCCGCTATTGCTGAGCATGTTGCACGCTGGCCCTCATCGCGCTGGCTTCACAAAGAGATCGCTGACGTTGATTCGCACGCCGGCGACGACGACGGAATCGCTTTCCGTGAAAACGACGCCGTTCGGCGCATCGAGGTCGGCTATCGCGCCGTAGAATTCCACGCGCCGCTCAGAGACGTTGACGATCCACGATGGGACGCCGGCGCGGACGTACAAGGGGATCTTGTAGTCCCGATCGAGTCGGTACGATGTGTCGGAAACTTCGATGAGCGCGATGACATCGGCCGCGGTCGGAGCCTCGGCATAATACGCGTCGGGCAGGACCGCGACGTCCACTTCGGGCGCGTCGCGGCCGTGCCGGCCGGCGATCGCAACTGCGTCGGCTGCGCGTACGATGTACTCGGGGCCGAGCCCGCGGGCGAGGGTGGTCGCGAGCCGACCGGTCGCGTAGCGGTGAGGCTCGTTACGCGGCGACACGTCGTAGATTGTCCCTTGCAGCAGCTCTGTGCGGTCGTCGCTTTCGAGCGACATGAACTCGGCCGCCGTAAAGTCGTGCCGTTTTCTCAGCGTCAAAGGCGACACGGCTACGGTCATCTCTCGTTCCGGTAAAATCGCCTTGTAAGTCGCATTGCACCCCTCCCTTACTCGGTAGATTTCGAGAGCCAGTCGTCAGACCCGCTAAGCAACTCTCGAGCCCGCGCAGCGACCATCCGCTCGACCACGAATGGGGGCGTGAAAGCGCGGAGGAGATCCCGCGTACGATCAGCGACGTCGGCCCGCGCTCGAGCGTCCAGCCGCTGTCGAGCGTCTTCGCTAAGCCGAGCGAGGCGTTCCGCCGCCATTGCCTCCGCAGTGTCTCGCGCCGTGCGCTCGGCCGCCGCCCGATCGCTGCGATCGCGTTCGAGCTCGTCTTTTGCGATCTGCCGTTCGAGACGCTCGCGATCGGCCCGCATCGCGGCCGGCTCGGTGTAGTTTTCTCGGATCGACGCGACGAGCATGGCGGCGGGATCATCTGCGTGGCGGTACGGGAGCTCGAGGAGGCGGCGCTCGATGACGTAATGCGGATACTCAGTGACGAGGTTGGCGGCTACCCGAGGCCCTACGCCGTGCAGCTTAAGATTTTCGACCAACGCCTTCGCGACATGTTCGGCGACGATCGGCAGCGGCTGCTCGTTGTCCGTCTGTCCTTGTTTTACAAGCAACAACACATCGGCACTCGATGCGAGCGATGGTAGCGGCGTTGCTGTTGTCTCTTGAGTAGGTATAACAGTCTCATTATGTCGAGCGGACACGGTCGGCGCGGTTGACCGGACATCTGACCGGACACGATCGGGCTTGACGAGCACGAAGATCCGATTCGTCGAAGTCCGCGCCGGGCGCTCGACGCGGATCGCGCCGTAGCTTTCGAGCTGACGAATTTGCCGACGCACGGTGCGATCGCTACGACCGAGCATCTCGCCGAGCTTCGTTTCGGACGCAAATGCGTATCCTTCGCGACGCGCGAGACGCGTGAACAAGCTGAGGAGCGCATCCGTGTGGGAACGGTGGCTACGCCATGCGGTGCTGCGTTTCGAGCGTTTCGTGTAGACCTTTCCCCGGCGATTTTCACCGCTGGAAGGGTAGACGAACCGGCCCCATTCACCGTACAATGGTAGCAAGGTTCGTGCCCCAATAAGGACCTCGGTTCGCGCCTACTTCTCAGGGCCGACGCGATTCGAGGAAGTGGTTGTGGTTCGGGCTTTTCCTTTTTTGGAATTTGGTCGCTCAGTAAGCGACTTTTCGACATCGTACGCCCGTTCAAAAGCAGGGTCAAACGAGGTACCCCGGGGTCAAGTGCGGCTCGCGCAATCTTTACATTGAGCCGCCGCTGACCCCGGGGTTTTCGCGGCTCGCGCGCGGGAGCCGCACCTGACTCCGGGGTTGATGCGGCTCGTGCGGCTATGTACGTGCCGCGGTGCGGCACGCCAAAGACTGTCGCCCTTAGTCGGGAGCCGCACTTGACCCCGGGGTTGGTGCGGCTCCCGGGAGCCCATCAGCGTCCCTAACGGCGACAGCCCGTAGCTTAACAAAAATCTGTAAGGTCAACCATTGATCCACCCAGCCGTACCGAGGCAATTTCGGGTGCTTCATATACCCCCAAGAGCCGATAATCTGCTCAGCTACTAGCCCGTCAAGCGTTTTTTCGAGCCAAGCTCGGCTCTTTTTCGGGTCGTCGCGATCGACGACGCGATGTAACTCGTTTAGGATCCGCTCAACGGACCGGACGATGCGGCCGTCGGGATCAACATCGTCCGCGCGCTGCAAGAAATAGCGGCCCAATTTTTTCATTGGCGCTTGCCGCTTGCTGTCGAGGCGCAATAAACGGGTCGGAGCGCTAATTTCGGTCATATCAGCGGCGTTTGTAAATTGGTATACGATACCGATCGGCCGAGACAAATCGGAAGGTGCGAACCGTATGTTACGAATAGTGAAAATGCGTACATAGTCCGCCGCCGGCTTGCCCTTCACCGACACCGGCCCAACGTATAGAAACAACCTTTCGAGATCTTCAAGGCGACTGAAGACTTCATCGAGCACACGCCGATCGATGCCATCTCGGTATATGGCACCGCTCGCGGCTACGCGGTGGCCGATTCCTCTCTCTCGCGCTTCGATGATATCGGACAAAGCGATTTCCGCGGATCCTTCCCCGTCTACACCATTCTCTCGAATGTTGGCGATTAGGATGTCAAGCAGATCGTCATCGAGCGGAGACAATTGCCCAGCGATCTCTTTGATCCGTGCTAGATAGCCGGCACTGAGCATCGCCCGACTTGGTTCACGCGAACGGTGGCGCATCTCGACAACGGCTACACTCTCGCCTTCGGCATACGCGAGCGATAAGCCGGTTTTCGTTTCAACTCTTTCGTCGGCTCGAGAGATGATATAGTTCGTGAGCGATCGCCGTTCGATCGCCGCCGTGCCGCGGTATGTTTCGCGCACGACTTTCGTCGCTGGCGTCTTGTCTTTTGTGACGGGCGCTAACGAGTGCGCGGGGCCGGCTCCGAGAGTCTCATAGCGGACCCTAATTTGCGTCTTAGTCGGCAGCCGAGCCTCGCCGGCGGCAAATAACATGGCGCCTTCCCGCGCTGACCGCTCCTCATTCGAGGTCGGGATGAGTTCGAGCTCTTGCGGCTGCGACTTGAACCAATCGCGTGCCCACGCGAAAAATGCGTCGACTTCTGGACTTTGTCGCGCGCGGAAGACAAGCCGGCCGCCGTACGGTCGCTCAATAGAGATCTCAGATTCGTAATCTTCGGCGGCCTTCTTCGGCATCTGTGTTGCTGTAATTCGCCGGATACTGCCCCCTCCGCTCCCTTTCCCGTGACGGTGAAACCGCCGCGATCGGGTGGCCATGACCGACGCCCTTTGGGAGGCAAGCAATCGTTTGTCGCCGCCGCGCCTGCAGATCGATTACCACGCCGTCGGCGGCCATAACCGTTCGGCGAAGGGGCAGTTAAGCTCGGAATTTTTCGCAGATCCGGGTGTTCAGCAACTCCCACACTCATAACGCCTGATATCATATCCGTGGGTGTGCCGGATCATGTCGACAATAAGTGAACGCTGACCAATCGTGTTCGCGCCAGGCGCGGTCTCCGCAGTAAGGCTGGAGTCGTAGATCCACCGATCGCCGCATACTCGTCACCGACGATGCGTGGTGGTAGCGGCTGCGGTTGTTTTGGGAGCGGCGGCTCATATCGAACCTCCCGTTGCCGGCGGAGCTTCCCATTGCGAACTCGCGACAACGTTGAAGCGCGTAAGCTCCCGTGCTCCGGTTTCTGTAGCAGCCTCCGCAAAATCTTGCGACTTTTGTGGCTGCTGCTCGAACCAGTCGCGAAAACGAGCAAGACACGCGTCCACGCCTGCGGCGGCGAAGGCCGTCGGGAACGATCTCGCCGCCGTAAGGCCGGGGAATCTTGAGCGTGCGCCGTTTCTGTAGCGGAGAGCCGGCGTCTACGCTGTCATCGCGCTTCTTCTTTGGCACGAATCATCGCGCTGGTCGGCGCTTTCTTTCTTTGCCGACATACTACGGAATTCGTGACACGAACGTCGACGTACTCAGATCTGTCATTCGGCGTGCTCCGAACCAAGGGACGTTGTCGCGGCGATGCGTTTGATCCACTCCTCGGGGTCGCGCTCGCCTAACTCGTCGAGCAAACGCAGGCCAGCGCGCACAAAGAGCGACGGGTTGCCTCCCTTTCGGATGCGGAAGCCGTATTCTCGGGCTTGCGAATCTGAACGATGCAAAATTGCAAGATCACGCGGTTCGAGCGTGACATTAGCCTTCTCCCACTTCGGGGAACGCACTGGACGCTCGGGAGCGCGCAGGGCGCGCTCAACAGTGGGAATTGTTTGCGGAGCAGCTGCGACCATGGGCGAAGCCAAACGTGGAGGCCGTTGGGGGGAAGCACGGGACGCTTCGCCCGCGCTATTCTCCTCCTGCGCCGACGGATTTGGCAATGTCTTGAGTCTTGACTCTTGAAGATCCGCGGCTTGGCTAAGGCCGGCGCCGGTTACCGTCACAGGCGCGGCGTTTTCCGCGGCATCCGTGACGGTCGCTGCGATCATCGAGCGCAGGCGATCGGAGCGTTTCGCGGTCATTCGGCTGCTACTGGAACGAGCCGCAGGATACGATCCGCGAGCGCCTCAAGATCCTGGACGGCCAGGAGGTGCGCCCTTGATTTGGCGATCGCTGCGAGTGGCTTCGATTCCGTATAGGCATCTTTGAAGCCGACTGTCAGGTAAATGGGCTGGATCCAGGGAAAGCGCCCGGTGCCTTCCAATCCGGCCTGCACGTCGCGGACGAGCACTTCGCGCGGGTCAGCCTTGGTTATGATGGCGCCCGCTACGGATGGTTCCCGCTGTAAGAGCTTCGTTAGGCCGCCTAAGTAACGAATGAGCTTGCCCAAGCCATCGATCGACTCTTTCGACGGCTCAACGACGACGATCACGTGATCGGCGGCGTACATCGTGGCCGTCGTAAGTGACTTCAAAGCCGGAGGGCAGTCAAAGAGAACGAAGTCGTAACGTCCTTCGACCGCTTCGGCGAGCTCCACGAACCGTACCATAAGCATGGGGTTCGACGTAAGAGCAATTTCTTGATGATTAAGCCGATCGAAATCCGCCCCGATGACGTCAACGCCGTAGGCCCCGGAGTGCCGGATGAGCCCGGTAACCTCGTCGGCCACGCCTGCGCCCGATCTGTACCCAAGGACTTCCGCCGTCCCTTCTTCCGTTTGCCCCACTAGAGCAGTCGTGGCGGTCCCTTGTGGGTCAACGTCGACTACCAAGACCCGTTTGCCGCGCTGCCCTAGAGTCGCGGCTAGATTGATCGTGGTGGTTGTCTTCCCAACACCGCCCTTTTGATTGATGATCGCAAGCGACAGCGTCTGCTGAGAGAAGCCAGACTGTGCTGGAAATCCTGACTCATGAGTCTCGATGGAGGACACAGGTATCAGTATTCAGGTGTCTTGACACTTGACCTCTCGCGCTAAGGGGGTTAATCATCCGCGGGGACCGCGCAGTCCTTCTGGTGTCTTGACTCCAGACACCTCTGTCATGTCTCCGCTATCTTCTTTATCAAAATAACGTTGTGCGGCGCAGCGAGTCAATTTGGGCTTCGCCGTCGTACTGCAGAGCACAGAGCCACGAATTACATCAAGAGTCAAGTGTCACGAGTCAAGAATCAAGGGTCAAGTGTCACGAGCCACGCGATCGGCGCAACGCGCATAAATCCGTTAAAGCCAGATCGCGCTGAAGGGACTTAATCATCCGCGGGGAAACCGCGCAGCCCTTCTGGTGTCTTGACTCCAGACACCTCTGTCGTGTCTCCTATATCTCTGTTCAAAATAACGTGGTGCGGCGCAGCGAGTCCATTGGACTTCGCCGTCGTACTGCAGAGCACAGAACCACGACTTACATCACGAGTCAAGAGTCAAGTGTCAAGAGTCAAGAATCAAGTGTCGAGTTTCACGAGTCACGCGATCGGCGCAACGCGCATAAATCCGTTCAAGTCCAGAAGCCCTCGCTCGACGCTTTTTCTTGGAGCCGCCCAAGCTCGCGCCGCAAGGTCCACCAATAGAACGTCGAGCCCGGCGGGGCTGCGCCGTGGCCGGCCGGCCCGCGAAGGGCCGCCTCGTGGAGTTCGTGCTGCACGCCGGGCGGCAGAAGAAGAACCTGCCGACGCACCTCGGCCCATTCGGCGGCGAGCGCGCCGCGCGATTCCTCGGCATCGCGGTTGGCGTCGCGGCGGTCGGCGTAGTGTTCGGCGCACAGCCAGCGGACCGCACGGGGCTGTTGCGGGTCGTCCCAGGCCGCCAAGACCTTGGGCTCGCCGCAGACCTCGCAGCGGCCTTTGCGTAGTTTCCCCCGTCGTAGGTACTGGGCGACGTAAGCGCGAGCTTTGCGCACCAGCCGCTGTTCCTCGCTCCAGGCGCGGGCGCGCTCGCGCTCGGCCAGCGCCGTCCGGTGCCGCTCGCGCCAGCGCCGGACGGCGTCGGTTGCGCAGGGCCGGCAATAGCGCCCGCCCGGCCGGGCCGAGCGTCGGCAGCCGCGCTTGCCGCAGTGGCGTACGAGCGGGAGCGGCCGCGGCGCGGGAAGCTCGTCGAGGTCATCGAGCGGGGCCGATTTCCGCACGACGCGCCCTTCGGTGCGGGCGGCAGGCTCTCCCCGTTTCACGGATAAACACTCCTGTCGTGCCTGAGAAGAAGCCCTTCTCAGGCACGCAAGATATTATGGATTTCGAGCGGAAGGAGAGCGCGTGGAAGCACGCTCGGATGGGTCGCAGGTCGTCCTGGTAGGGCAGAGCCAAACACGAGAGGCGGAAACTGCGACGCCGGACGTCGCTACCTCAGCATTTCTCGCCGAGCTCGCACGGGCCGTCGAGCGCGACCTTTCGACGCCAGACCATGCGCCGGCGACCGAGCGCGCCTACGCCCACGACTGGGCTGACTTCGCGACGTTTTGCCGGCGGCACGCCCTCGAATCGCTGCCGGCCGCGCCACAGACGCTCGCGCTCTACATCAAAGCGCTCGAGAGCCGCCGCAGCCGATCGCCGGCGGGGATGCGCGCCGGGACCGTGGGCCTTTCCCTACCGACGCTGCGTCGACGGCTGGCCGCGATCGCAAGCCGCCACGCGAGCGCGAGCCTCGAGACGCCGACCGACCATCCGCTGGTGCGCAAGCTGCTGCGGCGGTACAGCCGCAGCCGCGGAACCGCGGTAAAGAAGAAGGAGCCGCTCCTGGTCGAGCGGCTCCCGGCACTGCTGATGGCGATGCCCGACGATTTGCTGGCGGCGCGCGATCGCGCGCTGATCTTGCTCGGGTATGCGGGGGCGTTTCGAAGAAGTGAGCTCGTCGCGCTCGACGTCGAGCAATTGCGGTTCTCGAAGGCGGGGCTCTACGTGTGGATCGCGGCGGCTAAGAACGACCCGCGGAAGAAGGGGCGCGAGCTGTACGTGCCGCGCCTGC
>JAABUQ010002098.1_pt1 | contig 40448 bp, 37 predicted proteins | sample 5560001 | NCBI WGS metagenome assembly JAABUQ01 (sample SAMN10711888, study PRJNA513371) | rock metagenome | isolation source: Antarctica rocks | place: Antarctica: Victoria Land, Finger Mt nord | collected 2015-12-18
ACCCATCTGGGCCAGCGGTCACCGTGCCGCGTCACAGGCCGGACACATGACCGCCATCGCACCGCTCGTCAGATCATGCAGCAGACCCCTTGCACCCAAGGGGCCGTCCACACATGCACCACGCTGGGGTAAGGCTTTGGCAAGGGTGGGATGCCATCGCCGCTCGAGGCAGCCAGCTCACTCGACGTTCAGACTGTAGAAGTACTTGGCCGTATCGTGGAACAGTGCCGCCTTGTCAGCAGCCGAAGCGCCGGCAGCCAGGCGCTTGAAGGCGTTCCACAGCACGGGATAGCTGCACGTGCCCTTGTCCACGGGGAAGTTGCTTTCGAACATGCAGCGCCCGGCGCCGAACCATTCGATGCAGGGCTCGATGAATGGTCGCCAATCCTCCGCGAGGCGGGTGGAGGTCGGGGGTTGCGGCTGCTTGTGGTAGTCGAAGCCGTTGATCGGCATTCCCAGGCCACCCAGTTTCATAAACACGTTCGGGCAGGCGGCCAGGGCGTGCACGCCTGTTCGCCATGTGCGCATAACCTCGTCCCGGTTCTGCCTGTAGGGTCCGCCGCCCAGGGGCGCGCCGACATGGTTGATGACAATCCGCGTGTTCGGCGCCGTGCGCACGGCGTCCAGCAGCTCGCCGAGTTGCGGGTGGTACTGCCAAGCCTCGAAGCTGTAACCGCGCTCACCCAGCCGCCGCAATCCACGGCGGAATAGCTCATCCTGCAGGAGGCCCGGCCCCTTCTGCAACGCGCTGGTTGGCTGGATCGAGTCGTCCCAGGCGGTGGTGTGCCGGATGCCGCGGAACCGCCCCCCGCCCACGGCCTCGTGCGCATCCAGCATCGCGTCCAGCGTCGGGCTGCACAGGTCGGCCCAGCCGACGATGCCGGCGCAGGCACGGGCAGGACCGTAGGCGCCGGTGGCGGACAGCACGGCCGCTGCGTTCACGGCCTCGGTCTCGCCGGCTGGGCGAGCCGCTTCGGGCCCGTCCGCGCGGTGCATCCAGCCGCATTGGACGAACACTGTGGCCTTCACCGCATGGCCGCTCGCCAGGTCCGCGAACAGCTGCTCGGGCATATAACGCCCGGATGGCCGGTCGTGCCACAGGTGGTGGTGTGGATCGATGATCGGCAGCTCGGGTTCCAGGATCGGTTCCTGCACCTGGTCCAGCCATTCGGGGTTCACATGGGCATGCCCGTAGAAGATCGGCGTGGTTTGCGTATTGGTCGACAAGGTGTGCCCTCCCGCAGTAGTGGTGGGATGAGGATCAGGGTGCGGCCGACAGGCCGAGATAGGCTCGCTGGATGTCCTCGCTGTTCAGCATTGCACCGGCTTCGCCGTTCATGACGACACGGCCCTGTTCCAGCACGTAGCTGCGTTGGGACGCTTCCAACGCTTCCGTCACCCGCTGCTCGATCAGCAGGACGGAAAGGCTTGAAGCCCGGAACAGCGCGACGATGTGCTGGAACACCTGCTCCACCAGCAAGGGCGCCAGGCCCATGGAAGGCTCGTCCAGCATCAGCAGCCGGGGCTGGGACATCAGCGCCCGGCCAATCGCCAGCATCTGCTGCTCGCCGCCGCTCATGGTGATCGCTCGGCGATAGCGGAGGTCGTAGAGCCGGGGAAACACCTCGAACACGCCGGCGAGGCGTGCCGGGTCGACCCGGGGGCGCATGGCGCTCACATTCAGGTTCTCTTCAACCGTCATCTGCCCGAACACCCGCCGCCCCTCCGGTACGTGGGCGATACCCAGGCGTGCGACGTCCCAAGTCGATAAGCCGCGGAGCGAGCGCCCGTCCACGCGGACGTCGCCTTCGGTCCAGGGCACGGCGGTGCAGATCGCTTTCAACAGCGTGGTCTTTCCGGCCCCGTTCGGACCGATGATGCTGACGAACTCGTTGCCGCCGACCTCGACGGACACGCCGTGCAGGGCCTGCACAGGTCCGTAGGATACGCTCAACCCCTCGACTACCAGCATGTCACGCCACCCATTTGTCGCCAAGATAGGCCTTCACCACGTCGCGGTTGGCCCAGATCTCGTCCGGCGTGCCGTCGGCGATGACCTCGCCGAAGTTCAATACCACGAAGCGGTCCACGAAGCCGGCCATGGCCCGCATCGTATGCTCGATGGCCAGCACACTGCCGCCACGTTCCCGCCAGCGGCGCAGCGTCGCCAGCAGCACGGCGCCATCCGTCGCGGTCAGCCCGCCAAGGAACTCGTCCAGCAGCAGCAGCCCACCTGGCCCGGCCGTAGCTATCGCCCGTGCCAGCTCCAGCCGCCGCAGCTCACCAGTGCTAAGCCCACCGACCGGGGCATGCGCGCGTCCCTCCAGGCCGGTCTCGCCCAGCACCGTCCAGGCAGCCTCGGCAGCACGGTGCGGATCGCGGCTGCGGACCAGGGCAGGCACCAGCACGTTTTCCAGCACGGTCATGGTGGAGAACAGCCGCACGGTCTGGAAGGTGCGGCCCAGACCGGCGCGGGCCACAGCAAAGGGCCGGGCACCCGACACCTCCCGCGGAGCCAGCCCGCCCAGCGTGATGGTCCCGGCATCGGCGCGCAGGAAGCCGTTGATGATGTTGAACAGCGTCGTCTTGCCCGCGCCGTTCGGCCCGATGACCCCCAGGATCTCGCCGGCCCCGACCTCGAACTGCACGGTCCGCAGTACCTTCGTGCCGCCGAACGCCTTTGAAATGGCGGACACGGTGAGGATCGGCCCGGCTCCCTCCACCGGGGCAAGCAGCGGATCGGACGAAGACTTCGCCGGTCCGACGGGGGACGTTGCTTCCGACCATCTCTCGGCGCGCCCCGGCCGCTGTCCGGCCCGCCAGCCGGCCCATGCGCGGCCAATGACTGGAACCAGGCCAGTCGGAAACAGGCAGATGACAAGCAGCAGCGCCCCGCCATAGATCAGGCCGCTCAAGCCCGGCAGCTGCGCCCCGAACTGCGCCGTCAGCGTTTCGGACAGAGGTACCAGGATCACCGCGCCCACCGCCGGCCCCGCCAACGTGCCTATGCCGCCGAACACGCTGAACAGCACGGGCTTCACCGACATCTGCACACCGAAAATATCCACCGGTGTCACGACGAGGGCGGCACTGGCATAAAGCGCGCCCGCCACGGCGCTCAGCCCGGCGCTGAGCGCCAGCGCGAACAGCTTCACCCGCGTGGTCGCCACGCCGCAGGCCTCGGCCGCGTCCTGATCGGCTCGCAAGGCACCGAAGAACAGGCCGAAGCGGGATCGCAGCAATGCCACGGAGATAACACCTACCAGCAGGGCGGCACAGAGCGCCGCCGCGGACAGCACACGCGGGTCGTTTGGCGAGAGGAAGGCCAGTCCGGCGCTGGGATTGTAGGCAACCGGGATTTCCTGGAACCCCCAGTAGCTCGCGAACACTGAGAAGACGAGCGGGAACACCGCCGTGACAAGGCCGAAATACAGTCCACGCAACCTGAGCGTGATCACGCCGATCGCGACTGCCGCCAGCGCGGCCAGCGCTACCCCGGCCCACATGCCCAGCAGCGGAGGCAGGCCGAAGGCGGTTGTCAGCAGCGTGGCGGCGTAGGCACCGAGGCCGAAGAAGGCGGCGTGTCCGAACGTGAACTGCCCCGCGAAGCCCGCGACGATATTCCAGGCCATGGCATAGGCCACGTAGATCAGCGTCAAGGTCACCGTGGCCTGGTGCGGACCCTGGCCAGCCCACAGGATCGCCGCCCCGCCAAGTCCCAGCAGCAGGCCGAACTGCACGGCGGCGGAAGCGGTGCTGACGGTCGTACGGCGCAGCCGGGGCGCAACGATCGAGGGCAGTGCGCTCACAACCGGGTCACCTCGCCGAAGATGCCGGAAGGTCGAACCAGCATAATCAGCAGGAACAGGCCGAACATCACAGCACTGTTCAGTTCCAGGGGCACCACGGCCTGCGACAGCGACTGCACCAAGCCCAGCAGCAATCCGCCGATCATGGCTCCGGTGACGTTACCCAACCCGCCTAGGATGACGGCGGTGAACATCAGCAAGATGAAGTCATTCCCGACCAGCGGCGTGACTGGGTAGTAGGTGACGAGCACCGCCCCCACCACGACCGACAACACAATCGCGACGGCGAAGGTGCCAGCGTAGGCCCGCCCCACATCGATTCCCACATAACCCGCCGCCTCGGCATCGCTGGCGGCGGCCCGCACGGAGCGGCCGAGATGGGTGTGGCGCAGCACGAACAGCATAGCCCCGCCGATCAGGATCGCGACGCCCAACGCCGCCGTGCGTGGCTGGTCGATCGTCAACGTCCCGATCCGCCACACACCCAGCTCCCGCGACGAGCCAAGGGTGCGCGGAGTTGAGCCCCAGATCATCTCCGCCCCGTTCTGGATGACCAGCGAAAGACCGAGGGTCGCCAGCAGTTGCGCGTGCTCGGGTGCCGAGGTCAGCTTCGCTTTCGCGACCTGACGGATGACGAAGCGATACACCAGCAGCCCGGCCAGGAAGGCCGGCACCAACAACAGCAGCGCGGCGCCGGCGAACCCCACCCGCAACAGGTTGTACAGAAACACCGTCCCGTACATGCCCAGCATCATGAAGTCTGCCTGCGCGAAGTTCACCACGCGCAGCGTGCCGAACATCAGCGCCAACCCCATGCTGAGCAGGGCGATGATGCCGCCCTGCTGCAGCCCCGCGATAAGCAGCTGGAGGAAGTACATCCCGCCTGCCCCCGCTCAGATCTTCTTCTTCAGCTCGGCCGTGGCCAATTCGGGCGGCGATGTCACGTGAGGCACGCCATTCTGCCATTGCACCAGCTCGACCGTGACGCCGGCACGGCGGCCGTTCGGTGCGAACTGCAGCCGCTTTCCGCCGGGAAAACCCGCCAGGGCCGGTACGTCCGCTGCGTCCATGCTGGCCAGCGCGTCCCGCACCGCTTCGGGCTCCGCCTTGCCCGCCTTTTCTAGAGCGAGCGCGATGATGTGGATGTTGCCGTAGCCGGTATAGGCCTCGCAATCCATGAAGGGCTGCTTGGTGGCCGCGGTATAGCGGCGCACCAGGTCCTCCGTGCCCTTGCCGGGAAAGGAGATGCCAGTGACCACCACCACACCTTCCACCCCTTTGGGGCCGACCGCGTCCAGGAAGATCGGGTTGGCGGCGGACGAAGCGCCCATGATGATCGGCGCCGTGTTGCCCTGTGCCGCTAGCTGCTTCAGCAACAGAACCTGATCACTGGTGCTGGTCGCGCCCAGGTAGAACGCCGTCGGCTCCGCCCGCAAGGCCGCCGTCACCGCCGGGGTGGCGTCGGCCAGCGGCGGGGTCCAGGTTTGTTCGCTGACGAAAGGTGCCGCGATCTTTCGCTTCAGGAACGCCTTCATGTCCACGTTGGCCGCATTGTTGTCGGTCAGAATCGCGAGCCTCGCGTTGGCTCCGCTGACCTTCTCCACCGCGTCCAGTAATCCCAAAGCCGCAGCCTCAGACCCGTCGGACAGCTGGAAGGTGTACTTGAAGCCGCGATTGACGAGCCCATCGGTGATGGAGCCGGTCAACCATGGGATCTTACGCTGTTCCGCCACTTGCGTCGCAGCCAACGAGAGCGAGCTGTACCAGGAACCTATGGCCGCGACGGGCTGGCTGTTTAGGATACGCCGTGCCGTTGTCACCGCGTTCTCCGGCGACTGCCCGGCATCCCCGGGCACCAGCTCCAGCAACCGCCCGCCCAGCGCCTTGATGCCGCCGGCTGCGTTGATCTCCGCCGCCGCGAGCCGGGCACCGCTTAACACATCCTGCCCGCTGACCGCGAAAGCTCCGGCAAGCGGCACCACGACCCCGATCTTGACCGGGTCCGCCGCCCAAGCCGCCCGCGGCAGGGTTGCCGCCACAGCCAGTCCCGCGCTCAGCCGTATCGCGCCACGACGGCCAACCATCGTCCTGACGCTGTCGGCCATCTTCTTGTTTCCAGCCATGTCCGCCTCCCTGTTTCTGGTTCCAATGCTTTACCGCGCGGTTATTTCTCGCGCCGCAGCCGCATCGGCCGTTTCACCCGTCCGTCGCGCGAGGCCGAACTGGAGCTGGCACCTAGGCTTTCGGCCAGATCGGCGCTGCGGTGGCGACCGACGGCGGGTACACCGCGACGGCCTTTCCCGCCTGCCACTGGATGATGACAAGCTCCGCCCCGACACGGCGCCCCTTCTCGTCGAACTTGAGTCGCCCGCCGGGTGAAAGCAGGGCAGGACCGTCCGTTAGGTCGAAGGCGCGCATGGCGTCCGCCATTTTGCGGGAGTCGCTGGATCCAGCGCGTTCAGCGGCCTCCTTAAGGATCATGATGTCGGCATAGGTCATGATGGAATCCTGGTTCAGCCAGGGTTCCTTGGTTCGCTCCATGAACCGCTTGGCCAGTGCTTCCTGTCCCTTGCCGCCCCAATTGGCGACAATGCCCATGAAGCCGTTGAGAATGTCCGGGCCGACGATCTCACCCAGCTCGGGCGCGCCCGTGGCACCGCCGTTGCCCACCTTCGGCAGCTTGTCGCCGCCCAGGCGGTATTCCGCGAACTTGTCCATCAGCAGCTTGTTGTCGGGAACATTGGACGCGACCATCAGCATGAACTGCGGACGTCCGCCCCTCACACGCTGGACGATCGAGCTCGCGTCCGAGAGGGGAGGGGTGTACACTTCGTCCACCACCGCCTTCAGCCCCAGCTTGTCCAGCTCCGTCGCGCGGATTGGCTTCATAAAGCTGACGCCGGATGCCGTGTTGTCCGACACAAGGCCGATCGTGGTTGGTTTGGAACCGGTGGCGGCTTGGGCGAGGCTCATCAGGGTGGGAAGCGCTTTGGTGGATTGCTCGTCCGCCGTGGGTGCCATCTGGAAGATGTAGCGGTAGCCGCGCCCAGTGATGAGGTCGCTGTAGGACAGTGTCAGCCAGGGAATCTCGGCCCGCTCGGTGATCTCCGTGACCGCCAGGGTGAAGCTGCTGAGCCAGGCGCCTGTCCCACCACTAAGGTCCGGGTGTTGGGCCACCATGCGTTGCGCGGCGTTCTTGGCCTTCTCCGTGCTATCGCCGGCGTCGTAGACCACCAGTTCCATCTTCGCGCCGCCGAGCGCCTTGATGCCGCCAGCCGCGTTGACATCGTCGATTGCCATGTCGGCGCCCAGGCGCATCAGCTGGCCCTGCCGCGCCCATGGCCCGGAGATGGGGGCGAGCAGCGCGACCTTCACGGTCTTCGCCGTACCTTGCGCCCGAGCCCGCCCGCTGCCGGCAGTGGCCGCGGCGGCCCCCAAAGCGAGGACGGTGCGGCGGTCCAGGTGGATCGTCGTCGAAGGCTGCTGTGCCATAATTTCGTCTCCCGTTGGCTTTTATTGTTTATTCGACGCCAAGCCCCAAGTAGGACCGGCGCACCCGGTCGTCGGAAGCGAGCGTTTCGTACGATCCTTCCAGCACGATCCGCCCGGTTTCCAGCACATAGCCACGGTCGCACAGTTCCAGGGCCTCGGCGACCCGCTGCTCGACCAGCAGGATCGTCAGCCCATCCTCGCGATGGATCTGCGACACCCGGTCGAAGATCATGTCCGTGACGGCCGGAGCCAGGCCCATGGACGGCTCGTCCAGCATCAGCAGCTTCGGCGCCGAAGCCAGGCCACGCCCGATCGCCAGCATCTGCTGCTCGCCCCCGGACAGCGTGCCCGCCAATTGCGGCGCGCGCTCCGCCAGGATGGGGAACAAGGTGTGGATGCGGTCCAGCGTGCGGGCCCATTGCACCTGCCCGGCCTTGGGGTAGGCGCCCAGCTCCAGGTTCTCACGCACCGTCATCGCCTTGAACACCTGCCGGCCCTCCGGCACGTGGGCGATGCCCAGGTGGGCGCGATGGTCGGCCGGGTGCGCCAACAGGTCCTGGCCCTCGAACCGGACCTGGCCCGCCGTGGTTGGAACCACGCCGCTGATCGCCTTGAACAGCGTCGATTTGCCGGCGCCGTTCGGACCCACCACGGTGACGAACTGCCCGGCCCCGATGCGCAGCGAGACGTCGGACAGCGCCCGCAGACCGCCGTAGGAAACCGAAAGTCCGGTTATTTCGAGCATTTTGCCAGCCACTTGCGGCCGAGATATGCCTCGATCACGGCCGGGTTCTCGATCACCGTCCGCGGCATTCCATGCGCCAGCACGCGGCCCCGGTCGATGACCAAGAACTCGTCCGCGATACGCAGCATGGCGTGCATCGTGTGCTCGATGATGACGATGGTCATACCCTCATCGCGCAGCTGCGCTAACACTGCGAGGACGTCGTCGCACTCCTCGCGCCCCAACCCGGCCAGCGTCTCGTCCAGCAGGAGCAACCGCGGCTGCGCGGCCAGCGCCCGGGCCAGTTCCATCAAGCGCAGCTCCTTGTTGGTCAGGCCGCCGGCTGGCCGGGAGGCGAGGTGCGACAGGCCGGTTCGCGCCATCGCCTGCTTCGCGGCGTCCACCGCCTCCCGATCCGGCAAGCCGGCGCCGTAGGCACCGGCCAGTACGTTGTCCAGCAACGGCAGGCGTGGGAACGAACGCACGACCTGGAAGGTTCGGCCCACGCCCATGCGGCAGATCTCATGCAGCTTGCGCCCGACCAGGGGTTGCCCGTCCAGCAGCGCCTGACCGCGATCCGCCGTGAGCACACCGTTGACCAGGTTGAACAGCGTGGTCTTGCCCGCCCCATTCGGCCCGATGATGCCCAGGATGCGCCCTGCCTCCACACTGAATCCAACGTCGTCAACCGCGCGCAGCCCGCCGAAGCTCTTGCCGATGCCGGTAACCTCAAGCAGCGGCCGCCCCGAGGCGGGAAGGCTCCGCAAATTGAGCAGCGGCGGTGCGAGGGACGTGCCCGCCAGTCCGACCTCGATCGGAATGGCCCCTGGCGCCAGCACCGCTTCATCCCCATCGCGCCGGGCCCAGCGGTCTCGCAAAAACCAGAACAATCCCTCGGGCGCCAGCAGTGTGATGCCGATGATGGCCGCGCCGTACACCACACCCTGGATCCCGGGGATCACCTCGCCCAGCTCGGCATGCAGCATCTCGGACAGCGGGATCAGGATGGTCGCACCAATCAGCGGGCCCCAATAGGTGCCGACGCCGCCGAACAGAGTCACGACGAGAGCCTGAGCGGAGGTCAGCATCCCGAACACCGTGTCCGGCGTCACGACCAGCAGAATGCAGGCGTATAGCCCGCCTGCCATCCCGGCCATCGCGCCGCTGAGCACCAGCGCTCGCGTCTTCCAGCGCCGCGCGTCGATGCCTGCGGCCTCGGCCGCCAGCTCGTTCTGCCGGATCGCCGTCAGCATCAGGCCGAAGCGCGAGTTCTCGACCGCCATGCTGCAAGCCATGGCGCCCACCAGCAGGCAGAGCGCGATCATAGTATAGATGCGACCATCGGCGAACTGCAGCCAGAGGGCCGGGTTGTCGCGCTTCATCGGCAGCGTGACTTCCTGGAAGCCAAGATATTGCAACAAATATAACAGCACGAGCGGGTAGGCGAGCATGGCGAGCGCGAAGTAGTGGCCGCGCAATCGGAATGTCGGCAGCCCGATCAGCACCGCCGCCACACCGCCCACTACGGCCGCTGCCGGGATGCCCAGCCAGGGCGTGACGTTCGCCATGGTCAGCAGCAGCGTCACGGTATAGGCGCCCAGCCCGAAGAACGAAGCATGGCCGAATGAGATCAGACCGCTATAGCCGGAGAACACGTTCCACGAGAGGCCAAACGCCGCCCAGATGGGCACAAGCGTCAGGATCAACTGATAATAGCTGTTGCGCACAAACAGCGCGGCAAGGAGGTATGCCGCCACCAGCCCGGCCAGGATCAGCGCATGCCGCCGGACGCGCGGCCCCGCCCCGGGCCTCATGCCCGTTCCGCCGAGCGGCCGAACAATCCCTGCGGCCGCAATACGACGATCAGCAGGAACACGACGAAGATCGCCGCATTCTGCAGCTGCGGCGGCAGTACGAGCGCGGAGAACTGCTGCACGAAACCCACGGTCACCCCGCCCCAAAAGGCGCCCAGGATACTTCCCATGCCACCCAGCACGACGCCGGAATACATGATGATGACGAAGTCCACGCCCACAAACGGCGAGAAGGACAGGAACGTCGCGATCAGCCCGCCCGCGATGGCGGTGATGCCACTGCCAAGCCCAAACGCGATGCGGTGCGCCCGGCCCACATCCACCCCGGCGTAGGTAGCGGCCGTGGGATTGTCGGCCGCTGCCCGCAAAGCCCGACCCATCCGCGTCCGTTCCAGCAGCACATACAACGCCACCGCGACCAGGATGGCCACCACGCTGGAAACCAGTCGTGCCTTGTTGAGGAACAGCACCGAGTCGAAGATGCCGGTGTCGAACGACCAGGCGCTGGACGATAGCGGCGTTCGAACGGAGCGCGGGGAGGAGCCGAATACGATCAGCCCGGCATTCTGCAGCACCAGCGACAGGCCGAGCGTCACGATTAACTGGCCGGAATGGCCCTCATCCATCGTGGCTTGGCTGCGCAGCCCGGACACGCGGGAGATGAAGAACCGATGGAGCAACACGCCGCCGCAGAATACAACCGGCCCTGCAATCAAGGCGGCCACCACCGGTCCGGCGTAGGGGCCCAGCACCGCGAGCAACCCCCACCCGGTGAAAAGATAGAAGGCCACGTACATGCCCAGCATCAGCAACTCGCCCTGGGCGAAGTTCACCACGCCCATGATGCCGAAGATCAGTCCCAGGCCGACGCACATCAGCCCGTAAATGCAACCGATCAGCAAGCCGGTCGCCAGTGCGTTCAGCACATTCTCAATCAGGATCTGCGGATTGCTCATGCCACAGGTCCCGTTGCGATCGGTGCGGCTGCTGCTAGGTGGTGTTCCCGTACAGTGGGTAGTTGCGCTTGAACTCCTCCCAGCCGTTCTCGATGTGCTGCTGCATGGCTTTCAGTGCGCCGCGCGTGTTGCCGTCCCTGGCCATGGTCAGGAAGACCGCGTGCTCGGATGCGACGCGGGGCAGCCGGTTCGGCATGGCGGTCAGTAGATCGAACGGGTACTTGGCCCACAACACCCGCACGAAGTGCAGGGTCTGCGGCTGGTTCGCAAGCTCGTACAGCAGGAAGTGGAAGCGGTAGTTGCTGCGTCGGGTCAGGTCCCGGTCGTTGACCTGGGACGCCTGCACGGTCTGCGCGTTCAGCGCCTCCAGGGTATCCAGCGCGGGCGCTGTGATCACGGTGAGCGCCGCCTTGGTCAGGCGCAGCTCCAGCAGCACGCGCAGCTGCAGCAGCTCCTCGGTCCGTTCCAGCTGGAACGGCGCCACGACCGAGCCCTTGTGCGAGGTGCCGACGATGTAGCCTTCCGCCTCCAGCAGCTTCAGCGCCTCGCGCACCGGTGTGATCGAGATATCCAGCATCTCCGCGATCTCGGCCTGCTTCAGCTTCTGACCGCGCGAGAAGAAGCCCCAAATAATCCGCTCGCGCAGGAAGTCCGCGACCTGATTCTCCTTGGTTCGCTTGAACGAGGCGACCAGACGGGCCGTGGCGTCCTCGTCCATCGACGGGGCTGCCACCTCCTCGAGACTTGGGCGGGTCTTCATCAGGGCATCTCGGATCGGTTCTGCATATCGCACAATGAGCAGAGGGCGCCACGCCGTTGCAAGGGGCATTTTGCACTGCGGAAAGGACGTGTGTCTGCATCGCCGGGTTAACCGCGCCGCTGCCCTAGTAGACGATCCAGGATGTGGTCCAGTGCGAGGTCGAACGCGTCCGCGGCCTCGAACGCCACCCAGTGCCCGGCAGTCGGAACGACCTCGACCGGCATGTCCGGCCGGATGGACCGGAGTGCGGCGATACGGTCCTGCAGCAACGGCCGGGCAACCTGGTCGTGCTCACCCCATATCGCGCCGATCGGGCATGTCACCGTGCGCAGCTGGTCCAGCAGCAAGGTGGATGTGGCAAATCCCAGGCTGTTGACCCGCGCCCGACTGGCGTTCCAGTCCTGGATCGACAGGGCGAGCGCGTCGATGCGGGCCGGGTCGGCGATCATCAGACGGAGCAGGTTCGTGCGGTTCGCGTCTTCGCGCGCCGACCCATCCTTGTCCCGCACCGAGACCAAATCGATCTGCGCGCGTGCCACGCCAAGCGCTCCCGCGCCGACCAGCGCCAGCGTGCGCACGAAGGCAGGATGCAGCGCCGCCACGTGCCCGGCCGCGATCGCGCCGAAGGAGAACCCGACCAGGTCGCAGGGCACACCGGGTGGAAGAACCTGCCGCAACCCCGCTGCGACGATCCCGGCGACCCGTGCCGGGTCGTAAGGCTTGGGCGGGAGGCTGGATTCGCCAAGGCCCGGCAGATCGGGCGCGAGCACACGGCGGCCCCGATGCACCAGGGCAGCAATGTTACGCACCCAATGTCGCCATGACCCGGCACCGCCATGCAGCAGCACGACCGGATCACCGCGGCCCCACACGTGCCAGACCAGATGCCCCGTCTCATCCGCAACGTCGAACGGGGTCACGGTCCGTGTCCCCTGTTCCAGCAGTCGTTCGACCGGACCTGCGACCGCGTTCACGGCGTACCCGGCCACAGCCCGGCGGTGTCCTGTTTGGATCTGATCGATTGCATTCCCGTGCAGCACCTTACGAAGCCCTTCTTTGCTCGATAGTGCAGAATGCATCATGCCTGTCAACCAAGAAGCCCGAACCCTGCATGTTACCGCATTGCAGCATGGCTTCGGCATAAACACTGCTTGACTCCGTCCCTGAACACGCCTTGCGTGGACAATAATAATGCATTGTTTGGCATCAGGAGTAAGCTCGATGGAGACCACGATCTGGTTGCTGCACCACGTCTGGTTGCTGCACCACGCCGGTACCTTCTAGATGGTGGATGGAGGAGCTTCGATAGGGCCCATGATCGGCGCAGCCGGCCCGGGCATGCTGCAGGGTGTCCGCGTGATCGAGGTCGCGGACGAGCTTGGCGAGTACACGGGCCTGCTGCTCGCCGGTCTTGGTGCCGAAGTGATCAAGATTGAGCCGCCGGGCGGCAGCCCCACCCGGACCATCGGCCCGTTCCACGGGGACGAGCCCGGCCTGGAGCGGTCGCTGTTCTTCTGGCATCACAACCGGGGCAAGCGCTCAGTCCTGCTGGACCTCGACCGGCCGGACGGCGCCGCCGCGGCGCTGCGACTGATCGGGGGCGCCACCGTTCTGCTGGACAGCACGGGTGGGACGTTGAACCGGCAGCTGGGCCTGAACCGGGCTGCCATGGCCGACCGCTTCCCCGCCCTTGTTACCGCCCGCATAACCCCGTTTGGCGACACCGGCCCCTGGGCGGGCTGGAAAGGCTCCGACCTTGTGCACCTGGCGTTGGGCGGTGTCATGATGAACTGCGGCTACGACCCTGACCCGGCGATGGAATACGACTTGCCGCCGATCGCGCCACAGCTCTGGCATGCCTACAACATCGCCGGCGACCAGATGGCGGTGGGCATCGTCGCCGCCCTGCTGCATCGAAACCGGACCGGTGAAGGGCAGGACGTCTCGATCGCCGTGCATGAGGCGGTGGCGAAGAACACCGAACTGGACCTGATGAGCTGGGTCATGCAGCACGCGCCGCTTTGGCGCCTGACCTGCCGTCACGCCATCCCGAAGCCGAATCACACGCCCAACATCAGCCATTCCAAGGACGGCCGCTGGTTCATCAGCTGGGGTGTCAGCGCGCGCGACAAGGCCATGCTGGTCCCGTTCCTGGAACGCTTCGGCATGGAGGGCGACCTGAAGCCGCCGGCGTCGGACGCCGACCTGCGCGCCCGCAGCGTGCCGGGCTCCGGTCCAGGCGACGAGGGCACCGCTCACGTGCTGGAGGTCATTCAGCGCTTCGTCCGCGCTTTCCGCTACGACGACGTGCCCTGGCGCGAGGCGCAGGAGGCCGGGCTGCTGTGGACACCGCTGCGCAAGCCGCATGAAAGCGCGCTGGACGAGCACTGGCTTCGTCGTGGCAGCTTCGCCGAGATCGAGCACCCCGAGTTGGGCCGCTCGTTCTGTTATCCCGTCAGCAAATGGTTGAGCACGGAAACCAGCTGGCAAGTCGGCCGCCGCCCGCCGCTGCTGGGCGAGGACACGCAGGCCGTGCTGGCCGAGGCGGCCAACCTGCCCGCCGGCGTGCCGGCCGCACCCCGCACCGGCACGATGGCCACGAAGCTGTCGCCGCATGGTACGCCGTTTCCGCTGCAGGGGATCCGCATCCTGGACTTCTCGTGGTTCCTCGCCTCGGCAGGTGGCACGCGCTTCCTCGCGGCACTCGGGGCGGAGAGCCTGAAGGTGGAGTGGAAGGAAAATCCGGACACCCGCCTGGCCGCGATGGCGCCGGTGGGTGGGCGGGAGGCTCGGAAGGCTGCGACCGGGCCGCTGAAGGGCGTCACGGACCCGGACATGGGAGGCCAGTTCAACAACAAGAACTCGGGCAAGCGCGGCATCTCGCTCAATATCCGCGACCCGCGCGGGCTGGAGATCGCGAAAGCGCTGGCCCGGCAGTCCGACATCGTCGCCGAGGGATTCTCGCCCGGGGTGCTCGACCGGCTCGGGCTCGGCTATGACGCGCTGCGCGAGTTGAACCCCAAGATCATCTATATCCAGCAATCCGGCATGGGCAGCCACGGCACCTACGGCCGCCTGCGGACCGTGGGCCCGGTGGCAGCCGCCTTTGCCGGCACGTCGGAGATGTCCGGACTGCCGGAACCCGCCATGCCGGCGGGATGGGGCTACTCGTTCCTCGACTGGATGGGTGCCTATGGCTACGCGCTGGCGTTGCTGGGCGCGTTGCACCATCGCGACCGCACCGGCCAGGGTCAGTGGATCGACGCGTCGCAGTGCGAGTCGGGCCTGTTCATGACCGGGATCCCGGTACTGGACTGGTCGGTCAACGGCCGGATCTGGAACCGCATCGGCAACCGCTCCCCCTACAAGCCTGCCGCCCCGCACGGTGCTTATCGCTGCCAGGGCCGTGACCGCTGGCTGGCTGTCGCGTGCTTCGACGAGGCAGGCTGGCGGGCGTTGGTGGGCGTGGCGAACCAGCCCGGCTGGCTGTCAGATCCGCGCTTCACCTCGCTTGAGGCCCGGTTGCTGCATCAGGACGCGCTGGATGCCGCCATTTCCGAGTGGACGCTGACGCAGGACGCGCGGTCCGCGATGGAGCGGCTGCAAGCCGCAGGCGTGGCGGCCGGACTGTGCCAGACGGCCGAGGATCGCTGCGACCATGACCCGCAGCTGCAGGCGCTGCAGTGGTTGACGGAGGTGTCCGGCACGAAGATCGGCACTTGGCCGGTGGCCGAGCTGCCAATGAAGCTGAGCGCCACCCCCGCCCATGTTGGAGGGCCCATCAACCGCGGCGCGCCTGGCTATGGCGAGGACAATGTCCATGTGCTGTCGACCCTGCTGGGAATGTCGGAAACTGAGATCGCGGCTTTGGCACGGGAGAACGTGATTTGAGCGCAGACATGGACACCAGCGGCCTGAGCAATCGCGTGGCGGTGATCGGGGTTGGCAACACGGCCTACGGCAGCTTCCCCGAGACGGACGAGTATGGCCTGGCGGCGCAGGCCTTCCGCTCCGCCATCGCGGATTGCGGCATCGACAAGAACGAGGTCGACGGCCTGGTCGTCTGCCGTATCCCGTACTATGCGCGGATGGGCGAGGTGCTGGGCCTTGATCCCCGCTGGACGCTGACCATGCCGCCGCATGGGCGCATGTCGGGAATGGCGATCATCGAGGCGACGATGGCGCTGGCCTCCGGGCAGGCCAAGTACGTGGCGCTGCTCTATGCCAACATAGGCCGCTCGCGCCGGGTCAACTATGGCGGGAACGAGGTGCCTTCTGTCTGGGACCCCTGGGGCTTTACCTCGCCGGGTGCTGCGCATGCGATGATGTTCCGGCGCCATATGGAGCTGTACGGTACCACCACACGCCAGTTGGCGGAGATCCCGGTCGCGTTCCGCTATCATGCGGGCCTGAACCCTGGTGCCGTGATGAAGAAGCCCATCACGATCGAAGACCACGAGGCCGCGCGCCCAATCGTCGAACCATTACGGCTGCTGGACTACTGCCTGATCAACGACGGTGCGGTGTGCCTGATCCTGACCACGGCAGATCGGGCCAAGAACGCGAAGCAGCCGCCGGTCTTGATCTCGGGCTTCGGCGGGCGGGATGCGTTCCGCCGTTCCGCGATCTCCAACTTCGACGTCGACTTCTGGCATGACGAGGTCGCAGAATCCGGGCGTGCAGCTTACGCCATGGCGGGGATGTCGCACGAGGATGTCAATGCGCTGATGTGCTACGATAACTTCAGCCCCACGGTGCTGTTCAGCCTGGAAGGGCTGGGCTTCTGCCCCAAGGGCGAGTCTGGACGCTTCGTCGAGAACGGGGCGCTGCGCCTGGGCGGACGGTTGCCGACCAACACGGATGGTGGGCACCTGTCCAACTCCTACATGCAGGGCTGGGCGTTGAACGTGGAGGCCGTGCGGCAGCTGCGCGGCGAATGCGGCGAGCGCCAAGTCCAGAATGCCGAGGTGATCCAGTACGTGCAGGCAACCCCCTGTAACCGCACCATCATCTACACGCGCCGCTGAAGGACATCATAATGGACCCTGTCGCGAAGCCGCAGCCCCGCCTCGACCCGCTTATCCGCCCGTTCTGGGACCATGCTCGGAATGGCACGCTTGCTGTCCAGGCGTGCGACGACTGTGGCGACCGGCATTTCCCCCCGTCGCCGATCTGCCCCAACTGCAACAGCGATCACCAGACTTGGCAACCGGTCAGCGGTTGCGGCACGCTTGAATCCTGGGTCACGTTCCATCGTGCCTACTGGCCCGGCTTCGCCGACGACATTCCTTACGACGTCTGCCTTGTGCGCCTGGCAGAAGGGCCGCTGATGGTGAGCAATCTCCTGAGCGGCACCGAGGGGGTGCGGCTGGGGGCCGCGGTTCAGGCGGTGTTCGAGAATGAGGCAGGCGCCGTGCCGTTGCCAAAGTGGAGGATTGTCCCGGGCCTGTGAGGGCGCGGTGAAATTCAAAAGGTCCGGAACAGGTCCAGACAGGAGGAACGATGCAGCAGGAACGCAACGGCCCAATCGGCAACAGGCGCAGCGTACTCGCAGGAGCAGGTGCAGCCGCGTTACTGTCATTGGCACCCCGGCCGGGCCGCGCCCAGGCAAGCCGGCCCAAGACGCTGAAGGCCGTCGTGCACGCGGACCTCAAGATCCTCGATCCCGTTTGGACGACCGCCTATATTACGCAGCGTCACGCTTATCTCGTCTACGGTACGCTGTATTCCGTAGACTCGAAGTTCGAGCCGCAGCCGCAGATGGTGGAAGGGCACACGCTCAGCCCCGACGGGCTGGAATACATCTTCACCCTGCGCCCTGGCCTCACCTCCCGTGACGGCCAGCCCGTCCGTGCGGTCGACTGCGTCGCCAGCGTGAGGCGCTGGTCCGCCCGCGACCCGATGGGACAGATCCTGGTGGCCTTCCTGTCCGGGATGGAGGTGCTCGATGACCGCCGCTTCCGCATGACGCTGAAGGAGCCGTTCGGCCTGGTACTCGACGCGCTCGGCAAGTCCACCTCGCCGCCGTACATCATGCCGGAGCGGCTCGCCAACACGCCGCCGACCGAGCAGGTGACGGACCCCACGGGCTCCGGTCCGTTCGTATTCAAGAAGGACGAATGGCGGCCGGGCAACCGCGCTGTCTATATCCGGCACGCCGGCTACGTGCCGCGGTCCGAGCCGCCGGACTACCTTTCCGGCGGCAAGATCCCGAAGCTGGACCGGGTGGAATGGATCTACATCCCGGACAATAACACCGTGCTTTCCGCGCTGATGGCCGGCGAGATCGACTATTTCGAGTCACCGCCGCTGGACTTTATTGGCATGCTGAAGGATACGCCGGACATCGAGGTGCTGAATATCGATGCGCTGGGCGCGCAGGGACTGATCCGCCCGAACACGCTGTATCCGCCGTTCGACAGCTACGAGGGCCGGCAGGCTTTACTCTACACGATCGACCAGGCCGAGTACATGGGCGCCGTGGTTGGAAACCCCGACCTGTATATGCCCTTTTGCGGCGACTACTTCCTGTGCCAGTCCGCCAATGCGACCGACGTGGGGTCGGAGCCGTTGTGCAAGCCGGACTACGCGAAGGCCCGGCAGATGCTGGCTGCCGCCGGCTACAGGCCCGGGCAGAAGATGGTGGTGTTACAGCCGACCGACCGACCACAGTACAGCGCCGCGACGACGGTGCTGGTCGCCGGGCTGCGCAAGGCCGGGGTGACCGTCGACGTGCAGGCCGCGGACTGGAGCACCATCACCTCTCGCCGTGCCCGGCGCGACCCGCCGGACAAGGGCGGCTGGAACCTGTTCATCACCACGCATGGCGGCCCCGACGTTTCCACGCCGATCTCCAACATCTGGTTCAACTCGAAATGCGAGCGGGCCAACCCCGGCTGGGCCTGCGACCCGGAACTGGAGAAGCTGAACGCTGCCTGGGCGCGGGAGCCGGACCGGGCGAAGCGGCGCGCAATGATCGAGGACATCCAGCGCCGGGCCTATGTCTCGGTCCCCTACGTGCCGTTCGGGCAGTTCTTCCAGCCGATCGCGTTCCGCAAGACCGTGAAGGGCGTCCTGGCTGCCGGGCAACCCGTGTACTGGAACATCGAGAAGGCCTGATGATGCCGCTCCTCGTCCTGCGACGGTTGGCCGCGACGATCCCCGTCATGCTCGTCGTGGCCGTCGTCGTGTTCCTGATGCTGCACCTCAGCAACAGCGACCCCGCCGCCATCATCGCCGGAGACAACGCCACGACCGAGGAGATCGAGCGGCTCCGCACCAGCCTCGGCCTTGACCGTCCGTTGGTGCAGCAGATCGTTGCGTAGCCGTGGCAGTTGCTGCAGGGCGACCTCGGGGTTTCGATCTTCAATCGCGTTCCCGTCGCCACCATGATCGCGCAGCGGCTTGAGCCGACCCTGGCCTTGACGCTGCTGACCACGGTGATTGCCGTGCTGGTGGCGGTTCCGCTCGGCATATTGGCCGCCTGGAAGTTCGGCACCGTCACGGACCACGCGATCATGGCGGTCGTGGTTGCCGCCTTCTCCTGTCCGGTGTTCCTGATCGGGTATGCGCTGGTGCAGCAGTTCTCCCGGACCTGGCGGGTGTTGCCGGTGCAGGGCTTCACGCCACTGGCCGAGGGGGTGGGGCCCTTTCTGCAGCACCTGGTCCTGCCAGCCGTGTCGCTGGGCCTGGTCTACACCGCGCTGCTCGCCCGCATGACCCGCAGCACCATGCTCGAGGTGCTGGGTGAGGACTACATCCGAACCGCCCGCGCCAAGGGCCTGGGTGTCCGCCAGGTGCTGCTGCGTCACGGGCTGCGCAACGCAGCCATCCCGATCGTGACGACGATCGGCCTCGGCATCGCCCTGTTGCTGGGGGGCGTGGTGGTGGCGGAAAGCGTGTTCGCCATCCCCGGCATCGGCCGGCTGACGGTGGAGGCGATGCAGCAGCGTGACTATCCGGTGATCCAGGGCGTGATCCTTGTCTCGTCCCTGGCCTACGTGCTGGTCAATCTGCTGATCGACCTGACCTATCTGCTGCTCGATCCCAGGATCCGTTACTGATGGCCGCCGTTGCCGCTACAGCGTTTCGGCCCCTCGTTGTCCGGCGCCGGGGCCGCGTGGCCCGGCATTCGCGCATCGCGATCGCCGTCCTGCTGCTGGCGACTCTGGTGGGGCTTGCGATCTTCGCGCCTTTGATCATCCAGTACGACCCGCAGGCCCTGGCGGTGACGCAGCGCCTCCGGCCACCCAGCCGGCAGCATCTGTTCGGTACCGACGCCTATGGCCGCGATACCTTCTCCCGCACCATCCATGGCGGTCGCATCTCCATCCTGATCGGCGCCAGCGTCGCCCTTGTTTCCGCCGTCATTGGCACGGTGATCGGCCTGATCGGCGGTTACGTCCGCTGGCTGGATCCGGTGGTGATGCGCATTTCGGACGGGCTGATGTCCATTCCCGCCATCCTGCTGGCCATCGCGCTGATGTCGCTGACCCGTGCCAGCGTCGCCACCGTCATCGTCGCGATCACGATCCCCGAGGTGCCGCGCGTCGTTCGCTTGGTCCGCTCGCTGGTGCTGACAGTGCGGGAGCAGACCTACGTCCAGGCGGCGATCTCGGCCGGCACGCGCACCCCGGCGCTGATGCTGCGCCACATCCTCCCCAACGTGATGACGCCGCTGATCGTGCGGTCCACCTACATCTGCGCCTCTGCCGTGCTGCTGGAAGCGTATCTGGGCTTCCTGGGCGCGGGGCCCCCGCCGGAGGTACCCAGCTGGGGCAACATGATCGCGGAGAACCGCACCTTCGTGCAGCTCGCCATCTGGAACGTCATGTTCCCCGGCGGCTTCCTGGCGGTGCTGGTGCTGGCGGTGAACATGCTGGGCGATGGCGTGCGCGACATGCTGGACCCACGCCTGGCGCAGCGGGTCGGACGATGACGGCCATGATCGACAGCCGGTCTGCCGGGGTCGTGTCCGCCCAGCCGGCGGCGCTGCGGATCGAGGACCTGCGCACCTATTTCATCGCGGGCGACGGCATCGCGCACGCGGTGGATGGCGTGTCCTACCAGGTTCATCGTGGCGAGACGCTGGGCGTGGTGGGTGAAAGCGGGTGCGGCAAGAGCGTTACCGCCCTGTCCGTCATGCGGCTGGTTCCCGACCCGCCCGGCCGCATCGTCGGGGGCCGGGTGCTACTGCACGGTCAGGACCTGCTGCAACTGGACGAGCCTGCGATGCGTCGGGTGCGCGGCAATGAGATCGGGATGATCTTTCAGGAGCCGATGACCAGCCTAAACCCAGTCATGACTTTCGGCCGGCAGATCGAGGAGGTTGTGTCCCTCCACCAGGGCCTCTCCGCCCGCCAGGCCAGGGATCGCGCCGTGGAGATGCTGCGTCTGGTGCAGATCCCAGATCCGAAGGGCCGCACCAAGGAGTATCCGCACCAGCTGAGCGGCGGCATGCGCCAGCGCGTGATGATCGCCATGGCGCTGTCCTGCAATCCCGGCGTGCTGATCGCCGATGAGCCGACCACGGCGCTGGACGTCACGATCCAGGCGCAGGTGCTGGAACTGATGCAGGACGTGCAGCAGCGCACCGGCACCGCGACCGTGCTGATCACGCACGACCTGGGTGTGCTCGCGGAGACGGCCGACCGGGTTGCGGTGATGTATGCGGGCAAGAAGGTCGAGGACGCGCCGGTCCAGGCGCTGTTCGACACTCCGCTGCATCCCTATACGCGCGGCCTGATGGCCTCCATGCCGCGGTTGGACGCGCCGTTCGGACGCGGGCGCGGCACATTGCCGGAGATCCCCGGCATGGTTCCGCGCCTGACGCAGCTGCCCGGGGGCTGTCGCTTCGCCCCCCGCTGCCCGCTTGCGGCCGCGCAATGCCGGGAGGAACCGCCGCTGCTTGAGTACGCAAGAGGCCATGCGGCCGCCTGCTGGCGGGCCGGGGAGTAGCACGATGTTCGATGGCGCCGCCAATCCCGGACCGCTGCTGGAGGTCACCGACCTTTGCAAGCGCTACCCGTTGTCGCGTGGGGCCTGGGACGCCCGAGGTGGTGCACGCGGTCGACGGCATCTCGTTTACCCTCCATCGCGGCGAGACGCTGGGCCTGGTCGGCGAAAGCGGCTGCGGCAAGAGCACGGCCGGCAAGGCGCTGATGCGTCTGATCGAGCCCAGCGGCGGCAGCGTCCGGCTGGCCGGGGTGGAGTTGACCAGCCTGTCCCGCACTGCCCTTCATGCCAGCCGCCGCCACATGCAGGCCGTCTTCCAGGACCCGTACTCCTCATTGAACCCCAAGATGACGGCCGGCGCCCTGGTCACGGAACCGCTGGACAACTACGCCATCGGCAGCCGGGCAGAACGCCGCGCCCGGGTGGAGGACCTGTTCGGCCGCGTCGGCCTGCGCAGCGCCGACCTGGCGAAGTACCCGCACGAATTCTCCGGCGGCCAGCGCCAGCACCTTGGCATCGCCCGCGCCCTGGCACCCGGCCCGGCGCTGCTCGTGGGGGACGAGCCGGTGTCCGCGCTCGACGTCTCCGTGCAGGCGCAGGTCATCAACCTGCTGGTCCGGCTGCAGGCGGAGTTCGGTCTTGCTTATCTGTTCATCGCCCACGACGTGGCTGTGGTGCGGCACATCAGCGACCGGGTGGCGGTGATGTACCTGGGCCGGATCGTCGAGATCGCGCCCACCGAGGCGCTGTTCGCCCGCCCCGCGCACCCTTACACGCGCGCCCTCCTGGACGCGATCCCGGTGCCGGACCCGCGCCGTCGCCGTCGCCGCGCCGTGCTGCGGGGCGAGGTACCGAGCCCGATCCGACGGCCGTCCGGATGCCACTTCCACCCGCGCTGCCCCATCGCCACCCATCGGTGCCGGATTGACGACCCGGCACTGCGTCCGGTGGCCGCCGGACACGCCGCTGCATGCCACTATGCCGAGGAGATCATACCATGACGGGCGTGCTCGTGATCACCGGGGCCAGCCGTGGAATCGGCGCCGCCACCGCCCGCCTCGCCGCGGCCAAATGCTGGCGCGTTGTCGGCTCCTACAAGGAGCGGCAAGGCCCGGCCGAGGGGGTGGTAGCCGCGATCGCCGCCGCCGGGGGCCAGGCGATCGCAGTGCAGGCGGATACCAGCCGTGAGAAGGACGTGGTCCGCCTGTTCGACACGGCGGAGCAGCGGTACGGCCCCGTCACATGCCTGGTCAACAACGCCGGCATCAACGGCGGCCCGGTGCGGGTGGCCGACATGACCACGGCGGAGCTGCGGGAGATGATCGACACCAACGTGTTCGGCGCTTTCCTGCGCGCGCGGGAGGCGGTGCGCCGCATGTCGACCGACCGCGGTGGTTCCGGCGGCGCAATCGTCAACATGGGTTCCGTCGCCGAGCGCCTAGGCAGCCCTGGGGAGCGGGTGCACTATGCGGCCTCCAAGGGCGCTATCATCGCCATGACCACTGGGCTCGGGCGAGAGGTCGCGCGGGACGGCGTTCGGGTCAACTGTGTCAGCCCCCGCCTCACCGAAACCGAGATGAACCCGGCGGACCGACTGGCCCGGCTCATTCCGTCCGTGCCCATTGGCCGTGTCGCGGCGCCGGACGAGATAGCGCGCGCCATCATGTTCCTGCTGTCGGATGACGCCTCCTACATGACCGGCATCAACATGACCGTTTCAGGCGGGCGCTGAGGTGTCGGCGCCCCGCACGCTGTTCGAGAAAGTCTGGACGGCGCACGAGGTCGTCGCCCGCCCGGATGGGCACTGCCTGCTATATGTGGACCGGCACCTGATCCACGACGGCTCGCGCCCCGCCTTCGATATGCTGGCGCACCGCGGCCTCGCGGTGCGCCGTCCGGACCGGACCACTGGCACGGCGGATCACTACCTGCCCACCAGCCCGGGTGGCGTCGCGGACATCCCCGACGCCGAGAAGCGCGCCATGGTCGAGACGCTGGCCGCCAATGCCGCCAGGTCCGGCATCGACTCCTTCGGCCCCGGTGACGCGCGGCAGGGCATTGTCCACGTCGTCGGGCAGGAGCAGGGGCTGAGTCAGCCAGGCATGCTGATCGTCTGCGGCGACAGTCATACCAGTACACATGGGGCGCTGGGCGCGCTGGCCTTCGGCATCGGCATGACGGAGGTGAGCCACGTGCTGGCCACCCAGACCGTGTGGCAGCAGCGGCCGAAGACGATGCGGATCGTGGTGGATGGCACGCCGGGGGACGGGGTGACCGCCAAGGACGTGATCCTGGCGATCATCGCCCGCGTCGGCACCGCTGGGGCGGTCGGTCATGTCGTGGAATATGCCGGCAGCGCCATAAGAGGCTTGTGCATGGAAGGCCGGCTGACGGTCTGCAACATGAGCATAGAGGCCGGGGCACGGGCCAGGATGGTGGCACCGGACGACACGACGTTCGAGTATCTGCACGGCCGACCCCACGCTCCATTCGGTCCCGCCTGGGATGCGGCGGTCGCGGCCTGGCGATGTCTGCTCAGTGACGAGGGCGCCGCGTTCGACCGCGAGGTGACGCTGGACACCGCAACGATCGCGCCCATGGTGACCTGGGGCACCAGCCCGGAGGACGCGGCTCCGATCACCGGCCACGTACCGGACCCGGCTGAGGTGCCGGACTCTGGACGTCGCGAGGCGCTGGTGCGGGCGCTGGACTACATGGGACTGCGGCCCGGTACCGCGCTGGACACGATAACGGTTGACCGCGTGTTCATCGGCTCCTGCACCAACGGGCGCATCACCGACCTGCGCGCCGCGGCCGCGATAGCGGACGGACGCCGTGTGGCGGAAGAGATGGAGGCCTGGGTGGTTCCTGGCTCCACGCCGGTGCGGCTGCAGGCGGAGGCCGAGGGACTGGACAAGGTTTTCATCCGCGCCGGCTTCGAGTGGCGGAGCGCCGGGTGCTCGATGTGCCTGGGCACCAACGGAGAGATCGGGCAGCCCGGGCAGCGGATCGCCTCCACTTCGAACCGGAACTTCGTGGGCCGGCAGGGAAGGGGGGTGCGGACACACCTGATGTCTCCGGCGATGGCCGCCGCTGCCGCGATCACCGGGCGGCTGTCGGATGTGCGCCGATTGGTTGGGGAAACCTGAGCATGGAACCATTCACCGTGCTGGACGCGGTCGCTGTGCCTATGCCGACGCCCAACATTGACACCGACCAGGTGATCCCCGCCCGCTTCCTCAGCCGCCCACGCAGCGAGGGGCTTGGCGTGTGCCTGTTTCACGACCTGCGCCACCGTCCCGACGGATCGGAGAACCCGGCCTTCGTCATGAACCGCCCGGAGTACCGTCCAGCCCGGATCCTGGTCGCAGAGCGGAACTTCGGCTGCGGCTCGTCGCGCGAGAACGCCGTGCATGCACTGTTCGACGCCGGGTTCCGCGTGGTGATCGCGCCGTCCTTCGGGGATATTTTCCGCAACAACTGCCAGAAGAACGGCATCGTCCCCGTGCTGCTTCCCGCCGCCGATGTCGCGGCGATCCTGGACGGCCTGGCTGCCCGCACTGACGCGCGGATGTCGGTCGACCTGGAACGGCAGATCGTGGTCGGCCCCGGCAATGCCTCCTGGCGGTTCGAGATCGATCCGTTCGTGAAGGGATGCCTCCTGACCGGCCTCGATGACATTGACCTCAGTCTTCGGCACGCCGACGCCATCGCGGCGTTCGAGGCCGCCCAATCCGGAGCGAGCCCATGACAAATGCCATGAAGGTGGCCGTCCTGCCGGGCGACGGCATCGGACGGGAGGTGGTACCCCAGGTTCTGAAGGTGCTCCGCGCGCTGGAACGCACGGGACTGGGTTTTGACTTCACCCATGGGCTGATCGGCGGCGCAGCGGTGGAGGCCGGCGAGGCTCCGCTGCCCCGGCGCACGCTGGACCTCGCCCGGTCCTCGGGCGCTATCCTGTTCGGTGCGGTGGGCGACTACGCCAACGACAAGCTGCCGCGCAGCCAGCGTGCCGGCTCGGGACTGCTCCAGCTGCGCAAGGAACTGACGCTGTTTGCCAATTTCCGCCCCGCGATCCTGTTCCCCGAACTGATCGGCGCGTCGTCGCTGAAGCCGGAGATCGTCCAGGGCATGGATCTGGTCATCCTGCGCGAGCTGAATGGCGACCTGTATTTCGGGGAGCCGCGCGGCGTGACCGGTGAGCAAGGCGCCCGCGTCGGTGTCAACACCATGCGCTACTCGGAGCCTGAGATCGAGCGCATCGCGCATGCCGGCTTCCGCATGGCCCGCAAGCGGCGGCACAAATTGTGCGCGGTGGACAAGGCCAACGTATTGGAAACCATGGCGCTGTGGCGGGAGGTGGTGGCGCGGATCGGGCTGGAGTACCCGGACGTCGAGCTGTCGCACCTGTATGTCGATGCCTGTGCCATGTCGCTGTTGCGCGACCCCCGGCAGTTCGATGTGATCGTCACTGGCAATGTGTTCGGCGACATCCTGTCGGACGAGGCGGCGATGCTGACGGGGTCCATCGGCATGCTGCCGTCGGCGTCCCTGGGAGAGGGCACGCTGGGCCTGTACGAGCCGGTGCACGGCTCCGCGCCGGATATCGCCGGACAGGACAAGGCGAACCCGCTGGCGACCATCCTGTCGACAGCCATGATGCTGCACAACAGCTTCGGCCTGGACGATGCGGCAGACCGCGTCAAACGGGCGGTGCGCCGGGTGCTGGCGGACGGGCTGCGCACCGGCGACATCCATGAGGCGGAAACGCGGCTGGTGGGCACCGAAGCCATGGGCGACGCCGTCGCCGCCGCGGTGCACTGAGATGGCCCGGCTCCCCTATCTCGACGTCGCCGACCTGGCGCCCGGCGACAAGGACCTGCTGAAGCGGCCCATCAACCTGCATCGCCAGCTGGTGTACAGTCCCGGCATGGCCCGTGCGTTCGGCACGATGGGCGAGTACATCCGCCACGGTAGCACGCTCGACCCACGTCTGCGGGAGCTCGCGATCCTGCAGGTCGGCTGGACGGCACGTTCGCCCTATGAATGGTCGCACCACGTAAAGATCGGCTTCGACTTCGACGTGACCGAGGACGACGTGCGGGCCCTGATCGCCGACAGCGCAGGCATGGACGCGGCGCTGGGGGCCGTGGAATGCGCGGTGCTGGCGGCTGCCCGGCACCTGACCATTGAGGCCGCCCTGACCGATGTGCTGTTCGATGCGCTGCGTCCGCACTTCAGTGACACGGACCTCGTTGAGCTGCTGGTCGTGATCGGCTTCTACGCCTGCGTGGTACGCGTGCTGGCAAGCCTCGAGATCGACGTGGAGCCGGAATACCAGCCCTACCTGGACCGATTCCCGCTGGTCTCGCCATGAGGACGCGCGCCGTTCTGATCGACCGGCCGGGCGGTCCCGAGGTGCTTCGACTGGCAGAGCAGGGCGTGCCGGAGCCCGGGCCGGGGCAGGTCGTACTGCACCACACAGCCATCGGCGTGAACTTTCTCGACGTGCAGCATCGTACCGGACGGTATCCCTTGCCCGCCTACCCGGCGCCGATCGGGTTCGAGGCGGCAGGCGTCGTCGAACAGGTAGGACCGGGTGTCGACACCCTCCGCATCGGCGACCGCGTGGTATATGGCTTTCCGCCACCCGGCTCCTACGCGGACCGGCGTTGCGTGTCGACCGGGCACCTCGTTCCGGTGCCGGACGGCATCGGCGACGACATGGCGGCGGCGTTGTTCAACAAGGCGGTCACCGCCCACTATCTCCTGCACACCACCCGTCCCGTCACGGCCGGCGAGACGATCCTGGTGCATGCCGCGGCTGGTGGCGTCGGGTCCCTGCTGTGCCAGTGGGCCGCGGCCAAGGGCGTCAAGGTGATCGGCACGGTCAGCAGCGCGGCGAAGGCGCGGATTGCCGTCGATAACGGGTGCGCACACGTCATCGACTACGCCACCGAGGATTTCACCGCCGGTGTGCGGGGGATTACCGACGGCAAGGGCGTGCCCGTGGTGTTCGATTCCATTGGACAGGACACAGTCGAGGGCTCGCTGCGTTGCCTGTCGTCGCGCGGGATGCTGGTTTCGTTCGGCACCGCGTCCGGACCGATCCCGCTGTTCGACCTGTTTCGGCTGAACCAGATGGGTTCGCTGTACGTGACCAGCCCCGGTTACGTCGCGCATACCCAGGAACGCGACGAACTGCTGTGGCGCGCATCGGACGTGTTCGCGGCCCTGGCGGCAGGCACGCTGCGGCAAGCGGCGCCCCGCATCTATCCCTTAGCCGATGTAGCGCAGGCGCATCGGGACCTGCAGGGCCGTGCAGTGCTCGGCGTGGCCGTGCTGAAACCGGAATAACCTCGTGCCGCGCAGGATTGACTTACAGAATGCATTATGCATGATTGCTTTCGGGAAACGTCAAAGACTCACGGACTGGATCGCACGCGGCCGCCGCCGCCCCGTGACCGAGCCGTGCCGGCCGACGCTTCCTCTGTGCAGCCCGAGCGAGGATCCCGCACCATGACCGCGACGTCCGAGCGTCCCTATGACGCGCTCCGCCTTATCGATCTGACCCACGAGTTGGGCGCCTATGCCGCACGCCTTTTTGCCGATCTCGGCGCCGACGTGATCCGTGTCGAGCCGCCGGGCGGCCGCAGCGATCGCGGCACGCCGGCCGCACCCGGGCTGGGCGGCGACATGCGTTACAGCTTCCTCAACGCCAACAAGCGCTCGGTGGGCGTCGATCTCTCCACCGATGCCGGGCGGGATATACTGCGTGACTTGGTCGCCAGCGCCCAGGTGGTCATGCTGGAGGGCAAGCAGGAGGCTGGGCTGCTGCCGCTGGTGCTGTCCGTTCCCGGCGCCCGCGTGGTGACCGTGGTCTCGCATTTCGGCCTCGATGGCCCCTATGCGGGGTACGAAGGGTCGGACCTCATTGACCAGGCGCTGGGCGGTATCGCGTGGATGTCCGGCCTGCCGGGCGAGCCGCCGTTGCGGATCGCCGGCGAGCAGGCCGGCACTGTCGCCTCGCTCTACGCTGCGGTCGCAACCTCGCTTTGCCTCTATGACGTCGAGGTGAACGGGGGTTCGCACGTCGTGGACGTGTCCGCGCAGGAATGCATCGCCCACTCGCTGCAGAACGCGCTCCAGGTCTGGGACCTTGAGCAGCGCATCTCGGTCCGCGGCGGCGTCGGTACCCGCGACGCGACGGAGCAGGTGCTGCCGTGCAGGGACGGGCATATCTTCGTGGCCTCCTCCCTTGGCATTCCTGCGTCCTGGAAGGCGATTACCGCCTGGATGCAGGAGGAGGGTCATCCCGGCGGCCAGCGCTTTACCGAAGCCGACTGGCAGAACCGCCGCAATCGGAGCACGGGCCCGATGCACGCCGAGTTCCGGACCATTTTCGGTTCGTTCGTCGCGAACCGTTCGGCCGCCGAACTTCGACAGGAGGCGCTGAGCCGGAAGATCATCATGGCCCCGGTCAGCCGTATCGCCGACCTGCCGGCCGACCCGCAGCTGGTGTTCCGCCGCTTCTTCCGGGACGTGCCGCACCCCGCGCTTGGCCGCAGCCTGCGCTTCCCGGGCGCGCCCTATCGCTTGTCGGAGCCCGTCTGGCACATCGACCGCCCAGCGCCGCTGCCAGACGAGCACGGGGCAGAGGTTTTGGGCCAAGGCGTACCCCGCGCTGCACAGGGAGCACGGAGATGAAGGTCGACTTCCTCAAGGGCATCCGCTTTGCCGACCTGACATGGGCCGGCGCCGGACCCTTCTCCACCAAAATCTTCGCGGATTTCGGGGCCGACGTGATCAAGGTCGAGAGCGCTACCCGGGTGGATCCGGTGCGGCTTGGCGGTCCTTACCGGGACGGGATCGTCGGGGTCAACCGCAGCGGCTACTTTGCGTCCCGCAACACCGGCAAGCGCAGCTTGGCGCTGAACCTGAAGTCGGAGGAGGGGCGGGCGGTCGTGCGCGACCTGATCCGCACCGCCGACGTGGTCAGCAACAATTTCGGCCCGGGCGCCATGGACCGCCTCGGCCTCGGCTACGAGGATGTGAAGAAGATCAAGCCGGACATCATCCATCTGTCCATGCCGATGTATGGCGAGGACGGCCCGCTCTCCGGCCTGCTGGGTGTCGGCATGACCATCGGCGCAGTCACCGGGATGATGTCGCTAACCGGTTATAGTGGAGGTCCCCCGCTCGGGCCCGGCACACACTTCCCAGATCATGCCGCCAACCCCTACCACGCCGCCTTCGCGGTGCTGGCGGCGTTGCGTCACCGCCGCCGCACCGGACGAGGCATGAAGATCGACCTGTCCCAGGTCGAGTCCACCATCAACACGGTCGGCATTCCCGTGCTGGAGAACGCGCTTACCGGCGAAGAGCCCGAGCGGGTCGGCAACCGTTCGACGCACCACGCGCCGCATAACGTGTTTCGCTGCCGTGGGGAGGACCGCTGGTGCGCGGTCACGGTCCTGACGGACGCGCAGTGGCGGGCGCTGGCCATGGCCGTCGGCGCGGACGCGTTGCTGGCCGACCCGGACCTCGCCACCACCGCCGGGCGGCTGCGACGGGTGGATGAGGTTGAGCAGGCCGTCTCCCGCTGGACCGTGGAACGGGAGGCGGAGGCGGTCATGCAGACGCTGCAGGCCGCTGGCGTGCCGGCCGGCGTGGTGTCGGACTCGCGCACCTTGATCGAACAGGACCCTCAGTTGCGGCACCGTGGCTACTGGCAGCGGCTCGACCATCCCGAGCTCCTGGAGGCGACATATACCTCACCCCCGTTCCGGCTGGATGACGAGCGCGTCGAGCTCACCCGACCACCGTTGCTGGGGGAACATACGGACGAGGTGCTGGCCGGCATCTTAGGCTACGCCCCCGAACGGATTGCTGCCCTGCGCAAGAGTAACGTGATCGAGGTCTGACGGAGCGCGCCAGTGCAACGGGGTAAATAGGCCGGGATTATGGACAGCGTGCCCGCTGCGCCACGCATGGCGGTCAGCCCGCCGGTGCTCGAGGTCGATGGCCTGGTCGTCGACTTCCGCACCGAAGCCGGCATTGTGCGCGCGGTGGACGGCGTCAGCTGGTCGGTCGCGCCTGGCGAGACGCTGGCGCTGGTCGGCGAATCCGGGTGCGGTAAGTCCGTCACCGCGCTCGCCATCATGCGCCTGCTGGCCCGGCCGGCAGGGCGGGTGTCGGGCGGGCGCGTCCTGTTCGGCGGCCGCGACCTGCTTCAGGTGCCGGAATCCGACATGCGTGCGCTGCGCGGCCGCGACATTGCCATGGTCTTCCAGGAGCCGATGAGCAGCCTGAATCCGGTAATGACCATCGGCGCGCAGCTGATGGAGCCGCTGCGTATCCACCTCGGCATGACGACGCAGGCCGCCCGTGCCCGGGCAATCGAACTGCTGGGCCTGGTCGGCACCTCCGATGCGGCGCGGCGGCTCGGCCAGTATCCGCATGTATTCTCCGGCGGCATGCGCCAGCGGATCATGATTGCTATCGCGCTGGCCTGCAGTCCGAAGCTGATCATTGCCGATGAGCCGACCACCGCCCTGGACGTGACGATCCAGGCGCAGATCCTGGAGTTGCTGCGCGAGCTGTCGCAGCGGCTGGGCATCAGCCTGGTGTTGATCACCCATAACCTGGGCATTGTCGCCCGCTACGCCGACCGGCTGGCCGTGATGTACGCGGGGCGCGTCGTGGAGGACGGGGCGGCAGCGGTGGTCTTCGCGGCGCCGCGGCACCCCTACACGGCCGGGCTCCTGCGCTCTGTGCCGCGGCTGGACGAGGCGCGGTCGGGTCGGCTCGATACCATAGAGGGGCTGCCGCCCAATCTGCTGCATCCACCACCGGGCTGCCGCTTCGCCCCGCGCTGCGCGATCCGGCTGCCTGTGTGCGCCCAGGATCCGGCCTTGCGCATCGTCGGTCCTGATGGCCACGCCGCCTGCCACCGGGCTGACGAGATGCCCGGCGCGCTGCCAACCATCCCGGCGTACCCGATCGCCAGCGGTGCGGCCCAGGGAGCGCCGCTGGTGCAGGTCCGCGGGCTGGTTAAGCGGTACGCCGTGGCCGTGCCGGGGTTGTTCGGCGGCCGCGCCGGCACCGTACATGCGGTCGAGGATGTATCGTTCAGCATCGGACGCGGCGAGACGCTCGGCCTGGTGGGCGAGAGCGGTTGCGGCAAGACAACGGTGGGCCGGCTGCTGCTGCGGCTGGCGGACCCCACCTCCGGGTCGATCGTGTTCGACGGCGAGGAGCTGGCGACGGCTGGGGATGCAAGGATGCGGGCGCTGCGCAAGCGCATCCAGGTCATCTTTCAGGATCCCTACAGCTCGCTCAACCCGCGCATGGCGGTGGGCGACACGATCAGCGAACCCTTGCATCGCCGGCTGGGCCTGGGGCGGGAGGCCGTCCGGGTACGGTGCGCCGAGCTGCTGGACCAGGTGGGCCTGCCCGCTGAGATGGCGGCCCGGTATCCGCACCAGATGTCCGGCGGACAGCGACAGCGCGTCGGCATCGCCCGTGCGCTGGCAATGGAGCCGGACTTCATCGTGTGCGACGAGGCGGTTTCGGCCCTCGACGTTTCTGTGCAGGCGCAGATCGTCAACCTGCTGGCCGAGCTGCAGGTGCGACTGGGCCTTACCTACCTGTTCATCGCCCACGACCTGGCCGTCGTGCGTCATCTCTCGCACCGGGTGGTGGTGATGTACCTGGGCCGTGTCATGGAGATTGCCACCCGCGACGCACTCTATGCCGAGCCATTGCACCCCTATACGGAGGCGCTGCTGCAGGCCGTGCCGGTTCCCGACCCGGCAGTGGAGCACGCACGGCCGCGACTCACCCTGGGCGGTGAGCTGCCGTCCCCTATGGCCCCTCCTTCCGGCTGCGTGTTCCACACCCGCTGCCCACGCGTGGTGCCCGCCTGTGCGGAGACGGTGCCGGCATTGCGCGAGGTGCGGTCGGGCCACCTTGCCGCATGTATCCGGATCTGAGGGCGATGTTGCGCTTCACCCTTCGTCGGATCGCCCTGATGCTGCCCACGCTGCTTGGCGTCGCAGTGCTGACCTTCTTCCTGCTGCGTATCCTGCCGGGTGACGTGGTCGAGGTGAAGCTGCGCAGCGATGGTGCCTCAGTCACCGAGGCGACGGTGCAGGCGGAACGGGTGCGCCTGGGGCTGGATCGGCCGCTGCCAGCGCAGTTCGCCAGCTGGATGAAGGGGTTGGTGACCGGCGACCTCGGTACCAGCATGTGGACTGGCCGGCCCGTCGCCGAAGAGATCGGCGTGCGCCTCGGCCTGACGCTGCAGGTCGCGGTCATGGCGGCGATCATCGCGGTGGGTCTGGCGGTGCCATTGGGCACCCTGTCCGCCCTGTTCCGTGACACCTGGCTGGACTACGCGGTACGGATGTTCACCATCGCCGGGCTGGCGCTCCCGTCCTTCTGGCTGGGGATGCTGATCGTGCTGAGCCTGCTGACCGTGTTTCACTGGTCGCCACCGGTCACCTACACGCCGCTGTGGCAGGACCCGGTGCGAAACCTGTCGCAGCTGATCTGGCCGGCCCTCGCTGTCGGCTACCGCTACGCCGCCGTGGTGTCACGCATGGTGCGCTCGTCGGTTCTTGAAGTGTTGCGGGAAGACTATATCCGCACCGCGCGCGCCAAGGGGGTGTGGGAGAGCCGGGTGGTCATACGGCATGCCATGCGCAACGCGCTGTTGCCGGCCGTGACCCTGATCGGCTTGGAATTCGCCTTCCTGATTGGCGGCCTGGTGGTAACGGAGCAGGTGTTCAACCTGAACGGCATTGGCCGCCTGTTCGTGGACGCGGTGACACGCAGCGACTTCGTGCTGGTGCAGGCGCTGGTGATGCTGCTGGCGCTGGTGTTCGTGGTCACGAACCTGGTCGTCGATCTGCTCTACGGCGTGCTCGACCCGCGGGTGCGGCCGCAAGCCTACCGTTAGCCCGGCCTTGGAACAGCGGGCGGGGCATGCTGCGCTTCGTGCAGCAGCAGCCGCTGGGGGCGATCGGGCTGCTGATCATCGTGCTGATGGTCGCGGCCGCTATCTTGGCCGACGTTATGTCACCGTATGATCCCGAAGCCGCAGACTTCAGTGCTATGCTGGCTGCTCCCTCCACCGACCATTTGCTGGGCACTGACGCGTTCGGCCGCGATATCCTCACCCGGCTGCTGTTCGGGGCCCGCACGGCGCTGAGCATTGGGCTCGCGTCCTCTCTGCTCGGCTGCATGGCGGGCGGACTGATGGGGCTGACGGCGGCCTACTTAGGTGGGCGGGTCGACATGCTGCTGCAACAGCTGGTGGATATCGTGCTGGCCTTCCCGATCATCGTGCTGGCACTGGTGGTCGTGGCGCTGGTTGGGCGGCATGCCGTGGCCGGCATCGACCTGAACCTGATCGCAGCCATTGCCATCCCTATCGTGCCGCGAGCGGAGCGGGTGATCCGTGCTGCCGCGCTGGGCGTGCGGGCGATGCCCTACATCGATGCCGCGCGAGCCGGCGGTTACAGCGGCTTCTACATCATGTGGCGGCACATGGCCCCCAACGTCATGGCGCCCTTCCTGGTGCTGCTTAGCGCCTACGTGGCGCAAGCGATCCTTCTGGAGGCGTCGCTGTCGTTCCTGGGCTTAGGCGTTACAGAACCGAAGCCGGCCTGGGGGCTGATGCTGTCGGGAGATTCCGCCAATTTCTACCAGGAAGCACCCTGGATGATCCTGTTCCCGGGGCTGGCGATCTCGCTCGCCGTGTTCGCCTTCAACCTGTTCGGTGACGCCCTGCGCGAGTGGCTGGACCCAAGACTCCGCACCTGAGCGGCAACAAGAAACAACAGGAGGAATGCCATGACAGCCATACCGGATGGACCGACGCTGAGACGGCGCGCCGCATTGGCGCTTCCTGCTCTGCTCTGGGCGGGAGCTAGCCACGCCGCTGGGCCCGGCGAACCGAAACGCGGCGGTACCCTGATCTATTCCATCGCGGCCGAGCCGCCCACCTACGACCTGACTGCCACAAGCACCTTCGCGTCGATGCACCGCCTCGCGCCGCATTACTCCACGCTGCTGCAGTTCGAGCCCGGCAATTATCCACACATCGTCGGCGACCTGGCGGAAAGCTGGACCGAGGCGCCGGACAACCTGACCTATACCTTCAAGCTGCGGGATGGCGTCGTGTTCCACGACGGCACTCCGTTCAGCGCGGCGGACGTCAAGGCCACCTACGACCGGATGCGGGACCCCCCGAAAGGCATCGTCTCCGCCCGGCAACCCTCGTTCATGCAGATCGCTGAGGTCGAGGTGCCTGACCGTCTGACCGTGGTGTTCCGCATGAAGGGTGTCGATGCCGCGATCATGGACACCTTCGCCTCGCCCTGGAACTCCATCTTCAGCGCGGCGAAGCTGGAGCAGGAGCCGAACTATCCGGCTCGCACCGTGATGGGCACCGGACCGTTCCGGTTCGTCGAGCATGTGCCAGGCTCGCACTGGACGGGCGCCCGCTTCGATCGCTACTTCCGCCCCATGCACCCCTATCTGGACGGCTTCCGCGCCATCACTATGACGCCGTCGGCGATGGTAAACGCCATGGCCGGCCGGCAGATCATGGCGGAGTTCCGCGGTGTCACACCGAATGAGCGGGACCGCATCGTCCGCGCCCTCGGCAACGATGTGCGCGTCGAGGCGTCGAACTGGATGCTCCACATGCTCGTGACGTTCAATGCGCAGAAGAAGCCGTTCGACGACCCCAGGGTGCGCCGCGCTTTATCGCTGGCGCTCGACCGCTGGGGCGGGTCGGCCTCGCTGTCCAAGGTATCGCAATTGGGCCCGGTTGGCGGCTTGGTGCGACCCGGCTCCGTCTGGTCTGCAACGCCTGCGGAGATGGAGAAGTGGCCGGGTTATGGCCGCGACGTCGCGGCCAACCGGGCGGAGGCGCGCCGCCTGTTGAAGGAGGCGGGCCAGGAGAACCTGCAGATCACCCTGCTGGACCGCAATATCCAGCCTTACGTGACGGCCGCCATCTTCATGATCGACCAGTGGCGGCAGATCGGCGTCAAGGTTGACCACCAGCAGGCTGAGCTGGCCGCCTGGTATTCGGCCCAGCAGAGCGGCAACTTCGAGGCGCTGGTGGATAGCTTCACCCAGTTCAGCGACGATCCCACCAACGTCCTGATCAAATACGTGTCGTTCGACAAGGCAGAGGTCGCCGTTGCCCGTGCTACCGACCGGGAGCTGGACCGTCTGTTCGACGAGCAGGCACGCACGATCGACTCCGTAGCCCGTAAGGCGCTGGTGCGGCAGTTCGAAGCCCGCGCAATGGACCAGGCGTATGCCGTCCCCGTCTTGTGGTGGCAGCGGATTGTGACAATGAACACGGAGGTGCGTGGGTGGTCCATGTCGCCGACGCACATGATCTACCAGGATCTGTCGAACATCTGGATCGCATCGTGAAGGAGAGCGGAATGACGAACGGGCCAGGCCTGCGCCGGGCTGCCGCGGTGGTCGGCATCGGGCATACGGATTGGGTGAGCGACTGGACACGCGCCCGGGCCGGGGAGAAACCGGCTGACGACTACGGCTATGCCCTGCGTGCGTTTAACGCCGCGCTCGCAGATTCTGGACTGAAGCGGGCGGACATCCAGGGACTGATCGCCGGCCCCACCACCGCCTATGAACGGTTGGGCGAGGTGCTTGGCATCAACCCCTTCTGGGGCGACCAGGCGGATGCGGTGCTGTCGATCGTGCAAGCCTGCATGGCGATCGAGACCGGGCTCGCTGAGGTGGTGGCCATCGTGTATGGCAATGACCAGCGTACCGCCGGTACGCAGTATGGCGGCCCGCAGGCCATGGGCGGTGACGCCTTCCTGTCCTACGTCTATCACGCGCCCTGGGGGCTGACGTCGCAGGGTGCGCTGTATGCGCTGACGTTCCAGGCCTATAAGCACGCCCGTGGCTTCACTGAAGCCGAGCTGGGCGAGGTCGCCGTGGCGCAGCGCGGCTGGTCGTCGCTGAATCCGAACGCGATCATGCGCAAGCGGATTACGGTCGATGACTACATGGCCTCACCCTACGTAACAGAGCCGCTTCACCTGTTCGACTACTGCCTGATCAACGACGGCGGGGTCGCATTGATCCTGATGGAGGCGGAGCGGGCCAAGCGGACCTGCGCCCATCCCGTCTACATCGAAGGTATCGGTCGCTCCGACCTGAACCGCGGCGCCACCAGCCTGGAGCCGCGTCTGACCGATTTCTACCTGCCGGCGCAGCAGCAGGCGGCGGCGCGGTCCTATGCCATGGCCGGAGTGGGTCCGCGGGACATGGATGTGTTCCAGGTGTACGACAGCTTCTCGGTCCATGTTCCGCTCGCGCTGGAGGGATACGGCTATTGTCCTGTGGGCGAGGCAGGAAGGTTCCTGCGCGAGGACGGGCTAGGCCCGGGGCAGAAGCTGCCGACGAACACCGGCGGCGGCCACCTGTCTGAGACCTACATGCAGGGCTGGGCGCACCAGATCGAGTGCGTGCGGCAGTTGCGCGGGACCTGCGGGGAGCGTCAGGTGCCGGACTGCCAGCACGTGCACTACACGTCGGACGTGGCCGGCAAAGCGGTTTCGTTGATCTACGCACGTTAATCGGGGGGAGTGGCTAGCATGGACACCACAGTCGTCACCACGCCGCCTGTCGTGATGGGGCTCTACGATAAGCCGATGTGGGAGAGCATCCACGCCCGTGGAATGAAGCTACAATGCTGCCGGATCTGTGGCTCCTGGCAATATCCGCCGGGACCGGGATGCATCGCTTGTGGCTCGGAGGAGCAGGAGTGGACGTCCCTATCGGGCCAGGCGACCATCCTGTCGTGGGAGATCTTTCAGCGGCAGTACCTGCCGGCCTACCCCGCCCCCTACAACGTCATCGCCGTGCGTCTGGCCGAGGGGCCGGTGATGATCAGCAACCTGGAGGGTGCCAAGCCGGAGGGTAACTGGATCGGCAGCGCAGTGCGCCTCATCTATGTCGACATGCCCGACGGCGCTGTGCTGCCTCGCTTTACCCTGGCAGAGTAGCGGCCCGTCGTCACGGCATCTGTAGCCCGCCATTCACCTCGATGACCTGTCCGGTGACGAAGCCGGCCAGGGCAGGGGAGGCGAGGAATAGATAGGCACCCACACACTCCTCCACCGTGCCGACCCGCCGCATCGGCGTCATTCGCACCGCCGTCTCCTGCTGGTGCTGCGGCGTCGTCAGCTGCTTGTTCGGCTTGTCGATCACCCCGGGTGCCACCGCGTTCACCCGGATGCCGAAGCGCGCGACCTCCCGGGCCAAGCCGCGAGTGAAGGTGGACGCGAACGCCTTTGACGACGCGTACATCACTGAGCGTCCGCCGCCGCCACTGCGGGCCGCGAGCGACGTGGTAACGATGATCGAGCCGCTGCCCTGCGCCTCCATAAACGGCAGCGCGGCGCGAGAGCAGGCGAAAACGGAGCGGGCGTTCAGGTCGACCACCTTGTCGTAAAATGCGTCGTCCATGTCTCGCACTGGTCGCCGTTCCACGACGCCGCCGGCATTGTTGATCAGCACGTCAAGTCCGCCGAGCATCTGGTGCGCCGCCTGCACCAGCGCCGTGCAGGCATCGGGCGAGCGCACGTCGCCCCGCACGACGACCGCGGTCCCGCCGGCTGCGGCGATTTCCGCCGCGATGGCCTCGGCGGCTTCCGGGTGAGCATGGGCGTGCAGCGCTACCCGGGCGCCCTGGGTGGCGAAGCCCCGCGCGATGGCGGCGCCGATGCCGGTGGAGGATCCGGTGACCAGCACCGCGCGTCCCGACAAGTCGGGGATGCACAAGGCTGGAGCCGGCGTGCTGCTTATCTTCACGTCCATGTCCCCGCTCCCTCGACAAGAATGCATCTTATTTTCTAGTATGCATCCATGCCCTGCAAGCGGGCGCGTGACCACAATGGAAAATGTCTTCAATGCCAGAGATCAAAATCGTTGCCGGGGGACTGGGCTTCCCGGAGGGGCCCGTCGCTTTGGCGGACGGGTCCGTGGTGCTGACCGAGATCAACGGCGGCTGGATCACCCGGATCACGGCGGATGGGACTGTGACCCGGTTGGGCTCTCCCGCCGGCGGACCTAACGGCCTGGCGCTGGGGCCCGATGGCGCGCTCTACCTCTGCGACAACGGCGGTAGCCGCTACGTGCCCGGCCACTCGATGGGATTGGGGCCGTCCGACGACTACCAGGGCGGCTCGGTCCAGCGTGTCGACTTGGCAACCGGCGCACGCAAGCCGCTGTATACGACGGTGGATGGCGAGAAGCTGTCGGCACCGAACGACATCGTGTTCGACAAGCAGGGCGGCTTCTACTTCACTGACCTGGGCAAGCGCTACAAGCGGCATCGCGACCATGGCGGGCTGTACTACGCGCAGCCGGACGGCTCCTCGGTGAAGGCCATCGCCTACCCAATTCTGAGCCCCAACGGCGTGTCACTGTCGCCCGACGAGCGCACCGTCTACGTCGCGGATACCGAGGGTGCCCGTCTTTGGGCGTTCGATATCGTGTCCCCGGGCGTGCTGAGGCCGGGCGGCCTGTTCGCCGCGCATGGCGGCCGCTGTCTCGGTGGCCTGCCGGGCCATGCACGGTTCGACAGCCTGGCCGTGACGGCGGCCGGCAATATCACCGTGGCCACGCTGGGTACCGGCTACATTTCCGTCTTCTCGCCCGTCGGCAAGCTGCTGGAGGAACTGAAGATGCCCGATTCCTATCCTACCAACATCTGCTTCGGCGGGGCAGACATGCGCACCGCCTGGGTGACCCTGTCCGATGTCGGCCAGCTGGCCCGCATGACGTGGAGCGAACCGGGGTTGCGGCTGAATTTCCAGCAATGATGCCGGGGCCACGAAACGATGCCTCCTTCATCGGTTCGGAGCGATGATAGCGTGCGTGGGGTCACGGGCTGCTACGCACTGAAAATGACCCATGCCGGTGGTCATTTTTCGGGGCCGCTGACATGAGTTGGGCCGAGCTGCCCGGGTGCGTGCTGCGTGCCGAGCGCTCGGGCCATGGGACGGGTCGTGTGGTGCTGCTGCACGAGCTGGGCGGCAGCCTCGAGAGCTTCGACGCGGTGACGGCCCTGCTCGCGCCGGCATTCCAGGTCCTCCGCTACGACCAGCGCGGCGCCGGGCAGTCGGAGAAGCCAAGGCCGCCGTTCGGCATGGCGGACCATGCGGCCGACCTGCACGCGCTGCTGCGCTGGAGCGGGTGGCAGGGACCGGTGCTGCTGGTCGGACTCGCCGCGGCCTGCGCGATCCTGGCCGAGTTCGCCTTGGCCCATCCGGCCGACGTCGTCGGCCTGCTGCTATGCGGCCCGGTCCTCACGGCTACGGGGGAGGCGGGCAGTTATCTACGCACCCGCGCGGAGCGGGCGGCTCGGGACGGGATGCGGGCTGTGGTGGACACCAGCCTGGCCCGGTCCTACCCACCGCTGCTGCGGGGCGACGCCGCCGGGTTCTCCGCCTATCGCGCCCGCATGATGGGAAATGACCCCGTCGGCTACGCCTGTGCCAACATGGCGCTGGTCGAGGCCACGGTGGACGGGCGCCTGGGCGAATTGCGAGTCCCGGTCGATGTACTGGCCGGGCAGCACGACCTGCTGCGCGTGCCTGAGCAGATCGCCGAGACCGCGTCCCGCATCCCCAATGCGCGCTTCACTGTGGTGGAAAGCGGGCATCTTATGGCGGTGCAGACGCCGGGCCTGGTCGCCAATGCCGTGCATGCGCTCGCCAGCCGTAACCGGGGGGAACCCGCATTTTGAGCATGGGCCTGCTGATGGTCACGATGGAACGAGCGTGGTGCATGTGTGGACGGCCCCTTGGGTGCAAGGGGTCTGCTGCATGATCTGACGAGCGGTGCGATGGCGGTCATGTGTCCGGCCTGTGA
>JAABUQ010002099.1_pt1 | contig 40444 bp, 45 predicted proteins | sample 5560001 | NCBI WGS metagenome assembly JAABUQ01 (sample SAMN10711888, study PRJNA513371) | rock metagenome | isolation source: Antarctica rocks | place: Antarctica: Victoria Land, Finger Mt nord | collected 2015-12-18
ATTGCGGCCCGAGCAGGGCTTGCAAGGATGCCGTGTCCAGGGTGTCCGAACCCGTTGTCGCCATCGCCACAGTTGAAGGTCGCGGTCAGCAGATTGCAAGATCCACGGCATTCGGCAGAATGGTTACCATTTCTCATCGAACTGGACCTCGGTCGTCCGGGGGGGAAAGGGCGACCAACTCGTCGTGGGCCGCCTTGGCATGCTCGCCCGCCTTGTGGGTGTAGCGGGTCACCGTGTCGCGGTGGACGCCCACGAGCCTCTCGGTCTGACGGACGCCGCAGCCTTCGGCGATGTGTTCCAACACGGCCGTGGCCTTCTCCTCAGGGCCAGCGCTAACTTTGGGTAAGCATGGTGGCTGAGGGGCTTTCGCCCCGGGGGTCTTGTCTGTATAGATCTTCTCCGTGTGACTTCTTCTGCGGCGCATGGGGACTCAACCTGGTGGACATCCAGCGGATCTCCTTGAACGAGGTCGTTCGGCATTTCGAAGAGTTGGAGGACCCCCGCTCCACCGTCAATCGGCAGCATCCCCCGGTCAGTGTCGCCGTCATCGCCCTGTTGGCCGTGCTGGCCGGCGCCGGCGGGCCGACCGCGATCGCCGAGTGGGCCGCACTCAAGGAGGAGTTCCTCCTCAAGGCGTTGGACCTGCCCAACGGGGTCCCGCGAAAGGACGTCTTCCGCCGCGTCCTTATGTCCCTGAAGCCCGGCGTGTTTCAGGCCTGCTTCGCCGACTGGCTGCGGATCGAATCGTCCTTGCCGTAATGGCCGCAGACGGAGAGGTTATTCCCGCCCCGGACGCCATGATCGGGACACTGGGAATTCAGGCAGCAGAATCGAGAGAGGTCGTCCACGGCCCACCTCCAACGACCGAAGATGCGACTGGAGAAAGCAGTTGCCTCTTCGCGTCAGGATAGGGCCGGAGGCCGGATCGATGCAATGGATTACGGACACGACCCGGCGCGACCTGGACCATCCGATATTCATACTCGGCTTGGGACGGCGGCAGGGCCGGAGGAGGCGGGATCGGGGCCGGAGGAGGCGACGGGGCGGGCTCGGGCCGGGCCGCAGCGTCCCATCCCTCGTCGTGGTCGATCGTGGTCGGGAAGGTGTCGGCCGCCGCAGGCCCGGGGATCTCGACCGTCAGGCCGCACGCCTTGCACCGGCCGCGGCGGCCCGCCAGGTTGTCCGGCACGCTGAACGCCTTGCCGCACCCGCAGATCACGCTGATCGGCATCGACCGCCTCGGGTGAGGGATGAAGAATAACGGAGACCTACTCGATGGCTCGCCGGCCCGCGTCGACATCGACAGCGACCCTCGCCGCCTCGGGCCAGACCGCTCTCGCTTGTAATTATAAGTATCCCGCAGGCGTTTCGGTAGCGTCCCCGTCCGGCCGCGAGCGATACGGTAAAGCCCGTCGCCTCGCATCACCATGCTGAAGCACAGCAATTTTTTTCTTTCCTATGCGGGGAAACGGGTTGCGACGCATTGCACTGCGGATTTGAAACAGAATACCCGTGAAATCCACTCTATATAGTTCTACTGTATCCCGGTCCTTGAATACGCCTAACGATTTTTGCACCATACCCTTCCGTGACGGGGTCGTTCGGAAGGGGGCCGGCTATGCAACGGCGTTACGAGGCTCGCCTGGAACAGATGATGGCCCAGGCCGAGGTCGCTCCCGAGTTGATGCGGGGCCTCCTGAAGCGGCTCGAAACCTTCGCCGAGCCGTTCACGGGGTCGTTCACCGGCACGCAACAACGGCGGCATGTCGCTGAGTCCATGACGGGCCTTCTGTCCAAGCTCGAGCGCGAGACCGGCGAGGCGATCGCCTACCTTCACGACCAGGAGCGCCAGGGCTTGCAGAAGTTCGTCGGGGAGGTGCCTTGGGACCACAAGCCGTTGCTTATTACCCCGGCCCAGCAGGTCGGCAAGGATCTGGGCGAAGCCGATGCCGTGCTCGTCTTCGACCCCTCGGCTTTTCCCAAGAAGGGGACCGAATCGGTCGGCGTGGCGCGGCAGTGGTGCGGCCGGCTTGGCAAGGTCGACAACTGCCAGGTCGGCGTCTTCCTGGCGTATGTCTCGAGGAAGGGGCATACGCTCGTGAATACGCGCCTGTATCTCCCCACGGAGTGGACCAAAGACCGCAGGCGCTGCAAGGCGGCGGGTGTGCCCAAGGGAACGAAGTTCCGCACCCGTCACCAACTCGCCCTGGAGATGCTCGGCGAGTGCGGCACCCAGCTGCCGCATTCCTGGGTCGCGGGCGACGACGAGATGGGCCGGTCCTCGCGTTTTCGCTCGGATTTGCGGGGCCGCGGCGAGCGATACCTGTTGGCCGTGCCGTCGAACACCTTGGTCCGCGACCTCGATGTTCCACCCCCGCCCTACACGGGTCGCGGGCGACGTCCCATGAGCCCCTTCTTGCGGCCGGATCGCTGGTGCGCGGCCTTGCCGGAGGACGCCTGGACCCGGGTCGATGTGCGGGACGGCGAGAAGGGCCCGTTGGCGGTCGAAGTTGCGAAGCGTCGAGTCCGGCCGCGAACCGAGACCGGAGGCACGGGACCGGAGGAGTTGCTGTTCGTCACCCGCGAGCGTCAAGCGGACGGCACGATCAAGCATGATTACTATTTTTCCAACGCGGACGCGGAGGCGCCTTTGAAGGAACTGGCGCGGGTGTCCAAGGCGGCGCACCGGATCGAGGAATGCCTCAAGACTGCCAAGGGGGAGGCGGGCCTGGCCGACTACCAGGTGAGGAACTGGATCGCCTGGCATCATCACCAGACCCTGTCGATGCTGGCGGCGTGGTCCCTGAATCAGGAGGCGCGGCGGGGGAAAAATCCGGACCCCGGCGCTGACGTCGCCGCAACTGAGGCAGTTGATCGCGGGCCTGATCGAGAGCCATCTCAAGACGCACTCTCCCTCATCCCTCTGCCATCGCAGTACGCGCCGGTTGCGCCGAAACGAACAAGCCCGGTTCTACCACCACCGATCGCGTAAAGTCATGCCTCGATTGAGGAATCAACTCAGGACGTAGCGGATACAGTAGAAATAGAGGGGCATGACAAATACACCCCCCTCGCCGGATGACAGGCGATGGCATTTCGGATCGCGGACGAACGCGTCACCCGGCCGGCCTCCACGCCCTCGCCGGACGTCGCCAGGACGAGCGACCCCCGGGGCGATCAGGACCCCGGGCCGTGACAAGGCCCACAACCCGAGCGAGACACCCCCGTGACGATCCCGAGCACGGCCACGCAGGCGGACAAGGCCCCGGCCCCGTGCCCGCCGCCGAGGCGACGAGGGCGGCCCAAGGCCGCGGGGCGCACCGTCGCGCGCTATTCCATCGTGACGACCGCCGAATGCTGTAATATTTACTTGGCCGATGCTCGACGGGCGATCAGTGCAACCCAGTATGGCCGTTCCGGCCGAATCACGGGAGGCGGGAACATGCCCGAGGCGACGGCGACCGAACCGCAATTCATCTCGACCAGGCGGGCGCGGGCCCGGCTGGGGGTCTCGCGCAATCAACTAATCATGCTCATGCATCGGGGTCTGCTGACAGTCCAGCGGCTCCCCGGGATGCACCCGCGGATCCTCGTGGCCGACCTCGACCGGATCGCCGCCGATTCTATCCGGCCGGCGACCGCCGGCGTGAAGTGACGATGGCCGTCCCGCGACGCTTCAGTCCCATGGAATTCGGAGGTTCTGCCTACACGTCTGCGGAATGACAGATCCCGAGGCATCCCCGGTCGGCGACGGCCGGCCCCTGCCCCCCCATCCCCCTTGTACCCCACCCGAAAAACATCCCCTCTTTACCGCACTCGTCGATGCGACTCCCCCACATGGCCTGCCCCTGATTTGACAGCGCGATCCTGGAGGCCCCGACATGCCGCCGCCTTTCCTCACCCGCGTCCGAATGACGAGGATTCCGCCCCGCCGCACCGTCGTCGGTCGTTGCGACCGCGCAACCATCGCGGTACAAAAGCGAAACGGCCGTGGACGGCGAATCCACGGCCGCTCGCGATTTCGGTGTCCCGCGGCGCTACCAACGCCCCGAGACGCTGCTCGTACGGCCCTGCGGGGGAGGGACCATACCCGTGTTGCATTCTATCGGTGATCCGCCCGGACGCAAGTCCGGAGCGGGGGCGAACGCGCATGGATCGGGCGGGAAGCCGCCGGGGCCCAGGCTCGGGCCGGCCGAGGGCACGGACGATACGCCTCCGGTCGAGCAGATTGCCCGGACCCTCGAGCTGCTCAGCTCGCCCGAGGTGGCCATCGAGCTCCGCGCGCCGCAATTCATCCCCGAGCCCGGAAAGCCCACCACGAACGTCGTCCATCGGTTCGCCCCGGGCGCGTACGTCGCGGCCGCGGTTAAGGCCCTCGAGTGGTCGGGCAGGGCCCCGGCGGTCTACCTGGTGATGAACGGCGTCGACCCGACCCTGCCCAATGGGCGAATCGGGGCCGGGGCCGCGGCGAAGGCCGGCCAGATCCCGCGGCGGCGATGGCTGCTCATCGACGTCGACCCGGTTCGGAAGGCGGGCTCCTCCACCGACGACGAGAAGGCCGCGGCCTTCGCCCTGGTCGAGACGATCCGCAAGGCTCTCCGGGCCCGCGGGTGGCCCGACCCCATCGTGGCCGACTCGGGCAACGGGTATCACCTGCTCTACCTCATCGACCTGCCCAACGATGCCGCGTCGACGGCGCTCGTCAAAGGGACGCTCGAGGCCCTCGCCCGGCAGTACGACACCCCGGGGGCCACGGTCGACACGAAGGTCTACGACGCCCCCCGCCTGGTGAAGCTGTACGGGACGCTCGCCATGAAGGGCGAGGCGGCCCCCGACCGTCCGCACCGCTTCGCCCAGGTGCTGAGTCGCCCCGAACGACTCAACCCGATCCCCCCGGCCAAGCTCGCGGAGCTGGCGGCCGAGGGGAAGCCGGCCCCGGTCGGCAGGGTCAACGGCCGATCGAGGCAAGGCGGCAGGGGCGGGAACGATGAGGGCCGATGGACGCCGGAGATGCGGGCGATCGCCTATCTTGACCGGTGCCCCCCGGCTATCTCGGGACAAGGTGGGCACGATCAGGCGTTCAAGACGGCCTGCACGGTCGGCCCCGGATTTGACCTGGACCCTTCGACGGCCCTTCGCCTGCTCGCCGAGCACTACAACCCGAGGTGTCAGCCTCCATGGTCGGAGAAGGAACTCGACCATAAGGTCGGAGACGCCTATGCCAAGGAGACACGGCGGGGTTGGCTCCTGCATGCCCCGCGGAACGGCAAGGCCGACGATCGACCCCCGCTCCGGAAGTTCCCTCGCGACGACGAGGCGGGCCGGGAGTTGCCGAGGATCATCTGTGGTGACGAGACCCCGGAAGAGGGCCTCAAGACCTGGACTCCCGCGGCGATGGAGGCCCTTGCGAGCCACAATGACCCCCCCCGAGTCTTCCAGTCCGGCAACTCCATCGTCCGCATACGCCCGGCTGACGTCGACGCCCCGCCGACCATCGGACCCCTCTCCGGGGACTCGCTCCGGGGGGAGCTCGACCGGGCGGCGTCGTGGGGGACCGAGTACCGCGACAAGAAGGGTCAGATGAGGGTTCGCTTCGGTCCACCCCGGATGGACATCGTCCGGGACATCATGGCCTTGAACAGGTGGGAGGAGGAGATCATCCCGAGGCTCGATGCGGTGGCCGAGGTCCCTCGGTTCCTCCCGGACGGACGACTCCTCGGCCAGCCCGGCTATTACCGCGAGGCACGCCTGTTCTACACCCCGGCACCTGGGATGCTCGGCCTCGACATCCCCGACAGGCCGGCCGGGCACGAAGTCGACGCGGCGCGGTCGCTGCTCGAAGATGACCTCTTGCACGACTTCACCCTCGCCAATCAGGCGAGCAGGGCCAACGCTATCGCTTTCATCCTGCTGCCCTTCGTCCGGGCGATGATCGCCGGCCCGACACCGCTGCACCACTTCGGGGCGACGACGGAGGGGACTGGCAAGACGCTCCTGGCGACCTGCTGCGCCTATCCGTCGCTCGGCCGCGAGGTGACCACGAGCCCGCAGAAGGAGAGCGAGGCCGAATATCGCAAGGCAGTCATGGCCGTGCTGCGGTCAGGTGCCTCGCACTACCTGCTCGACAATCTCAACAACCCCACGGGTTGGGACGGCGTCTCGCTGCCCGTCGATTCGGGCGTCCTCGCCAACGTCTTGACGTCTCATCCCTTCTACTCCGACCGCATCCTGGGGCTCAGTGAAGACGCTCGCGTTAGAGTAAACATATGTTTTGTATCCACTGGTAATAACGTCTGGTTTTCCCGTGAATTGAACAGGCGCATCGTCCCGATCGACCTGGTCGCTCCCATCGAGAACCCAAGCCTCCGGACCGGGTTCAAGTACGATCCCATCATCAAGGAGTTCGTCGAGCCCCGCCGGATCGATCTGCTGCGGGCCTGCCTGACGCTATGCCGCCACTGGATCGCCGAGGGTATGCCGAAGGGCGAGCAGACGATGGGCCGCTTCGAATCATACGCCCAGACGATGGGCGGCATCCTCAGCTGCATGGGCGTCGAGGGTTTCCTCGGCAACCGCACCATGATGATCGACCGCAATACCGAGTCGAGGAGATGGGGCGATCTGATCGAACAATGGGCGAAGGTTCACGGGACTTCGCCCGTCACGGCGGGCCTGCTTTGGGACACCATCGGGGCCGATCCGGATCTCCACATTGCGTTCGCCGACCTCCTGGGCGAGGGGTCGACCCTCTCCCAGAAACAGCGACTCGGCCGGGCCCTCGAGAAGCAGTCCGGGCAGGTTTGGGGGGATTGGCGGATCGTCCCCGCAGCGGGTTCGAACCGCAACAAGGTGGCCATGCACAAGCTCAAGCCGGCTTCTGACCGATACGTCGTCGTTGATGACGAAGAAGAAACCCCTAACGACAGCGGGACTTGCGGCTCATTCTAGATGCTCGCCATGTCGGACACTTGTCGACGGGGTTTCCGGGGTTTTCGGGGTTCTGAAACTCCGCACGTCTGTACGCGTACGCGTACGCGCCGGCGGGGGGGAGGGGTTTTCGGTACTCCGAAAACCCCGGAAACCCCGCAAGCATCCGAAAGAGCGAGAGTGAAATGGCGGCCAGCGGGAATAAAGGGAGCACTGTGACCTCTGTCCTCGCCATCCTCGCTCGTGCGTCCGCGGCTGGGGTCGTCCTCGAGGCCTACGGGGATCGGATCCGGTTCAATGCCTCGCATGGCCTGCCCGACGACCTTCGGGCCGATCTGGTCGCGCACAAGCCCGAGGTCCTGGCATTGCTCGCCCGGCCCGGAGGGCCAAGCTCAGAACGGGTGGATAACAGGTGCGACTCCCCAGCCGTCGCCGCGGACCCCCGGCACTCCGGCCCGCCTATCCGTCGGGTCGGCCGGCCCGGCTGGGACGAGCTGTCCCGCCAGCGTTGGGGCCCGGCCCTCGACGACGACGAGCCCGGGATCGTCGTGGACGCCGCGGACGCGGCCCGCCGTCGTGCCGCGATCGAGGCCGGCCCGGCCCTCGGTTCCGACGCGGCCGAGGATCCGGTTCCTCCCGCCGACCCCGCCGGCCTCGAAGCCCTCGACTTCACCGCGGCCGACTGCCCGGCCTGGGTCGACGACCCGACGGCGTCCGTCTCGTGGTCGGCCATCCGCGCCACGGTCGACGGCGTCCGTCTCGTGGTCGGCCATCCGCGCCACGGTCGACGAGCGGGTCCCGGCCTTCGCTCCGCCTCCGAGTCTCGCCCCGCCCCCCGTCGATCCCGGTAAGATATTCAGTAACTCGGAAGTTCGACAATCCGGGTGGTCGGAGATTCGCGTACGCGACGACTCGGAGGCCCGGCCGGCCGAGTCTCCGATCGGCGAGGACCTGCATCCCGGCTGACGACCTCGACCCCGACGAGGACACTCCCCGTGGCTGTCACGACGATTGTCCATTGCGACAAGTACGGGTCCAGGGTCACGCAGGACCGGACCACGCTCAAGCCGACGGTGGGCCCGCTCCGCCATCGCGAGCCGGTCGACCTCTGCTCCGACTGCTCCGCCGCCCTGCTTGAATGGCTGGGGCCCGTGCCCGGCCGCAAGCCCGCCGGAGACGCCGGGACGATCGTCCCCGTCGCTCTCGACGGGGCGGCCCGCCGAGGACGGTGACATGCCGCTGTGCGTGGACGGCTCCGGCGAGGGCGTCTTCGTCGAGCCCGAGTCGCCGCCCGACGATCCGCCCCCCGTCCCGGCGCGGACCGTCCGCCGGCTGAAGATGTGGCGGGTCTGGTACGACTACCGGGTCGCGGGGATGTCCCTCCGCGAGATCGCGGCGGAGGTCGGCGAGGCCCCATCGACGGTCGGGGCGGGCATCGCCAGGTTCCTGTCCGCGGTCGAGGCCGGTCTGCCCGACGCCCCGGCGCGGGACGAGGCGGACGGGATGGGCCGGCTGGTCCCGGCGTTCGGCCCCGGCCCATTCGTCCCGGACCGCGTGGCCGACGGGCGACCGTCCGCGTGCGACGCCTGCGAGGGGGGTGATCCGGTCGGACGCGCTCGTCTGCCCGTACTGCCACACGGTGTCGGGCCGTCGCCAGGCGGCGATCGACCGTCGGGCCCATCGCGAGAAGATGGCCGAGCGGCGCGAGGGGCTGAACCGATCCCAGGCCGGGCCGCCGCCGTCGGACCTGACCGCCGCGGCGAAGGCCGCCGAGGCCGAGAAGGCCGCCGAGAAGGCGACCGGGGCGAAGCGCCGCCGCGTCCGGCCTGGCTGGCCCCGGGCTCGGGGTCCCGGCGTCGGGGGATGATCTCCCCCGAGGGGTCCCGGCCCGTCCGGCGGGGCGGCGAGTGGCTGGCCGGGCCCGACCCGCTCCCGACCGAGGTCACCCCTCGGCCGGCGGGCCCGGCAGGACGATGGACGCCCCGATCGGGACGTCCGCGGGGGCCAGCCCCCGGAAGAAGAGGCTGATCGTCGTGCCGTGGTCGCGAGCCCCGTCGATCCGCGCGAGCCGCGACAGCCCGTCCGGGGTCCGGATGCGGGCCGCCCGGCCGACGTAACCCCGGGGGTCGGCCGGGCGGCAGTCCCCGAGGATCGCCACGACGCCCGGGGCGTGGTCGATCCCGTAGGACTCTTTCATCTCGATCGTGTCGACGACCTGCACGCCGACCTCGTCGTCAGCCCGCAGGGGCCCCAGGCTTCGGCCGGATGCGAGTCCCATCCTTCGCCCCCCCAATCTCGTAAATGGTCGATTCTTGCTGGCCCAGGATGGCGAGGACGTCGAGGTCGTCGTCGGACGGACCGGTCACCAGGGGATGGGTATGCCAGAGCATGCGGACCACTCGCCTCTCATGTCCCTCGATCTCCATGTGCAGGGTCCGGCCGGAATCCTCGACTTTGACCTCGAACCCGATCGCCTTCGGGCCGCCCTTGATGAGGGCCAGGGCCCCGCCATCGACCTCTACCAGCGAATGCTCGGCACAATACTCCCAGGTCCGACCCCTCGCCTCGTTGACCAACTCGTCGCGAATCTCGCCAATCCCCACCCATCGTACAAACACGGCGTCTTCAACGTTCATTTTAAGTTGCCCTTTCACCGATCAAACCGTCTTATCCACTCGCAATGCCCCCGAACCTGGGTGATTGCCCGGCGACACGCTGTCAACCTACTACATTATAGTTCAGATAATCGCATCTGCCAACTTTCAGAGATGAGCTATTCTAAGACACAGTATGTGTACTCTCAGAGACCGGGATGGCCGACAACCAACGACCAGGTGGGCGCCGCGATCCCGCCGGCGGAGGGGCGTCACGGGAGGGGACTCGGGCCGGCCGCGTCCTCGGCCTCCCTTCGGTGCCCGACGTCCGCGGGGGATCCGGCCTCGCCCTGGCGGCCCCCCGGTGCGGGTCGCCCCCGCCGGGTCTCCCGCAGCTCGAGCCCCAGGGCCGAACAGATCGCGTCGAGGGTCGGGGTCGTGAGCCCGCGATCGCCCTTGTCGAACCGGGTGACGATCGAGGGGGAGACGCCGGCGGCCGTCGCGACCGCGTAGGGGGTGAGGCCCCGGGCTCGGATGATCTCCCGGAGCTGGCCGGAGACGGTGGCGGCCGGCCGGGGGGAGGGCCGGCGCTTCTTCGGGGCGGGTCTCATGGCGGCGTGCTCCCGGGGTGTCGTCAGGCGGGGCGGCGGATCAGGCCGAGGATCGAACTCGGCGCCCACTTCGGGCCGCCCGACTTGGGCCGGATCCCCCGGGCGTCCAGCTCGGCGGCGATCGCCCGGATCGATCGGCCGGCGGCGGCCAGCGCCTTGACCTCGGCGACGACGGCGGACTCGGCGGGGTCGGCCACCAGCGAGACGGGCAGGTTGCCCTTCCTGGACCGGCGGCCGTCGTCGACGAGCGCCATCCCGAAGGGGGTCGGGCCGGTCCGCTCGCCGCGGCGGCGCTTGGCGGCGAGGGCGGCGCGGGTCCGGGCCTTGATGATGAGCCGCTCGTATTCCGCGAACGCGTCGATCATCCGCCGCATCAGGACCGAGGACGGGTCGTCGTCGGCGGTCCCCTCCCCCGCGGCCGAGATGATCCGGCACGACTTGCGACCGGCGGCGCTCTCGATCATGGCGACGGCGATCGGGTCCCGGCCGAGCCGATCGCGCTTGGCGACGATGAGGACGTCCCCGGATTCGAGGGCGGCCAGGGCGTCGAGCAGGCCGGCCCTCCTGGCGAGGGGGGCGGCGCCGCTCATCTCGTCGACGAACGGGCCGACGACCGGGCAGCCCTCGCGGCCGGCCCACAGCTCGCACGCGTGGCGCTGGGCGTCGAGCCCGAGGCCGGAGGCGGCCTGCTCGTCGGTGGAGACGCGGAGATAGGCGACGGCTCGCACGGTTCGCACCCCCATGTTCCGGGCCGGGTTACACCATCTTATGTGCCATCTGACACAATGTCAACCGGCAATATGATGCCGTGCCAGTTGGCAATGTCGGCCCATGCCAACTGGCACAAATGTCCACGGTGAACGCGGCGGGCGTCGATGGGTGTTCAGGACCGACCGGTCGTGAACAGGCCCGAGCGGTAAGCGGTGGTCGTTGCTATCGGCGCCGTTGAGGCAGTAGGATCCCTGGTTAAAGTTCCGCTCCATCACGGATGGCGGTGAAACCTGCCGACTACCACGAGCCGTCTCTGGTTGGGGTTGGCCTCATAGTTGGTCTCTCAGGAAGCGACAAAGCCCCCGGCCGATGGAGATTGATCATGAAGCTTTCACTGTCGCTGTGGCTCGCGCTTCTATTGGCTCTAGCGGCGTCGGGCACGGCCCAAGATGCAAAGAAGGCGAATGGCAGTGGCCCTGCTCAGGCAGGTCAGGGCACTTTCATTCCGGCGGTTGGAGGCGTTGGGGCGTTGGTTTTCTCAGGGGTGATCATCATCGCATTAATGGTTCTGAGGTACTATGGATCAATCATCACCAGCATGATGACGCATCTGTAGCCGTTCACGGGCTGGAGGACCTTCAGAAGCCCTTGAAAACGAGGGCCCTCCGAATTGATGCGACGCTTGATTCAGTATTTCAGCGAACACATTCCGAGCCGGAGGGGTGGTGTTCCGAGCAACAAATAATGCTGACGCAGTGCTCGCGAATCAATGCGTCGCCCCTGAGGAGGCTCTTTACGATGAAGAGGGGCCGATCCTTAGTCTGTTCGTACATCCTCCCCACATACTCGCCGAGGATGCCCAGGACCAGGAGTTGCGCGCTCCCTAGCATGGCGATGACGCACATCAAGCTCGTCCAACCGCTGATCGGATTGCCCCAAATCCACGAGACGAGCGAGTAGACCACCAGCAACAGCGCGAATAGTCCCGTCGCGATCCCGAACCAACTCGCCAGGATTAGTGGTTTGATCGAGAAGGCGGTGATCGCATCGAGGGCGAGCTGCAGCATCTTGCGGATCGGGAATTTGGTGGTGCCGGCATAGCGTGAATGGCGGTCGTAGGGCAACGCCTCCTGCCGGAAGCCGATCCAGGGGACCATGCCGCGGATGAACCGATGCCGTTCTCGCATGACGAGTAGTACGTCGAGCGATCGACGGCTCATCAGCCGGAAGTCGCCCGTGTCGGGCGGGATCGCGACGTCGGCCAGTCTGCCGATCAGTCGATAGAACAGCGCCGCGGAAGCTCGCTTGAAAGCCGTCTCGCCTTCGCGGGCGCGGCGTTGGCCGTAGACGACCTCGGCGCCGCCGTCCATGCGTGCGAGCATCTCCGGCAGGAGTTCGGGAGGGTCCTGCAAGTCGGCATCGATGATCAGGATGCGTTCGCCCTGGCAGGAATGGAGCCCGGCGGTCAGGGCCAGCTGGTGGCCATGATTGCGCGAGAGGCTGACGGCCACGAGGTGTGGGTCGACGGAGGCCAATTCCTCCATCAAGGACCAGGTACGGTCCTTCGACCCATCGTCGACCAAGACGATTTCGTAGGTGCGGTCGAGCGTCCGGCAGACCGCCGTCAGCCGTCGGTGCAACTCTCCGAGGACCTGCTCTTCGTTGTAGCAGGGCACGACGACGGAAAGATAGGGGACGTTCATCGCGGCGACCTTGAGGTTGGGACGTTCTTCCGCTGCGGTCGAGGGCGGCCGGGATTGCTAGGCGACGAGGGCTGGGGGCCTGTCGACGCGGTCACGAGCATTCGCCTGACGACGGCGCGTGCGTCAAGCCGCTGAACGTCGGTGGGTAATCCGTCACAGCCGACGCCCTACTCATCGGCCCGACGGCAGCCACAGCTCCCGGATGTCCCCCCCCCGCCCGGGGGCGAGTGGCCCGTCGCCCGAGCCAGGCCATCGTCGAGAGAACGCAGGGCCGATGCGATGTTCGGGAGGAAGGCGTGGCGATTCCATCCGAATTGCAGCGCGGCGAACGGCATGAACCAGATCAGGTGATTGCCGTGGACCTCCCGATAGCTCATCTCGCAGACAAAAATGATCGCGAGATACCAGAATATGAGCGAACGATGGTTAATCTCCTCGCGGAAATTCTTGGCGATGACGAGGGCGATCGTCGCCAGTTGGACGGCGGTGAACGCGATCCGCAACTCCCCCGGCGTGATGGAGTAGAGGCTCGTCGAATCGGGTGTCTTGAGGGAATGAAACAAAGCGATGTTGCGGACCAAGGCCCCGGCGTCCCACGCCAGGAAGGGCAAGAGCGGCAGGAGCCCCGCGGCGAAGCCGGCGAGGAAACGGGGATTCGGCCGCCTCCTGACGAACAGGATCAGGTAGAAGATCGCCGGCGAGATCTTCGCCGAGAGGGACAGGCCCGCCAGGAAGCCGGCCGCTACCCACGCCCTCCGGCTGACGGCGAGTATCGACCCCAGGATCAGGAGGACGGGCAGGATATCGTTCGCCCCCTGGTGGAATAGCTCGTACCAGAGTCGATTTGGCACCAGCGTGAGGGTGACGCAGAACCACGCCGTCGCCGAAGACACCCCCGGCTCCCCTCGGACTTGGCCCATCAAGAAGACGATGACGACTGTCGCGCTCAGGGCGGCGAGGCTCGTGTACTTCAGGCCGTTCTGAGGCAGGAAGGCGGAGAGCCCATAGCCGAGGATCATCGAGGGGCCGTATTTGAATCCCCACATCGACGGGTCGTCGCCGAGGACAGCGATCGTCCTGCTCTGATAGGGGTTTTCCCCTTTGATGAGGACAAGCCGCGCGGCCTCCTGGGTCGTCTGGCCGATGTCGACGACCGGCGGTGAATTCAGGTCGTTCAGGCTCTGATAGAGGCCCCACTCCAGGACGACCAACGCCAGTGCGGGTGACGCCAGGGAAGCGAGCCCGGGCTTACCGGGAGGTCGGGGGCCGGGGCGTGGCCTCGTGGCCAAGGTCATCAGCAGCAGGCCCGCCAGGCAGGCGAACCGCGTGAAGGCCTGTCCCCAGTCGTAGCGGTCGAGGAGATAGAATAGCCCGGCGTAAGCGCAGAGCACGAGCGCCGAGGATAGGGTTGGGCCGAGCGGGCCGAGGCGACCTCGGAAACGTGCCATCATCGCTATTCCTCGCCCTTGAACCGGAACACTTCTCGGTCGAATGGAACCAGCCGCGCCTCGAGGGCACCACCGGCCCGGACGTAGAGCTCGGGGAGGGTGTCGCCCGGGGAGTGGGAGCCGGGCACCCGGCGATAGTGTGCCTCGACCCATTCGAGGACGGCGTGGCTCCGTCCCGCGTTGCGACGGGTCGTGTACACGGCGACCAGCTCGGGCGGACGGGCGCTCAGGTCTTCGAGGGTCCGCGTCGTCAACTCGTCCTGCAATGGCCCTTCGAACAGGGGATCGTCCCAGAGGACGCCGACGGGAGGGCTCAACCGACTCGCGAAGTAGACCTCGGGATGCGGGCCCCATTGGTAGAACGACTCGCCGGGTTTCAAGAGGCCGACGAGCGTCCGGCCGAACTTCTCCGACTCGATGAAGCCGTCGCGGTACTTCCGCCACGACCATTGCTCGGGACTGAGCTGGAAGTGGGGGAGCTCGAGACAGAGGCAGGCCGAGAGGGCGAGCGCGCCCGGCGACCAGGCGAGATCGCGATGACGACCCCACCCTTGCCGGGCAATCACGGAAGTGCCCCATCCCGCTCCGACGGCCAGGGCCGGGAGCCACAACTGGTAGTAGTGCGGCCAAAATCGGCCAGGGGCCGCGATGGCGACCTGAGTCCCCGCGATCCAGGCCGCTAGGAGCCAGAGGGGGCGGGGGCCGGGGCCGCCCTTCCGGAACAGGAACGGGGCGATCGACATCGCGGCGAGTGGCAGAAGGATGGCCTTCTTGGCGAGAGTGCCGATCCCCGACGGGGTCATGGAAGTCGCGAGATTCCCGAGCAAGCTCCCCGAGTACCTCGTGCTGAACAGGAAGTTGGTCCGCCAGAAGATCCCGAAACGCTCGGAGCCGGCGTAGAAGGCCGCGAGCCCGGCCCAGAGGAGCACGCCGGGCAAGGCCACCACGGCCACCTGAATCGCCGCGGCGCGCCGCGGCCGGACCGTCGCCAGTTGAACCAGGGCCCATAGGAAGGCGATGAACACAATGACCTGCTTGTACGTCGACGCGACCGCCAGCAGGATGCCCGCCAGCAAGGCCGATCTTGACCCGCCCCGGCCGGGCGCGCCCACCGCGAGGGCGACGAACGACCAGACCATCAGCGCATTGATGAAAACCTCGGAATTCGGCTGATTTGCCTGGAGGTCGGGGGCGTTGCACGCGATGGCCCAGAAGGCGGCCGACCAGAGTCCCGCGCTCCCCCCGAAGACGGCGCCGGCGCGCTCCACGCCGAGCAGGGTGACGAGCCCCCCGAGCACACCCAGGGCGAAGAGCTGGGCCTTGCCATAACCGACGAGCACCTCGGCCGCCGCGTAAGTCGCGTAGATCGTCGGCGGCTTGATGTCCCAGAGATCCGAGTACAGGGTGCGGCCGCGCAGCATCTCGTGACCGATGACGGCGTAAGTGGCGTGGTCGCACTCGGGCGGCTCCGACCACGTATGGATGCGGAAGGCGATGATATAGAGGGCGAGGATCGACAAGACTGCGACTCGTAGAATCGGGCTGATCCGGCGCCGTCCGATGGCCCCGGGCTCCGGGCTGGCGCGAAGGGAATGGTCCGGCATGGTCACAATGCTCATGGAGAGTTTCACCTGATCTTCCCCTCCCGCTTCCCGGAAGGTCAGAACTGAGACGCGTCGACGACCTCACCACCGGCGATCGTCCCGAGGGCCTTCCAGACGGCCGTAGTGATCTCCTTGCGGACGAACCGAACCGAGGCGTCGGCCAGCAGCAGGTTCACCCCGCCCGGGTGCCGGCTCGTCGCGGTGACGACGACCGGACTGCCAAAATCGTCCGTCCCGCCGAGCAGGCAACTCGGCATCATCGGCGGAAATATGTGATGGTAGCGGGTATAGAGGACGTTACCGTCGCCCCAGCGATATCCCGAGAGGTGGTAGGGAGTTTCGAACCGCAGCGTGGTGGTCGGGCCGGCCGAGGCGCAGGAGTCGATCGTCGAGCCGGCCAGGTAATAGTTGGCCAGGGTGTCGTTCACCCCCATGATCCCAAGGCACCTCTCGCTGAATGAAGCGGTGTTGGTCGTCCCGTCGCGGAAGTCGGCCGGGCCCACAGAACTTTGGAACCAGTACGTGCCGTCATTCTTCGCAGTGCCGCCCGGGACCCCCAGGTCGGCCGACAGGTTGCGAGGGAGGGTACCGGCACAGGCGCGATAGCTCGTCGGGGCCGTGATCAGCAGGAGATTCACCCGTCCGTCCTCGATTCGGTCGCGGTCCGAGGGGCAGAGGAACACAGCGATCCGGGTCGACAGGGCCGTCTGATTCATCGGCCCGTAGGTCGCGTCGTCGAGCCACGGGACGCCCCAGAAATTCTGGGCGTTGAACAGAGCGGACTGCTCGAGATAGGCAAGGATCTGCGACTGCGCCGACCACCGAGACTCCCGGCCCGACGGTGACGCCCCGCCGACGCCGAACGGTAGGACGTTGAGGGTGGACTGGTAGTTGGCCAGGGCGAGTCCGATCTGTCGTAGATTATTCGTGCATCGCGACCGTCGCGCCGCCTCGCGGGCAGCCTGCACGGCCGGTATCAGCAGCGCGCTGAGGAGCCCTATGATAGAGATGACGGCGAGCAACTCGATCAGTGTGAACCCATCGCGCGGCGATAAGGGGCGCGACGGACGACGCCGGACGCCCGTCCGGCCGGGGCGGTGTGATCCGTGCGGCGCGGGGATTGGGAGCAGGGTCGAGTCCGGATCGGTCGAAAAAATGTGGGTGACCACTGCGGAGTTCCTCAGGAGTTTTACGCTGTCGAAGGCTACGGTCGCGTCAAGGGGGGAACCGCAAGACGACGTACCTCAGCCTCGCTGGAGCCTTGGGGGTGATGCCATTCCTGGTCCTATCCGTTCGTTGGAGGCTTCGGGAAAGGACCACCCGCAGGTGCCCGGCGATGCGGGAAATGCCGCCGCGGAATGCACATAAGCCCGCCGGATCGCGTCCTAGATGATGACGTGCCAAGTCGCGAAGAGGGCCGAGTATGCACCGAGGAAGAAACAGCTGATGCCGACCAGGGCGGAGGCCGTGGGCTCTTCGACCCGGCAGAGCAGATGGGCGATGACCGAGTAGACCGGGACGACGACCGAGGCGTAGCGAGCCATACTGATCATGTATCGATCATGACCATTTGTGCAGTATGGAATGAGCAGGAGGAAGGCGGCCGTCAACGCCTCGCGGGAGTCGAGCCATCCGCGCCTGGCGCCCACGACAATCAGGGTGGAGAACGCAACGAAATAAATAACATCAAGTATCCTCATATTAAATATGAACGAATGATGATATTCATTCATATACCAATAAGCTCCCGAAGATGGCGAGAAGATCGACCACACAGGCTCGAGGGTGAGCAGGCTGACGCAACGGCTGACCAGCGCCTCGTCGGGCCGTAGCTTCCAGGCCTCCTGGCCGCGGGCGAACGCGAGTGGGTCGCCGAACGCCCAGCTCAGGTAGGCCGAGAAGGCGAAGATGCCCCAGAGCGAGAGGGGGAGCAGGTAGGCGAGGCGGGCGACCCGCGCGGCCGGCTTCCCTCCCCCGAGCCAGATGTGGGCGATGAAGGGCGGGATCAGTGCGACCCCGACCGGACGGATCGCGGTCGCGAGGCCGACCAGGCCGGCGATGTACACAGGGCGCCAGCGGCTCGCCATCGCGTGCAGGAACAGCGTTACGACGAGCAAGAAGAGCGACTCTGAGTAGTTGACGCGGAAGAATAGCGAGGCCGGCAAGGTCGCCAGTGCAATGACGGCGAAGCCTCCGAGGCGGGCGTCCTTATCGCCGTGGCGCAATTCGTGATATTTAATTATAATATATAATGATAAAATCATGCATACATTAGAGATGATCATTAATGAATAATCAACATTGATCCCAGTTACCCGTGAGAGTAAACGGCCCAGGATAGGGTAGGCGGGGAAGAAGACCGCGCTCGAGAAACTCGTCCGGCTGAAGTCGTAGCCGTGGGCGGCGATCTTCTGATACCATTGGGCGTCCCAATTCGTGTAGGGGGCGCCGCTATACTCGAACAAGGTACCGCGCACGGGGGAATCTTTGACAAGTTGGGAGCCGAGGGTGAAACCGGCTACAACAACGATCCCGCTCAAGTAGTAATAGCCTATCGCCCTGATCAATCGATTCATCTTGAATCCCCCCGCAAGAGTGTACCGATCGTGCCCTCGCCGATCGTCGGCGAGCCCGTCCTCGGGATCGATCACTGGCGACGAGGCGGAAGAGGTGCGCTATTGCTTTCGACGAGTCATGCGGCAAGCGGGCGACGCGGGGGGAGACCCGACAGCGTATCGGGTGCTGATTCGCCGAACGCGTGCCCAGCCTGGCCGCGGCGAGCGGTTGGCGGGGCAGCGAAGCACTAGCCCGTCTGACCGCCTGTTTGGAGGCACGATGCCGATGGGCCGCCGGGCCCCGCAGATCGGACCGGCGTCCCGAAGCTCGCGAGTACCGAGGCGACGACCGTCGCGCCGATGATCAGCAACCCGACCCCGGCGGCCCCGCGTCACGTGTTTGGGACCGGGGAAGGCGCCGCCCGGCGCCGGACCGCAAACCGCCTCACCGCGAAGGCGCCACCAACCATGCCGGCGAGGACGAGGGCCCAGGTCAGGATGGGCCGCCTCGAAGAAGTCCCTCCCAGGCTTCGGTTGATTGCGTAGGCCCCAACATGTAGGCTGGAAAACCGCACGTCAAGGGCATCGGTTGTATTCATCGCGTAGACTTGGAGGCTGACTTCCGAGACCGGCCCGCTGCCAAACGGGATCGAGCCGATCTCCACCTCGGGCCCACCGCCCTCGGTCCGATAGAAATGGATGATCTCCCCCTCCCGCCGGGCCTCGAGGCGGCCGGCACTCCCGCTCACCGGGAAGAGTTCCGAGATGAATTTCCGCATCCCTCCCAGCTCGCCGAAGCAGCTGATCCGCTCGCCCATCGGCAGGTGCTTGCGGCTGACGACGCACCACCCCGCCGGGCCGGAGATGACGATCTCGACGGTATTGGCGACGTCGCCGCGATTCTTGGCCGAAGTCGCGGCGGGCTTCGGCAGGGCGACGAGCTGGTAATCGGCGGAGATCTCGAAGTCACCCTCTAGTTCGAAGAGCCCGACGAAGCTGATCGGCGGGCGTCCCACCGGACCCTTCGGGATGATGGCCTGGAGGCTGCCATGCTTCACCTCCCACCGACCGAGCGATTGCTTCAGATTCGGCCGGAAAAGCGTCCGGTCGTAAGACTGGGCCGAGAGGTCGAGGTCGATCACGTCGGTGAACGTCCCGGAGAGGGCGACGACCAAGACCATCACGAGAGATCCGAGCATCGGCGAGGCCTCCGCCTGGGCGGGATCTGGGATATCTACTGCCAGGGTTCGGACCCCGACGATTGATATCCGCGCAAATCTTGCTCAACATGTCTTTCACGCCGGCGGAGCGGCAGCGATCGGCGGGCCGCAGGCTCCTCCGGCCCGGGTGAAATTGCGGCGGATCCGTTCCAGGCCGATCAGCATCCTCCAGGAATCCCGGAGGAGCTGGACCTTGGAACCCCGGATCTCCTCCCAGGCGACCGGGATCTCGACAATCCGGTAGCCGAGCCGGTCGGCCGCCTTGAGGACGTACAGATCGAACAAGTACCCACTTTCGTGGCATGGTTCGAAGAGAGACGGGACCACGCCCCGGGCGAACATCTTGAAGCCGCACTGGGTGTCGGCTACTGGGAGCGCCAGGTATCGCCTCGCGATGCCCGAGAAGACACGGCCGGCGAAGTCGCGGTGCCAGGGGCGGTAGGCCTTAGGGCCGTCGGCGCTGCCCCGTCCACGCACTCCGATGGCCACGTCGGCCCCGGCGGAGATGGCCTCGCGGAGCTTCTCCTCCTCGCCGATCGGCGTTGCGCCGTCGGCGTCGGCGAAGAGGATCGCGCGGCCGCGGGCGGCGAGCATGCCGGTCCGGACCGCGGCCCCCTTGCCCCGGTTGGTCGGGTGCTCGATCAATGCCAGTTGGGGCCAGTCGGCCGCGGCCCGTCGCACGAAGTCGCCCGTCCCATCGCGGCTCCCGTCGTCCACGACGATGGCCTCGTACCCCTCGAACGCGAGGACGGAGTAGTAGCCGCGGATCGCGTCGAGGTAGCGGGGGAGGCGTCCCGCTTCGTTATAGGCGGGGATGACGACCGACAGGGCGACTTCCATGGCGAACGCTCCCGGGTAGATGGCTCATCGACAGGTGATCGGGTTCCCGTGCCGCTCGACGTATTCGGTGACGCGGTATCGGCTCACCAGGTGCTCCGGCGAGTTGGTGAGCGTGGCCGAGCTACCCCCCTCGAAGATCCAGCTCACGAGGGGTTCCATCCCCCGCGGGGGCTGGTTCACGGAGGATGGGTCCTGGAGATCGACGACGTGCCAGACCCGTCCCGCATCCAGGGAGTAGACGCCGTCGCGCTCCCAGATCACGTCGTTCGGATCCAGAGACGCAAAGTGGTTCATGTGCAAGCTTTTCGAGCGCGATCCGACCCGGCAGCAGACGCGCATCGGCCTGGCGCCGGCGCACTCCGCGTAATAGCGCACCAGATTCACCGAGATCGGCTCGAGCACCAGGACCAGGTCGCCCGGCCGTACCCGGTCCCTCAGCAGTTCGCTCGCCTGCTGAATCGCCGGGCGTTTCTCCCCGATCTGGCCAATCGTGCTCCAGAGTCCGAGCAGGCAGGTGAGCCCGAGCGAGCCGGCCAGGGCCGAACGCATGAGCCGGTCGGGCAAGCGACGCCAGACGACGGCCCACAAGCCGAGCAGCGCGAGTTGGGAGAACGCCAGGAATCGCTCGATGACCAGTGGCCTCTCCGCGAGGATCGAATACGCGATCCCGACCACCCAGGGCGTGAGGGCCTGGAGGAGCAGGAACGCGGTCAGTCGATCAGCCCCCCTGGCGAGCCAGGCGAACAGCGCCATGAAGGCGCAGAATGCCGCCCACGACTCGATCGAGCCGAATGAGATCAACCCTGTGCTCCACGTGAGAAAGATCCGCTCGTAGTTCGCCCGCGTGAGGGGGGGGAGCCAGAAATTGGACTGGACCTTGGAGAATTGGGATAGGAACACCGGGATCCAGGGCAGCACTAGGAGCAATACGAGGGCGTTGGCCGCGACGAAGCCCGCCGCCAGCGCCGCGGACCGTCTCCCGTGCTCGAGGCGATCCCGCCGGGCCTGCAAGAGCAGGCATCCGGCGAAGAACGCGACGTGGGCGGCCCCGCAATACAAAGCAAAATAATGCGTATACATAAAAGAGGTGAGCGTCACGCCGTAGGCGATCCAATAGGGCAGGGGGCGTCGGTGGACCATGGCCTTGAGGAGTAGCCAGGTCGCGGCGCCGGCCAGCAACACGCCGAGGCTGTACATCCGGGCGTAGCGGCTGTATTCGACCTGAGTCGGACTGGCGGCGAGGAGGAAGGCGCTCAGCAATGCGCCAGAGTGGATCAGGATCTCATTTCTCGGCTTTGTGCGGTCGCCCAGTCCGATCCCGGCACAGATGGCGAAGAGGACGGGGATGGCCAAGGTGCCCAGGACCGAGGAGAGCGACCGGAGGGCGAAGGGCGACGTCCCCCAGACGGCCGTCCAACCCTTCAGTATGAGATAGTAGAGGGGGGGGTGGACGTCCTCGGCCGTCTTTTGGACCATGACCGGGATCGGATACCGAGTGATCCTCCAGGAGAAGGTCTCGTCGACGCCCAGCCCTTCGACGCCGAGCCTGTGGAATCGCGCGAAGCCTCCGAAGGCGACGATCACGAGGAGGGGGGCAAGACAAAAGCGCCGGCCGAGGGATGGCGGTGTATGCTGGCTGGGCATGTCAACCTTCCGGATTCGATCCATAACCCCCTCGCCGCGACTCATGGGGCGAGGGCCCCGAATCATGTGTCCCGGACGCGGGTTCGACCTCAGATTGATGTCGCCAGTCATTCGGGCCACGGAGCAACACGCCGGTCGGTCCCTGCTCCTTGGCCCTCGGCGAGAGGTATCACCGGGAGATCGGCCTCCGGACCGATTCCGGCCGGTTCAAGCAGGAGGCGTCCCCCGGGCCACTGTGTAGTCGACGAACTGGAAGGGGCGGACCTGGGGCCTCCACGGCTCACCGCGCTGATCGATGAGCGAGTCGGAGGTCGGCCCCAACCGGCCATCCGCGAGCCGGAGGTAGGGAACGCGGACCGGCTCGACGCCCATGATCCGGGCGCACGTGGCGTCCACCGCGGTGGTGTTGTTCCCAACGAGGATGAGGCCCATCGGCTTGAGGTCGCCCATGATCGGACCGTCTCCTTCCATGCAATCGATGGCGTCGACGACGGCCAGGGTAGTCGGGAGACTCGCCTGGATGTCGAAGACGGTCTGGGGAATCCCCAGTTGATGGAGGACGTTCTTCGGCCAGCCGTAGACGACGCCCGGCAAGACTCCGTAGAGATTCTTCAGCGACGCGGTCATCCCCATCCAATGATGCGTCTTCAGTTTGGGGATCGAGACGATCAGGTCGGCCTCGAGGACCGTGCGGGGCAGGAAGAATCCATCGGCTCGGCTCGCCCCGCCCCGATTCTTGACCAAGTCGACGTCCTCGTAATTGAGGTCGGCGAAATGGAGGCGGTGGGCCCGGATCGCGTCGAGCATCCCCGACTCTTCGAGGGCCATGTCGGAGTCGCGGACGTGCCCGGGCCCCTCTCCGACGACCACGCTCGCCCCCCAACGAAGGAAGGCTTCGGCGACCGCGACGACGACGGCGGGGTTCGTCGTCAGGTGGGGCGAGGACCGCGTGGGCTCGACGAGATTCGGCTTCAGGACCACGCGCCGGCCCGCCAGGTGAGCCGGGTCGACCCCGACGGCGAGCAGGCCCTCACGGACCGTATCGCCCAGGGCGGCGTCGTAGCGCTGGCCCTTCGCGATGAAGACGGCCGGGCCCGACTTCGGGCGTCTCGCCCTGGAGTAAGCGAAGGTGCCCAGGGCGAGGCCGCCCGCGCCGATCAGGACCGATCGCCGCGTCGGCCGCAGGCGGGTAGTCCATCCAGGGCTAAACTGGCGGGAACTCACGATCGACTGCCCTCCTCCCTTGCCGGGGCGATCAAGGGGCATCCGGATCCCATCGAGGCGAGGGCTAGCAAGGCGAGATGGAATGGCCTGACATCCCCCCCGACCTCCCGCTCGTACGCCGCGGCCAGGCATCGATCGGCGTCGGAGGGCGTTCGGCCGTGTGCGGCCAGGCCGAGGAGGCCGAAGCACAGCGAGATGACCGACCTCGCCTCGCCGACGCGGCTCGCGAGGTAGTCGAGCGAAAGCCCGACCCGACCCGACAGGCCCTTCTCCCCCGAAAGGGCCATCAGCGCCAGGCCGGTCGGCGCGACGTGAGGTCTGAGCACGCGCCCGCGGATCGTCGTATTTCCATAATTGCACCCTCCTTGAGGCAAGAGGCGATCGGTCAGGAGTTCGACCGCCTGACGGGCCCGCTCGTGCCGGTCGAGCCCGGCCGCCTTGAGGGCCAGGAGCTGGATTGCCGTCGGCTCGACCCAGGAATGCGTCCCCTCCGCCCAGGCCCATCCGATCAGGGTCGGGTCGTGCCCGAGCCAATCCATCCGGGCCTGGGTTTGTCCCTTCGATCGCACCAGCCAGTCCAGGCCGCTCCCGATGCAGCCGTCAAAGTCACTCCGCTCGGGTGAGCCCGCCGGCGAAGGACGCCGGGCCCATTGCCAGGCGAGGAGGGCCCATCCGGTCGGCCACTTCGGGGCCGAACGGCCGACGGCGATGCCCAGGCTCCCGTCCGGATTCTGGACACCGGCCAGCCATCGGAGGGCTTCGGCATGGTTCCGGGTCCGTTCCGATGCCCCCAAGGCCAACGCACAGAGGGCGGTCGGCTCCGTGGCGGGGGAGCCCCCCGCCGCGTAACCCCAGGGGGGGCGAACATCGATCGCGTCGATGGCTTGATCGACCCAGGTCATGGTGGTGACCCTGCTCATGGGGTGTGGTCGGGGTCGACTGGCGCCGGCGATCCCGATTCGTCGGCCGATTCCTCCGAGCCGGCGCGCAGGAACCTGAACTGGTAGAGCAGAAGTATGAGCCCGAGCCCGATCCCGGCGAACATGCTCAGTTCGAGCCAATTTCTCGGCCTCGGCGACCGGGTCGCCACGTCGATCCGACCCCGAGAGATGGTACTGGCCCAGGGATCGATGCCCTCGGGCTGCTTCTCGTACGTGACCCCGCGGATGTAGTCGGAGACCGTCGCCCGCTCGGGGACCGGGACGTCGAAGAAGCTGTCCGGTAGGTCGTTGAAGCGCGATTCGAGAAGGATATTCATCTGGACGACCTCGACCTTTCCCCGGTAGGGCGCGGGCACGTCGTCGAGGTTGTAGGTGAGGACGACCTGCCTCCCGGGAATCCAGATGTCCGGCGCCTTCTCCACGTAATCCGAGTTGTCGACCTGGAACAGCACCGAGCCGGGGGATTGAAAGTAGATCCGTCGCCGGCAGGTGAAGCCACGCGCCGAGTCGATCCAGATGATGTCCTTGCCCGGCCGCTCGAGGACGTGGCAGGGAGCCCCGTCGATCGTCTCGAGCTGGGGCCGGACGCAGAATTCCGCCCGGTGGGCGATCACCGATCGGGGCAACGACTCCCACTGGCCGGCGCTGACACTCTCGCCGTTGAAGACGGTCTTCAGGTATTCGGACCGTACCCGCATGTCCGTCAATAGGTCGAGGCAGAGCCATCCCGGATAGAGGAAGACCTGGTAACTCCTCGCGCTGAGCTCGGGCAGGATGTCGAAGTGGTTCATATCCCGCTCGACGCTGATCGTCCCGTTCCAGGAATACCAGGCCTCGCGGACGTGCCCGTTGGGCCGCCGATCCGGGCCGTTGGAGAGGAGCTCGTGCTTCTCCTTCAAGAAGAACCATCCGCCCTTGCGGGCGTTGGTGATCTCGTTCGGCGGGTAGGGCGCACGCGCCCCCGGCGGGCAGTCCCTCACGTCGCGGGTGTGCTTGTAGCGCACCATCCAATTCTTCTGGCCCATCCAGGTGTCGACGAGCTTCTGCATCCCCCGGACGATGTCGTCGACGTTCAGGGTCGCCTGCTCCGCCCGGGAGGGTGTTTGACCTCCCCCAAGGGCGAGAAGGCCCAGGAATGCGATCGTCGGTGCGTTGAGGGCGGCATGTTGCGGTCGCATCGTGTGTTTCTCATGGCGGAATCGGCGCGGTTTCAGTGAGGGGGTCGCGTCGAGGAGTTCGATCTGTTTCGCCCCGGCGAAGGTCCCGCCCGTCCCGACCTAATCCCGATACCCAGACCGGAAGTGGGTGTGCTCGAGCCATCGAGGGTCCGCCCAGCGTCGCCCTCCGGCCATCACTAGGGCGTGGAGGGCGTGCGACGTCGGCAGATAGTCGTGGAAATCGGAGAGTATCTTCTCGCGGAGTTTCGGGATCGTCGCGAGGATGAAGTCGGCCGCGCGGCGGAGTGCGGCGGGCTCGGGCCGGAGTTCGGTGGGCAGGATCACCATCCACTCGAGTATGTGGCCAGTCGCCGTGATCTTGCCGTGGACCCCCTCGGCGGCACCGGTCTTGTGGTGCTCGCCATCGTGTTCATCCTCCCACCAGCCCGCCGTCCAGCTACCGTCCGACTGCTGGCGCCCGGCGAGGAATCTCGTGTACTCGAGCAGGCGTTCGCGCACTTCCCGGGCCCGCCCCGCGGAAAGCAGCGGCGAGGTCGTGTGGGCGTTCAGCAGGGTCGCGAGCGCGTAGGGGGCGTGGGTGCCCTCGCAGGCGCTCTGGCCGAAGGGGCGTTTGACGAGGATCTCCGCCAGGTCGTCGAACGAGATCCACTGCCCGAAGCGGTTCTGCCAGCGCGGGACGGCCAGATAGCGGGCGAGGCCGCAGGTGACCCATTCCAGCTCCTGCGTCGGGTGGTAGCGCCGGGCCTCGTCCTGGACCACGTCGGCCAGCCTCGCTGGGCGGTCGCCGGCGAGCATGAGCGGGGTGTCCGAGGGAGCTTCGACGTCAGACATCACCTGGAGGTATTTGCCGATATGAGTGGAACCCCACTCCTGGCCCCAGCCTACGTCGACCACCGACGTGACGACCTGCACACCGAAGGGGCTCGGGACCAGGAGCCGGTCGAGGGTGAACTTGCTGTTCGCCTCGTACGTCCGCTGGTCGGTCAAGCACCGGAGGAACAGCCCCTCCCCGGTGAGGCCCTCCGAAGGCTCGATCGGCACGTCCCGGGGCGAGAAGGGGACGTCGGGCCCCCAAAGCCTCATCGCGTGGTAGACCAGCGAGACGGGCACCTTATTGCGGCGGAAGTAGGGCCGGAGGACGTCGGCGGCTACCACGAGGTCGCGCCGCTCGGGGGCCCAGCCCTCTATCGGGTAGATCGTGATCGGCAGGGGCCTCGGCCGCACCGGGATCGGGGAACCCAGGGCCCCCGGCTCGCCGAGGGACGCGGGTTCCGGCCGGGTCCAGGCCCACCCGGCGCTGGCCAGGAGGGCCGTCGCCGTGAGCGTCAGGAAGGGCCAGCGCGCCAGTTCAGCTCGCCACAGCGATCGATGGGGCATGGGAATCCCTCCTGTGGAGCCGGGCCATGACGACGAGGTTGAGGACGAGGATCAGGGCGAAATGGCCGGCGATCAGCAGGCCCTGCGGGCTGAGCAGCCATGCCCGGGGGGCCCCCTCGAGCACGAGGCAGTAGCCCGTGGCGTCCCTCGAGATCGTGTCGGGTCGCCAGCTCGTGAACAGGGCGTTCGTGGTGTCGATCCCCTGAAGCATTCCGTCGGGGTCGACGCTGGTGACGACCGTGAAGTGGCCGGACCCTTCGCCCCCCTTCCCCGCGCCGGTGGCCGGGGTGTCGATATGCACGAGGATCGGCTTCGGCGCGACGCGCAACTCCTCGGGGGTCACCCTGCGAACCTCGGTGTGCAGGCCGAAGGCCGACGCCGCCTCGCGGAGGCCCTCCAGGTCAGCCCCGTCGGGGCCGAGCCTGACCCGCCGTTGCACGTCTTCGTAGGTCACGTCCTTCCCGCAGATCTTGAGCATCGCGAAGAGCCCATTCAGGCCGCAACGCGGGCCCTGCTGGAACGGCTTGTCGAAGCGGAGCGATTCGGGGGTAGTCAGGCCCCGGGGGACGACGTAAGTGACGGGCTTGCCGATCGTGCTCCAGTCGGGCTTCGGGGGCGAGAAGTCTTTCGGGGGCCAGTCATCGGCCCCCGCACGGGGAACCCTCCCGGCGCCTAGGAGCATCGAGGCGGCGATCAACGGGACCACGAATTCGGCCACTCGGATCTTCATCGAGATCACCTGAGAATCGAGGTCAGTCATCACTCGTCGGCCGCGGCCGGGGGTGGTGCCGGGCCCGAGGGCGGAGCCAACGATGTCCATCGGGTCGGGGACGGTGCGTAAGGGACCGTGACGAGGGGAGTGCTTGGGCGCAAGGCTTGGGGACGGCGTTCGGTGAGGTCGGGGCGTCGTCCGGCGCCCCCAGGGGCGCCGGACGGGTCGGAGTCAACTCGCGCACGGGCTGTAGGTCGCTCCCGTGATTGGGTAGGTGCACTTCGAGCAGGGGCAGGGGGCGGTGTCGCCGACCGGCCCGCTCGTCGTTACGTCGGAGGTTGGATAGTACGTCTGGGTGCCCCCGTTGCAGGTCCAGCACCACCCGTGCGAGCCGGGGGTGCAGCAGGTGGTCGTGGTCGTCGCCTGGGTGACGCTGTTGGCGCCCGTGACGGCGCTAGCCTCGCGTTCGCCGACCGCGTGGCCGACCGCCCCCGGTGCCGTCATTGCCGCGGTGAGGACAAGGCACGACGCGAGCGCGAGGCCGAACTTGACGAGATGCATCTTGATGCTCCTTCAAGGACCCACAAGTCAGGCCAATCGGGCCGGATCACGCCGGCCGGGTGGACGATTAGCCTTGCTCCCTGCTCGGCTGCGGCGACCATCGCTCGAAGACCGACCATCAGCGACCGTGGCGCGCACCGCCGACGGCCGGGCATCAACCCGCGTAATCAATGGTGACCGCAGCTAACGTGCTCGAAATCCAAGCCCGCCGGGATTGTGCTTCCGGGGGGTGATATTGCCGTAAGCCGCGCGGTCGCCGGGCGGGCCGGGTGAGGTTCGCCTCGGCTGACCCGCCAAAATCCGGTCAAGACCGTTTCGCCTCGGTATTTTTTCGGCAGTAGCACGACGATCTAGACAGTAAGTCCGAATGAGATGGCGCGTCAAGCAAAATAAAGCAATCTATTCCAATTCGGGTGCGGTAACGGAATCCGGTCGCTACCCGGCGGCTTTCTTCCAGTAGGCCTCGAACTGGTCGCCGTAATGCAGGCAACACAGCGCCGCCATCCGCTCCAGCCGCCGGACTCGCCACCACGCCCCGGTCTGCTTCAATCGACGGCCGATCGCCGTCTTGCACGCCCCCTCGACCATCCCGCTGCCGATCGAACGCCCCTCGGCCAGCCGCTGCCGGTACGGCGTGTGGTCGACGTGCGGGCCCAGGTAGCCGGCCAGGGCCGACACGTCCCCGGTAGCCGTTCACGGGAGAAGCCCCTGGCATCATCGGCTCTGTGTCGATAGACCTGGGACATGAGCGTCACGCCCCCGATCCCCGAGGATCTCTGGGCCCGGACTCCCCCGGATGTCCAGGCGGCGATCACCGCCGTCGTCGCGGCCCTGGAGCGGCGGATCTCCGACCTCGAGGCCCGGCCGGGGCGGGATTCCACCAACTCGTCACGTCCCCCCTCCTCCGACCCGATCCACCTCAAGCGACGCCCGCCGCGAAGTGGACATCCGGGGCACCGACGGCACACCCGCGAGATGGTGCCTCCGGAGCGGCTCACGGCGGTCATCGATTGCCGCCCACCGGCCTGCCGTCGATGCGGCGGGGCCCTCGCCGGCACTGACCCCGACCCGGCGCGTCATCAGGTTGCCGAGTTGCCCGAGGTCCGCCCCGACGCCGTGGAGTACCGCCGTCATCGCCTGACCTGCCCGAGTTGCGGCGTCGCGACTCGGGCCCCGCTGCCAGCCGGTGGACCCGCCGGGGCCTTCGGCCCGCGGCTGCTGGCCGCGCTCGGGCTGCTCACCGGGGCCTACCGCCTGAGCAAGCGCCAGGTCCTGGCGGCCGTGGCCGACCTCCTGGGCCTGGCCATCTCCACCGGCATGGGTAGTGGCCTAATCGCGGGGATTTTCGTACCCTCGTCTGATGGACACCACGACGCCCGCCCGCGACCCGATCCCTCCATGCCCGCGCTGCCATGCGACCCATGTCGTTCGCAACGGCACGCTCCGCTCGGGCTCACCCCAGCTCCTCTGCCGCGCCTGCGGCCGGCGCTTCGTCGCCGCGCCCAAGAAGGGTCCCGTCTCCGACGAGCGGAGGCAGTTGATCCGCCGCCTGCTCCTGGAACGGCTCAGCCTCCGCGCCATCGCCCGGGTCGCCGGGGTGTCCCGGAGTTGGCTCCAGCGGTTCGTCAACGACCTGTACCGCGACCGGACACCGTGGGAGCCGGGGCCGCTCAAAAAAACTAGGGCAGCAGAACTGGCTTGATCGGCGGTCACCCGCCGGTTATCCCTCGGGGATCGACCCCGAGGAGCAGAGTCATGGCCCGACGGACTGCCCGACCCCAGCCGATCCGACACCTCGAATTGCCGGCCCTGGCCCGCGCCTGCCCCGAGTGCGGCGGCCCGCTCTGGGCCGCCTACAAGAGCCATCGCACCGTCACCACGCTCGACGGCATCACCCGGCTCGGCGTCCAGGTCCGCCGCTGCCGCGACCGCAGCTGCCGACGGTTCGGGGTCTCGTTGCGGTCCGAGCAGGAGGGTCGCCTCGTCCTGCCCCAGCACGAGTTCGGCCTGGACGTCATCGCCCTGGTCGGTCGGCTCCGTCACGCCGAGCACCGCAGCCTCCCCGAGATCCACGCCGAACTCGTCCGCCGTGGGGTGCCGATCTGCGCCCGCAGCGTCGGCAACCTGCTGGACCGCTATGACGAGCTGCTGGCCCTCTCCAGCTCGGACGCCGGCCGGCTGCGACGGGTCACGAAGCAGGCCGGGCGGGTGATCCTGGCCATCGACGGCCTCCAGCCCGATGTGGGCCATGAGGTCCTCTGGGTGATCCGCGACGTGCTCTCCGGCGAGGTGCTCCTGGCCCGCAGCCTGCTCTCCTCGTGCCAGGACGACCTGGCCAAGCTCCTGGGCGAGGTCAAGGGCGCCCTGCCGGTGCCGATCGCCGGGGTCGTCTCCGACGGCCAGACCTCGATCCGCAACGCGGCGGCCGAGGCCCTCGACGGCGTGCCCCACCAGCTCTGCCATTTCCATTACCTCCGCGAGGCGGCCGCGCCGGTGTACGAGGCCGACCGCCATGCCAAGGTCCTCCTGAAGAAGGAGGTGCGGGGCATCCGGCCGATCGAGAGGAAGGTCGAGGCCAGGCAGGACGCCGAGGCCGAGGTGATCCGGGGCTACTGCGCCGCGGTGCGGAGTGCGTTGACCGACGACGGCCGGCCGCCCCTGGAGGCGTCGGGGCTGAAGCTGCGAGACCGGCTGGCGAAGGTCGCCGGCAGCCTGGACCACGTGGCCGGGGAAAGGGGCTGCCGAGGGAGCTGACCCGGCTGCGGGCGATCCTGGCCAAGGGCCTGGGGGCGACCGAGTCGATGTGGCCGGATGTGCGGGTGGCCTTCGGCTGGGTCCACCGGGCCGCCGCGGTCCTGTCCAACACGAAGGGCCTGGACGCCGCCGGCGTGCGGCGTCGCTACCGCGGCTCGATCGCGGCGATCGGCCGCCACCGCCGGGTTGCGGGCCGGCTGGCCGAGGAGTTCACGCGCTTCCTGAAGGTGACCCGGAGCTACTGGCCGGGGCTGTTCCGGTGCTACGAGGTCGAGGGGCTGCCTCGCACCAACAACGACCTGGAGCAGTTCTTCGGGGCGTACCGCTACCACGAGCGGCGGGCCAGCGGGCGGAAGGTCGCCTCGCCGGGGACGGTGGTGCGGGGGTCGGTGCGGATCATCGCCGCGGCGGCGACCCGGCTGCGGGCGGTCTCGGCGGACGACCTGGTGCCGCCGGATCTCTCGGCCTGGATGGCCTTGCGGGGTTCGCTGGAACGTCGCCAGGCGACGCGAACGCTGGGGCGTCGCTTCCGCCGCGATCCGGCGGCCTACCTGAAGTCGCTTGAGGAGATCCTGATCAAGGAAGCTTTGCCGTCCTAGCTATCCTGCCCGGCGCGGCCATCGCGCCGAGACAGGAGCCAACCCATGCCGATCCGCGTCGTCTGCCGGTGCGGGAAGGCCTACTCGGCTCCCGCTGAGAGGGCCGGCAAGGCGTTCCGCTGCCCGGCGTGCGGCGAGGAGGTCGTCGTGCCGGCTGTCCCGCCCCAGGTCGCCGACGTTTTCTCGGCGATCGACCTCGACCGTCCGGTCTCTGCCGCCCCACTTCCGCCGCCGCCTACACCGACGCCGGCCCCTGCTCCCGTTCCGCGTCCGGCCGCGGCATCGCCTCCTGCTCCTGCTCCTGCACCGCCCAGCTCGGCGGGCGATAACGGGTGGCGGTACCTCCTGATGGTCGCCTTCTTCCTCTCGATCCCCGCCTTCCTCGCCGGCCAGGGGGGCGAGTCTCGCACCCAGACTTTCGCCATCTGCCTGGCGATCATGCTCTCCGGCCTCGCCTGCTCACACCCCCGCCGCTGATTCCGCCGGCTCCGTCCCGCCCGATTCTTGATTCGCAATCAAGTTTTCAAGCCCGTCGCGGGGCCCGTAGGCCTTGGCCAGCGCCGCGTCGAGGGCCGCCGCGACCCCGACCTCCAGCCCGCCCGAGACCTCCTGCCGCACCGTCTCGCGGTAGACCTCGGGCCGGTGCGACTTCAGCAGGAAGATCGCCAGCGTGTCGGAGTATTCGGTGACGTGGCCGACGACCTGGTCCCGGTAGAAGACCGGCCTCGCGACGCCGTGCCGCGCCCGGCGGTAGCACTCGCCGGCCAGGTCGTCCACCCCAACGGCCAGCGCGTCGTCCCACAGCCGCGCAAACTCGGGGTCCTTCTCGCGGGCCTCGTAGGCCGTCTGCCGGGCGATGCCCGCGGACTTGCACGCGGCGCTCACGTTCGGCGCGGCGGAGAGGGCGGCCAGGAATGGTGTCGTCCACGCGGGCATTTTTAGGTGTCAGGTGTGTCAGTCGGTCCGGGTCGGCGGTGGGCCACTTGAGCCACTCGGCACGCTCGCCTGCATCGCCCGTCGCCAGGCGTCAGACGCGGATACCAACATTTACCAACAATCGGAGGGCAGCGTGCCGGGGGGGCACATACCCCGGCCCCCCGGGTCGCCCGGGAGCCGTTGCCCTGGGCCTCCCCGAGGTAGCAGTCGACGAACAGGCGTTGCCGCAAGCTGAGCATGGTTCATTGTACCGCACGGGCTTCTTTCGGCTCGCCGCATTTTTGCGTAGCCGCGCCCCCGCGGGGCCGATACCCTGAGCGTCCGGCATGCCGGCCGGGCGGAGGACGGGGGCCGCGATGATCGTGACGGTCGCATCGTTCAAGGGCGGGGTCGGCAAGACGACGACGGCCGTCCACGTCGCCGCGTTCCTGCGTACGCGGGGACTCGCCATCCTGGTCGACGGCGACCCGAACCGGTCGGCGACCGGCTGGGCCCGGCGGGGTGCCCTGCCCTTCCGGGTCGTGGACGAACGCCAGGCCCCCCGGGTGATCCGCGACGAGTCGCCCGAGCACACCGTCATCGACACCGCCGCCCGTCCGTCGCGCGAGGACCTCGAGGCGCTGGCCGACGGGTGCGACCTGCTCATCGTGCCGACCACCCCCGACGCCCTGGCCCTGGACGCCCTGATGGCCACCGTCGAGACGCTCCGGTCGGTCGGGGCCGAGCGGTTCCGGGTCCTGCTGTCGATCGTCCCGCCGCGGCCGAGCCGGGACGGCGACGAGGCCCGCGAGACGATCGCCGACGCCGGGCTCCCGCTGTTCGCCAGTTCGATCCGCCGGGCCGTCGCCTTCCAGAAGGCGGCGCTGGCCGGCTCGGTCGTGTCGGACGTGAAGGACCCGAGGTCCGCCGACGCGTGGTCCGACTACCTGGCGATCGGCGCGGAGATCCTCCGATGAGCAAGTTCCGCGACGTCATCGACTCGCACAAGGGACGCGAGCCGGCGCCCGACGAGGCCCCGACCAATCCTCCGGCCCCGGTCGCTGCGCCCCCGGCCGCCCATCCCGGCGCCGAAGCCGGCAGCCCCCGACCGGCCGAGGCCCCCCCTCCCCTGCCGCCCGAGGCCCCCGCCCCTCGCAAGCCCGGCCGGCCTCCCGGCAAGCGGTCCGACCCCGGATTCGTCCAGGTGACCGCCTACGTCCCGGGCGACCTCCACCACGCCGTCAAGCTCGCCCTGCTCCAAGAGCGGCAGGGCCGGGAGTTTAGCGAGCTGGTGGCCGACCTGCTGTCCGAGTGGCTGTCCCACCGAACTTCCGAATAGCCGACCGGTCGAGATTTCGCGTACGCGGAATGTCGAAAACCCGGCCGATCGACCTTCCGATCGGACGGCCGTGGGGCCGCGTCTCCGAATGACCGAGAGTCCGACACCCCATCGTTCCGGCCCGCCGGATGGTCGGCATGCGGCCGGGCCGGATTCCCGTAAAGCCGGCGGGCCGGGATCGCCGATGGACGGTATGCCCGGACCGCGGGCCACCGTAACCTCGGAGATCCGCCATGGCGAAGCGACGCCCCCCTGGGAAGCCATCCCCCCAGCCCGACGAGGGCCCGGTCAAGCTGACGCTCCAGCTCTCCGCCGAGCTGGCGAGACGGTTCGGTGTCCATGCGGAGATGACGGGCCAGAGCAAGAGCGAGCTGTTCGCCGAGCTGGTCCGGGCGGGTTGCCGGCGATACGTCGTTCACGACCACGGGCGGGACCGGGGGGAGCCGGCCGAGCCCGTGGCCGCGGCGTAGGGCAGGGGGGGTGCACCGATGCAGGGGGGCCGCGTCGGGACACTCGCCGGCCGGCGGGGCGAGACGAGACGGGGCCGGCCGAAGCGACGTCGTTTTCTGAGTGGCTCATGTGGCTCATGATGGGTTCCAGGGTGGCAGTCCGGAGGCGGCTCGGCGTCGTTACAATCGACCATCCGAGACGAGAGGCAGACGTTGAAGACCTGGGCGAGCCGACCCAAGAGCACCCAGCGGCTCGCCACCCGGGCGAGGATCGTCCTGGCCTGCGCCGAGGGCCTCAACAACAAGGACGTCGCCGCGAAGCTCGGCGTCTGCTCCGTCACCGTCGGCACCTGGCGGCGTCGCTTCGCCGAGCGTCGGCTCGAGGGCCTGGCCGACGAGCCCCGACCCGGGGCCCCGCGCAAGCTCACCGACGCGGATGTCGAGCGGGTCGTCACCCGGACGCTGGAGGCCAAGCCCGAGGCGGCGACCCACTGGAGCACCCGCGGCCTGGCCGGTGAACTCGGGCTGTCGCAGTCGACCGTCGGCCGCATCTGGCGGGCCTTCGGGCTCAAGCCGCACAAGGCGGGGACCTTCAAGTTCTCGACCGACCCGTTCTTCGTCGAGAAGGTCCGCGACGTCGTCGGCCTGTACCTGAACCCGCCGGATCGGGCCATCGTGCTGTGCATCGATGAGAAGAGCCAGGTCCAGGCCCTGGACCGGACCCAACCGCTGCTGCCGATGGGGCCGACCCAGGCCGAGCGGCACACGCACGACTACGTCCGCAACGGGACGACCTCGCTGTTCGCGGCGTTGAACGTCGCCACCGGCTTTGTCATCGGCAAGTGCCACCGTCGTCACCGGCACCAGGAGTTCCTCCGGTTCCTGGAGGAGGTCGACGCGAAGCTGCCGAAAGAGCCCGGCGTGGAGGTCCACCTCGTGCTCGACAACTACGCGACGCACAAGGCGCCGGCGGTGAAGCGATGGTTCCTGCGGCATCCGGAGTACCATCTCCACTTCACGCCGACGAGCAGTTCGTGGCTGAACCAGGTCGAACGATATCCTGGCCGCACTGCCCGAACCGCCCGGAGAGCCCGCCGGCGGATGGCGTTCGGCCTGGGAACGCTGGCAGGAGGGCCTCTCGATCAAGCCGACCCTGCTCGCGGAGCTGCCGCCCTTGCGGATGCTGCTGGTGCTGGACAACCTGGCCGGGCACAAGACGCCGGAGCCGGTCTGCTGGCTGTTCGCCCACGGGATCATGCCGCTATACACGCCGGTGGGCGGGTCGTGGCTGAACAGGGCCGAGAGCCTCCAGCGGATCCTCAAGCGACGGGCGCTGGACGGGCAGTACTCGACCGACACGGCCCGGATCATCGCCTGGTTCGAGGCCGCCGCGAAGCACTGGGACGCGGCGCCGACGCCGTTCGTGTGGGGCGGCAGGCGGGCGGCCCGCCGCCGGCGGAAGCGCGAGCGCCGTCACCGCCTCGGGGGATCGGGGGCCTGTTCCCGCGTCCTCGTCCCGCGACGTGCCGAGTTATGGCCACAGGCAAGCCAAGTGACCCACTAGGCCTGAAACAAGCGTCATGTGATCCGAAATCCACAGCCTCGGCCCGTCCTGGCTGATTACACACCATCTCCGGGCCGGGCCTACACCACCCGGTTCCGCCGCCCCATCCTCGCTCACCCATCAACACACCGCCTTCGGTCGGTTCGGAGCCGATAGGGACCGGGGCATCCCGACCCCGGCTTCTCTCACCCCAGGCTTCAACACAACCGGCGACCGTGCAAATGCTCGACCAGCCGGAGGAACACTCCCTGCCACGGATTCCATGCCAGCAATCGGTACACGATCCGTCGACCACCACGCACGATCTGGCAAGGCACCCCGATCATCGCCACGCAGAACGTCCTGAACTCCATCCGCAGGAGCGATCGCTTCTCCTCACGATACTTCGCCGCCCGGCGACCCTCCCCCGGCAGCAGCAACGCCGCCCACGCCTTCAGGCTCCACGCCAGGCTCGCCATCACCATGTAGGCCCAGTTGCTCACCAGGTTGTCCACCGGCATCGACAACGCCTTCACCCCACCCTTGAGCTGGCCGATCAGGTTCTCCTGGTCGCAGCGATCATTGGCCAGGAGGACGACCTCCGACGCCGGGGTCTTGAGATCATTGGTGATGTAGAAGAAGTACCGATCCGGCTCGAAGAGCCACAACTGGCCCTTCTCGACCACCAACTCCTTCCTCAGCACGAGCACCCGGTACGCCTTCTCGCAGGCCACCGGGCGGTACTCGAACTCGGCGACCTCCTCGCCGAGCAGCTTCAGGGCCTTGAACTCCCGCTCCGAGACGACCCGGTCCTTGTGTCGCTCCCGGGCCTGGCGAGGGGCCGTCTTGATCGTGTACCGGGCCGGACGCTCCAATTCGGAGTATTCCCCGGAGGCCAGGCCCTCGGCGATGGCGACCAGGTTGGGCATGGCGGCGATGCCGAAGATGAACCGGTTGCCCGCCCGATCCCAGCGGTCGAGGTGCCTGGTCTGGCTGAAGTCGGTGTCGCCCCGGAACGTGACCTTCTTGAACCCGGCCTTGCGGCAGAGTGCGGCGGCCTTGTCGAGGTAGACGTCGGCCTGCTCGTGCGAGGGGCGGTTTCCGCTGCGGTTGACCAGGAACAGCGGCTCGGCGGTGTTGGCCAGCGAGACGACCAGCGGGTGGTAGCCCCAGGTGCCGTCATAGGCGATGTCCACACCCTGCTTGCAGACGCCGCCGCTGGGGGCGAGCGTGCCGTCGGCGTCGATGAACGCCTCGTCGAGGAAGTCGGCGGGCTGCTCCTTCCAGGCCCGGAGGCGGGTCTCGTTGAGGATGTCCATCAACCGGACGACGTCGGCCTCGGTGAAGCGTCGGCAGAAGTCCCCCGCCGTGGTGGGGTCGGGGATGCGTGTGGCCCCGAGTGCGTCGAGGTAGGCCTCGTCATTGCGGCGGACATCGAGGTGCTCGATGCGGCTGCCGCCGGCCAGGAGGTTGTAGGCGATGTTGAGGACGTGGTCACTCTCGAAGTAGGGCTGATGACGCTTGAGGAGGTGGAGGTTGTCGTTGAGGTCCCGGACCAGGCCGAGCTTCTGGGCCATGAGGTGGATGGCCCCGAGTCCACCGGGCGAGATGGCCTTGATGCGATCGGAGATTTCGTAGTGGATATTGGAGGCGGTCATCATGGGCTGATGAAGTTCGACACCGGGCTGATTCTTGATTCGGCGGAGGATTCTCCGCTTGCGTGCTGCGAGTTGTCGGCGGATAGTGGCGTTCACTCGAAGACCTCCTGGCGGCGAATGGACGAGGGGGTGAAGTACCTCGATTATTCGCTCAAACCAGGGGGTTTTCGAGTTTCAACAGCTCAAAGAGCTTGGGGTGACGCTTGGTTCAGGACTAGGGCAGCCGCCCCTTCTCGATTTGAGGCCTGTAGAGTCGGTCGAACAGGATGGTGAGCAAGTGATCGTCCCGATGATTGTACCGGAACTCGTACTCGGCCAGGTAGACCGGGAAGTCCTCCCGGTCCACCCCGTGGCAGAGCCGGTGCAGCCGCTTGGCGTAGCTCCAGAAGCCCTCGATCCCGTTGATGTACGCCTCGCCGTCGGCGGCCTCGACGCCGTGGTCGATCGGCACATGCTTGCCATACCGGGAGAGGTCGTTGTCGCCGACGAACTCGTCGGTGTAGAAGACCGAGCCCTTGACGGTGGCGGCGGTGATCTTGGCCATCAGGGTCTCCTTCTTGCAGTTCGGCACGGCGACGGTGTAGACCTTGCCATCCCGCTCCAGGATGCCGAAGACGGCCACCTTCCCCGCCGCGGCGGGCCAGCTCGGCGTGGATCTCGGGCACGCTGCGGTGTTCGGCGTGGCGGAGGCGGCCGATCGCGGCGACGACGTCGAGGCCGAACTCGTGCTGCGGGAGGGCGAATCGCCCCTCCTGCTCGGGTCGGAGGCAGGCCCCACGCCGGGCACAGGCGGGGTTACGACAGTTGCGGACCTGGAGCCGGAGCCGGACCAGGCCCTCCAGGGGGGCGAGGGCCCTCGACGCGATGTTGGCGGCCCGGAGCGGCCCGCCGCAGGCGGGGCAGGCCCGCGTCTGGCAGATCAGATCCAGGGTCCGATCGGGAAGAGGGCGGGCACTCCGTCGCGGCATGAGGTGACTCCTCGGAGCTTGGCAGGCTCAAGGAGTAACAACCTCATGGACCTGGATCAATGAGATTTTGCCGTCCTAGTTTTTTTTGAGGGCCCCGGTGGAGTGCTGATGGGCCCGCACGATGGTCGAGTCAATCATCACCCGGAGGGTGCCCTGGCAGGCGGGCCGGGCGGCCATCGCCTCGAAGAGCTTTTCCAGCCGCCCTGAGGCGATCCAGCGGCGGAGGCGGTTAAGGTCCGGAGAACTCAGGGGCGGGGCACTCTCGACGCCCAGCCGGCGAACGAGAAGATAAGTACGTTGGAGGAGCGACTCAGGAAGCACTTGGAGCTGGCCGCCGAGACGATCCGCCACGACCTGGTCGGGGCCAACCTCGGCCGTGGCAAGGGTCAGGAGCACCGCCTCGAACGGCTTGAGTCGCTTTTTGGGTTCATCCGGAGGAAGCGTTCCGGGGGTTTGAAGAAGAGCGGACATGCCGATCAACTTTGGTTCTTCATTGTGCCTCGACCCTGGGCTCAAAGGCAGCTATTGACCCTTGCTAAGCAATCGTCGATCCAACCACTCGACGAGCGTCTTCTGGTCAGCGGCATTGTCCGGCCATCCGTGCTCCTCGTTCGGTTTGACGACCAGCTCGACCTCTGCACCCGCGGCCTTGAGGGCCCGGGCCATACTCTCGGACTGTTGCACGGGCACATGCGTGTCCTTCGCCCCGTGTAACAAGAGGGTTGGGGGGAAGCCGCGCCCGACCCGATTCACCGGCGAGAGAGCTTTCAGTCTTCGCAACTGCTCCGCGCGATCGGAGATTCGAGTATAGCCTTTGATCTTATCATCATAATCATACAGATCGAGGATGCCGACGAACGGGAAGGGTCTGAAGTCGAAGACCGTCTTGCCAGTCTCGCCGAAATTCACCCAATCTGTTACGGGGAAATAGGCCACGATGGTCGTCGCCTTGCCGGAGACGGATTCCACGGGGTCGCTCGGGAGATCGAACAGGCGCACCGGGTCGTATGCCGGCGGGAACGGCAGGGCGTCATCGTCGCTCGTGCCTGCCATCAATGCCAGGTAACCTGCGGCACTGCCCCCGAGGACGGCAATCCTGTCCGGGTCGAGGTCGAGTCGGGCCGCGTGGAACCGTATGTAGCGAACGGCTCGCCGGACGTCACCGACGATCTCCGGGATCGGATGGCGCGGCACACCGGAGTGGGTGACGTAGATGATCGTGTAGCCGCGGTTGAGTAGTCCTTGCTCGCGCGCGTGCAGGACGGTCCCTATGGGTGGAGGGTGCGAGACGAACGTGTCACCGATCAGCTCGAGCACCACGGCCCGATTGCCTCCCTTCTTCGGCTGGATCACGTCGAGCGTCAGGGCCACCCCGAACTTCCGGCCGTAGATGATATCGCGGGTCAGTTTGAACGACGGCGGCTTGAACCCACCGAGCGCGATGGCGATGACCCGCGAACCGTCCACGCTCGCGCGGACCGCGATCAGCATCCCCCGGTGCTCGTCCACGACCATCCGGTCGGACTCCTCCAGGTAGAACGCATCGAGCCCCTCCTTAAGCCGAGGCATGCTGCCGAGGTGATCGGCATACCGGTCGAAGAAGGCGGATGGGCTGAGGGGGGAGTTCAGGCTTCGCTCAGGAGCGTACATGAGCGGTTCCCACCCCTGGAGCAGCTCGTCGGATAAGCAGCGTTGGATTTCGGCGGCATTCTCCATCACGCGATGCCTATCCATGCGGCCCCACAGGAAGTGAGGTCCACAGAACGAGGCTAGGGCGGCACCGTCTTTCTCGACGAGGGCGTCGAGGACGCCTTCGGCCGCTCGACGTGCCTGTTCATCCCTTCTCGCCGCGTCCGGATCGCCCACCGCCGATCTCGGAAGCGTCCCGGCCGTCCCGAGCCTGCCCGGCGCGAGCGAAGAGGCTCTCGACCCGACGAAGTAGGCGATCACTCCGGACAAGCCGATGCCGAGGCCCAGGCCGATGAGACCTGGGAGAATCCAACGTCTGCGTTCCGGCCGCGTCGCGGTATTTATGGAAGGATCTCCGTCACTCACGAGAGTAAGCAGTGCCCATGGAACCTAGTTCGTCTCTCACGAGGTTTACTTGCCGAAAAATTACAGTTCAGGGCGGCGAGGTGGTCGTGTCCTAACTCCGTAGCACGACCGGGAAGCTGATCCATTCGGAGATCGACCAGACGTGGTCGGTCAGGCCGGCGGCAATCGCCGGGGTCCGCTTGCGGTCATGTCCTTCGCCGATCGGCGCTCGCATCGTCCTCACCGGCCAGCAGAAGTTGTAGCTGTACAGCGTGAAATAGGTGGCCGCCTCGTGAAACCGCCAGTCCTTCGAGAACCGGTAGGTCTTCCGCGCC
>JAABUQ010002100.1_pt1 | contig 40433 bp, 50 predicted proteins | sample 5560001 | NCBI WGS metagenome assembly JAABUQ01 (sample SAMN10711888, study PRJNA513371) | rock metagenome | isolation source: Antarctica rocks | place: Antarctica: Victoria Land, Finger Mt nord | collected 2015-12-18
CACTATCTAAATTATGTAGCTTCCCAGTTCTTTGCGTGGTATACAATGGATGCAAATGGGAAGGTGTTTTTTAGGTGGGGGCGGGGTTCGCGGATACTTTTGTCCTAGTACTGTATATATCACGCACAACGCCCTGCAGCCCAGCAAAACCGCCAAGCCCCCTCCCCCCCAATCCGTCCTAGCCCCCTCCCTCCCTCACGCTAGCCCCCAAAAAAACCCCCCATAAAAACCCATCTCGGTCCCTCCTCCCTCCTTCCCTCCCCCATCATCAGTAGTAAAACATAATCTACACATGTTTTTACAAAAGATGGGAGCTCCGCTCCGGCGGCATGCTGAGGGCCACTCTCGATGAGTCTCCAGATTCTCGGGTGGGTGGGCTTCCGTTCCCGGCTCCCTTGAGGGAATGATTGCATCGGTTCTTTCCTACCAGCTCCTTTCGTGGACCAATTTTTGTTGGGGAGGGGCTGTGGAAGTGGTGCTACATGATTTGAGGGGGATGGGGGAGTGAGGAGTTGGGATGGTGGAGGGGGATGCGGAGGATGCGGTGGGGGGGATTGTTGTTGGTTTGGGCGTTTATGGGATGGATGTGACTGAGATGTGTGTGGTCGATTGAGCAGACTGTAGGAATGGGATTACTGTTTATTATGATGCTCATAGTCTGTGAGAAAAGTTTTTGCTTGAAGAATGAAGGGTTGATGCAGCTAATGCAGATTGCTTCTATCCATACCTTAGTAATGCACACCGTCTCGAATGCTGACTCTCCCAGCGAAGACCACATACTGGTCATGAATGTGAGACGCCGGCCACTAAGGCCTACACTGTTGTACAAGACTGGTAGTCGCTATGCCCATGAAGCCAGTATGATATGCTGTAAAGTAGGCTCTATGGGCCTGCTAGTATTCACTCGTCATCCTCGTCCTCGTCAACGACTCTACGCCTCTTGCTCCGTCCCCCAGCAGTACCAGCATCTGCTGGCTCAGCAACCTCCTTTGTCGAGCTGTTCTTCCTAGGCTTCTTTTTCGCCTGCTCATCCTCCATGTCGATGTCCTCTTCCTCCTCGCTTGCATCGCCTTCGACCTCGACCTCCTCGTCGCTGCCGACCAGGAAGCCGTCGTCTTCGTCATACTCGTCCTCGCGTGTCCGACCGCGAAGGGGGTAATCTTCTTCGTCGCTGTATTCGCTATTCCTCCTCCTCCGCGGCTTCTTTGCCCTCGGCTTGCTAGGGCGTGCCCGTGTCGTAGCCATGCCGTCGTCATCTTCAAGCCCGCCGACGGTAAGCCCTGCGCTGTAGCCACCTTGACGTAATCCAGAACGCCCAAGCACGCGGTTGTTGCGAGCTTGATCGCGCTCTTCCGCGACCTGGCGACGCCGCGAAGCCTTTGTTCTCTCCTTCTCGAACTTTTCGGCTTCCAGCTTCGCTTTCTCAGGATCTTCGGTAACATGCACAATTTCGAGACCTCCATCCGCGGTCTTTGCTTTTCCTTTGGAGGCGGCTGCCATGGTCTCTTGGAGCTTGATAAGTGCCTCGTCATCCTGATCTGCATGTGACTGTACGACCAGCGAAGACGTGATGTGGTTTGTGAGACGGACAAGGGAGACCGCCTCGTGTGGTGAGGCGAGGTATGTATGAGAGTCGAGTCGAGCGTTGTACGGAGTTGTGCCGTTAGCCGCACGAGGTCTGCTAATGGAGGTAGGTGTCGGTTTGGGTGGATTTATTTGTGGGGGCGCGAGAGCTTTGGCTGAGAGTGCGAATTGCTCCCTAGCATTGGAAGCTAGCTGTACTGTCAAAGAGCCGTCTGACCATCGCAGTACTCGCGCATTCGATTGGATCTCGGAAGGTTTAGATGGGGAATGACGCCAGCGGATAGTATTGTTGGAGGTAGTGTATGCTGAGAAGGTCGAGGACGGCGCGTCTGATGTATGATGTTCGGTTGTGGGAGGATTCCAGTGGGTGGGAGTGAACGCCTTCTCATCGATACCAAGGAAGCTTGGAAATTGAAGTAGATGCAGCTATTCGATGTGTGAGATAGGGCTTCGCAAGGGGGTCTCATCCAGAGCATACCTCGCCGTCACTCGGTTTTGGGATGGCGTGCCGGCCGATATCAACGTCTAAGATGTTCTCTTCGCGCTCGATCTGTGTTCTTGGCTCATCGTACTCTTCCTCAGCTCGACCGGGTCTGCCCTCATCGTCGCCGGAGTCGAGCTCTGCATTATCGAGCTTGCGCCGCTTGTTGCTCGCATCCTGCGACCTTTTGAGGGTCAGTAGCCATCACTTGAAATCAGGAACTGTCCTCACGTCTGGCCCTCGTTTTCGGAATCTGAACCAAACAGATCGGCATCGGCAGCGCCATCCACTTGGCTTATACCAATTCCGTCCATTCCTGCGTCCGATACATCCCCATCGACGGGATCTTCGTCGGAGCTGCTCATGCTTGCGAGAACCACTGATCCTTTGTGGTACTGCCTCTCAATATGTTATGTGGCTTGCTGATTGATATCTCCTACTCAATCACACAACCCCAATCGTAAGGCTCATATGGGTATGCGGTCGTTTGCTCTTGGCTGGCTTGGAGCACGTCGATTAATACCTTCAAGCGCCAATCCTCGATGCGAGTAATCAGGTCCTCGAAGCAGTCAGAACGGGACAAAGGTGTCGGAAGGCGTGATAGGTTCTCAGCAGTGATAGGTGTTGTGCTGCTTGACTGGGCCTGATCCATGGTAGTAATAGTTCTTATGCACGTGACCCCTCGGTTCCTGTATGATCGACAGCGCTACGTAAGCGTCCGAATATAATACAGAATTCTTTTCGGAAGTGTAGATCACCAATCTGCAACTCACACATCCAGAATATAGAGTACTTTAAGGAACAATCAGTTTGAGTCGATACGGAGGCCAATAGCCTGTAGAAGGCTCTTTAGCCAGCTGTGGTAGCAGAGCTTTCAAAGATAGTCAGCAAATGATGGCAACATTCTTCCAGAGCGTGTAAGTATCAGGGGCTGGTTTCATACTTATTATCTCCTGTCTTTCTGTATGCTTGCTGTGGTCTTGGAAGTCTCTGGTAGAATCACGAATATGGATTGCTTAAAGGGCGCGCCTGGTCGCCGAGCAATTTCCCGGCGAGAGCCTCCAGCAGATTCTATGGATTTCATGGCCCTATTGCTCGATCTTCAATCTCCCATTTTTTTGCCTCAACTACCGCACTTGCTACCACTATGACCACAACTCCGCCGTCAACGTCAGCCAGGTAAGCCTCCATACCGTCAGTGGCCTTCCTTCTGGACCTGAACATCGACCAGCATGGAACATTCGCTTGCAGAGCCAGCCCTGCAAACCCCCGATGCAGCAGGGCCGGCGATCACCATATCCCCTACCGATGAGGAAAACGACAGGTAAGCTGGCTTTCTTTACGCTCGTATCATGCGTTGACGCCTCCAGCATGCTATCAATTCCTGCTACAGCAGTCTATGAGGAACTCTATTCGAACCCTGGACTGGCCACGCTGCGGGCTCGAATGCGCTATCCTGAGTACAGCTGTGTTGACCGTTACTCTTTCGGCTACCGACGCATTAACGCTGCCAGAATACTGGGCCCTCGAAAGCCTTCGGATCTCTCCTGGACTACGGAACTTTTCAAAGAGCCTACAGATGAGGAGATTCTTCGTTTTCCTCACCTGTACGTGCTTTGTAGCACTTTCCACAAGGGTCCCTCAGGCAAAAGCCACTCGTCATATTTTTGTAGATTGTGTCCTGCTTATTTTCGAGAATCATTGAAACTTTTACTCGCCTAATAAGGTGCCTAATAACAAAGCTGACAATTTTTTGCCTAGGCGTGGGACTTTTGGCCGCCAAACCAACAAGCCTAATGGCAACGGCAATCTCAACCAGCAGAAAGGACCTGGCTCTCAAGCTTCTTCTCCTACCATTCCGTACGGTCCAGCCTTGCCTCCCGCCATGCCTGCGCTCAACACGAATGCTTCTTTTGCTCCCGCCGCCGACACTGCCTCCCCTCAGGTAGAGAATCAGAATCCGAACCATAGCCAGGGCGAAACCCAGGAGAAGGAGAAGCCGAAATTCTTTTTCCGTGAGAAGTATTCAAAGTTGGGTGTGAAGGGAAACTTTATGCCGTTGGCTGCCCAGCCGAAGAATGTGGACATTGCCGAGTGGATGGGCCATCAAGGTATGTTCTTTGCTTTGGTGATATTCTGACTGTCTTGGCTAAGCTCTTCTTCTGTAGGGATGGAGCAGTACCGTCTGGCAGCCTCCTTGCTCCAATGCGTCCAGGAAATTGATACCCATACTGGTCGCGCGCTGTGCAACCCCACGGATTGTCCTGTCATGTCTGCTGGCCGGTAAGCTTTCCGAACGCAAGTGCGAAAGGTCTATGCTGACCCAGCTCAGAAGCCACACCTACACCTGGCTTAACAACGAAAAAGTCCCCATCAAGGTCCCAGCATGCCAGTACATTTCCTTAGTCCAGCGCTGGATCGTCGGCAAGATGGACGACCCGAAAGCCTTTCCCACCGACAACATCACCGGCAGCTCCACGACCTACGCCTCCGGCAGCCTCAACACCACTAATTCCAACACCCCTATCGCAGCAGGCCCCACCACCTCCACCGCCTCCCTCTCTACGCTCGCAGGACGCAACTGGCTCGGCAAGAGCGCCGGTTTCCCAGAGACCTTCTACAGCGACATCAAGACCTGCTTCCGTCAGATCTTCCGCTTGTACGCCCACCTCTACCACTCCCACTGGGTCGACCCGTTCTGGCACATGAGCAGCGGTTCCAATTCCAACGGTTGGACGGATCTCAATTCATGCTTCGTGCACTTCATCACCGTCGCCAAGCTCTTCGGCCTGCTGTCGGAGAAGGATATGGAGCCGATGCAGCCGCTGATCGATATCTGGGTTGCCAACGGATCCATTCCCGCGGACGCTGCTAAAGGGGCTTGCACCATCAGCCCGAACCAGTAATTTGGGATTGTGGAGCACGTTGAGTCTGGCATAGTCGGCGATGATATCCCCAGGCATAGCGAGCGAGAGATGGCGTTTGACTTTTACGATGGGACATGAAATTTACTTTAACTCGGAAAAGGCGTCTGTGCCGGTCATGCATATGGGAATGTTGCGAAGCCATGCAACTGAGTTTAGCAGATAACTTGAGGTAGTCATACCAATGCTCTATCATCATACAGTATCCCAATTGGCTGTGCTGTGCGCTGCCATGGCTTTGTGTGAACGTAAGGTCGATGGTGACACTCCAATCCCCGTAGACATCGAGGAATGCCGCAACAACTTCAGGAATCTCCGTACAAAAAGTGCATCTGCACGAAGCGCTAATTGAGATATAAACACACTATCTACAGCGACATCTCTTGCCCTTCACCCTATCACGAAACCTTCGCAAGTGCGCGCGACACCAGTGGAAGAGCCACCTTCTCATCCTCCCTCCTCCTCTGCATCCCTCCCCTCTGTTGCCGTCTCCAAAGCAGTGCCCCAGCCACAATCCCCGCCCCATACCCACCCAGATGCGCCACCCAATCCGTTCCCATGAACGGTTTCGCCAACGTGCCCTTTCTAAAAGATACAACATCAAAAAAAACGAGGACAGCCAAGACACCGAGTGTCGGCAACTTCTCCGTCCACTCCTGCGGAATGCCCCAGATCTTGACGGGATTGCTGGGGGTGGGGTATTAGTGATAGGGTTGAGAAGAAGAAGAGGGCGAGGAAGAGGGGTTGGACTTACTCCTTGTTGATGACGCACCATGCTGCTACGATAGCACATATGATGCCGCTGGCGCCTAGACTGCCAGATACGAAAACTGACTTCATGACGTGGCTGGAGAGGGAGCACATGGAGGAGAGCGCGCCGGTGGCGAAGTAGGTTGCGAGAAAGGGGCCGCGGCCGAGGTCTTCGTGTACTGCAAGGCCGGAGTCAGAACACTGGCTTGTATGGGGAAAATGGCGGATACGTACAGCGAGTTCCGAATATCCACAACGCAATCATATTCACCGTGAGGTGTGCCGCTCCTTGGTGACTGAATGTGTTCCCGATAAGTGTAGTCACCCGTGGATAGCCTGGAACAGACATGAAGTGCAAGAACATGAACCTCTGCAAAGGAACGACCCGCCAAGCCAGAAACACGAGTACGTTCGTGGTGATGAGCACGCCCACCGTAGTGCTTGACATTGACCACTCTGGCCAGATCCTGCCTTTCGGTGGGGGAGGAGAGTAATACACTGCGAACAGAAGCGATAAACCGACAATCCCGACGGTCGCCAGGGCAGATGGCCATAATCGCTGCCAGGGGGCCAGGTCTGGCCACTCGCCTGCCTTGGTGCCGAACACAGCCTGCGCCAGTTCTACCTTTCCTTCTTTCCAATGCGCATTCTGTGTCTTGCGTGCCAGCTCCTTCTGCTCCCAGGTAACTGGCAGACCAGTCCTGATACCTTCGGCCTCGGCCTCCTCTAATGCTTTTGTCTTCGCTTGTGCTTCGAGTTCCCCACGCTTCTTGTTTCGTTCTCTGACTCTATCGATGAAAGAGCTGCTTGTTCGTTTGTTCTGAGCCGCATCCTGTTGCGGGATGTAAACGGATGGAGTATCCTCGCTTTGGGGTTGGGCCTCATCGGGAGTATAGTCAGCTTCGGCTGTAGACTTGTAGAGCCCTAAGCTCTCCGCTCGCGTGACAAGCTTCGATCGTTCCTCCTCCTCTTCTCGGTCCAGCCTCGCAATGATTGAGGCATCCTCGTCCCATGGAACATTTTGACGTAGCCATGTAAGAGCTTCAGCCTTTACGGTCTCTGGTTCATCTGGTATGCCTTCGTCAAGTGTTCCAGAGACTCGTTGGCTTTGTAACTGTTGTAGAATCCCATTGCCCCTCTCCACCGGTGTTATATCGCCAAAGATACTTGCGATTTCTCTCGGAGACAAGTCTCGCAAGATTTGTGGATCCTGAGCGGTAAAGGACTTTTTGCTGTGCGGCACGCCTACTTGGGCATGGCATTTGGATATTGTAGAGAAGTTCATCCGTCGAGGCTGGGATGAAAGTGCAATCGAGGATTTCTGGGGTTGTTGAATCCAGGATCGTTTCGACTGAGACCATCGTTGAAGGGGGCCAATTTCGAGGACGGCTTTCCGGCGTAGCGAAGGGTTTACAAAGCCGAGACCAATCGTACGCCATAATGCTGGTCCAGCTGCGCTCATCTCATGTCCGAATGCGCGCTCCTTCCGATGGAATCTCTGGCGAACTCATTAAGATAGATGATTATAATGAATTGTAGCGCTCGGCGCCGTCATGGTCAAGCGGCCAATCGGCCCGTGCTGCCTGAACCTTGGCTGTCAAGCCTCGAGCCACTTTTGAACATTTTTTGAGAATCGGAAGCTCTACGATTCTTTGATAAGGTCTTGTCGGACGTCGTGGCCTGAACACCATACACTTGCAGAAGTCTTTTTGAGAATCGGGCCATATTGATCATCCGTACGTGTCTGAATTGGTCTAGAGGGGTTTCCAAGCTTGAACAATGTCAATGCATGTCATTGTACACACCAAAGGATTGGTAAAACTTGCGCTTCGAAGGCTTCGTTATGCCCAAGAGATCAAGAGATGGTCAGGTCAAGAGTCCCGGGAAATTGGAAAGTACGAAACACAATGGAGCTGAGGGCAATACGGCCAACATCAAAGCCGAAATTCTGGCATTGGGTGGTTCTACGGAAGATTACGAACTGATCGCGGACGCACCCTCTGATTCGGAGATAGAAGATAATGAGCCTAGCAAAGCGCCTGCGAAGGCACTACGAAATGATCTACGCAAAATGGTCCAAGAGCTTGGGATTGACAAAGTTGCTCAACAGGTCGAGAATGATGCGAGTTCAATCCTTACAGGTTCCGACGAAGGCAATCCATCGGTTGAGCTAGCCAATTCAGGTGGACAGAAGATACAACTTCCTGCACAGCCTAAAGAACAGCTGCTGAAAGAGGTAGGAAAGCCTACTGGAACGAAGACACAGTTTCCCGCATTGTCGGAATGGCACGCAGTTGAATTGCCTGTTGTACCTACATCATCCCAGACGGAACCTCTGCCCATCGACCTGGTCAACCGGGTCCATGAATACGCTAAGACAATCCTCGAGGCCGACAACAAACTGTATACGGCCCAAAACCAATCTGCGACTTCGGCACATCAATTCTACTCCACCATCATGACCTCGGGAACCTTATCAGACAAAGTTTCAGCACTGACTCTGTCCGTGCAGGAGTCGCCCCTTCACAACATGAAGGCATTGGAGACTTTGGTGGGCTTGGCTGGGAAACGTAGCAGAGGTCAGGCTGTTGAGGTTCTTGGAGCGTTAAAGGACCTATTCGGGCCTGGCGCTCTTCTTCCTTCGGGCCGGAAACTGCACTTCTTCGCCAGTCAGCCAGGGCTCTTCGCCGCTTTCGGGCACGCAGAACTTGGGTGGAAGCTGAATGATTCTCTGCCAAAGCCACTGAAAGAGGAACATCTTATTGCGTGGGCATATGAAGACTGGCTGAAGTCAACTTATTTCCAAGTCATTAAGATAATTGAGACTTGGTGTAACGATGAAGTCGTCTTTGCGAGAGGGAAAGCAGTTGATTACGTCTACCAACTGTTGCGAGAAAAGCCGGAACAAGAAGCAAACCTTTTGCGCCTCCTTGTCAATAAATTAGGTGATTCAGATAAGAAGGTAGCATCAAAAACGTCCTACAGTCTTCTTCAGCTTCAAGTGCCGCATCCTCTGATGAAGTCAACCATCATCTCAGCGATTGAGTCAGATCTGCTGTTTCGATCTGGTCAAAGCCTGCATGCCAAGTACTACGCCATCATCACATTGAATCAGACATCTTTGAGCGCAAAGCAGGATAGCGTGACCAAGCAGCTACTTCATATCTACTTCGATTTGTTTACACAGCTTCTCGCAAAACCACAGCCTCCCACCGCAGACGCAATATCACTGAATAAGAAGGGTGAGGTGCAAGGCGGCGGAGGCACTGCAGGCAAGAAGGCTCGCAAGAAGCAAGTGAGTAATGAGAGTACCACGACCAGTGATGACCAGCTTCGAGAAAAGATTCTTTCCGCTATTTTGACGGGCGTCAACCGTGCGATCCCTTATGCCAACACCAATGACGAGGCGTAAGTCAAGTCGTTCTGAGCATCTTCTGAGACTTCGCTGATTGAAAGCAGCTTCGAGAAGCATATGAACACGCTTTTCAAAGTCACCCATTCTTCCAATTTCAATACAAGCATACAAGCCTTGATGCTCATACAGCAGCTTGTCACCGTGCACCCTGGTACGGCTGATCGTTTCTACCGGACATTATACGAGTCTCTTCTAGACCCTAGGCTTCTTACAACGTCAAAGCAGGCGCTGTATCTCAACCTTCTGTACAAAGCCATGAGCGCAGATCTTATTGCGAAGAGAGTCAAAGCGTTCACAAAAAGGCTTCTGCAAGTAGCTTCTCTGCATCAAGCTTCATTTGCTTCTGCTGCAATGTATCTAGTACGAGAGCTCGAGAGTGTCTTTCCAAGCCTTCGACCGTTTATAGACCAGATCGAAGTAGCCGAAAGCGATGATGAAGAGGTCTTCAAGGATGTTCCAGAAACCGGCGTGAACCCAATCCTGCAGCCTAAAGTCCGACAAGAGAGCAACGGGGTCAACACTTCAAAGGACAGACCACGGATGTCCTATGATGGTAGGAAGAGAGATCCGCAACACAGTAACGCCGAAAATAGCTGTGTATGGGAACTTGTAAGCCAGCCTTATCCTAGAGCGATACCGACGTGAGGGGTTATAAAGGAGATGACGAGATTGCTAACTAGATCAGACTTTGCTTTTGAAGTACTTCCATCCTTCTGTGGCTCTGTTCGCCTCAAGGTTAGCAAGTCACGAGGCCATGCCCCCAAAACCTGATCTATCTTCGAACACGCTCTCACAATTCCTCGACCGCTTCGTGTATCGCAATCCGAAGCTCAAAACGAAGCCTCGCGGCGCCTCTATCATGCAACCGTTAGCTGGGGGCGATACAAGTGGCCTCCTGGTCACTGCACAGTCACGATCTCGGGTGCAAGCACCGATCAACTCCGACCAATTCTCGAGCATGGCTATCGACAAGGTTGCCGCTGACGAAGTGTTCTTCCACAAGTACTTCAGTACCATTGGCAAAGGTAAAGAGCAGGCGAGAAAGAAGAAAGAAAAGCGCAAGGCGCAAGCCACCGAGGGTAGCGAGGCAGGAGAGGACGAAGACGAGATATGGCAAGCGCTCGTCAACTCCAGGCCCGAGCTGGAGGGAAGCGAGGATGAAGAAATGGTGTCTCTTCCAGATGATGCTACCAATGCTAGCTCGATGGAAGACTTGGATGAGCTCTCGGATGACGAAGACTCCGCAGACGAGGCAGGCATCGACCTAGAGGAAGACAACGAAGGATTGATCGGAAGCGATGATGATCTTCCTGGCAACGTGGAAATGACCTTTGCGGACAAGGTCGAGGCTGACACTGAGCCCAAGCCTAGCGCTCAAATTGGCAAGGGGGATCGAAAGAAGAAGAGGCGCAAGCTGAAGAGCCTGTCGATCTTTGCTTCAGCCGACGAATATGCCAAGATGCTGGATGGCGAGGATTGAGCCTCATTATTCCTGGATGAAGATCAAAACACCCTTGCTTGGCAGCTCAGCTGCTTACATTGGATCAATGTCGATATCTCCTCTATACGTTCCCTATGTATACCTCTATTCTTCGGTAGGTTATCATCTACATACGTTCGTATTCATATTTTCCTTGAGCTTGCCTTCTCGACACTGGAACCTCGAACTAAGCAATCTCTCGGGATTACTTTCCGCGAGTTGGAAGCCCTAAAAACTCCTCCGCTTAGAAAAGGGAATTTTGAGCCCTTTGACGTAGAAGTCTAAGTCTACCACTATCGAACGACTTGACGCGTTCACGAGTGATGATCATCAGCTTTCTTAAAAAAAATATCATATGAGAGTGAGCTGCCTGGACACCGCCCAGCAGCCTGCTATCCTACTCATAGATGAATCACTAGATCGAGCATACTCCCAAATACCAGACTCCCAAACCATCCAACATGAGAGTGGGCTGCTCAGACATCGCCCGGCAGCCTGCTTCCCTACTCATAAATAAACCGCCAGATCGAGCATACTCCCAAATACCAGACTCCCAAACCATCCAACCATAGAAGCAAAGACATCAAATTATTCAGTGTCCCCGCCGTCCCCTTCCACCACACCTCGCAATCCCGAACCCCACCCCATCTTGCCACTGCCTATTCGCCATCCTGCTCGTTCGCGGCCCTCTCTCCCCTCTCCCTCGTTTCGTTGACGTAAAGCACAGTCCAGTCCTTCGTGTGCCAATTATGCATTGCCTGCATTTTCTATGCGTGCAGACACTGCATCTTCTGCGAGCATCCCTATTGAACGTTTGAACGTGGTACATCAATAGACAGATGCAGCACCAGAAGCCTGCCATTTTTTTGATCGTTTAGTGGAGGCAGGAAGTTTTGGTAGCCGATTTGTGGTAATAAAGACAATAATGATGTTGTAAGTAGTAGTAGAATTTGTTTGGCAAAAAAGGAGATGGAGAGTGAGCATGAGCTGGGGGTCGTTTTATAGGATGAGCTCGTGCAGACTGACGCTATTACTGGATGTGACGACGAGTATGGCTCACTGAGTAATGCTTATGACGAACTTGCAAACATTCATTGTCTGTTCAGTGTCCCCATCGCCCCCTTCCACCAAACCTCCCAATCTCGAACCCTACCTCATCCTCCCTCTGTCTATTCGCCATCCTGCTCGTTCGCGACTCTCTCTCCACCCTTCCCTGTTTCATTGACGTAAAGCACACTCGAGCCTGCCAGATTCGTGCACTCCGTGCATCTGTTATGCTGCGCCAACCCTACCCTATCCTCCCTCTGCGTATTCGCCATCCTGCTCGTTCGCGGCTCTCTCTCCTCTCTTCCCTGCTTCGTTGACGTAAAGCACACTCCAGCTCTTCCATAATAACTCGTGCATTGAATGCATCTTCCATGCTAGCATGTACGACATGTTCCACGGTTATCTCTATTCAACGTTGAAACGTGGTATAACAACGGACAGAGACAGCAATACCAGCCTACCATGTTTCTGGCCGTTTAGCGGAGGCAGGAGTTTTTGGCAGGACAATGATGATGTTGTGAGTAGTGGTAGAATTTGTTTGGGCACGGAAGGAGATGGAGGGTAATTATGGGCTGGGGACCGTTTTATATATAAGCTCGTACCTCATGACTGACGCAATTACTGGTTGTGACCGCGAGCGTGGCTCACTTTTTGAGTAATGCTCATGACGAACTTGCAAATATTGACTGTCAGCTCGGAGTCACCGTACTATAGTTTTCAGCGTCTGGACAGGCGTCAGCAATGACTCTTTCCCAGATTGGTAGTCCAGTGATTTACCTTCGCGTACCTGGGCTCTATGAAGAGCCCCGTCGCTTCAACCAACAGTTTCCCAGGCTCTTCGCCCTCTCCCAACGTCTCAATATGGCCCTCAACCCATGCTTTCCGACCTTCGACCTTGATCGTCTTCGCTTTAAGCACGACGTACGAACCTGCCTTGACAGGCGCCCGATAGTTGATGTTCAAGCTAGCCGTCACCCCGATCTTATTCGGCAGCGCGGCAAAACAACACCTCGCCAATCCCTCGTCTAGCATCGTCCCCAGCATCCCACCATGTACCATGCCCACATGTCCGCACAGCTCTGTGCCCAGGTACATGATGCTGACGAGTTCCTCGCCTTCTCGCGTGAAAGCTAGAGGCGGGACAGGGATCCTCCCAGGACCGAGTAGTGTCCCCGAAGTGAGGCTGTGTCTTCGCTGCTCTGCAGGCTGGCGCAAATGGGGTCTGGATTCGGTCCACGCAGGGTCGACACGTAGCTTTTGAGCAAGTGGGTGGGAGTTGATGAAGTTGTCAACGGCGGCAGTGAAGTCGTTGGGGGCTTTGAAGAGCTTCAGGGTCTCCGCATCAGTGGGCGGGCTTGTCAGAGCTAAGATGGATGCGATGGCGGGGGCGGAGGCGAGGAGGAAGCCGGCTGATGTGAAGACGATTGAGAGAGAAGTGAGGGTAAGGAGCTGGCGAAAGCGGCTTTGGCGGGCTGTTGAGCCTGGTGATTCTACAACAAGTTTTGTTAGAAATGCTTACCAGAATCGTGCCGAAGATAATTCCTGCACACCTATTCTTGTAGCATACAAGCGCCATTGTGAAGGGTGACGAGGAAAGGCTCTAGTCCGGGCTACTCGGACAGGTTGGAGGATAGTATGGGGAGAGTTGCGCAGACTTCTTGAAGCCAGTTGCGATCGCGAGAACGACAGAGGTGCATTATGCAGGAATGACATCGAGACGAGAGTACCTGCAATTGCAAAGAACTGAGGACATGGGAGTTTATACCGCTTCTCGATTAGGGCTTTGCACGTGACTAGCTGCTTCTGATTGGCTTTTGCATGAGCGACGTCTCTCTTGAAGTCCGCTTCCTCCACACCCTCGATTTGCCTAAGCTCTCACTCTCTCAGCTCCAGTGCTGGTCAAATCCTCTCACGACACCATAGTAAACCCTGAACTTGCACAGCATGTCCAAAGGCACCAAGTACCTCCTCGTGTCGTTACCAACCAGCATTTCCCTCGCCAACGAGCCCGATGAAGCCCTCACAGCTATGCGATCGGCGGTGGGGACGGATAACGGAACAACAGTACCGTTCAAAATACCAGAGTTGAAGATTGGCACATTAGACGCCTTGGTAAAGCAGGCGGACGAGCTAGCAAAGCTTGAAGCAGCATGCGAGGGTGTTGTTAGCAAGGTGGGGAACTCACTAAAGACGATATTACAGGGAGACGAGGAGAAGATACAGCAGCAGAAGACCGTCAATGATAGTCAGTAAACTCTCTGAGCTAATTGAAGCTGAACTTGGCTGATACCTACTAGAGCCCGTTGACCAGTACCTGAGAAGCTTCCACTGGAACAAAGTTAAGTACAGGGCAGATAAACCATTGGGGGAGCTTATAGACATGCTGCAGAAGGTAAGGCCTAGGATCTCTCTCAGCCTCACCTACAGGAGTGATGTTCTGACTAGCATTGACCTCAGGAAGTCAACAGCATAGACAACGACGTCAAAAACAAATACAACCAATACAACCAAGTCAAAACCTCGCTCACGGCCCTCCAAAGAAAGCAGACGTATATTGCCCCATTCTTCCTCCAATCAATATCAGCGTTCTGATTTCCGTACTAGTGGCAACCTCTCCAACAAATCCCTCACCACCATCGTCGACCCCTCCCTTATAATCCAAGACTCCGAGTACCTTGAGACACATCTCATCGCCGTCCCCAACACCATCACTAAAGACTTCATCAAATCCTACGAAACCATCTGCGGCATGATCGTGCCCCGCTCTGCCGTCCGAATAGATGCCGATGACGAATTCACGCTGTATGCCGTAACGACATTCAAGAAGACGAGTGCAGAGTTTGTACATAAATCCAGGGAGCTAAAATGGACGCCGAGAGATTATAAATACAAAGAAGGTGGGAAGGAGGAAGAGCAGAAGGAGGTGGAGAAGGTGGGAAAGGACGAGCGGAAGGTATGGAACGAGGCGTTCAGGTTAGCGAGGACGGCGTGGGGAGAGGCAGTCATGGCTTGGGTGCACGTATTGGCGCTGAGAGTGTTTGTGGAGACGGTCCTAAGATACGGGCTGCCGTTGTCATTTGTCTGTGGACTTGTAAGGGTATGTCGAGTACTTCCGGCTGCTCCCCGGTCGACGTCCCATCTCCAGGAATGACGAATGCTAACCATTCGGTGGCAGACGACTCCCAAGCTTATGAAACGGGTCCGCAACTCCCTCGACTCATCATACTCCTACTTGGCAGGGAATGCTTTCGGACGAGACAAGAAAGGCCGGGTGACCAAAGACGACTCAGCAATGTCGGCAGACATGCAGGCGGCTGGACATACAGGAGATAACGGTGAGTACTCGGCGTACGTATGCTACGAATTCGAGATAAATTAGCAGGATGTTGCATTGCACGTCAATATTTTTGGGTGTTCGGTGTCCGGGGCCAAAGCTAGCTTTTCTTGCTATCCAGCTCTGTCAATTGTACAGGAACCAGCATCCTTTTCCACTATACTTTTCGCCCTTCGTCCCTTCCTCAGCCGCCCTGAACCTCCTCAACTCTCTTCAGCTTCAACAACCCCTCCTCATCCAGATACCTCAGTATCACCTTGACCGCCTCCTCCACCCCCTGCTCCCCGCTCCTAATCACCACCTCCGCATTTTCCGGCTCCTCATACGGCGCACTCACACCCGTAAACTCCTTAATCTCCCCCGCTCTCGCCTTCTTATACAACCCCTTCGGATCCCTCTTCTCCGCCTCCTCCACACTCACCTGGACATAAACCTCCACAAACGCCAACCCCCTCTCCTCATGCAGCCTCCTCGCCACCTCTCTATCCTTCCTATACGGAGATATGAAACTCGTCAACGCAATCGTACAGCTATCCGCGAAGAGCAGAGCGACCTCGGCGATGCGGCGGATGTTCTCATTGCGATCGGACTCGGAGAAGCCGAGGTCGCGGTTCAGGCCGAAGCGGACGTTGTCGCCGTCGAGGCGGTAGGCGGAGAGCGAGGAGTGCAGCAGGTGCTGTTCGAGGGCGGTGGCGATGGTGGATTTGCCGGAGGCGGAGAGGCCGGTGAACCAGATTGTGAGGCCGGGTTGGGAGCGGAGGGCGGAGCGCTCGGGGTGGGTTAGGGCGTGGGGGTGCCAGGTTATGTTTCTGGGGAGTGGGAGCAATGTGTGTCAGCTTGGGATTCGGAGGCGGGGAGACGGGAAGGCGTACCTACGTTGCCATTTTCAATGATGGGGTAGCAACCTCTTCGAAAGCGGAGAGGAAATTCGATGGGGGGCACTCACTCGTTGTGGGGTGGTTCCAGTTGATGCTTGGCGGCGGGAATGGCGCCATGCGGGTAGGGCCAGAGATGGTCCCCCTAGGAATGCAGCTAAAAATCAGGGGTTTCTCGTCTGATATATGTGCTTTACATTGAACCTCACGCCTTATTGTGGCTCTCTCTAGCATCAAATCGAATCACTGTTTATCAAAGAGCTGACGATTATAATCAGTACAGTCTAGATATGCTCCGTGGAAGCCCCAACAACATGGATTGGCGATGAGATGGCCACGGCTAATCGCAGCTCCCAGCGACGCTAGATTGACAAACTCTATCCTGCCGGCATGCTCGATCCCATCTCGCGAAGAGTCTTCTGTCATGGGATGGCCAATGTTTCGGGAAAACGTAGCCCGATGCCAGACAGATGGCATGGGCCTTCGCAGCCAAAATGTTACACCAATATGCTATGCACGCGCAGACTAGGGACGGTGTATCTGTTTTCACTCCAACGTATAGTCGGGGCTACTCGTAACGTTCTATAGCGCATCACATCGCTGGAGTTTTGCTCGTGGTAGGCTGTTGGAATGCTAATTGCTCGCTGGAGGATATGTCCAATTGACCAAACCAAGCTTGACAGATGAATTTTTCTGACTCAGGCCGTGGGTGATGACCATTGTCCAAATTGTGATTGACCGCCATAGAGGCGGTCGCTTTAGAGGGATTTCTGCGGACAGCCTGTTCGAAAGCAGATAGCCGGGCTTTCATGGACTATCTGCGAGGGGAGAAGACATGGCAGCAAGAGAGATTGTAGCTGCAGAAGCTATAAAGAGGGTGATCGAAGGTGATCTTTAGCTGCCAAGTAGAAGTAGGAGCTAGAGAGAGCATCTCATTACATTTCGTAGAAATCTCCTACCTGGATTACTTCATCCCATTCGAAAAGGTAACAGTTGCTTACCGGTCGATCTCATCAGCAACGGTCTATAGCGCTGCTCCTCCCAGTGAAAGAAGAAAGACACACTTTACAGTGACGGAGCAAGAGGAAACACCGCTGTGCCTGCTGCCACGTGATTGCCAGATCAGAGGCAGTTGCGACTCATTGAGTTTGCCTGGTACTGTATACTCAGCTGCTTGTTGTTCACAGCATTTCCTTGCAGTAGTCTCATTAAGCAACAAGTTGAAGAAATTACCAGGCCCCATATTGAAGGATATCAAGAGTAGAGCGTCACTTCATTGCCAAAAAAGCACACTAGTGATATCGCGACCTTCATGTCACCTCCGTTTAACACGCAGACTCATGCCCCTCATTTTTCCATTCTGTTACGCCTTTCAATATGGAGGCTTCGACAGTCATGGGGCACGGCAACCTATCCTGTTAGATTTATAACGCCACAAGCCTGCCAAAGTACTGCTCTGCACCTGAAAGTCTCGGTCCACAGCTAAACCTAAGGGTCTTTGTGGAGGCGCGATCATGGAGCGACTCTACGACTGGGCAGTTGAGAAAATGATGGGACGAGGTGGGTCGCACGACCAGCTTCCAAAAGCTCTGCATCTGGGATACTCAAACTCTTATAGCGAGAATGAACAAGCACAGGCATATAATCCTGGACCATCGCTTTCAGATCTCGATGGTCGCAAAAGCTCAATCTAGCAATCCTTGCGAAGCTGAGATTGGGCGTCAAGGTCAAGCTATCCGCGCATCTTGCATTTCATCTTCCTTACAAAATCCAAATGTCGCATCAAGTGCAGATACCAATGTCTCTTTATCGTGCCGTTTTGGTAGTTCGCTCAAACGTCAAAGCACGGACATCACAGTACCAGACACGGCCGAAGAGATGGAGAAGATACTACAACGATTACCAAGATGGGATCCCGGTTCTTTTGTTCGAGACCCTCGCTGTAGGATGGCACCTACACACAGCAGCACTCTTGGTACAAAGTCGGTGCGACGATGCTCTCCGCCATCAGATCTTACCAAACGTCAACTATCAAATCATGAGGTGCAATCACGCTTATGGGGAGGCAACTACTTTGTCGATGGCCCCAAATTGGTCGAAACACGGGGTATTCCAAGCTGGAATGAACGTCCTCTCGAAGAACAAAAGAAATTGCTTAGAGAGCTCAAGGAACCCAACCTCATCCTCAACTACCCTCATTGGACCAAACCTGAATGCAAAGGTGTGGGCAAATACCGTATGTCTGTAGACATAACCCCAGATGATGTTCCTCAAGCTTTGATCGATCGCATGGGTTCCACAGCAGATTTACTCGGAATGTCCCACGGTCTCCCATTCGAGGGACATGACGGCATTCAGATCGAAGAGTTGCTGTATACTAAGCATGAAAACGAGATAAAGCAAAGGCTTCGAGGACCTACGGAAGAGATGGTCGGTGATACTAAAGTGATTCGTGGATTTCCAGCTGTCAGTCTAAAGCTCAAGAGTGTTGAAGCATTCCTTCTGCCCATGACGTACGCAACATTCGAATACCAACCTTACGGTGCGATTTCAGCTCATCGTATAACTCAAAACTACTACTTAAAAGGAGATGACTTTAACCTGAAGGTCCCTGAAGAGACAGATCTGGCGTACGCTTTTCCGGAATATCTGAAGGACCAAGCCAACTTCCCGATACCTAAGGGCTTCACCTTGGACAAATTGCCGGGCTCCGTCCGTAGTTCTTGTCATCGTCACCCTGGGATCATAGATTCAGATCTCGAAGCACTACCAAAGCACCCTACTATATTCCCAAAGCCTGGTCCAAACGCTACGGCACCAGCTGCAACAGGAAGACAACCAGGCGTGGGCACAACTCGTCGGGTCCCAGCTGCAGGACGACCAGGGTTGGAACGGAGGACATCAGACAGAGGACCGAAAACGAAGAAGACGAAGGCTTCCGCCCTCGGCAAGAAGCGGGTGGCATCCGCTGTGCAGCTTTCGAACTTCAAGAAGGAAGAGAAACCGTCGAACGCTCAGGTTGTCGCCCGTCCGCAAAAAAAGGGGACTGTTGCGCAAGTACCTAACATGGCGGCCCGCAACGTGGAGGCTCTCGATGTCGAGGCTCCGGAGAATGATGCTCCTGAGAATGATGCTGCTTGGATGGACGCTCCTACAACCGTCACCTGCTCACCATCCAGTCCAGAGGACTTAGACTCGCCTCCACTGTGGCTACTCGCTACATCGTCGAAAGAAAATGAAGCCCAATTGAGAAGCCTACGACCAACACCAGACATTCCCCAACGACCCTCCGTCAAGTCCTCAAAGCAGCTGTTAGCTATCCTCTCAAAAAGCCTCCCGCTTACTGCGGACTCCACCCCTCTAAGACTGAAGTCAACGTCACTAGTCCCTGTGCTCACACCAGCTGCCCCCGAGACCGCAGCTATACCAATCTCTCAACCTAATACACCACGAACCAGCATCCACCAAAGTGCGTCAGTCGGAAGGCCCAGCCACACAATTCCCATTCCAATATCCCAACCCTTTACGCCTGGAATGTCCAAAAGCCCATCCGTCTCCAAGCGCAGAAATACGCTCTCCGACCGCTCCAAGCGCCGCGTCCGCTGGTCCCAGTCAAACCTTGTGCACACCAGCGAGCAAAGCGGTTTCCAGCGCAACAGCGTCTACAACTACTCCAAACCTTCAAGCCCGCAGTATATCCACACTCAGCCTGCTGCACGGCGACACGCAGCTTCTTCAATAAGCATTCCCAGAGCTTCAGCCATTCGTATAACGCGACAAGCAGCTTCTTCGATAAGCATTCCTAGGGCCTCCGGCATTGGTACCGCGCGACCAGAAAGGCAAAATCGTCAAGGAGTCACAGAGATAGCTAACTCGTTCGCGCTCAATCGTGAGCGTCTGTCTAGGAACGTTCACCGCAGACATTCACCAGGCTTCCCTAGTGTCCCAACGGAAGAGTTTTGCGCTGTGGTTGATGACGTTGAGGTGGCAGTGGAGGATGATGTGGCAGTAGAGGATACGGTGGCAGTGGAGGACGATGGAGAAGAAGAGTGGGAGGAGCTGGATTTACCAGAGTCACCTAGCCCTACGTTTATGCCTACCCTGCAGCACAGTCTCTATGCAGCCTAAATTTGCTGGACGTCGCAAGTCATGGGGTTTCCTGCTGATCAGCAAGCTTTTAGGCACACAGTCCGACAATTTGATAATCTGAAGCACCAGCACGACTGGTCCACTTCAGCACTACGATTTCAAGATTCATTTCAGCTTTTCGATCTGGGGGGGGGGTAATATCCGGGGGGCTTATGGGCCGGTGGTGGGATTTGGCCAGGCGATTTCTGTCTTCTTTCTTTTCGTCTTCACTAGAAGACTGAGCAAAGCGACTCGTGGCTCCGGCCACACAGTCAGTGGCTCTGGTGGACTTTGTCGAATTTTCAAGCGATGATACCCCCGATTCACCAATAGCAGCAGCATCCATAGTGGCTGGCTGCATAATTCAGCTTTCACTAAATAGCACAGTATCAAATTAAATCAATAGCATCTTATTCATCTTTCCCCTGATTTCAAAATTCCTAACATCACAAAGAACCGCCTACCGCACCCTCTTCACCCCAAACGTCAAGCGCCTCCACCCCGGCCCCTCCCTCGTCCCTAGATCCCACCCCTGCACATCCTCCACCCACACCTTCACCGCCCACTCACTGCCCGTCTCGCTCCCCACCCGCTTCCACATCTCCTTCCAGCTCGCCTCATTGTGCCTCCAACACGTCTTGCTCGGGTCCGCCCTCCCCGGGTACTCCCCCGCCCTCTCGTTCCCGCTCTGCCGCCCCACGACCATGACGCCCGGCTCCGGCTTCAGTAGGCGGACGAGGAGTTTCGCGAGGGAGAGCTGTTGCGGGAGGAGGAAGAGGTGGAAGAAGGAGGCGGTGTGGATGATGTGGAGGGTGCCCTCCAGGGGCGCGAAGGATGAGGCCCAGACGGTGGGGGAGAAAATGTCGCCGGTGAGGAAGTGGGCGTTCAGGGAGGAGCGGTCGCGTAAGAGGTCGTAGCCCAGGTCGATGAATTCTTGGTGGAGATCGGCGCCGTAGAGGTGGGTGGAGGGCACGCCGGCGGCGACAAGGGCGCGGAGGTCTTGGCCGAAGCAGCAGCCGAGGTCGAGGAGGAGGTTCGGGTGGGGGGAAGTGAGGAGGGGGAGGAAGATTGGGTACAAGGGGTGCTGGGTGATGGAGAGGTCGAGGAAGCGGAGTTGCCCGATGCAGGGGTAGGACGTTATGCGCCAGGCGCGGTCGCGGATGGCGAGGACGTGAGGGATGACTTCGTTGGGAGGGATGTTGCTGTATCTTTCGAGGAGGCGGCGTGCAGGCTCGCTGATGGCGGTGACGTCCTTCTTGAACCAAGCGACGTCTTTGCTTGGGGTCTCGGATCGCGTGGCGGGTTGTTCTTCGTCGTTGGAAGCCATGGTTGAGTGTGAGGCCTCGCGGGAAGCTTATACCGACGTCTTTCAGTTTGAGGCTGTGGAGATAATGCACGACGGAGATAGCGGTTGGTGGTAACTGTGACGTCCGAGGGCGGCAGCAGCAAGCCTTCTAACCTGAACAGGGTAGACTGGCTACAACTTGATCCAGCCGGTCAATATATGGCTTTCATAGTAGACTTTCGTAAGCGTCCAGTCCTCTCTTCTGGGGTTGCTGCGTGGAGGCCGTAGAGGACTGGCTTGCGACACTATTTATGCTAGCTCCGAGCGTACCGCTGTAAGGAGACGGCGTATTGGCGTGTTGCACCTGAGAAGGGGGTGGAGCGATCGAGAAATTAGAGAAAGTGTTTGTCGTTGGAGGCGGAGAAGCCATTGTGAAATTTGACCGTAGTTGAGGGGGTTGAAAATAAGAAGCCATAGGTGCGGCGTTGTTCGTACTGATCGCACTGGGCCATGGGGTTATTGGAGTCATAGGCTGCATAGCTGTGAGAGCACTGAATCCATTAGACATTGATTGAGTAGTCTTGGATGCACCAATCGATATCGGGTTGAGAGTCGCGAAGGAATTGAGTGAATGGTCTGGTGTGATGGCGCGGGATCCGCCACCGTTGTAGTTGGTCGAATTGGAAGTTGGACTTATTACCGGCGTTGACCACGAGAAGACAGGCGCTTGTGCTTGGCTAGATTGAGCTCTTTGAGGAGCGGGCCTCAGACTATCCGCCGAGATGTCATGGCTTGTCCCGTTGGCTGCTCCCTTCCCACGTACAAGGCGTTCGAAGTCGCTCTGACCGACATCATCCACTCCGTTTGTGCCAACCAGCAGAGCGTTGGTCGAGCCAACGTTCATCAGGTCATGGGATCTAGAGGTATTAGAGTGGCCGTTGGTGTTCGAAGAAGATAAGTCTCGGAGCTTCCGCGTCTGCTCCTGCTCGATCCTTGACGACAGCGACTTGATGAGATTCATGAACTCCTGAAATTGATCCAGATTAAGAAGGGGGCCCAGGCTGAAGCTCCATAGTATTGGGAGAACATCCATTGCCAGAAAGTCAGTATCTGCAATCCTGCCAACCTGCCTAAAAACAGCCAATGCCGCCATCACGACTCCAGGCTCCTTCGTTTTCATAGCCCTCATCAGTGGAACAACCTTTTCCTGGACGGTGTATTTGTCCAATATGGTGCTGCTGCTCGCTTTTGATACTTTCGAGGTGTTATTGGAACCATCCAGACCATCACTGAGCTCAGCGTTGCCTCCAATGGAACCACCGCAAAGAATGACGAAAGCTTCGAGTCCTCGAATCTTGATCCCTAAACTACTCGTCTTACTGAACACAGCAGCGACAAGGGGGAAGACTTCGTTCTTGATAGTAGAGAAGTCCAGTACAGCTAGTATTGTGGGTAGACATCCAAGAGATTTGTCCACAATCGAATGAGTCTGGGAGTCCAAGCCAAGCTGTACGATTGGAAGTATGCCTAATTTGTGTCAATGAAACCCATGTTTGACCGGCACGTAATCTTACTTTCTTTGAACTCTTTACCCGAGCTGTTCTCGGCGATTATTCCCATGTTCTCGAGTACGACAACCAGCCCAGCTTCCTTGGCCGAATCTCTGTCAACTTGGCCAACTTTCCCAGGTGAAGCAAGAAAAACTTCCCGTAAATGCGGAATTACCCTCTCTGGGAAGGCACGCTTAGCGGATGGCAGGATCTTGATGATTCGAAAGACATTCTGTAAGACCAAGAATAGCAATTCTCGGTCTTTCGTCTCCTCCAATAGCGCGGGTAAGACCTTCTTTTCCAGAACAGCCTTCGGAAACTCGTTCAAAATCCTTGGAAGGCCGCGCATGAACTGTGATTTCTCGTTGGGAGTTTTTGCAGGTAGCGCATCTAGGAACCTGATCGAAGAGACTAGGATGTTGTCGAAGAACTTCGATTGCTGGAATTCGCGCGCGTTCATGCGCTGAGCTGGTCGCCTTGTAAGAAGTCTCGGAAGCACAGCAGAGACCAGGTCTTTTGGCAGAGGTCGGGACGAGAGAAAATTGTTGCTAGAAGAAGGTAAGGATGACGAGGAGCTGAACAGCTTTTTGTACGTGGTTAGGTTTGCATTAGTCTTGAGAGGAGAGGTATGTGGCGAATTGTAGAGAGCAAGTAATAATAAACCCAAGGAGAACATATCAGCTGAGGACGAGACGTTGCTGTCTATAGCGAAATCTGGAGATGTGTAATCCAGGTTCAGTTGTAACGATCGAGGTAAGCGAGGGTCATGGTAGAGGACTTCCGACAACGATATGGGCGCCAAGGTGTTTTGTGTATTCGAGTTGTCCGGTGGGCCTGCGAAACCAAGCCCAGCGATCTTCCAGTCAGACTTCGCATTGATATAGACTGCCTCTGGCGTAAGATTCCCATGCACCAAGCCTGCGGATTCGTGCAAGAACTCAAGACCCTGACCAACTTGCAGCAGTCCTTTCTGTATCTCAAGCTCATCAATTTCTAGCTCTCTTCTCCGCCTCTGGCCGTCCGCTTCCTCCACGACGAAGCGGCTTGGTCTCCCAGCTACTCCGCCAGCTCGTTCCTGCTCATCCTTCTCTTGCAACAAGCCGGCTAGTGAAGCAGTGACAGGCTCTGTAGCGAACATCAGACCACCACTTCTAGTATCCTCAATTGGCTCGGCGAGTTCTAGAATGCATGGGTGCCGTAAGCGTGCTAGAAGGCTGCACTCTTTCTTGATCCTCGCAATGACTTCATCGTGTAGCTTCCGTAATGAAGCACCGCCTGACCGACCTCCGAGCCCCCCAGAATGAGGTTCCAGCGACTTCCTGTCGAAAACGAACACTGACACTGCTTTTCCAGTGGACTTCTTTTTCCCATCGAACACTTTCCATGCTCCTGATGTGGACGTCGGAGTCGAGGCGATTGTATAGTTGGCGGAGATGTTTGATTGTAAAGACTTTAGGGCTGAGGAGAACATCGTTGCTGGCGAGGAGCAGAAGGGGCTTTGTTGCCCTTGGTGAACGGCAGCAGTGTTGTTCTCAATAGACTGTTGGGGCGGGTTGTTCGCGTAAGATCATGCTGTGCTCAAAAAAGCCATCGAATGGTTTTGAAACTTCGTGGCCCAGATTATGAAGTCACCTTTACATTCATTATCTAGGGGCTAATAGCTGCACCACCAATAATTGCTGCTACCTTATGTGTCGCTGTTCTGGCCACGTGATATCGATCCATGTGCTCGTAGGGCGACGCCAAGCTCCGATCTCCGGCCAAAACTTGAAAGTACTCCAGCTCGGCCTCCACCGCTTAACATCGGCACCAACTCGCCCAGCCGCTCTTGATAAGACCCATAGCGGACCCCAATTGACCCTTCCTCCTCTCTCCCTATGCCCTCAGCAGTGCCTAACACCACATCATGACACGCAACCTCCTCCTCCGCACGCGGCCCTCCCTCCGCGCCTCACGACCCCATGTCCCCCCCACAACCCCATGGCACCTCCCCCACCGCCCCTACAGCCTCCCCTCCCAAGAAGCCTCCCTCGCCTCCCTCCCCCCCATCGACCCCTCCGCCCTAACCATCACCCGCACCACCACCCCCAAGCCCACCCTCCCCCCCTCAGACCTAATCTTCGGCCGCAACTTCACCGACCACATGCTCACCCTCGAATGGACCTCCTCCACCGGCTGGCACCCCCCGCGCATCCTCCCCTACCAGAACCTCTCCCTCGACCCCGCTACCTGCGTCTTCCACTACGCCTTCGAATGCTTCGAAGGCCTGAAAGCCTACAAGAACCGCGACGGCGCCATCTCCCTCTTCCGCCCCTCCAAGAACATGGCGCGCCTGAACAACAGCGCCGCGCGCATCTGCCTGCCGACTGTCGGCGACGGGAAGGGACTCATCGAGCTGATTGCGCGCTTCGCGGCCATGGAGGAGAGGTTCATCCCCGCCGCTAGGGGCTACTCGCTGTATCTCCGCCCCACGCTGATCGGCACGCAGCGCACCCTGGGCGTCGGTCCGCCAGGGAGCGCGCTGCTGTTCGTGATTGCGAGCCCCGTGGGGCCGTACTACCCGACCGGCTTCAAAGCCGTGAGTCTCGAGGCTACATCCTACGCGGTGCGGGCGTGGCCGGGGGGCGTGGGCGACAAGAAGCTGGGGGCGAATTACGCGCCGTGCATCATGCCGCAGCTGCAGGCTGCGAAGCGGGGCTTTCACCAGAACCTGTGGCTGTTTGGCGAGGAGGAGTATGTGACGGAGGTGGGGACGATGAATTTCTTTGTTGCGGTGCGGGATCGTGAGACGGGCGGGAAGGAGCTGTGGACGGCGCCGCTGGATGGGACGATTCTGGAGGGGGTGACGCGGGATTCGGTGCTGGCGTTGGCGAGGGAGAGGTTGGTGCCGGAGGGGTGGGTTGTTAGGGAGAAGGGGTTTACGATGGGGGAGTTGGCGGCGGCGGCGGATGAGGGGAGGTTGCTGGAGGCGTTTGGGACGGGGACGGCGGCGGTGGTGAGTCCGGTGAGGAGGATAGGGTGGAGAGGGAGGGACGTCGACTGTGGGCTTAGGGAGGGTGAGGAGGCGGGGGATGTGGCGAAGCGGATGAAGGAGTGGATAGAGGGCATACAATATGGAGACGAGCAGCATCCGTGGAGTTTTAAGATTCGATAAATTGGCCATATACCAAACAAATAAACCATCCATATACCAGAATACAGCGTCATCTATGTCCTGCAGCACACAAGGCCGTGGCGGCTGAAAAACTGTCTGCTCGAAGTCGACATAATCCTTCCAGCCGATCCCAGCAGATTATCCTTCTTCACCCACAACACACAACCACAACCTCACACCTCTACCCCACCCCCCGCGAAGCCACCACCCTCTTACTCTTCCATCCTACTCTCCCTCTCTAGCAAGCATCAACTCCCTACACCGACCGCACCTTCCTTCCGGACCATGCCCTCCAAGCCGATATCATGACGCCCCCAGGCGCATTCAAAGGCCAGGCCTCGAAAACCTCGACTTTGCTCAAAGGAAAGTAATTCTCAGTAATGCTGGACTCTCCCTGGAACGTCAATCAGTACACTTTGTTTGCCCCTGGTTGCCGTTTGAATCAAGGCAAGGATTCCCTACTCATACGAGAGCATGGAGGGCGGAGGGAAGGAAGCAATTCTTTGTCGGAACAAGAGAACACCAAGTAGAGTTCCCTTTTGGGGTTTGGAGGGCATGAACATGGGAAATTGTAAAATAGTCAAAGAAAGTGTAGTAGAGTATCATGTGTTTTTATTTCTCGAGTCCTCGTCTTTCCCGCACCGGGATAATAATGATACACCACACGCGCAGTATGTACAAAGCCAATCAGTGGCCAGAATCCTACCTACTCTTCAGCCCCCTGCCAACGTTTGATGCTGCCAGCCAACCAAAAGGAAAGACGCGGAAAGACGCGTGACCTCATGGTCTAGCAAAACCCAGAATGAAGCGCCTCATCGCTTTTGTCCGCCAAAGCATCATTATCCCTGAAGCGCCGCGTCCGAGGCCCCACAAAAGCGCCGTTGTAATGCATGATACGTGTGTCGCCAGCCAGCAGTGACCAGGCGGTCTAGAGACGGCGAGGCTGGATGTAAAGGAAATAAGAGTGTTATTAATACACAGTCAGAATCGAAGGAGTGAGCCGTCCGTTAATGCAGTGCTAAAGCAGAATGGAATATTAGGATCACTCGTGTCTCCAGTGAGACGGAGTCTTTGTGTGTGCTGACCGAGGTGTACTGTCCTAAGTATGTTGTGATTGGGGTGTGGTCTGAGGATATTGACTCGGAGGTTCCAGGGCAGTTGAAAGATCTCGGACAATCACAGGATCGTCGGGATTGGTGGCTGGGTGCACCTCGACACCTTCTTGCTCTACTAGCGTAGATTGACCACGGTCTTGCGAAAAGCTTGCGGAGCCGGAACCCTCCTCGTCCCGACGTCCGATGGGTGACCAGCCTGCTATACTGCCAGCAATGACTCCAGCCATTGCAGCAGCAGCCGGAGTCAAAGCAGAATTCGATCGTGAGCGACCTCTCCGCCGGGTGGTAGTTGACCTTCGAGAATCTGGGGTTCTTGGAGGAGCCAGAGAATTTCCAGTATCATCTCCATTGTGATCGCCTAGGGGAGTCCGAGGCAGTGAGCTTGCCCGTGATCTAGATCCGCTACGCGAACGCGCGAGAAGAGTTTCCCGAGGATGTTGCAACTTATACACAAGTGTAGTGAGACGTCCTCCTCGTATTTTGTTCAGGAAGGTTAATTCATCCTTAATCTCGACCAATGCTGGGTTCCAGCTGTATTGCTGTTCTTCGTCGGATACGAAGACCTGGGGTTTCGCACGCCTGTGCAGCCAGGAGGGTACCGTTTTTTGAACCGAAGCATCCGGGATGAGGCGAATAAGAAAGGCGATTGGGATTGAGAGGAGGCCGAGCACAAGCGCAATGCCCCATGCTTTGATATCTTGCCTGACCACGGAGAAGGCTGTCCCACCAACAGATACAATCATTATCTGCCCAGCCACAATAATGAACTGGATGCCGATGAAAAAATAATTCCTTTGCACACCCTCAAGGATATTGAACTTGTTGTCAAGTCGCCTGTTGTTATATTGGTTGAATACCTGCATCCAGACAAAGGTGTTGAAGATCAGCGTCTGTTTATACCTCCCCGTGTACGTTGTTATTGCGGTTCCGGCGAAGTTCAGTACGAGCGTGACCGCAAGTTGATATATCGATTGACCAATGATCATCTTCCACATGGTTGTGGTGATCAGTGGAGCTGATTTGGGCTCCGGTTTTCGTTTCAGGATACTTGGTGTTGGCGGATCTGTCGCCAATGCAAGAGCTGCAAAGGTATCCATGATGAGGTTGACCCATAGAAGTTGGACAGCAGTCAGCACTGACTGCTGGTTGTCGCTCGCGACTGCGGATATGAAGGTCAGAAAAACGGCAGTGATGTTGACAGTTACTTGAAACTACTCGGCATTAGTAATAACCCCGTATCAGAAGAAGCACCCACAAACCTGGAGGAACTTCTTGACTGCGTCGTTGACGGCTCTGCCCCACATAATGGCCTTGACAATCGACGCGAAATTGTCATCCATCAATATAATTGCCGAAGCCTCTTTCGCCACCTCGGTTCCAGTAATGCCCATTGAGAAGCCTACATCGGCAGTTTTGAGCGCTGGGGCGTCGTTTGTTCCGTCACCTGTGACTGCTACCGTCTCTCCTAGCTCTTTCAAGCGCTTCACCAGAATACGCTTGTCTTCTGGACTTGACCTTGCCAGCACCTGAAGTTTTGGTATCACCTCATTCATCTCGAACCTATTCATCCTCCTGAAAACAGGTCCCTCCATGATCACGCCACCTTCAGTGTAGATGCCACATTCCGATGCAATAGCTTTTGCAGTCAGGAGATTGTCCCCTGTTACCATGCGTACAAACACCCCAGCATCCTGACAAGCGCGGACAGCATCTGCAACACCGTTTCGAAGAGGGTCTTGAATGCCGACAACGCCCAGAAAGACCATTTTGCGAAACATTCCCTGGAATGCTGCTTGCTTAGGGTCATCTTTCAGAGTCTGGACTCCCTTTGGTGGCCACTGGTCGAAGTCCCTGTACACGAGACCGATGGTCCGCAATGACCTGGATGCATATTCATTGATGATGTCTGTTAAAAGTGTTCGACCGTCTTCGCTCAAGTCTACCTCCGTAACCCCCTTGGTAAGATCTTCCACGATTTTCGAGCAGTGTTCCACCATAATCTCCGAAGCACCTTTGACGAGCAGGCGATACCGGCCATTCTCTAGCTTGATTACGGCCGCCATACACTTCCTTCCTGAGTCAAAGGGCACAAATTGCACCACTTGGGCATTGGCTCGCTCTTCGCTAAGAGGGCCCATCCCTAAATGAACTCTAGCAAAACTCAGCAGGGCCGTGTCGGTCTTAGAGCCAACAAAATTCTCTTCCCCTTCTTCATCGCTTTCAAATGCTGTAGAGTTGATGGCAATGGACTGCTTGAGCCGCTCTTTAATTTCGTCATCAAGTGTTGCTATAAAGCTTGTCGTACGGACGGCCAGTCCCTCATCTACTGAAGGCGCCAGTCTACCTCTGGTAGGCGTTTCGGGCGAGTTGGCTTCCGAGTTCTCTGGAGTCTTCTTGTCCCCAAAACGCTCATCTGTGCCCAATGTACCTGCGACAACAGACATTTTGTTTTGAGTTAGAGTCCCTGTCTTGTCAGAACAGATGGTTGTGGCATTTCCCATTGTCTCGCAAGCTCGGAGTTGACGGACAAGGTTGTTGTCTTTGAGCATTCTCGTAGTTGCAAAGGCGAGGGCTAGTGTTACCGCGAGAGGCAGGCCTTCTGGAACGGCCACCACCACTATCGTGACAGCTACGATGAAGACTGAGAGGAAGACTTGGCCTTTCTGGGAAGCGCCACCTTGGATTTTAGGCAGATGAACCATGAATCTGATGAAGACGGCAATGAAGAGGATGAGACCCGCGGCCAGACCAAGCTTCGCAATATATTCCGCAAGAACATTGAGCTTCGATTGTAGAGGCGTAGTTTGGGATTCCTCCCGGAGGGACATCATGGTTTTGCCATAGCTCGAGTTGACTCCCACGGCGGTGACAAGGAAAGTACCAATGCCCTCAGTGACCTTACCGCCAGAAATGATAAACGGATCCAATTTTGAGATACTTTGATGTGATTCCATAGCGGCGTAGACCTCATCACCTGGATGCTTTCTGATAAGATCGGACTCGCCGGTCGCAGATGATTCATCACATTTGAGATTGTGGCCCGAGATGAAAATGCCATCTACCGGTATCACGTCGCCAGGTTCGAGATGCACAACGTCTCCAACAAGGATATCGTAGACCGATATTTCTCGAAACTTTCCCGAGCGGACGACCTTGACATTACGGTTCTCCTTCTTCTTGTTCAGCTTCACGAATTGCCGTTCCTTCTGCCAATCGTTCGCGGCCCCAACAGAGACCACTATAACAATAGCGACGACGATAGCTACGCCTTCGACCCATTGGATGGTCTCGCCGTCGACCTTTTCGACGGATTGATAAATCCCTAGAGCGAGGGAGATTATGGCAGCGACGGTCAAAAGTATTATGACTTTGTCGTTAAACGCGAGCCAAGCGAGCTCGAAGATAGACTTGGATTTCTTTCCCGGTAAGCGGTTATCCTTGAAGATGCGCTTCCTATCTGCGAAGGAGTCCTCAGATTGCTGCACCATTGTGGCTGAAGTCGAAGCTCTTGTCAATGATTTGCGTAGGTCGGTGTTCTTACCGATGTTTTTGCCAGCTGAGATTGCCTCGTTGAACGATATAGTGCCATCTAAGCGTTTCTCATCGATTGATAAGCCAGCAAGGCGATCCGTTCGAAGTCCTTTCTCCGTTCCACGCAGGCCTCCCAGAGCATGGAACGCCGCGTAGCTCTTTGGGTTCAACAACTTGCTGAGCTGACCTGGACTAAAGGCAAATCTGTTATCCGGAACATTAAAATCTCCTTCCGTACCAGGATCAGCGGCCAAAGCATCCTCATCATTGATGATGTTTTCACTAGCTTGCGCAGTACTGCATCGCAAGCCTTCTTCAGAGGGTGCTGTAGAGGGCACATGTGTGTCGCCGCTGTAGGATGTCGGTGAGTGGCCTTGGTCTTCGGAGTCAACCGAGTTGCCCCTCGAGCGAGTGTTAGGGACGGCAAGGAAGTTCGTCGGTTGGAGATCATTCCACTTGGACGTGGGAGACGATACGTTCTGAGCTGACTTTGGACGGCTATCTTTACTCTCGAAGGAACGGGCTGACCTGAGGTCTGTAGGTGAGATGTCTTCGGGCAAGCGAGTAGGATTAGAATTAATGTCTGTGGGCTGATCACCCTGCAACGACGGTGGACGGTCAGAAAGCGGCTGAAGAGGAAGTGTGTCTTGTTCTACAAGAGGTGGACTGACGGCAGATGTGTCAATGGTTATGGTAGGTGCCCGCTGGCGGCGAGCGGCGCCATGTGACGAAGGAGAGGTCCGGCCATCTTCTCCTGGGTCTGTCATGATCGCCCAGAGTAATCCCTGAGCCTAGTAATGAATGGTAGAATGTAGGTACTCCCCCTGAAGAACGGTGTGGGGGTTGCGCGAAAGTAAAGGATGTATGACTGGCCCCGCAGCGGAAGTAGATGCTGACTGGATTTGATGTGTGCGAAATGTGATGTTGCTTCTCAAGATCGATCGTACTTCTGCGGAAGGTGCAAGCCACCAGAGATCCAGTGCTACCGGTAGAAACCTGCTCAACATACCTTACATTAGTGAATTTGCCCCTCAACAAAAACGACAAAGGGTGTATCAAGCACGGCTTAGATAGCTGCTTTCACCTACCGGAGCATCGATGGAGCCTCACGCAGGCTCTCTCCACGCACGATTCCTCCCTTGCCGGCGAGACGAGCCTTGTATCCCCTTCTCCACGTCCTGAGCCTCTTGAGTCAGGCAAGCTTCCATGGGCTGTGTGCCGGTGCCTCTGACTCGCCATTTGACGGCCGCAATCAGCAAATACTCTTCGGTTCGGCAGGCAGTCGGGAGGAAGTGAGAAAGGCGGAAAGGAGGAGGGGAGGAGTGGGAGAGAGGAACAAAGCCTAGGGCATCGCTCCACCCTTGGCACCCCGATTGAGCAAGTAAAGTAAATGGCTATCCGGCACGAGGTGGGTGTGCTTTGATGCTGTGGGCGCGGATGCTGGGATTCTGGATGCTGGACACTGCGTTGCTGGTCCTGTGAAATGTGAGCCGGCCTTGGCAGTTGCACTGCCCCAACCAACTATGCACAACATGGTAAAGCTCGCTCTCGGCGACTAAAGTAGACACTCCATGTCGTCCATTCGACGACTCGTCCATTTCAATATGAACAAGACTCTTCACACTCGCCTCTCAGAAGCATCGAGATACCAAGACATCCAAGACCCTTCGCCACCCAGTCAAGAATCTGGTGGCGGGGGCTTTCAACGATGGGACTGCAACTAAAGTACAGAGGGCACTGCCAGTCTGGCTGACGTTGACTTCTGACAACTGCTTGTTGCCCTACTAATTACATATGTTCCAGATCGACTTCCTTCCGCCTTGGCAGCTTTCATTCGACTCTAGCGTTGGATCGAAGATTCACAGTCTACATGCTGAGCACGCCACCACCACAATTGCAGAAAGTCGTTTGGCGAAGGGTGTGCAGAATCTACTATGAAAAATCTACCCTTCCCATACCTGAGCCTATTGACTGCCAACGATCAAGAAAGTGTGAACACCTGACGGGAAAGGGAAGTCAGAATAGGCGCCGCTCATGAAGCGGCAGAGCGGCCTCCTATCAGGCCTGTTGGACGCCTTGCAGAGCCCTTGTTAGAGGCTTCAAAGTGCTTTTCCCTCACCATTGCTGCATGCCGGCGCCAATGTTTCATCCATTCGCTACGTTTATCTGCAGCCTCGAATCTTGTGCGATAGCAACCCTTGCCCTGTCTCAACCTTCTGCGCACATTATATTCCAAGCGGCACCAGTGGTGCCAGTGATGATAGCGAAAGCAATAGGCATAGCGGCAGACACAGGATGATCCCCAGAACAACGTCCATTGGCTGCTTCCTCGACAAGACACACTTAACCTGTCTCAGTAATACGCCTGCATGTTTTTCGCCATCGTCTTCACCGCATTCGATCAAGTAGTAAGGGAAGCTTCAAGCTCGATTCACTTGGAACGCCAAACGATCTGTAGAAATCTGGATCGCTAGTAGTTGAAGATGGGACTTTTGATCTGGCCTATCAGATCTTGAGAGTTTCCCACAACAATAAGTTGCTTCACCCAGACAGCAGTTGGCCCTACTTCTCTTTATACCTTCGTAGTCCAGATCTCCAAGCTTCTCCCATCTAACTTCTTCTTACTTTTCTTCGCCCCACCAGACCGCTCTTGTGCGGCAATGATGCCCTGGCTCGTAAAGGCGAAGGCCGTCACCAGCTCCGCCATCCTCCCAGCATCGACGAAGCAAGCAGCAATATCCGAGCCCTCCGCAGCAATCATAGCTGCTAGATCCATACTGTCTAAGAGCAAATCGCGGCTTAGGAAGCGGGCGCTAACATCGAGTACGTGAGCATATGCAAGCACCATTTCTGGCAGACAAGCTCGTCGAAGAGCCTCGAATTGGGGAGCTTCGTCTTCTGTACAGAATGAGCATGACGCTTGAAGGGGGCGGCAAACGAACGCGGTTTACCATCTCGAGGATATTGCAACCAGCCTTGATGAAGCAGAGGTGCAACCGCTGCCTCAACCCCCGCATACATTTCCTTAAGATGTGATCTCACATTGTTCGGAACCTTGGCAGCAAGTTCACTGTGCTTCGTGAACCTAGCAGCAGTCGCAGTCAGCATTCAAGATGGATCTCTACCATGGGAAAAAGCTGACCCAATCGCTTTGTCTGCTGCATCTTTCCAACGTTCTAGGGCATCGAGTGCTACGAAAAGTCTCTCCAAATCGCGGAAAGCCCTAGCCTCCGATAAGAGGTATTTCTGATCTGCCGCGCGATGAGCATCTTCCGGCGAGTCATAGCCATTTTCGTCGATTATGCTGTCGTCATATTCGGGTTCTTTGCTGAGATCTAACATTTCCCCGAGTATGCTTTTGGTTTTATTGAGTGAAAGCTTCCTAAAGGACATTGTCGCTAACAATTCTCTACTAGCAGCCAGACTCCCGAGGCCTGTCAAGTGTCAGTCCTTAAACATTCCGTAACGATCGTCATAATTCTTACGAAGAAAATGTTTGTAAACTATGGTGCCCATATTCATTGTTAGCTCCCAATTCCCCTCGAGCAATAAACACCATTGGAAGCCGTTAATGAGATCTTGCTCATCGCCTGAAATCGAATTTCCAATAAAAGCTTTCTTGATGGGACGTACAAGACCGATATTGATCGCGGCGGGCTCCAGAACCTCAAGCTGTGGGAAAGCTGCGCTTCCTCTCGGTCGCTGTGGGGCATCCTCGATAATCAACGTGAGCTGCTTTATCAACACGTCGGGAACGTCTATGCCGCTCTGCTCCATCAAGGACATGACGGTCTGACGCTCGGTGTGGTCTTGGATGATAGGTAGTTGCCTTGCAAGACAATCGGTAGCTCTTGCAGGGGACAACCGAGATGCGTAAAGAGGCAATAGCTGCTGCTTACCAGCCTTGCCCAGGAAATCCAAGTAAGCAGCGACAATGTTCTCAGCAGCAGAAGCGCGGTCAGCGTCCAAGACCTTTAGGCCTAAGTCCTGAAAGATGAAGAATGTATGGGTGACCACCCGCAGCACATCATGGTCCTGAAGATTTATGGGAGCGGTGACACCGCTTTCCAGGGCACGGAGGGCTTGACCACTCGGCTCCGCTATGATTTTGGACTTTTGCTGAGCATTTGCGGATTGCCCCAACCTTGCCCCTTGCTGGACTACAAAATCGTCAAAGGTTTTGGCTATTAGACTTCCTTGAAGCATCTTCGTAAGCGTCGCTGCTTGCTTCTTGGTCGATTCTAGTCTCTTCATCCTCTCGACAACTTCTTTTCCTGACTGACCTCGGTGATCTTCAGATGCCTTGAAATCGGATGGTTCACTCCGCTTCGTCAACGTACGAGGAATGCGATCCGGGAACTTCTCGTGAACGTAATCGTCGAATTGGGCTAGAAGATAAGAGTTGTAATGTGCGAAAAAAAAGTCATTCCAGGTACCGCAGACCTTCATAACGCTGGGTAGGTGGCCACCGAGGGCGCCATAAAATGCATTTTCGTATTGGTTGACACCACCATACTTAGCAGCTGTAGCGCAAATATTCCGCCATAGTGCCCTCGATTGCCAGCCATTAGCTATCGGGGTGTTCGCGGCAGGCGAAGCGCGTGGATCTCCGCGCAATGCTACTGCTCGCCAGCCTTCGCCCCTCTCCACGCACCAGTCATGAATGTAGGTCCAGTCTTTGCCACGACGGAGCATCTCCCAGCAAGCTAACCAAAACGCTCGTTCATTGTCCAAGTCTTGAGTCTCTAGGTGGCGACCTTGGCGGGTAACTGCATCTGGATCAAGTTGAGTGACCATGTTCTTGGTTTTGTTCGAGTCGGTAAGAAAGAGATCTAGGGAAGGGCCATCTGGATCCAGTGGTTGAGTCCATGATCGGAAGAGCTTTTGGCTTTTTATCACGTCCTGAGAATACTTCCAGCTGTGAGCGTCAAGGTCAACACGGTCAGCAGCATCATCCAAGTCCTTTATGATGGTCTCGATATCGCCAGATCTATCGGCACACGTTTTCAGCCATTCTACGACGGTATGCCTCTCCCAGGCAAGATCATCCTCAGCTAGGAAGCGGTTCCAGGCAGCCTTTTCCGAAGAAAAGCGGTGCACTTCCGTATCGCCCTTAGGCCGCTGGTGCTGTTGCTGAGTTGCGAGCCTTCCGGCTACTGATTGCGGAATCGGGAATTCGACTTGCAACATCGACGCAAGTAAATTCCAGGTCTCCTCCTCTTGCTCCCAAGTCTTCAGATCCTTCCTAGTGGTTTTGGCAGCCTGGTCCTCTTCTTGGTCGGCCTGAGACGACGCAGAGCTAGGTCTCCCACTCGAGCTCCGCAATCTACGTTTCCACAAGTCCCTAGAGCTTCGCCGACTTCCTGGTGAATGGATACCCCTCAAGTACCTTACGGTATCGCTTGCGATTTTTCTGTACTCGTTCACGAGGGGTAGCACATCTCGGCAATCCTTGTGCTTCCTTGCAAGCCTTTGCTCGTTATACCGATCTAGATGCTCCGCAAATCGTTCGACTTGTTTTCCCACCCTTTCCGCAGTTGCTCGAAGAGGATGAAGCGAATTGAGGACGTCACTGTTCGTAGGTGGTGGTGGAGACCTTAGTTCCATGTCTGTAAACATTTTTAGCCTACTGAAGAGCCATATCGCAACAAATGCGTCTCACCGTCTGCCTCGGACTGGTCGTCAACACTCATCTGATCGTAGTCTTGATATCCGTGGGCTTGCTCATCAGGGACTTCGGAAGGCTGTTTAATGTGTCAGTATCTCAGCTGCAATTCTATACCTATGAAGAGCGTCGTACGTGCATGTCAGTCCAGCTTTCCTCACGAGCGGCTTGCTGTAAAACCGATTAGTGCTTTGGAGACTCGATAAGGAATTTTTAACACTGACTTTTGAAGCCATGATATATTACAGCGACTTGAATTGATTTAGATCATTGCACCGGATTTTACTGCGACTTCATACTGATCATTACTATTACCCATTGAACACATTTGTGAAATCGACCTACCTATACGACCGAATACTTGCAAGGGGGCCAAGCGCAAGCGCAAGCGCGACGCGTTAGCCCTAACCCTAGACGGGTTTCCGCTCCCACAAAACTTAGCAGCGGAGAGATTCTTCTTAACTCTTCAACAATGTTACATAGGTGATCATTAGAGTCTCGGAATGAACCTCCTTAATGGAGTATCATCAGTGTTTGTTCAGGTCCCATTGCGGACCTCTCAGCGTGCTCACGATCGCCTTAGAGCGCTTTCACAGTCACTACTACCAGGCCAAACCCACTTATATGGGGAATGAAGGTCCTGACAGAGAAGTGTGCTGTCACATTCTATTCTAGAATTCGTTGCAAAGTTACTCTGGTACCGAATTGTTTCGAAGTCTATAACGTGTTCCCTCAATACTTTACAGTCATACCCCATGACTCCGCTGCTTCATCTTCAACCTAAGAAGATTGGCCTTCGGGCAACTGACCGTCTTCGCATCCTCGCCATGTCGCTGGTAGAACATATTGCAGCATTCATAGAGCGCATCGATCTGGCTTTGGCACTTTTCTTCCTTGAATGAGTGCTTTTGGAGGCAGTCTTCAAAGCTTTCAGTACTGGTATTGCGGCCGTGCTATGTGGACTTGAATCTGGGTTAGGCGTACCTTGAATGGCGCACTGACCGCTAGCATCAGTATGATGGCTAGAAACTTGAGGTGCTCTACTTACTGCAGCAGGGTGACAGGGTGGATCTGCCTTCAGGTCTTCCACACCCTGAGCGTACACTTTAGTATTCTAGTGGCATGAGATAGATATTCGAAATGATAACATACCATATCAACGCACAATTGGATCACACTTGCAAGTAAAGTAAATACCGCAGTTTCGATCCGCCTAAGCCGCAAAACTGTGTTTTGTCGTAGAGCACGAGTTGTTGGCTTTCCGGACTGTTATCCCGAGCCTCACTAAGTCCTGGGGCATCCTTTGATTGGTTGACGTCCCTTTGACTTCACCTCTATAAATCTCACTTCACCGGCGCGCTTCCTCATCACTCCACACATCAAGAGTTCCATTTCGGTATTCTGACAAACTCTTGCCCTCGCCTCAAGACAAACTCCTTATCATCAGCTCACAAGTAAGACTCACAGCTCAGCCGGAAACGCTTTCTTGCAGTAGCCACTGTGTAACACTGACGGCAGGCAGAACACGTCTTATCAGAGCACACACATCACTTCCCACCAAGCCGTCACATTCCCATCTATCAGCGAACAGATCTTTTGTCTCTGGTGAAAGCCTAAAAGATGTCGAGCAATATGTCGGACCATGAGCAGTCCCCCCCGGGCGCCGGCGGCAACGCAGATGAGCAGCCCAAGTCGGAACATCTCAACATCAAAGTCACCGACAACAACAACGAGGTCTTCTTCAAGATCAAGCGAACCACCGCCTTATCCAAGCTCATGAACGCCTTCTGCGATCGTCAGGGCAAGCAGCTTACGACTGTCCGGTTTCTGTTCGATGGGGCCCGTGTCAACCCGACGGACAGTCCAGATTCGGTACGTCAGCTCATGAGGAGTGGTCTGCAAGGAACTTCCTTTCAGTAAACCTATACTCCCAGAAAGAAACATGTTTTCTGAGAGTGCTTCACACCCCTTTTGCTCTTGTAACTCCGAATTATCACACAGGACAAGGCTGACAGTTGATGTTTGCAGCTCGAGATGGCAGACGGCGACACATTGGAGGTTCATCAGGAGCAGATCGGTGGCGGATGCTGAGCAGCTTATCGCTCGCCACGCAACGGCGACTCAAGATATACAGGTGTCGGTGCCTAGGCGAAGGGGTACACAGGCGTCCTTCGCCCCGGCATTTCAGCACTTTGCGGAATATTTTCATGTATGCACGTGGCGCTAGGGCGTACTAGCGGTTTCTGGTGGCCATGGTTATGGTTATGATTGATACTCCGTCCATGAATGCGGCAACAGCTTCAGGCAGAAACAAATCATGCTATCTCTGCCCTATGCGTTGAGAGAACCAATATCCTGGGTCTGCACAGCTAATCCCTCTACATGGTCAACACTACGAGCACAGCTTTATGCGACAAAACCTTGTATCTCTACCCTACATATCTGCGGGGTTGGAACCAGGAGTCCGCAGCTAAGTAGAGCCAGTGCTAAAGTCACTGACCCAACAGCCCGCCTAACCAGCGATAGGACGAAGCAGTTCAAGGCTTCCCATAAACCCGGTCTAATACACTTTACCAGCCCACTTCCCATAGGTCGAGCTTCTCCACCAACGCCCGTCCCACACTTGCCGCTCGCAGGGCTGCATCAATCCGCTAGGTGGTCGAGACTCTGCTTGAGCATCAGTTGGCCCCTCCCTACTCCGCGCATGCAGTCCGCAGCCCACACAGCCAGCTCCGCCCCATCTCTACCACTTTTCAGCCCTCACAATCCCGTCTAACACTCTCTCACAGGGAGCATGGCAGTCTCTTTCTCTCTCCGCGAGTCTATGATTTCCTGGTTCCCGACCCCCCTCCCCTTCTCACATCACTCATAGAGTCAAAAGCCCACAATAACCACCCCAGTCCCATCTCTACCGATTTACAAGTCCTACAATCCAGTCTGACACACTCTCTCAGGAGGCAGGGCCGTTTCTTTCTCCCTCTGCGAGTCTTTATTTCCTTACACCCCCTATTACACTCCCTCCCCTAGGCAACAGAACCCTCTCTTCCTCCTTCCGCAACCTTCATCTCCTACTTCTCAAAATCTCAACCCACTGCCATCGATCACCACAGCGGGCCCCCACTTCTCAGGCCTCTATAACAAGTAAAAGCGTGCGATGTGTTCTGACGCAGGTGCTCCACATCCAGCCTTGCCCATGCAAGACCCTACCCAAAACCCGCCCTCGCACTGCTTCACGACTCCGAATCCATCGCTCACTCAGGCACAGTATCGCTCTCCGCTCGCAGTCTCGGCATCCCAGTTCCCTACTATCGTTATCACTGTACATCGTGACCACTCTACAGTCATTGGAGCCCGACCCCAGTATCTCCCCCAAAAGGCATCAAAGGCAGACTTCCCTGCGACGTCAGAGGTGCATGGGTATACAAAAGCTGTTGCGTGCAACGAGACTAAAGTATATGTTCTATAATCCAGAGCTCTCCATCCCAGCTCTCACTCAAAAGGAAAGAACTCTGGGAGCCGGGTATATCTCTCGGCTTGTAGTCATATTCTCCTGCTCATCAGGTCTTGACTTTGCAGTCACGGGACGCACGCCTGAATTTCCCTACTGAACAGTAGGCGACTTGGTATAGGCTTTATGATCTCGTGACCATACCGAAGCACCTGCCCGCACGAACGCAGTATATACATTCCCCCCCCCCTCCTCCTCCTCTCCTCCTCTCCTCCCTCTCCCTCTTCCCCTCCCTCTCCCTCTCCCTCTTCCCTCTTCCCCCCCTCCCCCTAACTACCCATCACTACCCATCACTACCTCCCCCACCACCCCCTCCTCCTCTCCTCCCTCTCCCTCCCCTCCTTCTCCTCCGTCACCACCCTCTCCCTCTCCACTTCCCTCTCCCTCTCAACTCTCCCCCTAACCGCCTTCTCATACGCCCTCGCCTCCTCGCTCCTCTTCGGCTGCCGCACGCCCAATCCTGCAGCTATCATCCTTGCCGCTGCGGACGTTGAGGTTTCGGGTCTGCGGTCGCGGGTTTTGTTTGGTGGTGATGGGGAGAGCGGGAAGGGGGCATAAGGGGAGGTCCATGTTAAGGGCTGTGTGGGGGAGATTGGCGTGGGTGGTG
>JAABUQ010002101.1_pt1 | contig 40419 bp, 41 predicted proteins | sample 5560001 | NCBI WGS metagenome assembly JAABUQ01 (sample SAMN10711888, study PRJNA513371) | rock metagenome | isolation source: Antarctica rocks | place: Antarctica: Victoria Land, Finger Mt nord | collected 2015-12-18
CCATGCTCCGCATGACCACCTGCTCCACCCAGCTCCCGCGCTTGGCGGCGGCGAGCAGCCCGGCGGCGACGCCCAGCACCATGCCGATCACCATGGACAGCAGGCTCACCATCAGCGACACGCGCGCCCCAGATCATGCGGCTGAGCACGTCCCGGCCGCCCTGGTCGGTGCCGAAGGGGAACGTGGCGTCGGGCGGCAGCAGGGCATCCTCGATAGCGATCGCGACCGGGTCGTGCGGGGCGATCCAGGGGGCCAGCAGCGCCGCGAGCACGACCGCCGCCACGATGGCGCCGCCGGCCAGGCAGGACGCCCCGGCCCCGAACACGCGCGGCCAGCGCCGGGCCATGGCGCTCATGACGTGGCCAGGCGGGGATTGAGGAACGCGTTGAGCATGTCCGCGAGCAGGTTGGACAGGATGAACACGAGCGTGAACACGAACACGACCGCCTGCACCATGCCGTAATCGCGGTTGTTGATCGCGGTCAGCAGGGCGTTCGACATGCCGGGAATGTTGAACAGGTACTCGATGATCAGCGCCCAGCCGAACATGTAGCCGAACGACATCGCGCCCACGCTGACCACCGGCACGAGCGCGTTCTTCAGCGCGTAGCCGAGCATCAGCCCGCGCCCGAGGCCCATGGCGCGGGCCGTCCGCATGTAGTCCCGCGCCGACACGTCCACCAGCCCGGCGCGCGTCATGCGGCTGAGGATGGCAATGTAGTAGACGCCGAGCGCCGTGGCCGGCAGGATCACCGACTGCAGATGCGGCCATAAGCCGGCGGAGAGCGGCGTGAAGCCGCCCGGCGGGAACCAGCCGAACTCCACGGATGGAAAGCGGATCAGCATCAGCCCGATCCAGAAGCCCGGCACCGACACGCCCAGCACCGCCACGACCCGGGCGGCGTGGTCGATGGCGCTGCCCGGCAGCGTGGCGGACAGAATGCCAAGAGGCAGGGCCACCGCGACGGCGAGCACGAAGGCGAGGCCCACGATCTCGAACGTGATCGGGAAGCCGGCGCGCAACAGCGGACCCACCGGCTGCCCGGTGAGCAGCGAGTTGCCGAAGTCGCCATGCGCGAGGCCGCCCAGCCAATGCCAGTACTGGACGATCACGGGCTGATCGAGACCGTGGTCATGGTTGAACTCGGCGATCTACTGCGCCGTGGCTTCTGTGCCGAGCACGACCGTCGCCGGGGTGCCGGCGATGGACCGGGTCAGCACGAACAGGACCAGCCCCACCCCCAGCAGCGTCGCCAGGGAGAACAGGAAACGCCCGAACAGCATCCGGATCATCGGGGGCCGCCGCCGTCAGGCGAGCTTGACCGGCCGTGCATCGATCGTCAGGCCCTGGTTGACCTGGAAATCGCGCACCCGGCTGCGCCACACGTTGGCGGCGTGCACGAACCCGATCCAGACGATCGGCGACTGGTCGGCCAGGAACCGGGCCAGGTCGCGTAGACCGGCTTCAGCTTGTCCCTATCTGTTTCCGCGAACGCCTGCTTGAGGTACTCGCCGACCTTCGGGTTCGGGTTCTTGGTGCTGTTGTAGAGCGCCTGGCCCGGCGTCAGGCAGTTCTGCACCAGGTAGGTCGGCTCGCCCGGCGACATCTGCACCCACATGGACGCCGGCTCGTTGCCCGCGATGATCGACTGCAGCAGCGGGGCGAACTCCATCACCTTGAGCTTGACGGCGATGCCGATCTTGGCGAGCTCCGATTGCACGACGAGCGCCGCGTCACGCACGTCCAGCAGGTAGGCGGTCGATGGGATCGCCAGCTCGAAGCTGAACCCGCCCGGGTATTTGGAATCCTGGAGGTGCTGCTTGGCGGCATCGAGGTCGAAGCGGACCTGCTTGTCGGCCTCCGCGTCGTACCACCAGGCGCTCGGGGGCGCGATGGTCCCGGTGGAGTCCAGCAGGCCGAAATACACCCGCTTGGCGATGGTCTCGCGGTCCACCGCGCGGGCGATGGCGCGGCGGACGTTCACGTCGTCGAACGGGGCCTTGGTGTTGTCGAAATACAGCGCGAACCAGCCGCCAAGCGTGGGGCGGCTGGCGCCGGCCAGCCCAGCCGCCTCCTTCAGCCGGGCGAACTCGCGCGGCGGCGGCGCGCTGATGACGTCCACCTGCCCGGTGCGGATGAACGCCACGCGGGTCGCGTCCTCCGGAAGCTGGCGGACAACCAGGCGGTCCCAGGCGGGAACGTCCTTGCGCCAGTAATGCGGGTTGCGCTTCAGGCTGACGTGGTCGTTGGCCGCCCATTCCTCGAAGATCGCCGGGCCGGTGCCCATGCCGGCCGGGGCGGCACGGAAGACGTCGGCGCCATGGGCTTCGCGGGAGCCCTTGGGGAAGATGCCCATGCACTTGGTCATGAAGGCGAGCCAGGGCGCGTACGGCTCGGCCAGGGTGAAGCGCACGTGCATCGGGTCGATCGCCGCGACCTCCTTGATGCGGGCGAACACCGGCCGGCGCACGGCCTTGTTGGCAGGGTCGAGCAGGTAGTCGAAGCTGTATTTCACGTCCTCGGCCGAGAACGGCGCGCCGTTGCCGAACACCACGCCGGGCCGCAGCGTGAAGTCATAGGTCAGCCCATCGGCGGACACGTCCGGCATGGCCATGGCAAGCTGCGGCTGCAGGTTTCCGTCGTCGTCGAACTCGATCAGGTTCTCGTACATCGCCTGCGTCACGACCATCCAGTCGTGGTTCAGCAGGTTGATCGGGTCGAGCGTCGGCGGCACGCCGGGGATGCCCAGCGTCAGCGTGCTGCCGTCGTTGGCCGCCGCGCGGGCTGGCGACGGCAGGGCAAGGCTGGCCCCGGCGAGCGCCCCACCGCGGAGGACGTCGCGCCGGCGGGGGCCTGGTAGGTTCAACATGGTCCGGTCCACTCCTTGGCGGCGGCGCGGAGAGCGCGGTCAGAATCGGTCAGGGCGATAGGGCGCCGGGTCGAGGAACGGCGCCTCGTTCCCCATCATGTCGGCCAGCAGCCTGCCCGTGGTCGGCCCCAGCGTCAGCCCCTGATGCGCGTGCCCGAAGGCGCACCACAAGCCGGCCTGGCCGGGGACAGGGCCGATGACCGGCAGCATGTCGGGCATGCAGGGCCGCACCCCCATCCAGCTCGTCTCGTCCACCTTCTCCCCAAGCGGTAGCAACTCGCGTGCCAATGGCTCCGCCCGTTCAAGCTGCACGGGGGTTGCGGGCGCGTCGGGCCGTGCGAACTCGGCTCCCGTGGTCAGCCGCACGCCGCGGCGCATCGGCGCCAGCAGGAAGCCGCTGCCGGCGTCCAGCACCGGGCGGTTGAGCACCGCGTTGCCGCGCAGGGCGTAGTGCATGTGGTAGCCGCGCTTGCCGAACAGCGGCGGGGCCGTAGCCGAAGGTCTTGGTCAGCCGCGCGGAGGCCGCGCCCAGCGCCACCACGGCGTGTCCAGCCTCGACCGGCCCGGCCTCCGTGCCCACCCGCCAGCCGCTTCCCGCCTTTTCCAGCGTGGCGGCGTCGCCGGCGAGCAGGGTGCCGCCGTTCTCTGTGAACAACCGCGCATAGGCCAGCACCAGCGCGTGCGGATCACTGACGGAAAGCGGGTCGGTCCAGTGGATGGCGCCAAGGCGGCGGACCTGCAAGCTGGGTTCCGCCTCCGCCAGCGCGTCTCCGTCGAGCGCGCGGTAGTTCACGCCGTGCTCCCGCCGGGCCTGCTCCGCCAAGGCCAGCGTGGCGTCGAGCGCGTCCTGCCGGTTGTACAGATGCATGAAGCCGATGGGGCGCAGCAGGTCGGTGGCGCCGGCCTCGCGTGCCAGCGCGAGGTGCTCGTCCAGGCAGGTGGCGATCAGGCGCGAATGGCCCTCCACCGCCTGGCGGTAGCGCCGGGGGTTGGAATGCCACCAGTAGCGCAGCAGCGGGGACGCGAAGCTCGGCAGCGCGTGCGGGTGGTAAACGGCGTCAATCGCGCCGTTGCCGGCGATGCGCCGCAGCTCGGTGATCTCGCGGGGGAAGGCGTGCGGGAACACCGCCTCCCGCTGGATGAGGCCGCCGTTGCCGAAGGACGCGCCCTCGCCGGGCGCCTGCCGGTCCACCAGCGCCACGGTCCAGCCGCGGCGGCGCAGGTGCACGGCCGCTGACACGCCGACCATCCCGGCGCCGAGCACGATGGCCGAGCGCGCCATCAGCCCTCCCGGCCCCAACAGAGAAGCGTCACGGGGGCGCCATCCCGATCACGATGTTGCCGTGCGCGTCCAGCCGCACGGCCATGCCCGGCGGCACCACGCAGGTGCAGTCGTATTCCTCGATCACCGCCGGCCCCGCCCAGCTCCGCCCGACGAGGTGGCCGCGCCCGAGCACCGGGGTCGCCATCCAGCCGTGCTTCGCGCCGAAATAGGCCTGGCGCTGCGCTGGCAGGGCGGCCGCGGGCTGCGGCAACCGCGCCGCGGCCCCGCGCAGGGTGTCGAGCCGGCCCGCAGCGGACAGGTTCAGGCTCACCAGCTCCACCGGCTCGCCCGGCCCTGCGCGATGGCCGTAGGTGCGTTCGTGCTCGTCGTTGAAAGCCGCGTCCAGCCGGGACGCGGTTTCGGCCGTGATCGGGCCGTCCGGCATCGGCACCGTCAACTCGTAGGCTTGGCCGCGGTAGTGCAGCTTGGCGAAGCGCCGGAGCCGCATCTGGTCGGAATGGAAGCCGTTCGCCGCCAGCTTCTCCGTCGCCTGCGTTTCCAGCGCCTGCCAGGCTGCGAGCAGCTCGGCCGCATCGAGCGCGCCGGTCAATTGCCGGTAGGTGCGGGACAGGTGGTACTCGACATCCGAGTAGAGCAGCCCCACGGAAGAGAACACCCCGGCGGACGGGGGCACGATCACGCTCCGGATGCCGAGCGAGCGCGCCATGCCGGCGGCGAAGAGCGGGCCGTTGCCGCCGAAGGCGACCAGGGCGAACTCCCGCGGGTCCCGCCCGCGCTCGGACGACACCGCCTTGATCGCGCGGATCATGTTTGCGGCGGCGACGAGGTGGGCGCCGTAAGCCGCCTGCTCGACCGGCAGGCCGAGCGGTCCGGCGACCTTCTCCGCCAGCGCAGCGCGCGACCGCGCCGCGTCCAGCCTCACGCTGCCGCCAGCCAGGTGCTCCGGGTTGAGATAGCCCAGTACGACGTTGGCGTCCGTCACCGTGGGCTCGATGCCGCCCAGGCCATAGCAAACCGGGCCAGCGACTGCGCCCCGATCACCCCCGCGGCCAGCCCGGATTCGATGATGTGCACCGGCATCTCGGCCGCGGCCGCGGCCGGCGTCAGCCCGCCATTGGACTGCATCAGCAGCAGCGGCGAGCCGATGGCGACGTCCTTGAGGTCGGCGGCGAGCGAGCGCAGGTAGCGCCCCACCACCGGCTTGACCTAGGCGTTGATCACGGTGGTCGTCGTCCGCTCGTACTCCTTGATCTCCGGCAGCACCTCGGAGCTGATGGACAGCACCATGTCCGGCGCCTTGCGGGGGATGACGTCGCGGATCATGCGCTCATGGCCGTCGTTGCGGTAGGAGTGCAGCAGGCAAACGGAGATGGCCTCCACCTGCTCCGCCAGCAGCCGCTCCAGAACGGCTTCCACCTCCGCCGGGTCAAGCGGCCGTTCCACCTCGCCGCGGGCGTTGATCCGCTCATCGACCTCGAAGCGCAGGTGGCGCTCCACCAGCATCGGCGGCTTTTCCCAGGTGAGGTCGTACAGCCGCGGCATGCGCAGCAGCCGCAGCTCCAGCACGTCGCGGAAGCCCTTGGTGGTGATCAGCCCCGTGCGGGCGCCTTTCAGCTCCAGGATGGCGTTGGAGGCGACGGTGGCGCCGTGCAGCACTTCGGCCACCTCGGCGCCGGCGATCCCGTGCTCGGCAAAGGCGGTCGCCAGCCCCTCCGAGATCGCGCGGGCGTAGTTGTCCACGGTGGACGACACCTTCTTGGCGACGATGCCGCCAGCGGCGTCCATGATCACGATATCGGTGAAGGTGCCGCCGATATCGACGCCCACGCGGATGTCGCGGGTCGTGCTGCTCATTCTACGGCCGCTCGGAGCGCCGCCGGTTCCTCCCGCAAGACGAACGGCGTTTCGCTCCAGCCCCGCCCGGCGCGCAGGCGGGCGCGCAGCCCCTCCGTCGCCGCGGCATCAACTGCCCGTCCGGCGTGAGCGCCACGCCGTATTGGTCCGCCGCCGCCCGGGAGGACACGAAGCCGTTGAGCACGTCCCGCAGCACGCGCCCGGGGTCGCGTTCCAACGGGTCGCCCCAGCCGCCGGCCCCCGCCGTCTCGTGGATGAACACGTCGCCGCGGCGGAGATGGCCGTGGAACTTGGCCGGCTGCAGCGCCGGCGCGCCGCCCGCGCGGGTGAGGAAGTTCATCGACGGGGCGCCCGGGTAGCCGCCGCATAGCCCATGCCGCCGTATAGTCCATAAGGCCGGATGTCGCGGCGGTCGGTGCGGATGGAGATGATGGCCTCGTCGCCCAGGAAGCGGTAGGCCCGGCGATAGGGCGCGCCGCCGCGGAAGGTGCCGGGACCGCCGCGGTCGCCGATCAGCTCGTAGCATTCGACCGCCAGCGGCTGCTCGGCTTCCGTGACCTCTACCGATTGCCCGGCCATGTTGGCGAAAATGTTGGAGTTGCCGTCCAGCCCGTCCGCCCAAGGACGCCCGCCCCAGGCGCAGCAGGTGAAATCGCAGAAGATGTAGGGCGCGCGGTCGGGACCGTAGCCGCCGATGGAGATGTTGGTGTTGCCCCGTCCGACGCGGCGAACACCTTGTGCGGCACCATCTGCGCCAGGGCGCCGAACACGGCGTCCACCATCCGGAACCCCGTCAGCCCGCGCGCCGCGGTAGCGGCCGGCTTGACGCAGTTCACGATCGTGCCCTCCGGCGCGATCACCTCCACGGCCCGGAACACGCCGTCGTTGTTGGGAACGCTGCCCTCCATCACCGACAGCAGGCCGCAGTAGCAGGCGGACTTGGTGAAGGAATGGGTGGCGTTCAGCGCGCCCTTCACCTGCGGCGAGGAGCCGGTCCAGTCGAAGCGGATGCCCTCGCCCTGCTTGGTGATCACCACCCTCAGCCGGATCGGCTTGCCCACGTCGATCCCGTCGTCGTCGATGAAGTCCTCGAATCCGAAGACCCCGTCCGGCAGCCTGGCGATCTCCGCCCGCGCCAGCCGCTCGGAATGGTCCAGCATGGCCTCAGTCAGGCGCTTTATTTTCTCCAGGCCGTAGGAGCGGCACAGCTCCACGAAGGCGATCTCGGCCACGTGGCAGGCCGCGAGCTGTGCCCGCAGATCTCCGGCCACCTTGTCCGGCACGCGCACGTTGGTCTCGAGCAGCTCGAAGAAGGTGTCGTTCCGCCGGCCCCCGTCGTAGATGCGCATGGGCGGAATGCGCACGCCTTCCTGATACGTCTCGGTCGAGTCCGGCGCGTTCGACCCGGCGACACGGCCGCCCACGTCCGTGTGGTAGGAGATCGCGGCGCCGAACGCCACCAGCTCCGCGCCGATGAAGATCGGATGGAACACGAAGATGTCCGGCAGGTGCATGCCACCGTTGAACGGGTCATTCAGCGCGAAGATGTCGCCGGGCTTGATGGTGCCGCCGAACCGTTTCAACACGGCGCCGAGCGCCGTCGGCATCGAACCGAGGTGCGCGGGCAAGGAGAATCCTTGCGCGATCATCCGGCCCTGGGCGTCGAAGAACCCGGTCGAGTAATCGAGGTTGTCGTGCAGCACGGCGGAGTAGGTCGTGCGGTGCACGGTGAGTGCCATCTCGTCGGCGACCGAGAGCAGGGCATTGCGGAACAGCTCGAACTCGAACGGGTCGAAGGCCGGCGTCTGCATTGGTCCTCTCCTTTGGCCACGGGACGAGAGGCCGGCTGGCGACAGATGACCGAACCAGACGACCCTTTGTCCAATTACTGTGGGTTTGCGCTTGCCATGAGCGGTGCTGATCGCCGGCTGCCCATTCCGCCGCCATCTTGGTCGCGATCTGTGCAATTGCCGCGACCAGCCCGCCGGACGGCGAGCCGCCATAGCTGGCGGGGCAGCTGAGCTGCGGCAGTGCCAGACCCGTTTCCAGCGGCGCCAGCAGCGAGCGCTGCTGGAACAGCTCCTGCGGCGCGCTGCGGCAAACCGTTCATGCCTGTACGCCTCACCTTCAGTCGGCGTAGTCCGGCTCGCGCCGGTCAAGCAGACGCTTGAGCGCGGCGAAATGATAGTCGTAGGCTTTGTGCCCGGCGGGCAGCCCGGTATCAGCGAACTGGGCGCGAGTCCTTTCCACGACCGCCGGCGCGACATGGCGGCGGGGTTTTCCGGTGGCCATGGCCAGGATCTGCGTCTGGCAGGCGCGCTCCAGGAAATACAGGCTGTTGAACGCATCGGCGACCGACCTGCCGCAGACGATCACCCCGTGGTTCGCCAGCATGAGCACCATCTTGTCGCCCAGGACGTCGGCCATGCGCTCGCCCTCCGCCATGTCCAGCGCCAGGCCGCCGTATTCGTGGTCGTAGGCGACGCCGCCAAAGAACCCGAGGGCGTTCTGGCCGGTCATCTCAAGCGTCATGTCCTCGAGCTGGGTCAGCGCCGTGGCATAGGGCATGTGGGTGTGCAGCACGCAGGCGATGCCGCGCCTGTGGATCGGCCCATGGATGCAGACGGCGGTCCGGTCGGCGATGCCCGCGCCCCCCGTGATGGCGCCGCCGAGGTCCACCTCCAGCAGGTCGCTGGCCCGCACCTCGGACCAGTGCAGCCCGTAGGGGTTCAGCAGGAAGCGGTCGGGCCGGCCGGGCGTCGACAGGGTGAAATGGTTGTCGATCCCCTCATGGAAGCCGTTGCGCACGGCGATGCGCAGCGAGGCCGCGAGGTCGACGCGCGCCTGTCGCTCGGCTTGACGCCCGGTCTTGCTGGGCGTGTTGGGCAATTTGCTCATCGTCTCGGACATGGCGTTCCCTGCTTTCTCGACGTTGGAATTCAGCTCGCTAAGCATCATCCTGTGAAGCGCATTCACGCGCAGCAGAAAAAATGATGCGTCATCAACGACTCCTGAGCAGGCATTCGTAGCGCAGGCTACGAATGCCTGCTCAGGACGGGCAGGCCGCGGATCAGGCCAGGCTGCAGCACCTGGGGGTCATAGGGCGTCCGGGCGAACACCGTATGCAGCATGGGCGCGAAATGCTCCAGCGTCTCGGTCGGATAATCGGGGTCGAAGCTGGACTGGTCCCACAGCTCGCAGAAATCGACGCAGCTCCCGTAGGCCGGGTGGTCCCGGTATTGCTCCCGCTCGAACTGGTTCCACCCGTAGTGATGGGCGTAGTACACCATCTGGAAGGCGCCGTGATGCTCCACCACCCAGGTGCACTCCTCCCGGATGAATGGGCGCACGACCTCGGCGGCGAAGCGGTCGTGGTTGCGCGGCGCCAGGCCGTCGCCGATGTCGTGCAGCAGGGCGGCGATGATCCAGTCGGCGTCGGCGCCGTCGCGCTCGGCGCGCGTGGCGGATTGCAGCGCGTGGTCCAGCCGCGTGATCTTGTAGCCCTCCATGCGTTCGTCCGCCTGGCTCGCCAGCTCGCGCATGACGCGGTTGGCGTTGCCGGCGACATAGCTGTGCTCAGCGTCCTTCAGCAGCAGGTAGTCCTCCCGCGTGCCGTCCTTCATCTGGGTGAAACCGACCGTTTTCATGCCCACGATCCCTTTCTCATTGCCGGTGCCTCGCGACGAAGGCCGGCGGCAACCGGGCGCCGCCGGGTGATGTCGAGCCGCACCTCGATATATTCGACGAGCTTCGCCGCCGGGTAGCTGATCAGGAAGTAGATCACCGCCACCATGGTAAAGATCTCGAAATGCTTGAAGGTGGCGGAGGCCAGCAACTGGCCGCTGAACATCAGGTCCCGCAGCGTCAGCACCGAGACCAGCGCCGAATCCTTGAAGATCGAGACAAAGAAGTTGCCCAGCGACGGCACGATGATGCGCAGCGCCTGCGGCAGGACGATACGCTTCATCAATAGCCGGCGCGACATGCCGACCGCGAACCCGGCCTCCCACTGGCCCTTGGCAATGGCCTGGATGCCGGAGCGGAACACCTCGGCCATGTAGGCGGCGTAGTTCATCGTCAGGCCGATCACCCCCGACGCGAACGGCGTCAGCGTGACCCCGGCATAGGGCAGCACGTAATAGATGAAGAACAACTGCAGCAGCAGGGGCGTGCCGCGGATGAACTGGATGTAGGCAGCGGCCAGCATGCGCGCCGGCAGCAGCCGGGTCATCCGCATCAGGCCGAGCATCAACCCGAGCATGCAGGCGAGCACGAACGCCAGCAGCGACACGGTTATGGTGATGAGCGCGCCTTGCAGCAGCGAAGGCAAGAACGCGATCATGTCGTCGAGGGAAAACGTCACGGGGCGGCTCGCTGGGGCGCGCTATGTCTGGTTCAAGCGTTGTAGCCGTTGAGGCCCCATTTGTTGAGGATCTTCAACACCTCGCCGTTGAACTCCATCCATTCGATGGCGGCGGACACGGCGCTGACGAGCTGGATGTCACCCTGGCGGAAGACGTAGCGGCTATAGCCGTTTGGGTTCTTCGCAGTGCGGGGCTCGTAGTCCGCGACCATCTCCACCTTCCATTCCGGGTGGTCCTTGATCGTCGCAGCCATCACGGGCTGGTCGTAGAGCACGGCGTCGAGGCGGCCGAGGGCCAGTTCCGGCAGCATCTGCACCCAATCCTTGTACGGCGTCGGGGTGACGCCGGACACCTCGCCCAGCCATTCCATGTAGTTGGTGCCGGTCAGCGTGCCGATCCTCTTGCCCTTGAGGTCGGCAAGCTGGCGCAGCTTGAGTGGATTGTCCTTCGCCACCACGAGGCTCTCGGCATAATAATAGGTGGGAAAACAGAAACCCACGACCTTGGCGCGTGCCTTGGTGTAGTGGATGGAGTCCGCCACCATGTCGAAGCGGCCGGACAGCGTGCCCGGGACCAGCCCGTCGAAGGTCACGGTCTGCACGTCAATTTTCGGGATTTTCAGCATCTTCGCCACCATCTGCATGATGTCGGCGTCCAGGCCCTGCCATTCTTTCGTCTTGTCGTCGATGAAGCTGTAGGGCCAATCCTGGGAGATGCCGGCCACCAGGACACCCTTTTTCAGCACCTTGGCCAAGCTGTCGTCGTTGCCGTTGATCTTCGGAAGCGTGAAGTCGGCGAAGCTTGCATCGACCGCGGGGGGTCGGCGGCGTGCGCCGGGAAGGGTCCTGCGGTCGCCGCCAGCAGCGCGGCGGCGCCTCCGACGCCCCCGGCGCGCATCAAACCACGCCGGCCAAGCCCTGCCTCGTCGCTCATGCTGAATACTCCACGGCTGGTTGGGGATCGGCTTCCCCACGGTTGAGGACCGTTTGCAGGAACTGGCGGGTGCGCGGACTTTTGGGCGCCGCGAACACCCGCTCGGGCGGGCCGTCCTCCACGATCGCGCCGTGGTCCATGAACACGACCCGGTCCGCCACGTCCCGCGCAAAGCCCATCTCGTGCGTGACCACCAGCATCGTCATGCCCTCGGCGGCGAGCTGGCGCATCACGCGGAGCACCTCGCCGACCAGTTCGGGATCGAGCGCCGAGGTGGCCTCGTCGAACAGCATCAGCTTCGGCTCCATCGCGAGCGCGCGCGCGATGGCGACACGCTGCTGCTGACCGCCGCTGAGCTCGTGCGGATAGGCATGCGCGCGGGGCTCCAAGCCCACCTTGCGAAGCAAGGCCAGCGCCTGGTCGCGGGCCTGCGCCGGGGGCGTGCCGCGGACGTGCACCGGCGCCTCGGTGATGTTGCCGAGGGCGGTCAAATGCGGGAACAGGTTGAACGACTGAAACACCATGCCGATCTGCGCACGCACCTGCTCGATCCGCCGGTCGGGGTCGACGACCTTCTTGCCGTTGCGCAGGTAGCGGTAAACCGGCACGCCCTCGAAAAAGACTGTGCCCTGGTCGATGGCCTCCAGGTGGTTGACGCAGCGCAGAAGCGTCGATTTTCCCGCCCCGGATGGGCCGATGATGCAGACGACCTGGCCACGCGGCACGGCCAGCGACACATCGGTCAGCACCGCCGTGCCGTGAAACGACTTCCAGATTCGGTCGAGGTGCACGATTGGCGTGGCGCTGCCAGGTAGCGTGGACATGGCATAGGCTATGCACACGCCACGCCACAAAAGGAGGTTCGAACATGCGGATCGCCGTGACCGGCGGCCTTGGGCGGCTTGGCCGCCTGGTCGTCGAAAGCCTGCTGCCGGACCACGACGCCGTCGCGATCGACCGGGCGCCTGCCGACCCGGCGCTGCCCTCGGTCCAAGCCGACCTCAACGACCCGGCGGCGCTGCGCGCGGCGCTGTCCGGGGCCGAGGTCGTCATCCACATCGGCGGCATCGACCGCTCCGTCGCCGCCCCGGACCCGGCAACGCTGCAAACCAACGTCGTCGGCACCTGGAACGCCTTCACCGCAAGCCGGGACGCCGGGGTGCGCCGCATCGTGCTCTGCTCAAGCACGGCCGTCACCGGCATCGACCAGGGCAATCCCGGCATGCCCCCCGACTATCTCCCGATTGACGAGGACCACGCGCTGCGGCCGACCGATGCCTATTCCGTCAGCAAACGGGCTGCCGAGCTGGTTGCCGAGGGTTTCGCCAGAGGCACGACGCTGGAAGTGCTGACGCTCCGCCCGGCCTTCATCGCGTTCCCGGCCATGCGCGGCTTCATGGCCGGGCGAAGCGCAGGCGAGCACGGGCGCGAGGAGCCGATGCCGCTCCTGCGGGCCTATGTCGGTCCGGCCGACTGCGCCCATGCATTCGCGCTGGCTGCGACGTCAGCCTATCCAGGCTTTGCCGTGATGTTCGTGGCCGCCGCCGACTGCTTCACCAAGCAGCCGACCGTTCATCGCGTGGAAGCGCTGTATGGAACGCGGGTGCCGGTTCGCGACGCCGAGCTGTATGCAAACTGGCCGTTGGCCTCGACGATCGCGTCTGGACGGGCCAAGCGGCTGCTGGCTTGGCGGCCTACGACGCGATGGCCGGACCTGATGGAAAAAGCTCCTGACCGTGCTGGCGCTGTCCGAACGGTATGATTGGGAGCAGGCAGGGTTAAGTTGTTTGGCTTGCTGCTCAAGGTTGCTCCATTGCAGCCAGAGATCTATGACAAAGCCCGGCGTATCTCTCCCAGCGCTCGGGCCTGGTCAGCGCGGGCGGCGATTGCCTGGGTCATGTCCACCTTGATGAATTGCGCCGGGGTGTTCGGCTGCATTTGCGCGATCGCGTCCATGTCGGCCGAGATCACCGTGCCCAGCATGAAATAGCCGCCCCCCGACACCGCGTCACGATGCAGGATGATCGGCTCCGTGCCACCGGGGACCTGGATGGACCCGTAGGGATAGCAGCTATCGACGATGTTGGACGGGTCTGACCCGGCCCCGAACGGCTGCTGCCGCGGCACGAACGCCAGGGGATTGCCGCCGCGGAACCGATAGCCGATCCGGTCGGCTTCGGGCGCGACTTTCCAGGTGTCGTTGAAGAACCCGTCGCCCGCCGCGTCCGTCAGACGATGCCAGTACAGCCCCGGCAGCACACGGAGCGGACGGGCGGAGCCGACCGCCGGCCGCAGCGTCTCCGGCAGGCTCATCCCGACTGGCATGGCCTGTGCAGCCGGCCCGACCGCCAGCGTGTCGCCTGCCCGCAGGCTGCGCCCGTCAAAGCCGCCAAGGCCGCCCAGCACGTAGGTTGACCGGCTGCCCAGCACCTCCGGAACGTCGATCCCGCCGGCCACGGCGAGATAGGCGCGCGCTCCTTTGCGAAGGAAATCGAAACCAAGCACCTGGCCGGCCTTGACCGTGAAGCACGTCCAGCCCGGACGCGCCTCGCCGTCCAGCTTCGGCGGCAGCTCCGCGCCCGTGACCGCCACGCAGGCGTCGCTGGTGAAGCGCAACTCAGGCCCGAGAAAGGTAATTTCCAGCGCCGCCGCCCCCTCGGGGTTGCCGACCAGCAGGTTGGCCGTGCGCAGCGCGGCCCGGTCCATCGCGCCCGACAACGGGATGCCCAGGTGGTAGTAGCCCGGGCGGCCAAGGTCCTGCACGGTGGTGAACAGGCCGGGTTTGACGACCTCAATGGCCACGGGACGCCTCCATCAGGGACGCTGTCGTGCCGGCGGGATCGGTCCGGAAGGCGGCAAGGTCGAACGTCACCGGGCGGACCCGGGGCACGAACCGGCCGGCCTCGACGTCGCCCAGGATCTGGTCGTACTCCCCGCGGCCGATGGCGCGGAACCGCACGATGTCGCCGGGCCGGAACAGGATCATGAACTCCCGCAGGTAGGCGATGGTCTCCGTGGGATCATAGATCGGCATCGGAGTCACCCCGAACATCTGGTAGCCTCCGGCCCCGCGCACCGAATAGATGCAGCCGAAGCAGCCGCCATGGCCGATCGTCAGGCGCGGCGTGTCCGTGCGGGGCCGCAGGTATTTCGGCGCCTCGATCTGCCGCTCCCGCTCGACCATCTGGTAGAGGAACGGCAGCCCGGCCACGAAGCCCACCATCGTCACCAGCCAGGGCGCCCCGGCATGGGCCTGTATGAAGGAGGCCGGGCCGTCGAAGCCGTTCACGCGGGCCGCGTACTCCACGTCCGTCGACCCTGGCTCCTGATGCCGTTCGCGAAAGCGCATCAGCGTCTCGTGCGTCCAGGGGTCCTGATACAGCACGGGAACCTCGATGATGCGGGTATCGAGAACGGGCGCCGCCTCCGTGATGCCCTGCTCCAACGACCGGACCGTGTCGAGCAGCGCCCCGGCGTCGATCACGTCGGGGTCGAACCGGACTTGCAGCGAGGCGTTGGCGGGGCAGATCTCGGTCACGCCGGCGATGGCCCGCTCCTTGATCGCGCGGGCCATCGACAGGGCGGTGAAGAAGGCGTCGAGCGACATCGCCTCGGCGACCTCGATGAAAAGGTGCTCGTCGCCGCCGAAACTGTAACGCAGCGTCATGCTGTTCTCCGCTCGCCGGCGTCGTCGAGCTTCGGCTCGCCGGCGTCACCAAGCGGCGACCCCGCAAGCCAGCCCTCGAGCCAGGCCGTGTGCACCCGTCCCGCCACGACGTCCGGGTTGCGCGCCAGGGCGCGATGCAGTGCGACCGTGGTCGGCAAGCCCTCGATCTGGAGTTCCGCAAGGGCGCCCTGCATTCGGGCGAGCGCCTGCCCGCGCGTCAGGTCCCAGGCGATGACCTTGCCGAGCAGGGAATCGTAGAATGGCGGCACCTCGCAGCCAGGAAACAGCATCGTGTCGAACCGCACGCCGGGGCCGCCGGGCACGCGCAGCGCCGCCACCGTGCCGGGAGCCGGGCGGAAGTTCCGGCAGGGGTCCTCCGCATTGATCCGGCATTCCAGCGCATGGCCATGGAGGCGCACCGCGTCCTGCTGCACGGACAGCGCATCGCCGCCCGCGATGCAGATCGTCTCGCGCACGAGGTCAATGCCCGTGACCATCTCCGTGACCGGGTGCTCCACCTGGATGCGCGCGTTCATCTCGATGAAGTAGAACGCGCCGGCAGCCTCGTCGAACAGGAACTCCAGCGTCCCGGCGCCGCGGTAGGACACCGCCCGGGCCAGGCGCACGGCCGAGGCGCACAGCGCCTCGCGCTGCGCGGCAGAAAGGCACGACGCCGGCGCCTCCTCCCAGATCTTCTGCCGCCGCCGTTGCAGGGAGCATTCGCGCTCGAACAGGTGGATCACGTCCGTGCCGTCGCCCAGCACTTGCACCTCGATATGGCGGGCCTGCGGGATGAACCGCTCAAGATACAGGCCGCCATCGCCGAACGCCGCCGCCGCTTCGGCGCTCGCCTCGGGGAAAAGCCGTGTCAGCTCGGCAGCATCGGCCGCCACGCGGATGCCCCGGCCGCCGCCGCCGGCAGACGCCTTGATCATGACCGGAAAGCCCAGATCGGGCGCGATGGACAGGGCGGCATGGAGGTCCGGCACGCGGTCCTTGCTGCCGGGCACGGTGGCGACCCCGCCGGCGGCGGTCGCGCGCGCGGCCGCCTTGTCGCCCATCCGGCGCAGGCTGGAGGCAAAGGGGCCGATGAAGACCAGGCCGGCCGGCGTGACCGCCTCCGCAAAATCCGCGCTTTCGGACAGGAACCCGTAGCCGGGGTGGATCGCGTCCGCGCCGGAGGCTTGCGCCGCCCGCAACAGGGCGGAATGGCTCAGGTAGGACTTCGAGGCCTGCGGCGGCCCGATCTCGACCATTTCGTCGGCGAGCTGCACGGCCAGCATCGTCCGGTCCGCCGCACTCGCGGCTTGCACGGTGGCGATGCCCAGGTCGCGCGCGGCACGCACGATCCGGACCGCGATCTCGCCGCGGTTCGCGACCAGGATCTTGCGAAGCGCCACGGCTCAGGTCTCAAGCTCGTAGAGCGGCTGGCCGGCCATGACGGCGTCCTGGTCCTCCACCAGGACGCGGACCAAACGACCTGCTTCCTCCGCGACCACCGGGGTGAACGTCTTCATCACCTCGATCAGGCCGAGCGTGTCGCCAACCGCCACGCTGTCGCCCTCCGTCTTGAAGGGTTCCTTGTCGGGCGCGGGACGGCGATAGAACGTGCCCGGCAGCGGCGACGGCACCGTCACGGTTGTCATGCGGCCTTCCTCGTCCCAACGGTCATGGCTGCCCCGGACGGGCGATGCGTATGCCGTCGGCGAGCAGCGCGGCGCGCATGGTGGTGGCCAGCTCCAACGCGCCCGGCGTGTCGGAGTGGAAGCAAATGGACTCGAACCCGATCTCGATCATGTCGCCCTCCACGGTCTCGACCCGGTCGTCCCGGCACGCGCGCAGCACCTTGTCGGCGATGCGTTGAGGGTCGGGCCGCGTGACCTGGCGTGCGAACACGATGGAGCCCGAGCGGTCGTAATCGCGGTCGGCATAGAACTCCCGCACGGTTCCCAGCCCGGCGCGCTTGGCCACCGAGCAGGTGACGGACACGTCCATGCAGTAGAGAAGCAGCTCCGGCCCAACCCGCAGCAGGCCATCGACCAACGCGCCCGAGAACGCCTCGTCAGAGGCCGCATGCATGAACAGCGCGCCGTGCGGCTTGACATGCTGCAGCGTGACCCCGTGGCGCCGGGCGAATGCGGCCAGGGCGCCCACCTGATACAGCACGTCGTTGACCAGTTCGTGCGGCTGCGCATCAACATGACGGCGGCCAAATCCCTGCAGGTCGCGAAACCCAGGATGCGCGCCCACGCCGACGCCAAGCGCCGCGGCGCCTTGGACGGAGCGGTCCATCAGGTTGGGGTCGCCCGCGTGAAACCCGGTGGCGATGTTGGCGGAGCTGATCAGCGGCAGCAACGCGTCGTCAGGCGCTTCGCCGATCCGCCAAGGGCCGAAAGCCTCCCCCATGTCGCAGTTGATGTCGACAACGGTCCGGACTGTCACATTCACCGTCCTTTGCAGGTGGCGCAAAATCTCAGGGGCTTGAGAATACTATGAACACTAAGCATGATGCGTGCCAAGACAGGTCGTGCAAGATCGACCGTGAGCGCCTCTTTGCACGGGAGCGATTGTGATGCGATTGAAGGACAAGGCGGCCCTGGTCACCGGCGCGCAGCAGGGCATCGGCGCCGCGGTCGCGATCGAGCTGGCGCGGGAGGGCGCGGACGTCGCCATCAACTGGTTCGACGACGAAGCCGCGGCGAACGCGGTGGCGGACAGCGTGCGCGCGCTCGGCCGCCAAGCGGCGCTGGTGCGCGGCGACCTTGGCACGGTGGCCGGCGCGCAGGGCGTCGTCGAAGCGGCCTGGGACGCGCTGGGGCGCCTGCACGTGCTGGTCAACAACGCAGGGATCTACCCGCGCGCCCCGTTCCTCGAGCTGACAGAGGCGACCTGGGACGCGACGCACGCGGTCAACCTCAAGGGTACCGCGTTCTGCGCCCAGGCCGCGGCGCGCAAGATGGTCGCGGCGCAAACGAAGGGCGCCATCATCAACATCGCCTCCGTCGCGGCGCACGGCGCCGTGCGCGGCGTGCACTACTCGGCCAGCAAGGGCGGGGTGGTCTCGCTCACCCGCGCGATGGCGCTGGAACTGGCCGCCCACGGCATCCGGGTCAACGCCATCGCCCCCGGCCTGGTGGACACGGCGCAGCCGCGCTTCGGCATGACCGAAGCCGAGATCGCCGCAGCGGGCGCCGCCTCCCCGGCAGGGCGGGTGGGCCTGCCGGCTGAGATCGCAACCGTCGCCGTGTTCTTCGCCTCCGACATGTCGAGCTACATGAACGGCGAGGTCATGCAGGTGAACGGAGGGAGCCTCATGGGCTGAGTGGAACGCGGTTCAGAGTTGCCCTACTCAGGCGGTTTCGCCACCGCTTCGGCAGGGTGCGTCGCCATCCAGTGCCGGGCGATCTCGACCCGGCGGCACACCCAGACCCGCTCGTGCCCGGCCACATAGTCCATGAAGCGGCCCAGCGCCGCGGCGCGGGCGGGACGGCCGGTCAGGCGGCAGTGCAGGCCGATCGACATCATCTTCGGCTCCTCCGCACCCTCCCGGTAGAGCTGGTCGAACGCCGCCTTGAGATACGTGAAAAAATCCTCCCCCGACATCCAGCCCGGCGCCGTCGCGAACTTGAAGTCGTTGGTGTCGAGCGCGTAGGGCACGATCAGCCGCGGCTTGCCGGCCACTTGCGTCCAGTACGGCAGGTCGTCGTTGTAGCTGTCGGAGTCATAGAGCGTCTCCGTTTCCTCCATCACCAGCCGCCTGGTGTTCTCGCTGTAGCGGCCGGTGTACCAGCCGAGCGGTGGGGTGCCCGCGATCTCCCGGATCGCCTGCACCGTCCGGCGGATGTCCTCCCGTTCCTGCGCCTCCGGCATGCCGGCGTAGTCGATCCAGCGCCAGGAATGGCTCGCCACCTCATGCCCGGCCTCGGCCATGGCGCGGCCGGCGTCGGGGTTGCGCGCCAAAGCGAGGCCCACCGCCCAGCAGGTGAACGGCAGGCCGCGCTCCCCGAACAGCCGCAGGATGCGCCAGAAGCCGGCGCGGCTGCCGTACTCGAAGTGGTCCTCGACGCTGAAGCTGCGGCCGGGCTTGGGGGGCAGGCCGACCATCTCGGGGGTCAGGTAGTTCTCGGCGTGCGGGTCGCCGTCCATGACGCTGCGCTCGCCGCCTTCCTCGTAGTTCAGCACGAAGCTGACGGCCACCCGGGCATGGCCGGGCCAGGCGGCGCGCGGGCGTGTCCGTCCGTAGCCGATCAGGTCGCGCGCGCGGGGATCGGTCATCAGTATGCCTCCCGGATAGGGCCAGGCGACTGACGCAACGCCAACTCCTGGTCGAGTTCGTCCACGCTCTCCCGCTGCTCGCCCGGACGCGCCGCACGCGCGAGCGTGGGGAAGCGGGCGCTGAGCAGGCGCACGGTCGCGTAGTATCCCATGCCGGTGACAACCGGCGTCACCGCCGTCGGCAACCAGGCCATCGGCACGGCCAGGTAGATGAAGAAGCCCAGGACGGTCCAGCCGATGGCGGCCACGCCGAAGCCGCGCCAATACCAATACGGCCCACCCGGCTCGAACAGGGCCACGACATCGACGCGGGTGCGCTTCAGGGCCACGTAGTCGGCGATCAGCACGCCGGCCATCGGCGCGAAGATGTTGCCGAGCACGTTCATGTATCCGGTGTAGCCGTTCACCACGTCCGGCACCGCCGAGAGCGCCACGCCCAGCACGCTGACCGCAAGCGTGGTCCAGAACCGGCCGAGGCGCTCGGCGATGTTGGAAAGCGACAGCCCGCCCGTGTACAGGTTCAGCACGTTGATGGTCCAGTTGTCGAAGGCGATGACGACGAACACGAGCAGCAGGGTCAGCCCGCTGGTGCTCAGTTGCGCCACGACCTCGAACGGGTTGGCCGTCCGGCCCAGGGTTCCTGCGGCCGCATAGGCGCCGAGCGCCGCGCCCAGCACGGTCCCGACCACGGCGGCGCCGAGGGTGCCGACCCACATGTCGACCCGGGTGCGCGAATAACGGCAGAAGTCTGCCGCGTCGGTGATCATGGTGAGCCACGCCGCCGCGGCGCCGTTGAGCCAGGTGGCGAACAGCAGCCAGTGCGGCCCCGGCATGCCCGGATAGGCGGCAACGCGGGCCGGCGCGAAGTCCGGGCCGCCCTGCCAGGCGAGCAGGGCGAACAGGTAGGCGAACACCACCAGCTTCAACGGAAAGGCGAAGCGCGACAGCACCTTGAGCGAGTCGTAGCCCACCAGCGCGACGACGACCTGCAGGGCTGCGAAGATGATGCTGACCCAAAACAGCGAGTGCTGCCCGCCCAGCCACTTGTCCAGCACGGCGACCACGGCCATCGAGCCCGCCACGGTCTGGAACGCGAACCAGTAGACCGACGCCGCGGTGCGCAGCAGCGAGGGGCCCCACTTCGCGCCGCGCAGCCCATAGGCCATGCGCGTCGCAACCTGGCCGGGCACGCCGTAATCGACCCCGATCGTCGCCATGGCGACGTAGGCGCTGAACGCGACGACGACGCCGAGAACCTGGGAGGCCACCGCCTCCGTAAACGAGAGGCCGGATGCGACCGCCAGGCCGCTGATCAGGATGGTGCCGGGATTGATGAGGAAGTTGACGACGATGAGGAACAGGTCGAACCACCGCACCGTCTTCAGGCGGTCCGGGATCGGCTCGATGCCGAACTGCTCGACGCCCTTGGGCTGGCGGTAGCGCTGGCGGACCTGTTCTTCGAGCGTCCCGTCTGCAGGCATGGTGCAATCTCCTCGGCGGCTCATTCCGGCGTGGCTAACCGACGGCCCTTTCTGCGGGGCGCGTCAGGCGGTGGAAGGCATGCAAGGACCGTTCCACGGCGTCCTGCTCCAGCCCTTGGGTGATGAACACGATGCGGGAGCCGCGCTCCGCGTCCGGCCAGTCCGGCAGGTGCTCCGGGGCGTGGATGACGTGCTGGACCGCGTGGATCGCAACCGGCGTCTCGCTGTCCTCGACATCGAGGATGCCCTTCACGCGGAGCAGCTTGTCCCCGTGCCGGTGCGCCAGCATGCTGAACCACAGGCCGAAGGCGCTCCAGTCCAGCTTGCCAGGGAGGCGCAAGCAGAACGAGGTGATCGCGCCGCTATCCGTATGCCCACCTCGCGGCCATGCCCCGTCCCCCTGCATCCAATGCCGGGCCTCCATCATCCGGGTTTCGGCCGCGTGGATGTCATGGCCGATCAGGATGTCCGGATCGACCACGCCGAAGACGGCCTCGACCACTGGCGCCGCCGGGTTCAGCCAGTGCAGCTTCTGCCGGAGCCGGACAACTGCGTCGGAGGGGGCCAAATCCGTCTTAGTGATGATCAGGCGGTCGGCGATGGCCGCCTGCCGCGCGACCTCTGGGTGCTGATCGAGGCCGCGCTCCGCGTGCAGGGCGTCCAGCGTGGCCACGATGTTGCCGGGCCGGAAATGGCGGCGGATCACCAGGTCCGCAGTGAGGGTCGCGAGGATTGGCGTCGGGTCCGCGAGGCCCGTGGTCTCGACGATCACCCGGCCGAACGGGGGCACGTCGCCGCGCTGCCGGCGCGCATGCAGGTCGCGCATGGCGCGGCTGAGGTCGCCGCGGATGCTGCAGCAGATGCAGCCGCTGGCGAGCAGCACCGGCGCCTCCTCAAGCGCCCCGACCAGCAGGTGGTCCAGCCCCACCTCCCCGAACTCGTTGATGAGCACGGCGGTGTTCGCAAACGCCGGGTCGCGCAGGACGTGGCGGAGCACCGTCGTCTTCCCGCTGCCCAGGAAGCCCGTCAGGATGTTGACAGGGATGCGCGCGTCACCCGGCGGCATGGCGCTCCAAGGCGTCCAGCAGCGCCGGGTCGAGCGGGTCGAGCGGCGCGCCCGCCATCCGCTCCGCCTTCGGCCACAGGTCGGCGAGGCCCTGCACGATCCCGGTCGCACCCGTCCGGTTGCGCAGCAGGAAGGCGCTGCCCTGCCAATCCGCCAGCGACAGCCCGTAATGCCGCAGCACCGCGTTGCCGAGCGCCATGCGCTGGCGCCGGGCCTGGCGGCGGAGCCACGGCACTGCCGACGCGGGCGGCTCCCCCGGGCGCACGACGCCGTCTGCCCAGTGGGTCCCGTCGCCGAGCGTGCCGCAGAGGCCGCACATCCTATTTCTTGCGCGGCTGCCGGCGGGCGAAGTCGTCGGCGATCTCGTCCATGGTGACGAACTTCACGCCGGGATGGCGGATCATGTGGCTGTAGAGCCGTTCCAGCATCATCAGCACCTGCGGGCGCCCGGACACGTCGGGATGGATGGTGATGGGGAACACGGCGTAGTCGTACTCGCGGTACACCCAGTCGAACTGGTCGCGCCACAACTGCTCGATGTCGTGCGGGTTGACGAAGCCGTGGCTGTTCGGCGCCTTCTTGATGAACATCATCGGCGGCAGGTCGTCGAGGTGCCAGCTTGCCGGGATCTCGATCAGGTCGGTCTCCTGGCCGCGCACCAGCGGCTTCATCCACTCATGCGGCTGCTTCGCGTAGTCGATCTTGGTCCAGGCGTCGCCGACGCGCACGTAGTACGGCTCGAAGTCCCTGTGCATCAGGCTGTGGTCGTACTTGATGCCCTTTTTCAGCAGCAGCTCGTTGCTGACCGGGCTGAACTCCCACCAGGGCGCCACGTAGCCGGTGGGCCGCTTGCCGGACAGCTTGGTCACGAGGTCGATGCACTTGTCGAGCACCGCCTCCTCCTGCTCCGGCGTCATCTCGATCGGGTTCTCATGGCTGTAGCCGTGGATGCCGACCTCGTGCCCGGCCTCCACCACCGCGCGCATCTGGTCGGGGAAGGTCTCGATGGAGTGCCCGGGGATGAACCAGGTGGTCTTGATGCCGAAACGCTCGAACAGCTTCACCAACCGCAGGCTGCCGACCTCGCCGGCGAACAGGCCGCGCGAGATGTCGTCCGGGCTGTCCTCGCCGCCATAGGAGCCGAGCCATCCGGCCACCGCGTCCACATCGACCCCGAACGAGCAAAAGATTTCCTTGGCCATCGCGTTCCCCTTCCTATGGCTGTTCCCCGCGGCGGCGAACGCCTGCCCGCGGGGTCATACGGCCTCGCTCAAGGCGATGCCGCCGCGGTCGGCGGCCCGCATGATATGCACGTGCATGAAGTAGCATGCGCCGTCCGGGTCCCGCTTCTCAATGGCGTGCACGACGTTCTCATGTTCGGTCACGGGTTCCCAGAGCCGCTCGCGCTGCGTCAGCGGCAGGCGCTGGCTTTCCAGCAGCACGGAGCCGTAGCTGCCATACAGGTCGGCGAACACGCGGTTTCCCGAGCACTCCATGACAAGCCGATGAAAGCCGAAATCGAGCTGGGAGCTGGCCACGAGGTCCTGCTCGCGCACCGCATCTTTGAAGTCCTTGAGGTTTCGCACGAGGGCGGCAAGCTCGGACGGTGACGCGCGCACCGCAGCGAGACGCGCCGCGTGGCCCTCGGTAACGAAGCGGAACTGATACACCTCAGACGGGGAGTAGCGCTTCCCGAACCGCCAGCGGTGGAGGTCGGGTCCAGCCGAGGCGTCCATCGCGATGACGCGCGTGCCGCGGCGCGGCTCGGTCTGCACCACGCCCAGGGTTTCCAGCACCGAGAGCGCCTCCCGGAGCGACGAGCGGCTCACATCCAGGCACTCGGACAGCTCGCGCTGCGACGGCAGCAGCTCGCCCTCGCGGAGTTCGCCGGCCCGGATCATCTCCTGGATGCGGCGCGCGGTGGTATGCGGAACGAGTGCGACCGGCCGGTCCATCGTGCAGAAACGCTCCCCTGCTGGTCAGTCCATCCATCCTGGACTGACCAAAGCTTCATCAGTTTCAGATTTTCTGACCAGTATTCAGCCAAAGAAAACACGGCTTGACAAGCCCCAAGGAACAGGGCGTAGGCTTCGGTTCAGCAGAAGTTGACAACTGGTCAGACCACGACCGGATGTCTGCCCGACGCGCAGAATCAGGGGGTGGCCGATGTCGCAGCGCCAAACAGGTCGGCCCCACCCATCGCGCCGGGACCTCTTGCAAGGGGCCGCAGCGCTCGGGGCTGCCGCGGGGATCGGCGTCGCGTCGCGGCCGGGTCCGGCCCACGCCCAAGACGCCGCGCGGACCCTGGTCATCGCCAGCCCGGCGACGCCGCAGGGCCTCGACATCGAGTTCGACGTGAGCCTCGGCTCCATCGACGCGCTCGGCGCGCTTTACGACTACATGCTGGCCTACGAGAAGATGCCCGATCCCAAGGCGCCCGGCGTCATGCGGGAGGACATCGGCGTGCACGGCGACCGCCCGAACGGCCTGGCGCTGCGCGGCCGGCTCGCCGAGAAATGGGACATCTCGCCGGACGGGCTGAAAGCCAGCTTCGTGCTGCGCCAGGGCGTCAAGAGCAACTGGGGCAACACGTTCTCGGCCAACGACGTGAAGTGGACCTGGGACCGCAAGTTCAACCTGAAGGGCCAAGGCATCTTCCAGACCGCGGTGCTCGGCCTCAAGACGCCGGACCAGATCAAGGTCGAGGCGGACCACGTGGTCTCCTTCAGCCTGGAGAAGCCCAACCCGCTGCTGCTCAAGCAGCAGTGCAACCTCGCCAATCCCATCTACGACAGCACGAAGCTGAAACAGGCCGGCGGCGCCGACGACCCCTGGGGCGTGCAGTTTTTGAAGAACGACAGCGCCGGCTTCGGCCCCTACAAGCTGTCGCAGATCGTGCGCGGGCAGCAGGCCGTGTTCCAGGCGCGCGAGGACTACTGGGACGAGAAGCCGTTCATGCGCACCGTGGTGATGCGGGAGGTGCCAAGCTCGGCCAGCCGCCTTTCCCTGCTGCAGGGCGGCGCGGTCGATATCGCGCAGTTCTTGCAGCCACGGGAATACATGTCGCTTGGGACGTCGCACACCCTCGCGGTGGACACCGTCAATGCGTCCTCGATGATCTGGCTGGAGCTGAATGCCAAGATCAAGCCGTTCGACAACGTGGACGTGCGCCGGGCCATCAACTACGCGATCCCGCACGACGACATCGTGAAGACGGTCTATTACGGCCTGGCGGACAAGCTGACGGCCCCGGTGCCGTATATCTACCCGATGGCGGACCCGCAGTTCTTCGACTACGACCTGAACCTGGACAAGGCCAAGCAGTTGCTGAAAGCCGCCGGGCTGGCGGACGGGTTCTCCAGCACGATCAGCTACAATGCCGGCGACCCCGTGCAGGAGCCGATCGCCCTGATCCTGCAGACCTCCCTGCGCCGGATCGGCGTGGACGTGCAGCTCGAAAAACTCCCCGCCGGGGTGTTTTACGAGAACGTCACCAAGCGCGAGAAGCCGATCATCTTCTATCTGGACTCGCCGTGGACGCCTGATCCCGGATACGCCACCTTCCTGTATTTCGACGACAAGAGCTATGTCGATTACAGCAATTACAGCAACCCGAAGGTCAACGAGCTGATCGAGGGCGGCCTGCGGACCCTCGACGACAACGAGCGGAAGGCGACGTACGGGCAGGTGCAGAAGACCCTCATGGACGAGGCGCCATGGGGCTTCATCGCCTATCCAAAGTATGCCCTGGCGCGCAAGGCCAAGCTGAGCGGGTTCACCTACTACACGTCCAACAACCTACGGTTCCAGGACTTTGCCCGGAGCTGAGGGGGCCATGGATGCCGCCGTCGAAGCAAGGCGGGCCTCACGGCTCGCCACGCTGCTTCAGGTGGCGCGCGCCCGGCCCCGCTTCGCGCTGGGCTACGTCATCGTGCTCGCGGCCGTCGCCGCCGGGGCGCTGGCGCCGCTCGTGGCACCCTACAGCCCCATCGAGGCCAACCCGGCGGAATTCCTCCAGCCGCCCAGCGCCCAGCACTGGCTGGGCACCGACGCGGTCGGCATGGACATCTTCTCGCGCGTGATCTACGCGCCGCGCATCGACCTCGCCATCGCCATCGCGGGAACGCTGCTTTCGGCGGTGGCCGGCTGCCTGGCCGGCGCCTGGGTCGGCTACTACAGCCGCGGCGGCGGCGTCCGCGGGTGGCTCGCCTACCTGGTGATGCGCGCCGCCGACGTGATGCAGGCGTTTCCGGTGTTCGTGTTCGCCATCGCCCTCGTCGCCAGCCTCGGCCAGAGCGTGCAGACGGTCGTGCTCGCCATCGCCTTCGTCAACGTGCCCATCTACCTGCGCCTGATGCGCTCCCAGGTGATGACGATCCGCGAGATGCGCTACGTCGAGGCGTCGCTGGTCGCCGGGCTGTCGGACGCGCGGACGATCTTCCGGCACGTCATGCCCAACGCCATGGGGCCGGCGCTCGCCCAGCTTTCGGTGAACGTCGGCTGGTCCATCCTGCTGACAGCCGGGCTGAGCTTCGTCGGCGCCGGCGTGCGCTCGCCCACGCCCGAATGGGGCAGCATGATCGCGAGCGGGTTCCAGAACGTCGTGACCGGAGAATGGTGGCCGTCGGTTTTCCCCGGCCTCGCATTGGCCGTCACCGTGTTCGGGTTCTCGCTGATCGGCAGCAGCGTCGAGCTGTTCGCCGACCCGGTGAAGATGCGCCGGCTGACCCGCGACCTGGCGGCGCGCCGGCGGGGGCGCGCGGCGTGAGGGGCCTGCTGCCGTTCCTCGGCCAACGCGTGCTGTTCATCCTGCCGCAGCTTTTCGGCATCCTCCTGGTCAGCTTCTTCCTGATCAAGTCGATCCCCGGCGACCCGGCGGTGCTCATGCTGGGTCCCACCGCGACCGGCGACGCCGTGGCGGCGCTGCGCACCAAGCTCGGCCTCGACCACACGCTGCCGGTGCAGTTCTGGTACTTCCTCGTGGACCTCGTGCATGGCGACCTCGGCACCTCCTGGCAGACGACCCGCCCGGTGCTGGACGACCTGCTGCAGCGTTTCCCGGCGACGCTGGAACTGGTCACCTTCGGCCTGCTGCTGGCGATCCTGGTGGGGGTGCCGCTCGGCGTCGCCTCGGCGTCCAACGAGCGGGGGTGGCTTGGCCGGGTCGCCAACGCCTACGGCCTGACCGCCGGGGCGTTGCCGGACTTCTGGCTGGCGCTGGTGTTGATCTTCGTTTTCTACACCATCCTGCAAGTTGTCCCAGCACCCTTGGGGCGGATTGACTTCGCCGTGCTGCCACCCTCGACCATCACCGGTTTTCTCACGGTGGACAGCCTGCTGGCCGGCAACTGGGCGGCGTTCGGGTCCGCCGTCAGCCATCTCTGCCTGCCGGTGCTGACCTTGGGCCTCGTCAACGCCGGGCCGATCCTGAAAATGACGCAGTCCACCATGGAGCGGATGCTGCAATCCGACTACAGCCGCTACGAGGTGCTCTCCGGCCTGCCGCGCGGCATGGTGGTCCGGCACGCGCTGCGCAACGCGCTGCCGTCCATCATCACCATCATCAGCGTGCTCTACGGCTACCTGCTGGGCGGCGCGGTGCTGGTGGAGATCGTGTTCAGTTGGGGCGGCGCAGGCCAGTATGCCGTGCAGGGGGTGCTGAACTCCGACATCTACCCCGTGCTCGGCTTCGTGCTGCTTTCGGCGATCTTCTCGCTGTTCGTCTATCTGGCCGTGGACATCCTGTACTTCGCCATCGACCCCAGGATCGGGCGCTGAGGTGCTGACATCCGCCGCGACCGACGTATCAGCAGCGGACAGCGGGAATGAGGCTACCGCTCCTGAGCCGCCGATGCTGGAAGTGCGCGGGCTTACGGTCGAGTTCGCGGCCATGTCCGGGGGGGCGGTCACGGCGGTCCGCGACTTCGACCTGAGCATCCAGCCCGGCGAAATCTTCGGCCTGGTCGGCGAATCCGGCGCGGGCAAGACTACCCTGGCCCGGGCGCTGCTCCGCCTGCCCCCCGAACCCGGCCGCATCGCCGCGGGCGAAATCCGGCTGGCGGACCGGGACCTGATGGCCTTGAACGAGACCGAGATGCAGCGGCTGCGTGGCCGCGACCTGTCCATGATCGTGCCCAACCCGCGCGCCGAGCTGAACCCGCTGCTCACCGTGGGCGAGCAGATCGCCACCATGGCCCGGGTGCATCTCCGCATCCCAAGCCGCGAGGCAAGGCGCATGGCGCTCGACATGCTGCGCGCCGTGCAGATCCCTGATCCGGAGCGGCGGATGGGCGCGTTCCCGCACGAGATGAGCGGCGGGATGGCGCAGCGCATCGTGATCGCCATCGCCCTGATCTGCTCGCCGAAGTTCATCGTCTCCGACGACGCGACCAGCGGCCTCGACGTCACCGTCCAGGCGCAGATCCTCGAATTGTTGCGCCGGCTCGTGCTCGACCGCGGCAGCGCGATGCTGTTCATCACCCGCGACATCGGCATCACCGCGCATTTCTGCGACCGCGTCGCCGTGATGTACGACGGCGAGGTGATGGAGTTGGCTGCGCGCGAGGATTTCTTCTTTCGCCCGCGCCACCCCTACACCGTCATGCTGATGGCCGCCTTTTCGCACAACCAGCGCCTGCGCCGGATGTGGTCGCGGCCCGAGGCCCTGCCCGGCGCAACCGAGCCGGCCGGCGCCTGCCGCTACGTCGCGCGCTGCCCCCTGGCGCAGGACCGCTGCCGCGCCGAGCGTCCGGCCTTGCGAGAGCTGGTGCCCGGCCATTTCGCCCGCTGCCACTTCCCGGTGCGCCGATGACGCCGCTGCTGGAGGTGCGCCAGCTCACCAAGCGGTTCCCGATTGCCGGGTCGCGCAGCGTGGTGCAGGCGGTGAACGGCATCTCGTTCAATCTGGCGCCCGGTGAGACGCTCGGCCTGGTGGGAGAGAGCGGGTCGGGCAAGACCACGGTGGGCCGCTGCATCCTGGGCCTCACCGGCATCTCGGGCGGCAGCATCGCCTTCGACGGCGCCGACCTCGCGCTCACCCGGCGGCAGAAGCCGGCGTTGCTGCGCGGGCCCAAATCGCTTCGCGGCGAGATGCAGATCGTGTTCCAGGAGCCGGCGGACGCGCTGGATCCCCGCATGCGGATCGGCGCCGCGGTCGAGGAGCCGCTGCTGGCGCTCGGCGTTCCCCGGGACGAGCGGCAGGCCCGGGCGGCGGAGGCGGTGGGCTTCGTCGGCCTCGGCCGCCGGGTGCTGCGGCTTTACCCGGCGGAACTCAGCGCCGGCCAGCAGCAGCGCGTCGGCATCGCCCGCGCGATGATTACCCGGCCCAAGCTGCTGGTGCTGGACGAGCCGACGTCGGCGCTGGACCCGACCGCGCGGGCCGACATCATCGAGTTGCTGGTCCGCCTGCAGAAGCAGTTCGGCACTGCCTACCTGTTCATCTCGCACGACCTCAGCACCGTGCGCTTCATCAGCCACCGGGTCGCGGTGATGTACCTCGGCATGATCGTCGAGCAGGGCGACGCCGCCGCGGTGTTCACGGAGCCGCGGCATCCCTACAGCGTCGGCCTGCTGTCCTCCGTGCTGCTGCCCAACCCGCATCTGCGCCGCGCCTCAAGCATCAGCCTGTCCGGCGAGATCCCAAGCCCGATCAACCTGCCGAGCGGCTGCTTCCTGGCGTCGCGCTGCCCGTTCGCGGCCGACGCCTGCCGGGCGCGTGTGCCGCCGGCCGAGGACCTCGGCGGCGGGCACCTGGTGCACTGCATCCGCCACGAGGACGTTGCCCAGACCGAACGCACTGCGGACACGTTTGACCGGTTCCAAGAGGAGGCGGAGCGCATCCTGAGCGTCGGCGCGCCGGCCCCCGCCTGACGCCCACGCCTGACGCAGCGACTTTCAGAGGAGATTTGCCATGGCGAGACTGACGGGAAAGAGGTGCCTTGTGACCGGTGCGGGCCGCGGGATCGGCCGCGCCATAGCACTTGCCTTTGCGCGCGAGGGGGCCGCCGTGGCGGTGCTGGACCGGCGCGAGGACTTGGCGGCAGAGGTCGCGGCCCTGCTGCGGGAGCAGGGCGCCACGGCCGCCGCCGTCACCGCCGACGTGTCGCAGGAGGCCTCCGTCAACGCCGGGATCGCGGCGGCGCGGGACGCGCTCGGCGGCATCGACGTGCTGGTGAACAACGCCGGCATCGACACGAACTCCCGGGTGATCGACATGCCGGTGGCGATGTGGGACGAGATGATGGCGGTCAACCTGCGCAGCGTGTTCCTGTGCACCCGTGCCGTGCTGCCGGGCATGATCGAGCGCCGCTGGGGCCGCATCGTCAACATCAGCTCGCAGCTTGCCCACAAGGGCGCGGCCGAGATGGCGCATTACGCGGCGGCCAAGGCGGGGGTGATCGGGTTGACCCGGTCGCTGGCCTACGAGGTGGCCGCGGACGGCATCACCGTCAACGCGATCTGTCCGGGCCCCATCGACACCGAGCTGTTCCGCAACATCCCCGAGGCCTGGCGGACCCACAAGCTCGCGGAACTGCCGATTGGACGGGCCGGGACGGTTGAGGAGATCGCGCCGACCGCGGTGCTGCTCGCCTCCGACGAAGGCTCCTTCTACATCGGCGCCACCCTCAACCCGAACGGCGGCGACGTGATGATCTGACCGTGCCGCACCCGCCCCCATTGAGAAAGACGCTGCCATGACCTCTTTGTCGCCGACCCGTAATGCGCTGACCCGGCGTGGCCTGCTTGAGACCGCCACGGCTGCCGGTGCGGCGACGCTGGCGGGACACTTGGGCAACGCTTGGGCGCAACCCGCCAGCAAGACCCTGGTGATCGCGGCGCCGGCGACGCCGCAGGGCCTCGACATGGAATACGACATCAGCCTCGGGTCCATCGACGCGATGGGCGGCCTGTATGACGGGCTGCTCGCCTACGCGACCATGCCGGATCCGGACGCGCCGGGCGTCATGCGGGAGGACGTCGGCGCCCACCCCGACAAGCCGCACGGCCTGGCGCTGCAAGGGCGGCTTGCCGAGAGCTGGGACGTGTCGGCGGACGGACGCACCGCCACCTTCACGCTGCGCGAGGGCGTCAAGAGCAATTGGGGCAACACGCTCTCGGCGGCCGACGTGAAGTGGACCTGGGACCGCAAGTTCCACCTGAAAGGCACGGGGGCGTTCGTCACCAAGATGCTCGGGATGACGAGCGAGGACCAGGTCAAGGTCGAGGCGCCGAACGTCGTCTCCTTCAGCCTGGACAAGCCCAGCCCGCTGCTGCTCAAGATCCAATGCAACCTGGGCAGTCCGATCTACGACAGCGCCAAGCTGAAGCAGGTCGGCGGCAGCGACGACCCCTGGGGCACGGCGTTCCTGAAGAACCAGAGCGCCGGGTTCGGCCCGTACGAGGTGGGACAGATCGTGCGCGGCCAGCAGGCGCTGTTCCGCGCCCGTCCGGATTACTGGGGGCCGAAGCCGTTCATGGACACGGTGGCGATGCGCGAGGTGCCAAGCTCGGCGAGCCGCCTGTCGCTGCTGCAAGGGGGCGCGGTGGACATCGCGCAGTTCCTGCAGCCACGCGAGTGCATCTCGCTGAAAACGTCGTCGGTCGCGGAGTTCGACGCGGTGACGTCGTCCTACATGATCTGGCTGGAGCTGAACGGGAAGCTCAAGCCGTTCGACAACCCGGACGTCCGCCGGGCGATGAACCTGCTGATTCCCCGGGCAGAGATCATCAGCACGGTTTACTACAACTTGGCCGAGAAGCAGGATGCCGTGCTCCCGCTCGGCTACCCCGGCCGCAACGCCCGCTTCTTCGACTACGACGAGGATCTCGACAAGGCGAAGCAGCTATTGAAGTCGGCCGGCCTGGCTGACGGGTTTTCCACGACGATCAGCTACAATGCCGGCGACCCGGTTCAGGAGCCGATCGCGCTGATCTATCAAACGTCGCTGCGCCGGGCCGGCATTAACGTGAGCCTCGACAAGCTGCCGGCCGGCGTCTTCTACGAGAACGTCACGAAGCGGCAGAAGCCGGTCATCTTCTACCTGGACAGTCCCTGGACCCCGGACGCCGGCTACGCCACCTCGCTCTATTTCGACGACAAGAGCTACGTCGATTACAGCAATTACAGCAATCCGCAAATCAACGAGCTGATCGAGCGCGGGCTGCTGACGACGGACGACGCCGAGCGGACAAAAATCTACGACGAGGTCCAGCGCATCGTCATGGCGGAGGCCCCATGGGGCCTGATTGCCTACCCAAAATACGCCTTGGCTCGGAAAAAGAACTTGAAGGGCTTCACCTACTACACGTCGAATAACCTGCGTTTCCAAGATTTCCATAGGGCCTGAACCCTGATGGCCTGTGTGATGCGTTGAGCGGGGAGTTGCGAATGGGCAGGCTGGCCGGACGGGCGTGCGTGGTGACGGGCGGGGCACGGGGGATCGGGCGAGAGATCGCCCTGGCCTTTGCTCGCGAGGGCGCCGACATCGCCGTCGTCGACCGTCGCGGCGACCTGGCGGCCGACACCGCCGCGACGGCCTCGACCCACGGCGTCCAGGCGCACGCGTTCACCGCGGACGTCAGCATGGAACAGGAGGTCTACGCCGCGATGTCGGCCGCGGAGGCGGCGCTCGGGCGCATCGACGTGCTCGTCAACAACGCGGGGATCATCACCACGGCGCCGCTGGCGGACATGCCCGTGCCCGTGTGGGATGAGATGATCGCCGTCAATCTCCGCAGCGTGTTCCTGTGCAGCAAAGCCGTGCTGCCGGGCATGGCGCGGCGGCGCTTCGGACGCATTGTCAACATCAGCTCGCAGCTCGGCCATAAGGGCGCCCCGAACATGGCGCATTACGCGGCGGCGAAGGCAGCCATCATCGGCTTCACCCGCTCCTTGGCGCGCGAGGTCGTGCGGGACGGGATCAACGTCAACGCGATCTGCCCGGGCGCCGTCACGACCGAGTTGGGAGGAGACATTCCATCCGGCCTGCGGGCGCGGCGCTTGGCCGAGATCCCGCTGGGCCGGTTTGGCGCGGTCGGCGAAATCGCCCCCACCGCGGTTTTGCTCGCCTCCGGCGAGGGTGATTACTTCGTGGGCGCCACGATGAACCTCAACGGCGGCGATGTCATGGTCTGACCGGCTCACCCGTTCTCAGTCGCGCCCAATCCCAGGACTTCCTTCGCGACCTCACAGAATTTGGGCGCCTTTGAAACCGAATACCCCAAATCTCCAAGGCTTTAACGATGTGGGCACGTTTCTTGCCAGAGGTCGAGCGCGATTGGCTATGCGGCCAATGCAAGAAAGCGGAGGGACCGGATGGGTTTGCGTGTATCCGTCGACACAGGAGGGACCTTCACTGACGTCGTCGTCATGGACGAGACCGGGACACAGACTATCGGCAAGGCCCTTACGACCCCAGAGCGAGCATTCGGCGGTATGCGGGAGGCGCTGGCCGTAGCCGCAGCCGAGCGCCAGACAACGCTGGCCGAGTTGCTCGCCGCCACCGACCTGATGATCTACGGCACCACCCGGGCCACCAATGCGATCGTAACCCGCAATGTGGCCAAGACGGCATTCCTCACGACGAGCGGCTTTCCGGACACCCTCGTGTTCAAGGAAGGCGGCAAGCTGAATGCCCATGATTTCAGCAAGGATTATCCTGAGTCCTACATCCCGCGGCGGCGCACGTTCGAAATTACTGAACGGATGAGTTCCGAAGGCACGGTCTCCGTGCCTTTCGACGAAGCCCAGGCGAAAGACGTCGTGGCTAAGCTGCAAGTGCTCGCCATCGAGGCCGTCGCCGTGTGCTTTCTATGGTCCATCGCGAACCCCGAGCATGAGCTGCGGATGGCCGCGCTGCTCGACGAGCTGTTGCCCGGCATCCCCTACACCCTCTCCCATCAGCTCGTCCCCATCGTGCGGGAATACCGGCGGGCCTCGGCGACCGCTATAGACGCCTCGCTCAAGCCGCTCATGCAACGGCATCTCCGCGGCTTGGAGAGCGACCTGCGTGCTGAAGGCTATGACGGCGAAATCCTGATCTCGACCAGCGTTGGCGGCATCATGCGGGTGGATGAGGTCGTGGACGCCCCCATCCACACTGCAAAATCCGGCCCGGCGATGGCGCCGATCGCCGGGCGGACCTATTCAGGCGTCGAACAGCTCGGCGACAACGTCATCGTCTGCGACACGGGCGGCACGACGTTCGATGTCGGACTGGTGCGCGACGGGCGCCTGGTCTTCAACCGCGACACTTGGCTTGGCGGCCAATGGACCGGGAACCTGCTTGGGATCTCCTCGGTGGACGTGCGGTCCATCGGCGCCGGCGGCGGCTCGATCGCATGGATCGACGATGGCGGGCTGATGCGGGTCGGGCCGCAATCGGCCGGCGCCAATCCCGGGCCCGCCTGCTACGGCCGGGGTGGCCTGCGTCCCACCGTCTCGGATGCCGCCTGCGTCCTCGGCTACTTCAATCCGGAGTTCTTCCTTGGCGGCCGCATGACGCTCGACATGGCAGCCGCCCGCCAAGCCGTCGCCACCCTGGCCAGGCAAATCTCGCGCACCGTGGCACAGACCGCCTGGGACATCCTCAACCTCTCCAGCGAGCTGATGATCCGGGCGATCCACGAGATCACCACGGCGGAGGGGCTGAACCCGCAGGAAAGCACCATCGTCGCCGGGGGCGGAGCGGCGGGCATGAACATCATGAGCATCGCGCGCGAACTCGGCTGCGGGCGCGTGATCCTGCCGAAGGTCGCCTCCGCCCTCTCGGCATCCGGGATGCAGTACGCCGACATCGTGAAGGAGGAAACGGCGAGCCTGCCAACCAGCTCCGCCCGCTTCCGCTACGAGGAGGTCAACCGCGTCCTGGACGGGCTTGAGGGCCGGCTGCAGCGCTTCCTCGGCGGCCTGGGACCGCATGCCGCGGCGGCGCACGACATCGAGTTGCTTGCGGAAGCGCGCTACCTCGGCCAAGTCTGGGAGCTGGACACCAAGCTTCCGGTGCCACGGTTCCGACGCCCCGAGGATGTCGCGGCCTTGATGGAAGCATTCCACGAGGTTCACGAGCGGGTCTTTGCCGTCCGGGACACCGAGAGTCCGGTCGAGTGCATCAACTGGAAAGCGCGCCTGATCGTCCGCTTGGCGCCCGAGGCCGGCTTGTCGCCCGAAGTCGCCCGCAGTCATGCCGCAGTCCCCAGCACGCGGCGACCCTGCTACTTCGGCATGTCCGAACCTCTTGCCACGCCGATCTACACGCCGGCCGACCTCATGCCCGGACGGCACATCGAGGGGCCGGCAATCGTCGAGGAGACGACAACGACGCTTGTCGTGTTTCCCGGAATGTCAGCCCGGATCACGGGAGCGGGCCATTACCTTCTCGACATCCGGCCATCTGGACAAGGATTGGCAGCATGAGTGCGGCGGAGAAGCCGGCGAAGGCCACGATCGACCCGGTGATGACCGCGGTTCTCGCCAACAGGATCGACGGCGTCGTGCGGGAGATGACGGCCACGCTGCTGCGCGCGGGCCGCTCGGCGGTGATCAACAGCGCGCGGGATTTCTCCTGCGCCGTCTGCACCGGCGGCAACGAGCTCCTGGCCTGTGCCGAGGGGCTGCCGATCCACATCTTCGGCTCGCATATGCAGGCGCGCACGATGGTGGAACGCCACCCGGACCTGGCCGAAGGCGACGCTTTCCTGCACAATGACCCTTATAGCGGCAACACGCATCCAGCCGACCATACCTTCCTGGTGCCGGTGTTTTTCGAGGGCGAGCACCTCTTCACCGCGGTGGCCAAGGCGCACCAAGCGGACATCGGCAATTCGATTCCGACGACGTACCACGCGGCCGCGCGTGACGTTTACGAGGAAGGCTCGCTGATCTTTCCTGCCGTGCGGATCCAGCGCGGCTACGAGATGATCGACGACATCGTGCGGATGTGCCGCAGCCGCATCCGGGTTCCGAACCAGTGGTACGGCGACTTCCTGGCCGGGCTTGGCGCGGCGCGCACGGCCGAACGGAGGCTGAAGGAGCTTTGCGCCAAGTACGGCAAGGCAGCCATCAAGACGTTCATCGAGGACTGGCTGAACTACTCGGAGCAGCGCATGGTCGAGGCGTTGCGCAAGATGCCGGCAGCGACGCTCAGGAACAGCAGCCGGCATGATCCGTTCGAGCCGCTGCTGCCCGACGGCATCCCGATGCAGTTGGAGATCGAGATCAGGCCGGACCAGGCCCGGATCATGGTGGACCTCCGCGACAACATTCTCAATGTCGATTGCGGCCTGAACGAGAGCGAAGCCTGTACCGTGTCTGCGGTCATGGCTGGCGTCTTCAACGCGCTGCCGGCCGACATCCCGCGCAACGCCGGGTCGTTCCGCCGCATATCGCTGCAGTTGAAAGACGGCGCCGTGGTCGGCCGTCCCGCCTTTCCGCATAGCTGCTCGGTGGCGACGACCAACGTCGCCGACCGGCTGGTCAACTGCGCGGGCGCCGCCTTCGCCCAGCTCGGGGACGGGTTCGGCCTGGCGGAGGGCGGGGTCGGTCTTGGCGGCAGCTCGGCCGTCATTTCGGGCAAGGACCACCGCTACAACGATGAGCCTTATGTCAATCAGTTGATCCTCACGAACAATGGCGGCCCCGCATCGCCGTTTGCCGATGGATGGGTGACCTATGGCCTGCCTGTCGTGTCCGGCCTGATGTATCGCGACTCCGTGGAAATCGACGAGCTGAAGCACCCGGTCGAGTTCACGGCCATGCGGCTGGTGCCCGGCAGCGGCGGTGCTGGCAAACGGCGCGGCGCCCCGGCTTGCGAGACGGCCTTTCGGGCAAAAGAACATGCTGTCACCGTGATCTATCCGCGCGACGGCGAGAAGCATCCAGCCAAAGGCGTGTTGGGCGGCCACGACGGACGATGCGGCGAAGGCTGGATCGTCGGCGCGAACGGGCACGAGACCCGCCTTTCCAACGTGGTGCACGTCGAGATCAAGAAGAATGAGGTGCTGCGGACCCTTGATTGTTCGGGAGGCGGCTACGGCGACCCGCTCGCGCGCGACCCGCGCCTCGTCATGCTGGACGTGCTCGAAGGCTGGGAAACCGTCGAGCGGTCCACCGCCGTGTACGGCGTCGTCCTCACCGGGAATGTCCAGGACGAGTCGCTTGCCGTTGATGCGGAGGCGACCCGGACGTGCCGTTCAAGGCTGTTCTCAGCGTCCTGAACGGACCGCGTGATGCACGCCGGCTTGATGACGCCTGGGATTTGGGCCGCAGTGCAGCGACGCTATCCAGCGGCGGCGCCATCGGCCGGCGTCCAATGAGTTGCGACCCTGCGGCGCATGGCGGCGCGGAACTGCCCGGTGGAACGCGGGAGCAGTTCGCCGGTGCCCCAGTTCAGCAGCACCCCATAGCGTCGGAGGACGTCCATGACGTCGACCTCCCCGGCCCGGTACCAGGCGGCGACTTGGGCCGGGTCCTCGGTCAGCCAGCCTGGCCGCGCGGCCCGGATGTCCGCGCGTTCCCCCCGCGTGGCCGCATCGTCGACCTCGTATTCAGCCAGGTCCTCGTCGATGACGCGGACGACCACGCCATAATCCCGGGCGGCGCGACGGACCGACACGTAACCGTCGGCCACGTCCTCCCGCACCAGCGCCGGGTCACGCTCCAAAGGATCGCCATACCCGCCGCCGCCGGCCGTCGGGCGGCTGAACGCATCCCCCGAGTTGAGCTTGACATCGGAGAACACGGAGCCGAGCCACTCCGACCCGTCCGCCCCGGCACGGTGCAGCGTCAGGCCATGCGGGATCGACGGCAGCCCGCCCTTGATGCCCCACACCACCGCGCGCTCCCGGTCACAGATATAGGAGATGACCGTGCTTTCAGCCTCGCGAAGTACGGCGCTTTTGCGCACGCCGACACCGCCCCGCCATAGGCCAGGACCGGCGCTGTCGGTGAGAATCTCGAATTCGGTGGTCAGCATCGGGCAGGTGCGTTCCTGCCCTTCAACGGGCTGGGACATCATGCCGCAGCCGAATGAGGAGGTCGTAACGCCGCATCCGTCCTTGCCATTGCGTCCGCCCCAGCCGCCGGGCAGCCAATCGTAGAACATGAAGGTCGGCTTGTCCGGGCGGCGCAGGTCGCGCCCGCCGGTCAGCAGGTATTCGTTGTTGAACACGCAGGCCATGGCCCGCTCCGGCATGATGATCGACCAGATCTCATAGATCGAGTTCATGATCTTCTCGAACGGCACGAGGAACCCGGTCACGGCCACCGGCCAGCGGGCATTGACCACCGTGTCCTCCGGCGCGATCACCTCGATTGGCCGGTAGAAACCGGAGTTCAGCGGCAGGTCCGGAAAGAAGGTTTTCATCCCGGCGACCACCGCGGAGAACGTGGCGCCGAACGCGGAATTATACAGCGTGCCGATGCAGGGATGGCTGCCGGTCAGGTCGTAGGTCACCCGGTCGCCCTTGATCGTCAGCTTGACGCGGATGGGGATCATCCCCTCGCCCATGGAGGGGTCGCTGTCGATGAAATCCTGCGTCTCCCACTCGCCGTCCGGCAAGGCGGACAGCCGCTGGCGCAGCACGAGCTCGACATAGTCCTGCACGTCGGCGAAGCCGGCCTGCACGGTGTCGCGGCCATACTTGCCGACCAGGCGCAGGATCTCGCGCTCGGCCACGCGGGTCGCCTCGGATTGGCTCTGCATGTCGCCGATGATCGAGGCGGGATCGCGCGTGTTGCTGGCGATCAGGTGCGCGACGTCGCGGCAGAAGCGGCCCTGGTCCCACAGCCGCACCGGCGTGATGCGCAGCCCTTCGCGGAACATCTCGGTGGCGCGCACGTCGAACGAGCCGGGCACGCTGCCGCCGACATCGGACCAATGGCCGTTCGATTGGCTGTAGCCGATGATCCGGCCGTCGGCGAAGATGGGACGCACCAGGCGGACATCCGGAAAGTGCGTGCCGCCGGCATAAGGGTCGTTGATCGCGAACACGTCGCCCGGGTGCATGTCGTCCCCGAAGAACCGGATCACGTCCTTGCAGGTCCAGTGCAGCGTGCCGACGTGCACGGCGATGTCGCCGTTGCCCTGCGCGATGGAGTCGCCGTTATGGTCGTTCAGCGCGTTGGAGAAGTCGCGGTTGTAGATCACGAACGAGTAGCAGGTCCGGATCATCTGCTCGGCCATCTGGTCCACTGCGGTGATGAAGGAGTTCTTCAGCACTTCGAAGGTGACGGGATCGAGGGCGAAGCCGGTCCGGTCAGGGGTCAAGCGATGTCCATCCACCATGGCGAATTCTCCTGACGTGCTTTGGAAAGGGAAGCGAACGCCTTCGCTGACCCCGCTAAACGCGCCCGCTAAACGCGGATGATGAGGTTCAGCCACTGGTCGATCTTGAACTCGACTCCAGGCGGCACGACGGTCGTGGCGTCCAGTTGCTCGATGATCGCGGGTCCCTGCATGCTGCTTCCGGCGGCAAGGTCCGGACGCCAATGCACCGGCGTGTCGACGGGCTGATCGGCATCGAAATAGACCGGGCGGCGGCTCCGCGGCGCGGACGGGTCCCGGGCTGGCTCGCCGCCGGGTTCATGCAGGGCAAACTGCGCTTTCGGCACGGCGCCGATGGCTTTCAGGTTCAGCCGGAACAGCGTGACCGGCGTGTCCTCGCGGCTGAAATTATATTCGCGCTGGTGCAGCACGTGGAACGCCGCGACCATGGCCTGTATCGACTCGATCCGGCCGCCCACCGGCACCGACAGCGAGCGCCACTGCCCCTGGTACATCATGTCGACGCTGCGCTGCATCAGCATGTCGGCCGCGGCCACGCCTTCATGGGCCAGGCGCTCGGCGGCGCCGGCTTCCAGCCTCTCGAAGCGGCGCTGGATCTCGCCAGCGTCGGCGTCGGGCGCGGCGACCAGGCAGCTCTCGGCGAGGTCATGTTGGAGGTCCACCAGCAGGCAGCCCACGGCGGAGGTGATGCCGGGATTGGGCGGCACGATGACGACCGGGATCGACAGCTCGCGCGCCAAGGCCACGCCGTGCAGCGCCCCGGCGCCTCCGAACGCCACCAGGGCGAAGTCCCGGGGATCGTAGCCGCGGGCGATGGAGATCAGCCGCACCGCGTCGGCCATGTTGGCGTTGGCGACGCGGAGGATGGCGTCGGCCGCCGCGGGCACCGACAGGCCGAGCGGCTCGGCGACGCCGCCGCGCACCGCCTGCTCCGCGAGGCCGGCATCGAGCCGGACCGAGCCTCCGGCCAAGCCGGCGCCCAGCCGCCCCAGCACCATATTCGCGTCCGTGTTGGTCGGGACCGCGTTGCCCTTGCCGTAGCACGCGGGTCCCGGCATCGCCCCGGCGGATTGCGGGCCGTTGCGCAGCACCCCATCCTCGATGCGCGCCAGCGAGCCGCCGCCCGCGCCGATGGTCAGCACCTCGATGCTTGGGAAGCGGATGGGGTAGCCGAACTCGATCCCCCAATCCTTCGTGGTGCGCGACTGGCCCTCATCTTGGCTTTGGCCATTTCAGGCTGGGTAGCATGCGGCTTCGGTGAGGCTGTCGAGGAGCGCGCGTGGGATTGTTGCCATGTTCTGGGCCTGCGGGGACGTTGAGAAAGCCTGTGCGATCCAGAGC
>JAABUQ010002102.1_pt1 | contig 40413 bp, 53 predicted proteins | sample 5560001 | NCBI WGS metagenome assembly JAABUQ01 (sample SAMN10711888, study PRJNA513371) | rock metagenome | isolation source: Antarctica rocks | place: Antarctica: Victoria Land, Finger Mt nord | collected 2015-12-18
GTGATGACGTGGACGCCGCCGATGGCGACGGCCGCGGCGGGCAGGGAGCTGACGGGGATGACCCGGCCGCGGACAACGAGCGCGGCGACGAGGGTGACGAGCAGCCCGACCACGGCGACCGCCGACGCGGTCTGCGTGGCGGTCAGGGTGACGATGTGGAACGCCGAGAGGGCGGTGATGATGATCGGGACGGCGCCGACGACGGCGGTGCCGATCATCACGGGCTCCGGGGTCGAGGCGGTCGCTGTCACGGGGGTGTCGGCCATGCGGGTGCCCTCCAGGGCGCGGGTCGAGCCCGGCCGGCGGGTGCCGGTCGGGTGCTGGTGGTGCGTAGGTCAGTTCTCGGTGGCGGGGACCGGGATGTTGCTGGCGCGGAGTGTCCGCTCAAGCACGTCGATGCGGCGCTCGGCCCGGTCAGCGCGGCGTTCGGCGGCGCGGACTCGTCCCTCGGCGTCGCTGGCCAGGGCTCGGGTCTCGCGGATCTGCTTGTACAGGTCGTCGATGAGTTCGCCCTGCTGCTTCTGCCGGGCCTGCACGCCCTCGATGTCACTGCGCGCGATGATCGCCGCGGCTTCGGCGTCGGTCTTCCGGGCTTCCGCGGCGGCCCTCAGGTCCGCGGCGGCTTTCACGGCCCGGGGCCGCCGGTTCTTGATCAGCCATCCGACCCCGGGGAGGGTGACCGTTACCAGGGCGATCAGGAACTGCGTGGCGAACTGGCCGACGTTCATGGGCGCTCGTCCACGTGCACCTCGCGGTCCGGGTCGCGGATCAGGCGGCCGACCCGGATGAGCGCGACGACCGCGACCAGCGTCTCGGCGCCGACCGGGTAGGACGCCCCGAACAGGACGTGCAGGGCCCCGGCGTGGGGGACGGTCGCCTCGTACCGGGCGGCGGTGGTCACGGTGACCAGCACGGTTGCGAGCCCGCCGATGATGCACGCGGCCAGTTCTGCGCCGTCCGCGAGCAGGATCGCGCCGACTGGGGTGCCCCGGACCCGGGTGAGGCGGTTCTGGAATCGCTCGACGAACAGGCTTGCGAGGGTGAGCCCGCCGGCGAACAGGAACACGATGGCGAGGATCCGCTGTGTGGTCAGGGAGTCCAGGACCGACACGACCGCGGGACTGCCGGTGCCGACGAGCGCGCCGACACCGAAGTACACCCAGGTGGTCCCCCAGATGCCGCGGAAGTAGTTCTGGGATTGCACCGGCCGGCTCGGCTGGGCCGGGGATGCGGGCGGTGGGACGACAGGTGCGGGGTCGGTCATGGCCGTGCCTCCTGACGGTCGTGGACGGGCGGACTGGTCAGGCGGCGCGGGCAGCGACCACGGGAATGTTCGAGGAGCTGCCGCCGACCGGCGATGACGCCGTGGTCGGCAGGGCGGTCTGGCTGGTGAGAACGAGCGCGCGGGACAGGGACCCGATGCTCAGGGTCGGCGGGATCCACAGGCCGGGTGAGGCGTTGGAGATCACCGCCACCAACGGCGCCGTCGTGGGGGCGGTGGTGGAGACGTACAGGCTGGCCATCCAGTACCGGGCCGGCTGCAGCGTGCCGGAGATCGTCAGCGCTGCCAGGCCGCCCGCGGTGAGCGGGACCGGGCCGGACACCAGCGGGCCGGCCGCGGTGTTCGGTGCGCCGCCGCTGCCGTCGTCGGGGTACAACCCGAGGGTGAACGTGGTCGACCCACCGACCTGGGCGGTGCCCACGTTGACCCCGAGCCGGTCGTAGGCCTTCGGGGCGGGGCCGACGTCCAGCGGTGAAAAGTACACCGACCCCGACGACAAGGTGTTGTTCGCCGAGGATAGGAAGTTGCTCGGGTGCTGCCAGGCCCCCGCGGGGGCGGTGTAGGCCGTCGGGATCGGGCGCGGGGCGGACGACTGGCCGGTCCCGTCCTGATAGGTGACGGGGGTCAGGGTGCGCATCAGCCGACGAGCGTGATCCGGTAGGCGGCGGCCGCCGGGGCGACAGCGAAGGTGACGACGCAGCTCGTGGTCGTCGGGAACGACACGTCGGCCCAGACCGCGACCCGGCTCGCGGTCGTGTCGGTGAGGGTGAAGTCGACGTCCTGCGTGTTCAGGGTGTGCGGGATGGTCAGCGTGGTGCTGGTGCCGTCACCGACGTTGAACGCCTGCTTGCGGGCGACCACAGACGGGTCGACCCGAACGGAGGCGGCGTCGGCAATGATCCCGGACCCGGCGACCACCGCGAAGGTCTGACCGGTCAAGGACAGGCCGGAACCGGCGGTGTAGACCGCGGAGCTGCCGCCGACCTGGACGAACGCCAGCGCCGTGGTCCCCGGGGTGATGACCTCCGAGGTGCCGTCCGCGGTCTGCGTCCAGACCGTGTCGTGGTTGGTGGTGCCCTCCGTGACGGTGATCGTGGCGCCCTGCAGCTGAGGACCGGTAGACAGGTCCGACGCGCGGGTCAGGGTGGCCGCGGATGCGGTCCAGACGTAGACCCCGTTCTCCGTCGCGGTCGTCTGGTTCTTCACGAGCACCCGGTCGTTCGCCAGGAGGGTGACACCGTCGATGGTGGCGCCCGGCGCGGTGAGGGAGACGTTGGTGGTCGACCCGGCCCGAGCGGACGTCTTCCACGACAGACCCCTGACGAGGGCCTGCGCCCACTGCATCGTGACCAGGTCGGTCGGCGCCGACGGGTCGGCGGCGTTGCTGGCCTTCTGGCCCTGCAGATCGACGCCGGTGAGGAACTTCTGTGCCATGACGGGTGCTCCCTAGGTGAGGACGACGGTGCCCGAGACGGGCGCGGGGAAGGCGACGGTGACGGTGGTGACGGTGGCGGTGATGTCGGTGAAGGTCCGAGCGCCGTCTATCCACAGCTCAACGCAGGGGAGACGCAGCAAGGGGTGCGGGACGACCCAGGATGAAGACGGCGTCGTCTGGTCGTGGACGTAGCCGGACCCAGCCGCCCCGGGCAGTCCTCCCGGTCCGGCCGGTCCTGCGACCGGCACGAGCACGACCGGGTTGGTGGTGGGCGGTGCGACGGTGACCGTGTTCGGCGGCGGGACGACGATGGTGATGACCGAGCCGTCCCGGATGACCAGCTCAGGCATCAACGATCACCGGACCCTTGTTGGAGAAGGAGGGCGTGCCGCCGTAGGTCGCCCGGGTCCGGTAGTGGCTGGTCCCGGCAGCGATGATCGCGTTGACCATCGCGACGTCCGCCGTGACGGTCGCAACAGCGCCGATCACCACGCCCGGCCAGATGACGGACCCGAACTCCATTTGCAGCGTCGTGCTGGCTGGGTATGGGGTGGGGGTGACCCGGTCCGGGAGCGTCGAGTTGTAGGTGACGGTGATCGGTTCGTCGGTGTTCAGCAGCAGGGGCAGCCGGGGGATGCGGTGGCCGATCTCGTCGCCGCTCACGTGTACTCCCGCACCCCGGTGGTGCCGTCCTCAAACAGGTTCCCGGTGGAGGTGACCCCGAGGGCGAGGTTCCGGGCGATCCCGGCCTGCGCGTACTGCCTGCCCGTTCCCTTCCCGAACCGGTTGTTCCGCACGGTCACGTTGGTGATCGCCCTGGCCGGGCTGGTAGTGCGGTCGGCGAAGTTCAGCCCGACGTTGCCGCCGAGGAACAGGTTCTCCTCGATGACCAGGCCATCGATGGCGCCGACGTCCGGCTTGACCAGCAGGCAGTCCTGGACCTCCCCGGCGGGGCCGCGGGTCGCGGTGCTCCCGTCCGAGTGCGGGTAGCCGAGCCCGTCGATGCTCGACGACGCCTCGTACGCGACGACCGTGTTCCAGCGGATGAGACCGCCGGTCCCGCCCTCCCACTGCACGAGGGTGTCGTTGTGCGTGTCGTGCGAGCTCGGCCAGGACAGCCCGCCCGGTCCGAGCCCGGACCCATCCGGTGCCGCGGACTGGTAGAACGGCCGGTCCGCGTAGCAGCGCTGGATGAGCACCCCGGACGGTGCGTCGGCCTGCCCCGACACCAGGTTGTACACCTCCATGTGGTCCACGACAGCCGAGAAGTAGCAGGCGTCCACGGTGAACCGGCTGCCGGTGAGCCCGTTCCACTGGCCGCTCGGCGACCGCGGTGCGAAGTCGCAGAACAGGAAGTCGGCGTGCCCGGGGTCCTGGAGCTGGCTGGCCCGGACCAGACCGATGTATGCACCGGTGCCCGGGGTGGGGCCGCCGGTGAACCGGCACCCGACGAACCGGTACTGCCCGGTCCCCGCCAGTTGGATGGCGCAATCGAAGATCACGTTGGTGTAGGTGCCGGCGGGCAGGGTCTGGCTGGTGGTCTCGGTGCGGGACGCCACCCACCCGCTGATCGCCGCGGTCCCCGCGTTCGCCTGCGTGGCACCACCCGCCTGGGACGGGGGGAACGGCGGCAGCGCAGGAGTCGAGGAGCTGGGCACCGTGAATGGGTACCGGGCTGTCCTGGTCGCGCTGCCCCGGGTCTCGGTGACCACCGCGACCAGGCTGGCCCCGGGGACAACGAGCGGGCTGGTCGCGGTGACGTCAGGCACTCCTGACCTCCAGGGTGAGCGTGGCGGCGAGGTCCGCGCCAACGACGGTCGCGGTGGCCGTGGTGTTGGTGACGGACACCGAGGTGATCACCAGCGGGCCGGGTCGGCGGTGGGCCAGCCGGATGTGCCAGAAGTCGCTGAAGAAACCCATCAGGTGGATCCCACGGGGGCGGTGCTCACGCCATCACCGGGAGCATCGACTCGACGGCGAAGGTGCGGATCGCGGACAGGACCGCGTCGCGGATCCGGTACTCCTCAGGGATGTCGCTGGTGGCCGCGCCGAACCCGTAGCCGGCCCTCGACGCCCTCGGGTCCTCCACATAGATGGCCGCGGCCCCGGTGGTGGTGTCAATCGTGGTGAACCCGAAGTCGCGGCCGGCGAACCCGACCGCGACCCGGTACTTGACCTCCGCGGCGGCGCCCGTGTTGGCCCAGGACAGGATCTGTGCGTCGGTGACCAGGTGACTGAGCGCCCACCTGGCACCCATGACCATCCGGTCCCTGGAGATCGCGTCGGCCGCGCCCGCCATTACCCCGGAGTAGTTCGTGCCGTCCCAGCGGTTGCCGGGGGCGATGTTGGTCTGACGCGTCCCTGGGCTGATTCCTACGCCGTAGTCGGAGCCGGTGACCACGTACCCGACGCCGATCTGGTGGGGGATCGCATCCCGGTACTTCGTGACGTCGTTGGCCGCGGTGGCGGCGTCGGCGGCGGCCTGCCACTCAGACACCGTGACCAGGCCGGTGAGCATCGAGTTCCCGCAGGCCCGGGCTCCCCAGCCGTACTTGAAGACCCCGGACCAGTGGAAGAAGTCGTCGCAGTAACCGCCGTAGGCCATGCAGTACAGGCCATCCGGGTTCGTCGTGCTGTAGCGGACCCCCCACATCTCCCAAAACGCCCAGCGGCTGATCCCACCGTCGACCCACGCGGTCCCCGACCAGGCCCACAGGTGCCCGGTGTCAGCGGTCACCCAGCCGTCGCCGGCGGTCTGGCCCGTGGTCGGCAGCGCCGCGTAGTTGACCACCGAGCCCTTGTGGACGGCATAAGCGATGGAGCAGTAGGGCTGGAGGATCGCGACGTGCTTGTCGTCTCCGGACGCCTCCATCTGGTGCTGCTGGCGGACCTTCTGCCCCAGCGCGTAGCTGCCCGCCAGCGGGGTCGACAGATTCCAGAGCCGGGTGGAGTCCAGGCGCGCGGTAATCGTGGTGACCTGCAACGGCTCCGGAGCTGGCGCACCGGTCCCGGTGGCCGCCGTCTCGAAGGTGACCGACGCCGGGTACAGGTACGGGAGTCCACCGGACAGCACGATCGAGGTGGCGCCGGCGACGGGCACGACCGGGTCCTCACCCTGGCAGGTGCCGCTCGCCCCGGCCGCGACGGCCGCCGTGAGGTTCGTGTCGATCGTCCACAGATAGTCGTTGGTCGCGGTCTGCTTGACGACCGACAGGACCTTGAAGGTGTTCGTCCCGAGGACCCACGGCAGGCCGGTGGCGCCGATGGTCCACCCAGACGGGAAACCCCCGGCCGAGACGAACGAACCGTCCCCGACCGCCGCGGCCGTCTTGACCTGCACGGTGCTAACAACCCGGGCGGGCATCGTCAGGTTGTTGTTCGTCCCCGGCAGCAGCGCACTCTGCGTCGGCAGCGGAACCTTCTGGAAGCGGCCCGCGAGCCCGGACACGTCGGTGCTCCCGAACAGGGCGCTCTGGTTGGACCAGCCGGACACTCCGACCCGAGAGGTCGGCTGGTTCGGGGGGACCACGTACACCGGGATCGAGAAGGTGCCCTTGTTGACACTCAGCTGGTACGGGTCGTCGTAGTACCCCTGGACCCCCGCCGCGTTGGCGGTCTTCGTGTACTTCAGCTGCCGGGCCGCCCGGGCGGCCCAGTCGCGGTACGAGTCGACGTCGGACCCGTCGAGGGGCCGCTGCCGGTTCATGAACGCGATCGGCGCGTGCATCCGCGCCTTGCTCGTCGGCTTGACCGTGGAGTCGCTCACGGGGATCGCCCACTGGGCACCGAGCTGCTGATGCCGGGCGTTCAACTCCTGGCGGGTCAGGACCCGGTTGTACAGCTCCACCGGCCCGATGTGCAGATCGGTGGTGGTGCCGCTGCCGTTGCCGGCCCGGTTCAACCGCAGCGTCGTCATCGTCGTCGGGAGCCCGCGGATGGTGACCGAGATGATCGACCAGTTGTTGGTGATGTCCTGGGAGCCGAGGCCGACCTCGGCGCCGTTGATCCACATCCGTTCCAGGCCTGCGCCGGACCCGCCGATAGTGTTGTTCGCCCACGGCTGGTTCCCGGGGGTGTGGGTCAGGTCGGTGAAGCCGGCGAGGATGTCGAACCCGGTGGCGCTGATGATCGCGGCCTGCGCGTTGGGCGCGACCGCCGTGGTCGTGTTCGCGCCGCCGGTGGGGGTCGGCTTCTGGACGACCGCGATGACGGTGACGTCGGGGCCGATCTTGCTGGCGTCCTGCTGCATCAGCACAGCGCCGCCGGTGAAGTCCAGGTAGGGCTGGCCGTTCGGGCCGTCCGTGCGGAACACGGGGGCGGGGAAACCCGGGGCGACGGTCATGTCCAGGCCGCCAGCGGTGTCGGGCAGGGTGGCGACAGCGGCGCCAGCGGTGAGGGGCATCAGGTCTCCTGATCAGGCGGCGTTGGCGGGGGAGTACGAGTACGTCGGGGCCCCGATGCCAGCCCCGGAGCCGGCAGCTGCGACGGTGACCGTGCCGGCGGTGTATCCGCGGTTCTGGGCGTCGGTGACCGCAGCGGCCTCGGTGGTCCCGTAGGTCCCGGAGTGGTCGATGTCGAGGTAGTGGTGGGCCTCGAACACGACCAGGGGGTCGGTGTTCCGGGGCGTCCCGGCGCCGGCCTGCCCGGCGGGGATGGTGGTGTACAGCCACGCGGTGGACCCGTTGAGGGCGGCCCAGGCGTGCGCGTTCCCGTAGTTGTACCCGCACACGGTGATCCGGGCGGGGGTCTGCCAGTCCACGGCCCTGATCGCCTCGGTGGCCCGAGACGAGGCGTCCTGCCAGGTTTCGTAGCCCTGGGTCTTGCCCGCGATGACGGTAAGGTCGTGCGGCTCGTTCGTCAGGCCGTAGCCCCACAGACCGGACGAGCCCTTGTACTGGGTGGCCATCCGGGACCAGAAGTCGGCGAAAGCGTCGGTCATGGTGCCCCCGGCGGGATTGGCCTGCCCGAGGTCCCGGATGCTCCCGTCGGCCAGGGTGTACTGGGCGTAGTTGTGCTGGTCGATGAGCACGGAGATCCCGGCGGCGGACGCCCACGCGAGGGCCTGGGTCAGCCGGGCCACCTCGGCGGTGTCCAAGGCGGCCCCGAGGGTGGGCTGGAGTCGCTCCCACCGCACGGGCAGCCGGACCAGCTTCACGCCCTGCGCGGAGAGGTAGGACCAGGAGCCCTGGGTGGGGTAGGCGTACTGCGCCCCGGCCGTGCCAGGCCGGGGGTTCAGCGGCGCTGACGGTCCAGCGTCCCCGAACTCCGCACCGGACAGGTTCACTCCCCGGGCCGCGCCGGGCCACCGCTTCACGACGTCGCCGACCGTGGTCGTCACGGTCAACGGATCGGACCCACCGGTGGTGTTCCGGAACGCACGGAGCCCGATGCTCCACTCGGACGCTGTCCACGCGGTCACCGCCAGGCCCGCAGCGTCGGCGGCGGCGTACCAGCCGTCCAGGGCCGTCGCCCACGCCGGGTCCGCGTTCGGGTCGTTCCCCGCGGAGGACTGGCCGGGGATCCCGATCTCCCCGATGAGGCCCTTGACGTTGTTCACGCCCAACCAGTCGGTGAACACCTTCAGCTCGGCGCGGCCCTTGCCGCCGACCGCGTCGAAGCTGATCGTCCTGGTGGTGGACGTCGGCGTCGGGGTGGGCGTCGGGGTGGGCGTCGGAGCGGACCCCGAGGAGACAGTGATCCCTGGGCGGGCCGACGGCGTGGTGTCCGCCAGCTGCGCGTAGGTCACATTCGGCTGGGTGTAGGTCAGCGTCGTGCCGGCCAGGACGTAGGTGACCGTGTACCGCAGCACCCGGACCGCGGCGCCCGCCGTCGGGTCCAGCGTCGCGTCGAACACGCCGGTCGCACCGTCCGGCCACTGCACGCCGGTGCTGTGGAGCAGCCACCGCTGGTCGCTGCTGTAGGTCAGGGTCCCGGTGGCCATCGTGTTCGGGTCGGACGCGGCCGCCAGCAGGACCGTGGACGTCGAGGCCTTCGTCCCGACCAGCGTCGCGAGCGCCGCGGCACCAGTTTCATCCGTCTGCATCAGGGTGCGGAGTTCCTGCAGCGTGTCGTACGTCGGGCCAGCGCCGCCGAGGACCCCGGAGACCGCTGTCGCGATCGCCGCTGTCTGGGCAGTGCTCACCGGCTTCGCGGCGTCCGAGGTGCCGTCCACGGCCGCGAGGAGGCTGCGGAGCTCGGCGAGCGCGGTGGTCAGCAGGTTGATGTCGGAGGCCGGTTCCCCGGCCAGCGGCGCCCGGAGCGCGCCGCCCGCTGTCGTCTGGCGTCCACCCGTGGGGATCGGTGCGGTGTAGGTGGGCATGGGGCTCCCTCAGTAGGACGGCGGGTAGGCAGGCGTGAACGTGGACCCCATCGCCGCGGCCGGCACCACCGTCACGGGAGCGGACGCGACGCTGGTGACCCCCGTGGAGTCGGCGACCGTGACCGTGACCGTGTACGTGCCGGCCGCGGCGTACGTGTGCGAGCGGGACGCGGCCCCCGACGGAACCGACGAGGTGTTGTCGCCCCACGACCAGCCGTAGCTGACGATCGGGTTCGGCCCCGTGGAGCCGGAGGCGTCCCCGACAACGGACAGGTCACTGACGACCGTGCCCATGCGGGCGGTGAGCGGTGCTCCGGGGCTGGCCGGGGTGACCGTCACCTCGGCGCTGGTCGCGGACCCGTTCGCGTTCGTCGCGGTCAACCGGTAGGCGTAGCTGGTCGGGTAGACCACGCCGGGGTCGGTGTAACCGGTCGCGGTGAGAGCGGGGGTCGCGACCGTCGCCCACGACCCACCGGACGGGCGCCGCTCCAGCAGCAGCGCGGTCAGCGGGCTCCCACCGGTGCTGATCGGCTGCCACGCCACGGTCGCCGAGTTCACACCCGCCGTGACCGTGAGGACCGGTGCTTCCGGGGCGGTGCTGGGCGTGACCTGCGCAGTCGCGCTGTCCAGGGCTCCGGCGCTGTCCCGGACCGTCACCGTCACCGTGTAGGTGCCCGCCGAGGCGTACGTGTGGGACGCGGTCAGCGACGGGCCCGCCGGGGTGGTGGTGCCGTCGCCCCAGTTCCACGCGGCCGACGCGATCGGTGATCCGCCCACGGTCGATCCGGCCGCGGACGCCGCCACCGTCGACCCGGTCGGGGTCACCGTCAGCGCCGCGGTTGGCCCGGTCATCGTCACCGGCGGGGATCCGGCGCTCCCGCTGACCGCGGGAGACAGGTCGAACAGGTTCACATCCCCCGGCCCGGGCAGCAGCCGCAGTGAGTACGCCCGGACCCGCTCCGCGGCGGCCCCCAGGTACCACTGCACCAGGTAGGCGCTTCCCGCCGGCCCGTCGTCCAGGGCCAAGGTGAGAGAGAAGCTGCCTGTGGCGTCCAGGTCCGCGCGGACACCGAGCGGCGCGATGATCGTCCGGCCGGACCCGATGATCTGCTCCGGGGTGAACGTCACGTAGCCGGGGGTCGGCTGGGTCGTCGGGTCCTCGAACCTGCCGACGATCCGGCGGGTCGTGATCGCCATGGTCAGCTCCTCATGCGGGGGGCGGTGGGGCCGGCGGGGTGAGGGCGTCCATTCGGGCCGTCAGCGTGGACATCTCGTCCGACAGGGCCGCCGCCTGCCGGCCGGCCGCGGCGACAGCGTCCGACGCCGCCGACGCCGCCCGCTGGGCGCTGTCCGCGGTCGCCGCGATCTGCACCAGCGCCGACCGGACCTCCGTCACCGCCGTCGTGAACTGCACCCCGAGAGAGTCCGCGAACGTCTTCAACGCCACCGCGCCGTTCACCGCGGTCTCCACCTGCAGCAGGCGGTCCCCGAGATCCGCGGGTTGCACCGGGAACCGCTGCCCCCCAGCCACGCCCGTGTCCAGGTACAACGTGCCCAGGCCGGTGGGGGCCTGGAACCTGAACAGGCCGAACTGGTCCGCGGTCACGTGGTCGGTGGGTACTCCGTCCCCGTTGATCAGGTCCACCACCCGGTTCCCGTCCACCGGCGCGTCCCACACCGACGCCGTCGCACCCGGGGACCCCGCGCCGGCCGCTGTCAGCTGGTCGGCCGGTCCGCCCCCGTACGACCGGTACGCGGTCACCCGATCCCCGCGGGGGACAGGTCGAAGTACAGGCCGGCGACCAGGCCCTGGCCGACCGGGCCCTGCACGAAGATCTGCACCGTGTCCAGGTCCCCGAGCTGCACCAGCCGGGACAGGCCCTCCGTGGCCGGTTTCCCGAAGCTCGTCTGCCCGCGGACGTCCATCACCAGGCCGCCCTGGTCGGCGCGGCCACCGGAGTTCTGCCGCACCATCACCCGCGTTGCCCCCAGCGTCGCGTTGCTCGCGTAGTCGAAGGTCAGCCCGAAGTTGACGCAGAACAGGCCGGCCCCGCCCACGGGGATCTGCCAGCCGTACGCGGCGGGGAGCATCCCGTTCTCCACCACCACGCCCGCGGTCAGCGGCGGCCCCCAGAAGTTCCCGTCCGGGAACGTGTACCCGGTCGGGCAGTGCGCGGTCCCCAACGGGCGGGTCACCGCCGACTCCACGGACGCGGCGAGCCGCTGCGTGTCCCCCGGGATGTCCGGGGCGTTCGCGTAGTCCGGGGCGACAAGCCCCAGCTTCGGTGTGGTCGCCATCAGGGTCCTTTCGTCAGGCCAGGCCGAGGATCGGGCCGAGGATCAGCAGCGACCCCTGGGGGCCGCGGTGCACGAACACGGCCTGGCCGGCCGCGATGGTCATCGGCCCGCATGTCGGCGCCGCGATCGGGTCGCCGCCCACCGCGGGCACGACCAGGTAGTTCCCGGCTGGGTCCTTCCCAACGCATGTGGCGACCTGGTGGCAGCACCCCGGGTCCGGTGGCTGCTGCGCCCGGACCAGCGCCCGCAGATGCGGCCGAGGCGCGGTCACCGCCGGACCCCCCGCGCGAGCACGCCCTTCAACATGTCCGCGTAGGTGGCGTAGCGACGGTCCAGCTCCTGGTAGCTGTTCGCTTCGGCATCCAGGTCCACGTAGGTGCGGGCCGGACCGATGTCGTCGGTGGCCGCGCCCACCGCCCGGCACGTCCCCGTCATCCCCGTCCCGTCCAGCGGCTGCGTCAACGTGTCGATCACATGCGCCTCAGCGGTCCTGGACATCCCCGGCAGCTCCCGGAACACCACCCCGACCGAGTCCAGGACGTCCAACGCCGGATGGCCGATCGCCGTCCACGTCACCTGCGACTGCAAACCGATCTTGCGGGCCAGCACCGACTGCCCCATCAACCTCGCCTGATCCGCCGTAGTCACCAGATCACTGCTCACCGTCAGCGGCGCCACCATGAACGGGCCGCCCACGAACGTCGGTGACCTCGGGTCCACGTCCTCCACCACCACCGGCCGGAACGGCGGGACCCCGCTCGTGGACGTCGACACCACCCGGATCCGGTTCCTCGAGTACTGCCGGGTCCGGGACCGGTCCGCGCTCATCAGCACACCGTTCTGGCCGTAGTCCACCAACCAGTCCACGGCCCGCGGGTGCGTCGGCAGGTCCCGGATCTCCGCGACCCCGTCCGCGGCGTACGCAACGTCCACCCCGATCGCGTCGGCCAGGCTGTAGATCGCCGCAGCCCGGTCCGGGCCGTACAGGAACGCGGCGCGGGGCAACTCCGCGTCCCGGCTCGTCAGCACCCGCACCGGCGTGCCACCCGGGGCGAGCAACCGGACGATCTCCTGGACGAACGTGTCCGACCGGGGCCGTTCCGCGTCGTCGAACGTGGCCTCCTGGATCACCACCCACCGGTCCGGGCACGTCAGGTTGATCAGACCACCGGAGTAGGAGATCTGCTCCGTGTCCACCCGGAACACGCCCATCGGCAGGTACTCCACAAGGCCACCGAGGTACCGGGGGCCGCGGAACACCCGCACCCACGCGCCGGCCGGTTCCAGCGCCCCCCACTCCGACCCGGTGTTCTCCACCGCCAAGGTCAAGGTGCGGCGCACACCCTGCGCGGCGGTGATCGCGACACTCCCCGAGTCCACCCGGTGCACGAACTCCCGGCCCTGACCGATCTGCGACGTCACCTTGTTCAGCAGGGGAACGCCACCCGAGCGGATCGCCCGGTCGAAAGCCTCCGACCGCGCCCACATCAGCTCGGCGTCCCGGCCAGCATGTCCAGGTAGCTGGCGTAGCTCGCGTTCAGCGCCGTGTAGGTCAGCTGCTCGGCGTCCAGATCCGCGTAGGTCCGCTCCGGCTGCTGCGGGCCGTCCGGGCGGTCCACCACCCAGAAAGGGAAGTTCCAGATCCGGGTCTGCGACGTGCCCGTGGCCGCCGGGTTGTCGATCGTCGCGGAACCCAGGTACAGGTAGGAGTGGGTGATGTCCCAGCCCCAGCTGAACGGGGAGTCGAACAGCAGCGGCACCTGCGCGTTCGTCAACGCCAGCAGGCGGACCACGTCGGACTGGTCGAAGGTGTACACGGCCAGGGTGCCTTGCAGCTCCTTGCGCCCGCCGTCCGGGACGATCACCGGGGTCGCCCGGCCCATCACCAGGTTCACGGCCTCACGGGTCGGCCTGTTCAGCCCCGTCAGGGACTTCACCACCGGGCTGAACGACAGCGCCGGGGACGCGGGGTGCCGCAGCCACGGCTCGGAGATCCACAGCGTCACCGGCGCCGACACCACCGACGCGCCGGACTCCGACACCGCCCGGTACGTGCACGGCTTGTCCGTCCACGACTCGTAGTCGGCGGCGATGATTGTCCCGCCCGTCGCGGGAGCGGGGCTCGCCGCCCGTACCGGGCGGATCCTGCCGTCCGGGTCCGTCCGGTACACGGTGATCGACGTCGCACCCGGCACCGACGCCTGGATCAGCACCCGCGGTGGCAGATGGTCCGGTTGCGGCGTGACCACGATCGGCTGGGCGACGGTCGTGCCGGCACCGGACGGGATCGCCACGTCTCACCCCGTCCCGTAGCCCAGCAGGGTCGCGTGCGCCTCGTGGTCGGCGTCGATCTCCACCCTGACGATGTCCTTCAACTCGACGTCGCCGATGAAGATCCGCGCGTTCAACACCGGGGTGGCCGGCCGGTCCGCGGTGGCCACCGGCGACGGTGAACCGACCCGGGCCATCGCCGCGGTGAACGCCCGCTCCTGTACCGGGTTCAGCACCTGCTCGGGATGCCCGGACAGGTTCACCCCGAAGTCGCCGTGCTTCATCCGGCCACCCAGGTCGTAGCCGTGGCCCTGGCCGAGGTCTGACAGGTTCGGGTTGCCCCCGAACTTGTGCGAGTCGTAGTTCACGCCCGCGTAGATGCTGGCGTGCGGGTCGTACTGCCCGGCCGACCGGTAGGGCCCTGCGTAGGCGTCGAAGGTGGTCCGGATCACCTGCATCAGGCCCCGGGCGAGGTCCCCGGAGGCGTTGTTGACGTCCCCGATGTTCCCCTGGGTCGCGTTCGGGTCGCCACCCGACTCCGTCTGGATCTGCCGGAGCACCCGGGTGATCAGGCCACCCGACTGGGACAGGCCCAGCTCCCCGAGGGTGCTGCCCACCAGCGGTGCCCACCGGGTCACCGCGTCACCCGTGGGCATCCCGCCGGGACCAGTCGGCCCGCCCGGGGAACCGGGCCGGGCACTCATCCCCGGGATCCGCCCGTACCGCGCGCCCGGCCAGATGCCCTCCTCCCGGACGAACGCACCCGTGTGCGGCGCGTCGATCATCCGACCGCCACCCGAGTCGATCCCCACGTGACCGGCCGGCTGGTCGAAGAACACCAAGTCCCCGATACCCGCCGACCGGGCCGGCGCCGGCGACGTCCACGCCTCCTGCTGAGCCGCCGTCCGAGGCGCGTGAATGTTGAACTTCCCCAGCACGTACTCGACCAACCCCGAGCAGTCGAACCCCCCCGGCTCCGTCCCACCCCACAGGTACGGCACCCCGATGAACTTCCGCGCGGCCGCCACGATCGCCGGGCCGTCCGCGATCCCACCGCCGCCGCCGGTCAGCGACGACAGGGCGCCCTTCAGGCTGTCCAACACCTCGCTGATCGCGTACTTCGGGACCGACTTGACCAGCTCCGCCATCTGCCCGCTGGCACCGCCGAGGGAACTGCCCATCACCTTGGCGACCAGGCGGCCGAGCATCGCCCCCGGGTCCGTCAGCGCTGACATCACGTCCTCGCCGGCGTGCTTCACCGAACCCCACACGCTTTCGATGCCACCGACCAGACCGCCACCAGCGAACCGGTCCCCGCCGTTCCCGATGCCACCGTTCATCGCGACCAGCTCCGGCAGATGCCGCCGGGTCGCCCGGGCGTTCACCACGAACTCCCGGCGGCTCAACCGGGCCGGGATGCTGTCGGAGGTATCCGTGCCCGGGCCGTCCACCAGACCGCCCCGGGAGAACCCCTTCGGCAACGGGATCGGGTCGATGTGCGCGGACGACCCGACCTTCCCCGAGATCCAGTTGAACGCCTTGATCAGACCGTCGTTCAGGACCGTGTTTACGACGAACTTGATCGGTGCCTTCACCAGCGCCTGCAGACCGTCCCAGGCCAGACCGATCAGCTTCACCGCGCCCTGGACCGCGCCCACCAGTTCGACCTTGAACGCCGACCCGAACATCGTCAGCATCGGGTGGATCCACTTGTCCCACACGCCCTTCAGGCCCGTGCCGAGCTCGAGGAACCGGCCGCCGATGTACCCGAACACCGGGGACAGGACGTTGCTCCACAGCCACTTCGCGATCGTCGCGACCGCGTTGAAGACCGGACTGACGTAGGTGTCGTAGAGGGCCTTGATCGCCGGGAACACGACCTGTGTCAGGACGTCGTGGATCAGCAGCGCCACCGCCTGGATGGTGTTGCCCATCCAGGTCGCGAGCGCCCCGACGGAGTTGAAGTAGGGGCTGATCGCGTTGGTCCACAGCCACTTCGCGGCGGTGGCGACCGCGGAGATCGCGACCTCGATGCCGCCGAAGGCGGGCAGGATCGCGTTCTGCCACAGCCACACGGCGAGCTTGCCGGCCTCCGACATCGCGGCACGGATGCCGTCGAAGGCGGGGTGGATGGCGTTGTCCCACAGCCACACCGCGAGCTTCCCCGCCGCTGTCAGCGCCGGGTGGATCGCGTTCTCCCACAGCCACAGCACCCCGTTGCCGAGCTCCACCGCGGCAGCACGGACCGCCTGGAAGGCGGCCTGCACGATGTTGTGGAAGGTCTGGGAGTGCTTGTAGGCGTAGACCAGGGCCACCCCGAGGGCAATGATCCCGGCCGCGATCAACATCCAGGTCTTGGCACCCGACACAACCTCGGCGGCTGCGACCGCAACACTGAGCACGCCGAACGCGGCCGCAACCGCAACGACCCCGATCGCCACCGGCTTCAGCCACGCCATGTTGGCCTGGGCGAACGCGGTCACCTTCGGGACCGTGTCCGCCAGCCACGTCGCCAGCCGAGTCAGCGGTGGCAGCAGCACCGTCCCCACGGTGATCGCGGTGACCTTGATCGACTCCTTGAATCGGTCCAGTTGGACGTTGAAGGTCTGCTGCGCGGCCTTCCAGGCGTCGATGTCCTTGCCGTTGTGCCGGGCCGCCCGGCCCACGTCGGCGGTCGTCCGCGCCAGGTAGCCCGCGGACCCGCCGGTCAGCTGTAGCGCCACCTGCAGGCCCGCCGCGCCACCCATCATCTTCTGCATGGCCGAGACGTACGTCGGGGACGTCTGCTGGCCGTGCAGCAGCTGAGCGTTGAAGCCCTTCGATCGGTTCTCGGCGGACGCCCACTGACCCAGCAGGGAGGCTGTCGGCGCCGGGAGCAGCTTCACCTCGGACCGGTAGTTCTTCAGGCTGAGCTTGCCGGACTCGTAGGCGCTGGCGATCTTCTGCGCGGCCGGCGGAAGGTTGTCGAACATCTTCGCCGCGTCGGCAGCGGCCGTCTTGCTGCCGTTGAACGTTGCCTGCAGGGCCACGCCCGCCGGGCCCATCTTGGCGTAGATCGCCTGCGACAGCATGTCGATGGTCCCCGACAGGCCGCGCTTCCCGAGGTGGGTGCTGACGTCCTGGGCGTTGATTCCGAACCGGGACATCATCTGCGTGGCCACGTTGTTCGGGGCCTGCAGGCTGCGGATCGCGAACGCGAGGTGCTGGGTCGCCTCGTCCGCGCTGGTGCCGTGGGAGGTCAGGGTCGCGATGGCCGCGCCGACCTGGGCGAAGCTGAGGCCGGCCTTGGAGGCAACCGGGAGGACTGTGCTCAGCGACTGGGAGAAGTTCTCCATCGTCGTCTTCGAGGCGCCCGCCGCGACCACCATCTGGTTCATCACCGAGTTCGCCTGCGAGGCCGGGATGTTGTAGGACGCCATGACCGAGGTCAGACCGTTCGTAACGACCGACAGGGAAGCGTTCTCGTCCTTCGCTCCCTGTGCCGCGGCCTTCAACACCATCAGGCCGTCTGCCCCGCGGTGGCCGGCCTTCTCCATCACGTACATGCCCTCGGCGAGGTCAGTCGTTGAGGTGCCCGTCGACACGGCGAGGGTCTTGATCCCGTTCGAGACCAGGCCGAGGTTGCCCTGCGCCTCACCGCCGGCCGTGACCAGCAGCATCATCTGCTTCTGGAAGTCCCCGGCCTCCTTGATGCTGTGGGAGAGGAAGTCGACTGCGGCGAAGCCTGCGAACAGCCCACCGAGCCCCAGCACCTGCTTCCCAACGCCGCCGATCCCCGAGGACACCTTCCCCAGGCCCGTCTGGGCGACCCCACCCATGCGGGCCATGCCCGTCTGGGTCTCCACCGCCGCGCCCGCCGCGGCCCGGCCCGCCCGGGCCTGCGCCACCTCAAGCTGCCTGGCCGCGGTCACCGCGCCCGTCGTCGACGTCGCCGACCCGCGGACCGCCGTGGCGAGGCGCTCCTCGGCCGCGGCCATGCTCGCCGCGGACGCACGCCCGGTCGCCCGCAGCTCGTTCAGCCGCAGCTCGGCGACCCGGACCGTGCCCGCGGCCTTCGCCTCCCGGTCCCGGGCCGACGCGACCTTCGCGGACGCCACTGTCACCGCCGCCGCGGCCCGGTCCGCGGACCCGCGGACCTCCGCGCCGAACCCAGCCATCCCCGACCGCGCCGAGGAGGTCATCGCCTGGGAGAACTCCCGGCCCGACGACGCACCGAACGACGACAGGTTGATCCTGGCACCCTCGCGGACCGAACTCGCGAACGTCGCCATGTTCGGCAGGACGTCAACCCACACTGCACCGGCACGTGCCACGAGCTCACCTCCCCGGCGTCATCTGTCGCATCACGTCCCGCATTGCCTCGTCTGCCTTGGCCGTCGCCTTCGCGGTCTGCGCGGCCACGTCCGCGTCACCCGGCCGGAGCACCAGCGGCGGCCACGTCACCGTGTGCGGCTCGAAGTTCATCGCCCTCGTCAGCTCCACCAGCTGCCCCACCCGATCCACCAGCGCCGCCGTCAGGAACTCCCCGGCCCGCCAGTCATGACCCGCTACGGCCCGGTGCACGGCGCTGTCCGGGGGCAGGTTCTCCACCAGCACCCGCAGCTGACGCAGGCTGGTCCCACCACGCCAGTAGTCCGCAATCTTGTCCTGCCCGGTATGGAAGATCAGCGCGGCCTCGACGGCCTCCGGGTGATCCCCCAGCACGGTCAGGATCGAGTAGGGCGACCGTTCATGCGAGCGGTGCTCTCCCGCTGCACGATCCCCACGATCCGCACCACCTCGTCGGCCGCGTCGTCCTCGTCGCCGTCGAACTGCTCCGTGAGCTTCGCCATCTGCTCCTTGCCGAGCAGTGCTCTCGCCACCGGCCGGGAGTCCACGGTGTCCTCGTCAACCGCCAGGAGATCATCCCGGACCGACCGCGGGTAGAACATCGGGTGCGGCCAGTGCAGGGTCTCCCCGCTGTCCAGCTGATACTCGATCTGGTCCGAGCCGACCGCGTCGACCATCTGCTGGCGGGCGGTCTCCCGGGTGAACTTGTTCCTGCTCCGTGCCATGCCGGTCTCCTTCTGTGGTGGGCCGTGGTGGGCCGAAGGGTGGGGGACGGCGGGCCCACCACGGCGCCGTCCCCCACCCGCTCACAACTCAGACAACCGGGGCCACGGCGGCTGGGACCGCCGCACGCGACGCCCACCCGACACCCCCGATGAAGTACTGCGAGTCGGTGCCGTACGCCTTGTCGAAGTAGCTGTCGAAGGTGACGTCGTAGGTGGTGCTCTGCGCCCGGTTCCAGACCTCGTTCCCGACGGCCATCACCTTGACTCGCGGGAAGAACCTGGCGGCCAGGATCTGCCGGGTCGAGTCGTAGCCGAGCAGCAGCGCCCGCCGCTCCGGGTTCGACCCGTCCGTCACATGCTTCAACGCCACCGGCCCGCCCAGGACCACCTCGTTGAACCGGTGGAACTCCTTCAGCGCGATCACGGTCGCGTTGGTCTCCTTCAGGATCACCTTCGGTGAGAGGTAGTCCGACTGCACGTCGGAGCGGATCTTCGTGTTCCGCTGCCACCCGGTCTGGTCGGTCATAGTGATGGCCCGCTGGACGTCCACGCCGCCGCCGTCGGTAATCCCCGCGTTGTGGTAGCCGGGGGGAAGCGGCGCGAGGGTCCCGTCCGCCGCGAACGGGGACTGGATCAGTGGCGCCTCGATGTCGGCGACAAACAGGCCGCCGGTGGTGAAGGTGAGAACCAGCTCGTCGTTCAGGTCCGCGAGCAGGGTGGCGATGTCGGCCATGTTGCCTCCGGTGAGACGGACCCAGCTGGGTCAGGGGATCGTGCGAGGGTCGGGCGGGAAAACTGGGTCAGAAGACCTGGGTGTTCGCGGCCTCGCCGAGGATCCGGCGGCGTTTCACGTTCGTGTCGCCCCACTCGATGGCGGTCGCGTCCTGGTGGTCGGCGACCACCCGGGAGAACGGCCGGCCCTTCGGGCGGACACCGTCCTCGATGCGCAAGGACTTCTCGTACTCGTCGAGTTTCGCCTGCCCCGCCAGGGCCTTCGCGCGGGCAAGGATCGGAACGGCGGCGTCGTGCAGGGCGGCCTGGACCTGATCGGAGCGCATCACTTCACCGATGCCCTGGAAGTCCGCGACGAACTCGAACGCCATCAGGCCCTCCCCGTCGCCCTCGTCGTGATCTGGTAGGTCGAGATCGCCCGGAACACGCCCGGGTTGTTGTAGGGGACGGACGCGGGCGGGTCGCGCGGGAGGACAAGGTCCACCCCGTCCAGGTTCACCAGCACCGCGTGACCGCGCCCCGCCAGCTGCCACATCGCCGACCGGTCCGCGGCGAACCACGACACGTCCAGCAGGGACTGCTGCTCGACGACACCGTCACCGCCACCACCCGGGACCTGCTGCACCAGTGCCATCGGCAGCCGGCGCTGCATGTCCGGTCCCGTCTCCGTGTCCGCCTGCACATCGGGCAGCGCCGCCCGGAGAGCAGCGATCACCAGGCCCTCCAGGTCCGGCCACACGTTCGCCGGGTGGGTGAGACCGGCCACGGCTCAGCCCTCCCAGCGCTTCAGGTACGCCTCGACGTGGTGGGGCCGGCCGTTCGGTCCCGGCCAGGTCGCCGGGTCACCGTCGACCTGCAGGTCCAACGGACCCTGCCGGACCCGATCCGTGGCAGCGATGTCGGCGCCGGGCGGGGCGAACAGCGCCCACCGGGTGATCACCTGGTCCGCTGATGCCGTGTTCGACTCCGTGGAGGTGACGCCGCGCAGCGGCTGCAGGGAACAGCCTGTGATGTCGTGCTGCGAGGTCGGGCCCGGGGTGTACCCGTGCTGGTCCTGCACCGGCTCCCCGGGTCGGACCACGGTCACCGTCTGGCACATGGCCGGCGGCAGCCTGTTCACCGCATCACCGGGAGCCTGTACCGGGCCAGCACGGCCACCTCCATAGCCGTCAGACCATTGCCGTCCGTGGCCCGCGAGTACGTCTCGCTGGTCTGGATCCCCCCGACGTTCTCCAGCCGCTGCGCGACCTCCGACGGGGCGGTGATCCGTTCCGCGACCGAGCAGGTCACGGCCTGCAGCTCGGGCGGCACGTCCTGGTACCCGCCGCTGTACGTCACTGCGACCCTGCCCAGCCCGGGAGGAACCGCGTTGGCGGTCGCCGGGCGCCCATCGAACCCGTGCGTTCCGTACATTCCGAACCCGCCCCAACGGGGCCACGTGCACTGCACCATCCCCGCCGTCGACCACGTCCACGACGCCGGCTGCAGCAACGGCAGGCCGTACCAGTCCACGCCTTTCACCACCACGGCCGACACGTCCGTCAGCTGAAGCGACGGCACCATCAGCAACTGGCTCCCGTTGCTGTCCAGGACCACGGTCTGGTCGACCACCGAGGTGATCTCCCAGCCGCAGTAGGCACGGACGATCCCCGACGCGGCGGCCAACACCAGGTAGTCGATCCCCTCCCGCCCAGTGATGGAGACGAACTCCCCGCTGGACAGGAGGGGATCCACTCGTCAGCCCTTCGTCTCGGCCTGCGCCTCGGCGGTCGTCACCGGCACCTCGCCGGGGCGGGTGACGACCTTCGCTTCCACGGTGGTCCTGATCTCGGCGTCGGCCAAGATGTACAGCGGCCGGACCTCGTCGTCGGTGTCCGTGGCCGGGTGCCCGGTCAGCGCCTCGAAGTCGTCGGGGTGATGTGTCGGCATGCGCGTCTCCTTCCAGGGGATGTAAAATTTCGCTCAGTTCCCCGGGGTACCCCCGAAAGAGCGAACTCGAGCGCTACCGCAGTGGGACGGCGGGAACCAGCCCCCGCAGGCGTGTGCCTACGGGGGCTGTACTCGCTTAGGCTGGTGTCTGAGAGCCGGTCGGGGTATGGTCCTACCTCAACAGCCCCTCGGAGGTACCTCGGGGTGGGCGGGTGGTCGGCAGGCTGCCTGTTACTTACCTGCCGAAGCGGCTACACCTCAGCGGGTGTGGCCGGGTGCAAGTCAGCCCCGACGGGATCCCGTCGGGGCTGACTTGTCTAGAACCTCCGCCCCCCGGTGAGGGGGCGCTGCCCAGTCGCACTTGAGGCGCCCGACCGGCGGCGCCAGGGCCAGTAGCCCTTGCTGGCACCGACGGTAGAGGACACACTCAAACAAAGGCAACCGATCAGGCCCACGTGATCGTGACCTGCCCGAACGCGCCGGGCCTGTAGATGGCCAGCGCCAGGCGCTCTTCCGCGCGGACCGCGATCAGGTTGCGGCGGAAGTCGTCCTCGTTGCTGTTGGTCATCTCCACGGTGATGCCCTGCCGGCGGAAGATCTGCCCGCCCTGGCGGAACGCGCCCACGATCGGGGCGTTCAGCGGCGCTGCGGTGGTCTGCACCATCCGCAGGCCCCACAGGCTGTCGACGTTGGAGAAGCCGCCGTTGCCGTACGCGCCGGTGAACGGGCCGCCCGCGTAGTACTGGTTGTTCTTGTCCTTCGCCAGACGGATGTTCTGCCAGTCCACCGGGTTGATCAGGCAGGCGTCCGGCTCCATGAACTGGTGGGTCCGGATGTAGGTGACCTGCTGGTAGATGGCGTCCAGCGCCTGCGTGGGGGTCGTGGTCGCGGTGGCCGCCACGATCGCCGGCGACAGGCCCGTCCGGCTGAGCAAGCCCGTCACGCCCGGGTACCCGGTGCCCGAGATCAGCTGGACCTCCTCCTGGCGCTGGACCCCGAACACCAGGCGCCCGTTCAGGAACGACACCGCCTGTGGGACGTCCTGCACCATCTCGTCCGTCATCTTCATCGTGTTCGCGATCTTGCCGACCTGCTCGGCGGTCCGACCGAAGGCGTCATCGGACAGCGGCTTCAGCGCGCCCTCGGCGACGGCGGCACTGTTGTCGTTCCACGTGGTCTCCTTGACGTAGGAGATCAGCGGGGAGTCGGTCGTGCCCTGCGCGAAGAGCTCCGCGACCAGCAGCTGCTGGAACAGCATGGGCACGATGCCCGGCAGAAACGTGGGGGTCGCGATCGCCCCCGCGTTCCCGTTCAGGAACCCACCGACCGGCGTGGTCCCCTCCGTGATCACCGCCGCCGGGGCCTTTGTGCCCAGCTCCATCGCCGCCACGAACCGGGATCCCTTGTGGTTCACGGCCGATGCGTACGTGTCCGACGCGACGATCTGCTCACCGAGGCTCTTGGTACTCAGGTCAGCGGGGCCCGCGGCCTTCTCCTCCGGCGCGGTCTCCCCGGCACCGATCAGGTCCAGCGCCCGCTGGTGGACGGCCAGGGTGCTGTAGTGGCCCTTCATCTCGGTTTCGAGCTGGTCCAGGGCGACGTTCTTCTCATCGGCCGAACGCGCGGGGTCGGTGACGATCTCGTTGGCTTTGCCGGCGAGCCGTCGGATGGCCGACTTCGCCTCGATCACTGCGGACATGGTCCGCTCCCTTCCGTTACTCGTACGCGGATGCCTGCGCTAACAGGCTGAAGCTGCGGACCCGCAGGGCGATCAGGCTGTCCTCGTCGGCGTCCACCGAGCGCACAGCGGCGGCCGAAGCGGCGTCTGCGGTCTCAATGGCGGCGGAGTCGTCCTGCTGTTCGTCCGAATCGGGATCTGGCACGACGATTTCGAGGATGTCGACCTCGGTCGCGTCGTTGTTCAGGGTGACGACGACGCCGTCGTCGGTGTAGGTGCGTCGGAACGTGTCCGCGTCACCGGAGTAGGGGTCGGACAGGTCGTACACAAGGGTCCCGCCGGCATCACCGGGGATGACGCCGCGCAACCACGCCCATCCGCGGCCGCCCGTCTCGTCCTGCAGGGCGTCCTGCACCCGGGCCTGCAGGGCCTCCACGGACCCGACGATGCTCTTCGTCTGCCGGACCAGGTTCTTCGCAGTACGGGTCGGCGCCGACTTCCCGGTGCCGTCGCCGTGCTCGGCCCCCAAGGCGACCGCATGGTCATGGATCGACTGGATCCTGCCCGCGTCGGCCTTGGAGTTGCGCGCACCGGCCTTCGCGCCGAACTCCTTCGCGGCCAGGACGACGGCCTCCCGGTTGCTGGGAATCGCGACGAACGCGCCGTTCAGCAGCTCCCGGGACACCGACTGCGATCCGTCCTTGCGCGTCGACTTCTCCGTGAGGAACGCGACGCTGGTGGTCCGTATGTGCCCCTCCTTGACGAGGGTGCGGACCTCCTGTGCCCTCGGCAACGACGAGTAGGTGCCGCGGACCACGAGGTTCCCGGTGACGTCTTCCAGCTCCGGCCGCCCGGAGCCGACGGTGCCCGCGACGGACATCAGGTGGTCCTGGTCGAAGGTGATGTGATCCGGCAGCGGTGTCTTCCAGTCCCCCGGGAGCAGGGTGTCCCCGTCCCGGTCCTTCGTGGGGGAAGACAGGATCACCTCGAAGCCACCCGGGAAGTCCTGGTCGTCGCCGACCGGGCGGATCGTGGCGTCCTTCGTCTCGACCTTCACGGCGACTCCTTGTCCTGGGTGGCGACTGTTTCCAGCTCCGCGAGGCGTTGTGTGACCCGACCACGCAGGCCCATCAGCGCCCGATCCGCGCCGACCCCCTTGACGGGGGCCGACGCTGTCTGCCGGGCCTCCGCCGCGTGCGCCTCATCGATCGCCTGCTGAGCTTCCTGGTTGTCCGCTTCGGTGCCCATCGCGGTCTCCGTGACGGACACACGGCGGTTCGGGTCGCCCAGCGGCTGCAGCGCCGCGTTCGCGTACAACAGGTCTGCCCGGCTTCCCGCGTCCTCCAGGTCGAACAGGACCCGTGCCTCGCTCGGCTTCATCACCCCGGAGAGGACCAGCTTCTGCACGGCTGCCGCGCGGGTCTCGAAGTCGCCTCGCAACACCTCGTCGAGCGCGAACGTTGCCCGCTTCGCGCCGGTGGCCGCGAACTCGGGCCGCAGGTAGTAGTCGACGACCGACTCGAACTCCTCCAGCCGCGGTGCCATCGTGTCCCGGTACATCGAGCGCATCTGCTCGGTGATGTTGGAGAACGTCGCGTGATCCAGGATGTGCACCACCGGTGGTGGGACGTCGAACACCATGCAGGACTCCTGCATCCCCAGCTTTCGGGTCTCCACGTACTGCATGTCCTCCGCCGTCAACTGGGTGACGATCGGCTTCAGGCCTTCCTCGAGGACGAGGCTGCCGCCCATGTTGTCCGCGCCCGAGTGGTCCGCCTCGATCGTCGCCTTCAGCCGGCGCACAGCCGCGTCGGACAGCTTCTGGTCGGTGCTCAGCGCGAACGACGGCCGGGCGCCCCGCTTCCACCAGCTCGCGGTTGCCCGCCGGGCCGCGTCCTCGTTCAACAGGGTCGACCGCAGCGGCTCCAACCGGGACAGGCCGCGCATCAGGTTGTCCGGGTTGAACCGCAGGAACGGCACCACGTCCCCGGCGGGCGCCCGGAGCAGTCCGGCTGACGCGACGCCGATCGAGAAGACGTAGACCACGCCACCGTCCGGGTCCCGCTCAACGGCGATCCGCGACGGGTGCATCGGCAGCAGCCGGACGACCGCCCCGGACTCGTCGCGGATCTTCAACCAAAACGCCTCGCCGTACAGCTCATAGGTGGATGCGGTCCACCGGTAGAAGTGGAACGGCGGCATCACCGTGCTCGGGTTCGCGATCAGCTTCGCGTACGCCGATGTCGTGTCTTTCATCTTCGCGCCCGGACCGGACGTGTCCCACACGTTCAGCGTCAACCGCGCCAGTGCGTTCGAGATCTTGTCGGCGAGGGTGGCTATCGACGGCTGTGCCTGGTACATCCGGGAGTACGTCGCGTACTTTCCCGACAACTCCAGGGTGTCGCGGCCGTAGAAGTAGCCCGTGGACGACGAAATCGGGGTGACCTCACCCAGCGACTGGGGCGCGTAGGCCACCGCCGAACCACCCGAAATGATCATCGGCCCGGCTCTGGCCGCTGCAGGTACGCCACCTCGACGCGAGGCAGGAACAGCTGCCCGTCGACCAGGGTTCGGCCCGTGGCCGTCAGCGCCGCCGCGTCGACCAGCACCAGGGTGAGCTCGTCCGCGGACCGGAGCAGCCCCTCGAAGCTGTCACCGGAGTGCATCGTGACCACGAACCGCGACAGGACGCTCGCGCGGATCAGCCTGTCCGGTCCCCGCATGAGGCCCCCCGTCGCAGGTCACAATCCGTTGATCACCAGGGGCCCGCGCGTCTCGTACACCGACTGTTCGACCGGTTCCCGGGCCATCGCTTCCGAAAGCGCCGTGACCAGGGCGGACACGGCGTCGATCTTGTCGCCGCTCGTTGCCTTGTTCGGCTTCACGTCCCCGGCCGGGTTCATGTCCACCGCCAGGTTGTCGACCATCCACCGCACCGCCGGGTTCCCCCCGTGCCGCAGCAGCGGACGCTGCGCGGTGCCGGCCAGCGTCATCCGCTGGACCTCCTTCAGCGGCGCCGACATCGTCGCGAACCCCTGGCCGACCGGGACCATGTTCAGACCCTCCGCGCTCAGTGAGTTCACCAGCGCCGAGGCGTTCCACCGGTCGTAACCCACCGACCGGACGTCGAAGCGGTCCGCGTCCGCCCGGATCGACGCCTCCACGAACTCGTAGTCCACGACGTTGCCCGACGTCACCGTCAGCAGGCCCTCACGGGCCCACACAGACGCCGAGCCGGCGGTCCGCTTGTCCAGTGCCGCCATGTTGTCCTGCGGCGTCCACAGCCTCCACAGCGCGTCGTAGCCCCCCGTCTCGTCCGGGAACAACCAGCACAACGCGCACAGGTCGGAGGTGGACGCCAGGTCCAGGCCGCCGTACGCCTCCCGGCCCCGCAGCGCCTGCTCGTCGACCATCCCCGCGTTCCGATCCCACGGGCCGAGCTCCAGGAACTTCGTCTCCTGCTTCGTCCGGATCCCCAGGTGCAGGCGCAGGTACTTCGCCAGGTCCGCCGGGCTGTTCTGGGCCTTGCGGGCCTCCGCTGCGAGGAACGCCCGCGACGGGGAGATCCCGAACCCCGGGTTCGCCTTGCGCTGCGTGGCCTCCACAAACGGGTCGTCGGCCTCCTCGGCCGCCCAGATCACCCCGAAGTAGCTCTCATCCGACAGGGCACCCCGGGCCAGGCTCTCGATGTAGGTCCGGCGCTGGTCGTACACCGTGTTTCGCTTACCCGAGTCCGCGGTCGTGATCAGCACGATCAGCGGCTGCGTCCGGGAGCCAGTCCCCGTCTCCAGGGTCTCGACCATGTCCGCGTTCGGGTGGATGTGCAGCTCGTCCACGATCCCGCAGTGCAGGTTCGCCCCGTGCTGCGCGTCCGCCGCCGAGGAGATCACCTCGATGTAGCTGCCCGTCGGCTGGTGGATCACCTTCTTCGCCACGACCTTCACGAACGGCTTCAGCGCCGACGAGGACGCCGCCAGCTTCTTGATCGGGTCGAACACGAACCCCGCCTGGCGCTCCGTCGTCGCCGCCGTCACCACCTGCGCGCCCGGCTCGCCGTCAGCACACGCCATGAACACCGCGACCCCGCCGGACAGAGTCGACTTGCCGTTCTTGCGCGGCACGTCCACGTACAGCTGCCTGATGATCCGCACGTAAGCGTCGGCGTCCGCGTCGAACCGGACCCAGCCGAACACCGGCGCCAGGATGTACGCCACCTGCCACGGGTCCGGCGTCAGCGGCAGCCCGCCGTTACGCGCCCACTTGCCCTGGGTGTGCCGCAACAGACCGAACGACCGCAGCACCCGGTCCACCCGCACCGGGTCGAACCGCGCACCCGGGACCAGCCGAGGCTCCGGTGTCTTGATCCGCGGCGGGCAGTCCGGGTAGGGGATGCCTCGGCTGACGAGGTAGTACACCACCTCGGGCGAGAGCTTCAGCCGGGCCAGCGTCTCCTCGTCAGCCGGCGAAGGGGTTCTCCTCGGCGCCATCGCCGCCGCCCTTCGTGGCCAATGAGTTCTCCGCGGCCGGCGTCAGACCGAACTCCCGGGCCCACGACCGCAGCTGCTGGCCCGCCGCACGACGGATCGCCACCGCCGGATGCGGGATCTCCCCCTGCGCGACCACGATCGTCAACGACCCGTGGGCCGTCAGCGCCTTGGACGCCTGCACGAACTCCGACCACGTCTCGCAGTACGTCGCGAACGCGGCACGGTCCTCCTCCTTGACCAGGTCCAGCCGGGCCAGACCCGGGGACACCCGGCGCCACTCGGCCTTCGCCTCACGGGACAACCACGTCGGCGGAGTCGGCGGCACCCGCTTGAACGCCGGCGGCGCCTTGACCGGCCGGCCGCCGCTGTCGACACCCGCGTGGCGGCCCTTGAGGAGCCGCAGGGCGGCCGGGGCCGCCGAGGGACCAGGCATGAGCCCTCCTCACTCAACTTGAGACGTCGAAAGCGCGGCCACCGGCGCGATGTCCACGGTCACTCTGCGTAGCGATCCTGACCCCCCCTGGGGGGCTGGCCCTTCTGCAGGTGGTGCTGGTGGCACTGGGACATCCACCACCGGGTGTCCCACATCAGCGCGTCGGTGCTGCGGCCCTTGACGTGGTGCACCTCGGTGGCGAGGCGTCCGCACCCCTGGTCTGCGCAGAGCGGGTGCTCGCTGAGCCACTCGGCTCTGGCCTTGCGCCATGCCCGCGTGCTGCCGCCCGTCCACGCGCTGCTCGCCTGCTTGACCCACACGGGGCGGTGGGTGGCGCAGTGGCCGCGCCCATCGGGGGTGGCGCGTGCGTGGCAGCCCGTGGTGGTGCACCGGGAAAGTGGGGCGGTGGGCATCAGCCGACAGCTCCGCCGCGTGGCGTAATCAAAGCACATCGTTGTAGTTCACGCACAGGTCGACTCCCTGTCCCGGCGCGCGTCGGCCCACCGCCTAGCCCGCTCGGCCCGTGGCTGGATGTCGGAGAGCAGATACTCCCACTCGCCGTCATCACCTCGGCGCCGCTGTGCCACCTCGCCACGTGCGCCCCAGTTGCGCACCTGCGCCTTGGTGACGGGCGTGCCGGCAGCCCGCATGGCGTCGGCCGCAGCCGTGGCACCGGCCCACGCCAGCCTGTCGAGCTGGTCCTGCTTGGCCTGGCGCAACGCCGCCTCGTCGTACCCGGTGCCGCAGCCGACGCAGTGGGTGGACCACTCGTGCCGGCCGTTGGCCTCACGCAACCGTCGCATGATCCGTCCGTCGCACTTCGGGCACGGCACCCGCTCGATGACGTCGCGCAGCAGCGGTGATCCGGGTGCGCGTTGCAGCCCGTGCCGCAGCCCACCGAGCTCGTTGGCCAGCTCGTCCACCCACGGCTGGGCAGCGATCCACGTGACCCGCTGGCGCAGCCACCGGCACAGCTGCGTCACCGCGGTCCCGTCCGGCCCGACGTCCAGGCCGGCGTCGTCCGCCGCCTCGGCGTCCCGTTCCTCCCAGACCAGGCGCACCCACGACGTGAGCACGACGGGCACGTCGGCGCACACGTCGATCAGGTCCAAGCTCACCGGTTCGCGGCTGCCCGGCCGGTTCGGGTTCCGGGCTTGGGAGCCGACTTCGCGGACAGCGGGTTGCGCGGACAGGAACACCACGGCCCGCTCGATGTCGTTGAGCAGGTGGAGCAGGTGATTGGCACTGACAACAGGCTCGGTCACAGCAGCTCCTCCGGGATCGGCTCGGTGTCGGGCACGCCGCAGAGGCGGGCTTCCTCGCGGGCCGCGTTGATCGGGCCCATGACGGCACCTCTCGTAACCCTTTCGACGGACAATGCGTAGAGCGAGTGGCGGTTGGTGCAGTGGTGCCCGCAGTTGTTCCTGTCGATAAACTCGAGCGCCTTGTGCGCCACGCCCTGGGTGGTGTGCAGCCGGACCGTGAAGTGGTCACACAGGGAGATCGTCGCGTACCTGCCTATTCCGGCTACCCAGTCGGCCCGGGGCCAGCGACACTCTGCGGCGGCGTGCCAGCTGCGGTGGCGGTGGGTGCAGACGGCGGTCACAGACGGGGGCTTATGGGCGACGACCGGCGACGGGGGGGATGGGCGAGCACCCCCGTGTTCGTCGCCCATGCCCCCGAGGGGAGGGGGCGATGGGCGACGCTCACGTTCGCCCACCCCTTGGGCGACGGTTGGGCGACGGTTGGGCGACGGTTCGGGCGTGTCGTCACGGTGCTCTCAGCGGGTCCATGCCGTCGGTGTAGACGACCACGTTGTGGTGCTTGAGCCCATTCCCGGGGCCTTCCTTGCGGGCCTCGACATAGCCTGCAGCGACGAGTGTCGCGAGTGCTTCGCGCTTTCCGTCGGTGTTTCCCTTGACGCATTCCTCGATCTCCTTCTTGAGCGCTCCGGGGTTGCCGAGGACGAACGCGGCGATGCGTTGCATGAGGAAGGTGGGGACGAACCGGCGAGCACCTTCGACGATGGGCTGCTCGTCGGGTCCGTTGAGGATGGCGACGATGACGCCGGGGGTGGTGGAGTCCACGACGAGACGGGCGGTCTCCTGGGTGCGGTCTCCGGCGCGTGGGGACCCGCTGTGGGGTCGGACGCCGCCGGGTCGGTCCTTGGCGACGCGGATGCTGACCTCGCCCTTGAGCCCGCGTCCCAGCTCGGAGATGACCTCGAACAGGTAGCTGCAGCCGCTGATCCCCGCGAGCTTGGCCTGGGAGCCGATGGCGAACCGGCCGCGGGTCTCGGCGTTCTTGGTGACGTGGTCGATCTGGATGACGGCGGCGCCGGTCTTGCGGGCGATGGGGTCGGGGACGGCTCGGCGCCAGGCGGCGATGTCGTCGGTGCTGTCGCTGCTTCCACGGAGGGACTGGTGCCCGACGCTGTCGGTGACCCCGTCGACGACGGCGAGGGTGTAGGTGGCCTTGAGCAGCTGGACGTAGCCGGCTTCGGCGACGGTGGCGGCCCGGTCGGGTCGGCGGTAGTCCAGGTGCGCAAGTATCTGCGCGGGCTCGACGCCGAGCTCAAGCATCCGGCCGGTGACGAGCCGTTCGTCGGTCTCGTAGTCCAGGTAGAGGACGTCCTGGTTGTCGATGAGGCAGCGGGCGGCCATGATCTGCGCGGCGAAGCTCTTGCCGCTCTCGGGTTCGCCGTGGAAGTCGTGGACACGACCGGGGTAGAGCAGGGCGTGGCCGTCGACCCGTTCCATGAGAGTGGGGAGCTCCGGTTCGACGTCGCCGGCCAGGACCGCGGTGAGGTCGATGCGGTCCCAGCCGTTGACCTCGGTGGACAGCTCGCGGCCGGCTGGTCGGGCGAGCTCCTGCACCCGGTCCAACACGGCGGGCAGCCGCTCCGGGTCGGTGGTGGCGATCTGCACGGCCCGGGTGAGCTGGCTGAGCAGGTCCCGGTGCCGTCCTCGCTGGCGGATCTGCGTGGCCCACTGGAGGGCCTGTTCGTGGGTGACGGGGAGGTGGTCGATGCTGGCGCAGCCGAGCAGCCAGAGCGGGTCCACGGTGGGTCTGGCGCCGCGTAGGGCGGTGGCGACGCCGAGGGTGTCGCAGGTGCCGGTGCGGACCCAGGTGTCGGCGGCGACTGTCCAGGCGTGGGCGGCGGCGGGGTTGGTGAAGCCGCTGGGGTCGCCGAGGGTGTCGATGAGGGCGTCGGCGCGGTCGGGGTCGGTGGTGGTGAGCAGCGCCCCGAGGGCGCCGCGTTCGAGCTGGTCGCGGATCACGTTGTCGGCGCTCTGGTCGGTCACGTCTGGCTCCCACCGGCTGGGGACAGGTCTGAGCCGGTGGGCTGGTGCGTCGTCGTGGTCGGCGCTCACTCGGGTGGCCGGTTCTGGGCCGCGAGGACGTGGCCGACGATGACCAGCGCCTGCTGCTCGGAGAAGCCCTCGGCCATCAGGGCAACGAAGATCTGCCGTAGCGCACTGGCGGCCTGTCGGATGTCGGAGCTGGGTTCGGTCGGTCCATTGCCGCTCACGCCGCCTCCCCCTTCTCCCGCGCGGCTCGGACGCATCTGCTGCACCTGCCGCCGAACGGCCCGGGCATCGGACAGGCCCCGTCGTGTGCGCTGCACCCGGTGCACCCGCAGGGCTTCCTGCGCGTGGGGGCCTTGGTGCGGGCTCTGCGTGCGATCTCGGCGATCGCACGGGCCTGGGTGGGGGCGACACACACGTCGCGGCCGTTCGGGCCCACGACCACCCACTGATGGCCGACCAGGGTGGTGTCGCGGCGGACGGACCAGCGGGCGGTCATGCGTTGCCCACTCGGGTGGCCTCGGCGATGACGGCGTTGATGTTGAAGTCGCCTCCGAGGAACAGCAGGGTGGTTGGCGAGTTCCTGCTCAGGTTTCGATTCCGCCCGCCCAGCCAGAGTGCGACGCCCTCGGCGGTGTAGGTCTGGCGCAGGTCGAGGATCAGTTGCCGCCGCTGCGGGTCAGTCAGTCGCTCAGCCAGGAGGTCGGCCGTGGTCGCGGGCAGGGTGCGGATGACCGCGACGACCGGGTCGTCCTTGGCGCTCATGCGACGCCACCAAAGATGTCGAGCTGGTCCGGCTTGCTCGGAGGTCGCGGCTGCGTCCGATGGGTTGACGGCTCGACAACCGCAACCGGCGTACGGCGCCCACTCGCCACAGGGTCCAACGTGACCTCGCACGGACAACGCTCACTGAGCGGAACCCCGACGGTCGACCCGCACCCGCGAACCCAGGACATCTCGTACCGGTTGCTGTGCACCAGCAACAGGTGCCCGCAGTCGCATCGCGGACCGAGGTCGGTGCTCATGCCGCCCCGTCCGGGTCGATGTCCCGCCAGGTCCGCCAGCCGACAGGCCCGCGGGCGTCGTGGCAGGGGCCGGCGTGCACGCACTGGACGCGCCCGGTGGGGTTGCGTTCGCTCCGCACCCACTCGGGTCGGAGCTGGTCGGTGGGCATGGTCCGGTCGCACACGCAGCAGGTGCCGGTGGTGGTCATGCGGCCAGCCCCATCACGTCGCGGTTCAGCAGCAGGCGGTAGGCCGCCTCGGCCTGCTGGGGGACGACGCCGTTGCCGAGCAGGGTGAGCTGCTGTGCGCGGGTCAGTCCGGGCACAGCGGTGACCCAGCCCTCGGGGAGCCCGAGCATCCACTCGACGAACGCGGGTGAGAGCTGTGCTCCGCCTCGTCGTCCCAGAGCGGTGGGGTCAGGTGCGTCTCGTCCGAGGACGGCGGTCCAGCGGGCGATGGCGGGGGCGTAGGGCCCCCATGCCACACGTCCGAGAGTGTCGTTCCTGCGTGGTGCTTCGAGCCCGCCGACCGACCCGCCGTCGAGTTCCGGGAGGCCCGCACGTCCCCGACCGTCGGCGTCGGCAACAGCTGGCCGATCTCGTTGAGCGGCAGGCCGTTCGTTCTGTCCCGCGAGTCCCCGGGGGCGTGACGGTCGTGCACTGTCGGCGTCGGCAGCAGCGATGAAGCAGCGGTTCCGTCCGTGGGGAGCTCCGACGTCGGACGCGCGTAGGCACATCCATTCCGTGTCGTACCCGAGCTGGGCCAGGTCACCGACGGCTCGGGCAAGTTCCCCAAAGGCAGCGATGGATGCCACGTTCTCCAGCAGGACGAGTCCGGGTCGTAGGTCGCGAACGGCTCGGGCGATGGCCGGCCAGATGGCTCGTTCATCGGCGGCCCCCTTCCTCTTGCCTGCGAGTGACCAGGGCTGGCAGGGCCAGCCGGCGGTGAGGACGTCCACGGGTTCGACTCCTGCCCAGTCGGTGACGGTGAGGTCCCCGTGGTTGGGGGTGTCGGGGTGGTGGTGGGTGAGCAGTGCTCGCGATGCGGGCATGGGGTCCGCAAACCACGCGAAGGCGCCACCAATCACGGCCTGCGCGGCCATGTCCAGGCCGCCGTAACCACTGCACAGGCTGCCGATGCGGGTCACAGCCGCCACTCCCACACGGCCCAGCCGTTGGTGAGGGCCAGCCACAGCAGGTCCCCGGGGGTGACGTCCTGGGGGAGGCGGCCGTCGGTGAACAGGTGCACCCCGGCCTCGAGGAATGCCTGGTCGACCTCCTGGGAGCAGATGCGCCGGTCCTGTCGGGCGACGATGTCGCGGACGAGCTTGGGTCGGATGCCGTACTGCAGCGCCCCGGCCGCGAGCAGGTCGACCCAGCTGTAGAGGTAGCGGGGTATGCGGTCGGCGTCGTTGAGGGCGGCTTTCGCGACCCGCCTCCGGACGGCGATCGATTGGGTGGGCCGGATGATGAGCACCCGGTCGCCGTTCGGCCTGTCAAGGCTGCGGACCCGGGTGACGACGCCTTGGCTCAACGCTTCGACGGCGTAGAACAGGCCGAGTTCGCCGGTGTGCCCGGTGACGATCCCGGCGTGGTTGACGGGGCTGCGGGTGATGGCGCGGATGAGTGTGGGCACGATGCCGGTGCCGCGGGTGAGCAGGATGTCCCCGGGCTGGGGGGTGCGCGCGGTCATGCCATCTCCCCGGCCTTGGCTGCCCGCCGCCGTCGGCTCATCCGTCGTCCGGGGGTCTCCCCGCCGATGACCCCGACCACGTAGTAGGGGTGGGTGCGCATCTTCTCGACGCGGTCCCCGTAGTCCCGGCAGCGCTGGAGGACCGGGCAGTCGGCGCAGACGGCGAGCCCGGCGGCCTCGTCCTGGGTGGGTGTGTCGGCGGCGTGGCTGGCGGCCAGGTCGCTGAAGAACAGCTCCGGGTCGGCGCTACGGCAGGCGGCGTCGGCCATCCAGGACTCGCCGGTCGGCACGCTGAGTCCGTGGGTGGACCGGTCCGGGCCGACGAGACGGGTGCGGGTCATGCGTCTCCGCTCCAGCCGGCCTCACGGAGAAGTCCAGCTGCGGACGACAGCCGCTGCACGGCCCACCAGTCCCCGACCCGGGTCACACCGATGCCTTTGGGCTTGACGACGAGCAGGCCGACAGCGGCGGCGCTGTTGGCCACCTCGGCGTCCAGCTCGCGGAGCCACTCCGGGATGGCGAGTCGTGCATGGGCTTTCACCTCAACGCACAGGCCGGGGATGCCCGTCAGGTCACCCTTGTCCGCGATCCCGGCGAGAGCTCTGCGCTCGGCGTAGGGGAAGCCGTTGTCCCGCAACCAGGTGGCGACCGCGGTCTCGGCAGCCGTCCCTTTGGCTTTGGCCGCGCTCACAGAAGGAAGCTCACGATCGACAGGGCGATGGAGACCAGCGACATCACGATCGCGGCGATCGCCAACCGCTCATTGGCGCTCACTGCTCGCCGCCGAGCCCGAGCCGGGCCCGCGCCTCGGGTGGGAGGATGACGTCGCAGCCGCGCATTTCCTCGTCGATCTCCCAGCCCGCGGTCGTCGTGATGCAGACCCATCGACCGTTCGCTAGGCGGCGGTACAGGTCGTCCTTCCGTTGCCTGATCTGGCCCCTCACCATCGGCGGGTCAACCGGCTCGGGCGGGTCCAACTCGTCGGCGCGGGCCAGGAAGCGGTCGCATTCGTCCATGCGCCAGACATGACCGTCAAGGCCGGTTCGCCCAGCGCCTTCTGCCCGTAGCACGGCCGCCCCGACCTTCGGGTCCTTCGCCAGCTCGGCCGGGTCGGTGGGAGCGGTGCTCTGGCGTGCGGTGGCAATGATCGGCGCGACGTACCGCTCTACAGCGACGCCGATGGCAGGGATGCTGGGTCTGCCCAAACCAAGGGCGTCGACCCATGCGTTGCGGATCACCAACTGCAGCGTGGTCAGGTCCAGCACCGGCTCGACGGCGACGGGCGGGGCTGTCTCCTGCTGCGCCGCGGAGGTGACCGGGGTCCAGTCGGCGACGTCCTCGTGGGTGCGGGCGATCCCGTCGCTGCACCGCCAACCCGGGACGGTCCCGCGCGTGCCGAGCCCAACCGCGACCGTGCCGTCGCTGGCCCGGAGCATCCCAGGCAGATCCGGGTCGGGCCAGGCGAGCCCGGCGGTGGCGATCCGGACGACGCGCAGCCAGGCGTCGTTGAAGCCCACCCCGCATGCCCAGGCCTGGCGGGCGGCGTCGGCGCGCTTGTCGAGGTCGGGCAGGTCGGCGGTCATGCCGCGGCCTTGTCGAGCGCGCCGAGGTAGCGGCGCATGTCGGCGACGGTGGCGTTCCCGGCGTCGACTTTGGTGATGGCGGCGAAGTTCTGCTCGACCTCGGTGGAGCTCCACTCGGGTGGGACGCGCTTGAGGATCTGCTGCCACAGCTCATCCGGGTCACCGGATGGCTCGACGGTTCCTGTCCCGCTTGATGGTGGTGAGCCGAGCGGCTGGCCGGTGATGCGTGCACGCGCCTCGCGGCCTGCCTTGGCGACCCGGTCGGATTTGGAGGACGCCCGCCACAGCTCCGTCAACTCCGCGTCGGTGGTGGCCGACAGAAGCAGCTCAAGCGTGGTGGCGTCGTCTCGGCCGACCTCGGCACCTAGGGCCGGCGCGGAATGCTGGGGGCTGACGGCGATGGCGGCCTGCACCTGACCGGTGAGCAGCTGCGCGGTGGTGTGCCCGCGCAGCTCCACCGCGACCACGGGGAACTGCTTGGTCTGCCCGTTCGCGACCCGGGTCCGCTGCTCGATCCGCAGCGCGACCGGGACCATCGTGGCGCCGCCGGTTGCGGACCGGATCATGTCGACGGTCGCGGCGATCTCGTTGGCGGCGTGGAAGCTGTGGGTCTCCAGGCGGAACACCCCGAAGTCGGGCATGTCGGGGAGGATGACGTTCAGCCTCGAGGTCGCCGAGCAGACGACGCCCTTGCGCTGCTCGAACCAGCTGTCCCCGAACTGGGCGCGGCACAGGCACGGGCTGTCCGTGAGGGACTCGGTTTCGCCGTCGCAGCGGCGGTCGCAGCCCCCACCGGACCACAGCTCGTAGGCCTGGCTGAGCGGGTCCCCGGGCGGGAGGATCGCTTCCAGGCTTGACGCTTCGGTGACGACCCGCCACTGCTGGGCGCCGTTGCCGAGGGGCTGCCACTGCTCTGGTCGGCCGCCGAACAGGTCCCCGGCGGCGCGGACGTAGTGCTCGGCGTGGCTGGTGAGCACCCACGTCCCGGACCTGACCGGGCGGGGTTTGGCGCCGGACGTGTCGGTGAGCCCTGTGCGCAGACGCCCAAGTTCCCGAGCTTGTCGCTGGAGGGTGGCGATGCGGGTCACCGAGCACGCTCCATCAGGTAGGCACGCTCGATCAGATAGGCGCGGTTGGCCGCGCGCTGAGGATCGGACGGTGGCGGCGAATCGTCTACGTAGCGAGCGATCCGCAGGAAGTCCCTACGGCTGACGTGGCTGACGACCCAGACGCACAAGCGCGTCTGCCAGTCTGGTGCTCTCGTCACTGGTCGCCCTCACCATCGGCCTGGTCGAGGATCTCGCCGGTGGTCGGGTCGAGACGGCCGAACACGTCGGCCAACTCCTGCTCGACGTCCAACGGCAGCACCGTCTTGCCTGTGCGCGACTCGAACGCCCGGTTCGCGATCCGGCCGAGTGCGGCCCGGTCGTCGTCGCGGCCGATCGGCTCGATCCGCCGGACCCGGAAGGTCGGCACGTCCTCGCCGCTGTCGACGTCGTGCGTGATCGCCTTGCAGTCGAGGACGACGACCGCGACGATCTTGATGTCCGAGTCGGCGACAGCAGCCTCGGCAACGACGCCGAGCCCGTTCATCTCGTCGGCCTTCGGCAGTGCGCTCGCCATCTTGACGGTGTGCTCGCTCATGCCGCGTTCTCCGCTTCGGTGTGGGCGTGGGTGATGTCGGGGAGCGCGTCTCCGCGCAGAGCCTTGACGGCGGGCTCGGAGCAGTGCTCCGCGACGCCCTTCGCGGCGAGGAACATCTGGTAGGCCTCGTCGTCGGCGACCATCGGGTAGACGGCGTACCCGCGGGGGTAGCCGGCGTCGGGGCGGACGTGCACGACGACGGCACGCTCGATGCCCTGTGGGAGCTCGACCTTGGTGCCGTCGCGTAGCCACCCGGCTTCGGCGCGGCGGTAGGCGGCCATCTGCAAGCCGGCCTCGCCGTACACGCCGCGGCCGGTCTTGTAGTCCACCAGGCTCAGCCCAGGGCCCAGCAGAGGCAGCGACCCAATCCCGTCGAGGGTGCCGGCCCAGCCGTCGGTGAGGTTCGCGACGACCAGCTCGGACGCCTCCCAGTCGGGGGCGTAGTCGGCGAGGAACCGGGCGTGCGCCGAGACGAAGTGCATCGCGTCCTCGGGCACGTCGGGTGCGGGCTCACCGAGAGCGGTGGCCTCGAAGTACCGGTGCAACAGGGACCCGAGCTCGGCGGCGGTGTCCCGCTTACGTTCGGCGGCGCGCTTGAGGTGGTCGACCATCGCCTCGCGGGCCGGGGCCCCGCGCATCCGGGCCAGCTGCGGCGCGGACTCCACTGCGGCGAGCGCGACCTCCTTAGCGGCCCAGTGCATGAGCGCCGGCTTGGGGATCCCTTTGCCGAGGATCGTGGTGACCGACAGGAGCTTCTGCCCGTCGATGGCGTAGTAGCCGCTGCGGTCCCGCTTCGGCTGCGCGGGAGCGGTGCTCTTGCGGACGGTCATCGTGGCTCCCGGCCGCTGGTGTACTCGACCATCGATCGCATCTCGGCGTTGCTGAGCCCGTCCGGGTGGTCGTCGTCCCACTGCTGCATCTCGGCGGCCCGGTCGTACTCGTCCTGCTGCCGGTCGAGGTCGTCCCATTTCTGCAGTGCGGCGTCGAGGTCGGTGACGGCCTGGCGGAGCAGGTCGAGGACGACGCCCGCGCGGTCCTGCACGGGCCCGGCGGGCATGAACCCGTGGTGCCGGTCCAGGCGGGGCACGGCGTTCTTCATCTGGTGCAGGGTTTCCTCGGCGACGGCGAGGTACCCGCCGAGATCGGTGCTCACTTCGCGACGTCCCACTCGTAGTCGTTACCGTTGAACCAGAAGGTGACGGGCGTGTCGATCCCGATCGGGGTGTTGTCGGGACCGCACTCGTTCAACGCGTCCCACAGCAGGATCTGGCAGGCGCCCTTGTCCGCCCGCGGGTGCTCCCGCTCGTCACCGTCCGGACCGTCGTTGGAGTAGCAGGGCCAGCCCTCGGCCCCGCAGCCCGGCTCGACACACGCAACGCGACAGTCGGCTCCGGGCTCGGACTGGCAGGCGAAGTTCAAGTTGGTCCTGTCGCGGTCGTGGACGGCCGTGACCGTGTGGTGCATCGTTGGCGCGCTCACTGGGCACCGTCCACGGCGTACGCGGCGCGGAGAGCGACGCGCATGTCGTCCAGAGCGTCTGAGGCGACGGCGATCCATGTGGCCAGCGCTGCCTCGACCGCCACGTCGCTCGGCTCGGCCCGCGTGGGCAGGCCGACATGGTGGTGCCGCAAGGCGCGCAGTACCGCGACCACGATCCTGGTGCCGCCGATGGTTGACCACGAGTAGCCGTTGGTGAGGGCCGCGTCCTCGGCTGCCTGCCATGCCTCTCGGACCTGCTCTTGGTCGTCCGGGTCGATCGGTCGCAGCGGCGCGGGCACGACGGACAGGGCCAAGCGGGTGTCGGCCAGCGCCTCGCGTGTCGGCGTCCGGCCACCGCACATCTCGCGGGCGCCCGCCTCGACCAGCTCGGGCACGTCAGCTGCGGTGCGCGCGGTCATCGTCCGACCGCCCGTCGGAGCCACCGGCGCAGCCCGGCGAGCAGGGGCGTGGGCGGGGTGTCGTCGTGGCGGCGGGCCTGCTGGTGGTCGACGGGGGAGGTGTTCTCCCAGCGGGCGGTCACCGGAACATCGCCCAGAGCAGCGGGCCGCCGAGGGCGGCGATGCACAGGCCGCCGAGCAGCATGGCGGCGGCTTCGCTCAGCCGGTCACGGCGGGAGCGGGGGTGGGGATGGGTCATCTCGTACCCTTCTGGTGGTTGCAGCCGTTCGCGTCCTCCCGGCAAGAGCGGGCGCGGCGGCTGCTGCTTGCTCAGCGGGCGGATGCGCCCGGAGCGGTCGTGCTGGTGTGGTCCTCCGAGGTGGTGGGGGCCGCCAGGGAGGCGTCTCGGGTCCCGCCGGCGAGGGTCTGCTCGGCGGCGATCACGCGGCGTTCCATCGCGGCGAAGTCCCCGCGGATGGCGTTGCGCTGCCGCTGCACCTCGGCGTGGTCCAACCTGAGCTGGACGACCTGGTTGCGCAGGGTCGCGATCGTGGCGCTCGCCTTGCGGTGTGCGGCCCACCCGCTCTCCGCGTACTCCGTGGCTCGGGAAAGGTCATCCCAGAGTTCGGCGTTCGTGGGGTGCCGGTGCCGCGCCCGGTGCCAGGCGCGGGCCAGTCGATCGACGATCGGGTTGTAGCGGTCGGCGGGGCCGGCGGCGTTCACGCGACGGCCTCGGCGGGGAGGAGCTGGCGGGCGGTGGTGTTCAGCAGGGCCGCGATCGACGCCAGCTCGGACGGCCGGAACTCGACGTCTCCAGCTAGGCGGCGGTGCATCGCGGATCGTGAGATGCCAGCGGCATCGGCAAGTGCGGGCGCTCCAACTCGGCACGCGCCCATCGCGGCTCGCACGTTTCGTGCGACTGCGTCATCGGGACTGTGCATCATGGAGCGAGACTGTACTCCTGTGAGCGATACGTCAAGAGGCCACGACACACCTGTGACCACGGCCACGTATCACTCCGCGACGCGATCAACCGCTGAGCGGGTTGACATCTCGGCTGGATGCACACCACGATGAGCCCATGACCACGATGCAGGTACCGCCGATCCGAACCGCCCTCGCTGCGGCGATCAAGGCGGAGATGGCGGGCCAGGACGTCAGCCAGCGCGAGATGTCACTACGGCTGAAGCAGGACCCCAACTGGCTGAACCGCCGGCTGAAGGCGAAGGTGCCGCTCACGATCGATGAGGTGGACACCATCGCTGGGCAGCTGAAGGTGTCGGTGGGGGCACTGCTGGCAGCGGCGAGCGAGCGTCTGCGCCGGACGACTCTCGATTAGAAGTCGGCTGCTCTTTCCGCTGAGCTACGGGGGCGCGTCTCCATGGTG